>Ga0247729_10000588_pt1 | contig 14790 bp, 10 predicted proteins | sample UWRJL133311R2_FD_180958 | JGI IMG/M metagenome (GOLD analysis project Ga0247729, IMG submission 180958) | Plant litter microbial communities from Arlington Agricultural Research Station in Wisconsin, United States - UWRJ-L133-311R-2 | ecosystem: Environmental > Terrestrial > Plant litter >... | reverse complement strand
TGAGTCCCAGGCCCACCGGGAGCACAAAGCCGGCGCTGGTGTGGTCGATGATGCGTCGCGCCTCTGCCCGGCTCGACGTGAACACGATGTCGGCGCTCTCCACCCACCGTGTCATCAGCGAGAAGTAGAGGCGTTCGAGCGGCGTGAACCACTCGGGGTTGGTGACGAAGAGCACGTCGTGCAGGTAGATGCAGCTCACGGCGTGGGCGGAGCGAACGGCGAAGTTGTGGGTGAGCACCGCCTCGGCCCCGGTCTTCTTCGCCGCCCGCCTCACGGCGGATCGGGCGAAGAAGCCTTGAGGCCAGAGGCGGCTTTCGACGACGCTGATCGACGCGGGAACGTCGGTCATGGTTTTGGCGCGGTCGCGCGACCTGGTCACCATCGTCAGTTCGTCGTCGGGATACGCCTCGCGCCAGGCGAGCACGATCTCCCTCATCACGTGTCGGAGCGACGGAGGGCCCGCCTTCCACCAGAAGGCGTCGAAAACCACCTTCACTGGGTCGGCCGCACGATGTAGTCGTCGAAGCGGGTGACCAGCGCGGCCCCAGAAGTGCCGGAGTAGCTCGACTGCAGGCCGACAGCACCCGGTCCCTGAAGGGCCGCGGTGGCGTCGGTCACGGTCGACAGCCACGCCGCCGGCTCGGGATCCGTCGCCTTCCAGACCTTGCCGCTCACCGTGGTCGGGTTGGTGCCCGTGACCTGCAGGCGCAACTGCAGCTCGAGTCCGGGCGTGTAGCTGACTCCCGCCAGCTGCGTGGTCGACAGCACGGTCGACCCCTGCCGCAGCACGAGGAAGACCGTCGAGTTCGACGCCTTCACCCACAGGTTCGCCGCATAGTAGGAGGTTCCGACGCTCCTGCCGAGGAGGGTGGAGTACGAATCGCCGCCCACCGGCACCGAGTCCAGCGAGACCTTGACCTGGGTGTCGACGTTGGCAGCCGTCACGCCCGGAAGGGTGAGCGTTCTGGTCGACCCTCCCGCGATGGCGATCTGGCCAGAGCCGTCGGCGGTCTTGAGAGCAGAGGCGTTGCCGCTCACAGACCACGCGCCGCCGACGGGTGCGCTGCCCCACCCGTTCGTGGTGCCGCGCGCGAAATCGTCTCTCGCGAGTTCGGCGGCGGGCGGCGGCGGCGTCGTGGTCACCACCGCGCGGCTGACCGTGCCCGTGGCCCCGTCGTCGTCGGTCACCGTGAGGCGGGCGGTGAAGCTGCCCGCCGAAGCGTAGACGTGAGTCGTCGTCGCGCCCGTGCCGCTCGTTCCGTCGCCGAAGTCCCAGCTGTAGCCGGCCACCGTGCCGTCGGTGTCGCTCGACGTGCCTCCGTTGAAGTCGACGGTCAGGTCGCGCACCGTCGAGGTGAACGCGGCCGTCGGAGCGGCGTTCGCCGGAGGCGCGGTCGGGGTGCCCGCCACGGAGAAGTCGTCGAACCGGATGACGCGCGGTGTCGTCGACGTGCCCGTGATGTTGGCCCGCAGCCCGACGGTGCCCGAGCCCTGCAGCGCGGCCGTGTTGTCGGTGACGGTAGACAGCCACGCCGCCGGCTCGGGCTGGCTGGCGAGCCAGATCTTGCCGCTGACCGTGGTGGGGTTTGTACCGGTCGCCCGGAGCCGCACCTGAAGCTGGGTGCCCGGGGTGTACGTGAGGCCGGCGACCTGGGTCGTGCTCAGCACCGTGCTGCCCTGACGCAGCACGAGGTACACGGCGCCGCTCGAGCGCACCCACGCGTTGGCGGCGTAATAGCTGTCGCCGACCTGCCGTCCGGACACGGTGGCGTAGGCGTCGCCGGCGCTGGGCAGGGTGTCGAGCGATACCTTCACCCGCGCGTCGACCTCGGTGGTCGTGGCGGCCGCGAGGGTCGCGATGCGCGTCGATCCGCCGGGAATGCTGACCTGGCCGACGCCGTCGGCGACCTTGAGTGCCGACGCCGTGCCGGTGATGGTCCACGGACCGCCGGTGGTCGCCGTGCCCCAGCCCGAAGAGGTGGTGCGGGCGAAGTCGTCGGCGGCGAGTTCGGTCGAGGCCGGCGGGGCGGTCGTGACGACCGTCCGCGTCGTCGAGGCCGTGGCGCCCTGGTTGTCCGTGACCGTGAGCGTCGCCGTGAAGCTGCCGGCGGTCGCGTACGTGTGGCTGGTGGTCGCCCCCGTGCCGGAGGTGCCGTCGCCGAAAGCCCACGAGTAGGCGGTGATCGTGCCGTCGGCGTCGGCCGATGCGGTGGCGTCGAACGTGGCGTTCAGGGTGGTGGCCGTGGCGGTGAACGCCGCGGTCGGAGCCTGGTTGACGGGAGGTGCGGTCGTGGTCACATTGCGGGTGATCGTGGTCGACCGGCCGCCGTTGTCGGTCACCGTGAGAGACACGGTGAAAGTGCCGGCGGTGGCGTAGACGTGGGAGGACGTTTCGCCGGTGGCGGTGGTTCCGTCTCCGAACGCCCACTCCCACGAGACGATGGTCCCGTCGGAGTCGGTCGACGTAGACGCGTCGACGCCGACCGCGAGGTTGTTCACCGTCGACGTGAAGGCCGCCGTGGGAGCCGCGTTCGCCGGCGGTGCCGTGACGCTGACCGACTTCGTCACCGTGCCCGTCAATCCGCCCGAGTCCGTCACCGTCAGTCGCACCGTGTAGGTGCCGGTTTCGCTGTAGGTGTGGCTCGAGGTGGCGCCGGCACTGTTCTGGCCGTCACCCCAGCTCCAGTCGTAGCTCGCGATCGCCCCTTCGGTGTCGACCGATGCGGAGCCGTCGACCGTAACGGTCAGCTGGTCCTTCGCGAGGTCGAACGCCGCGGTCGGGGCGGTGTTGGCGGGAGCCGCTCCCGTTCCGATGCGGAAGTGGTCACCGACGGTCGAAGCGCTGAGCGCCGTCGGGTAGACCGCGACCTCGTCGAGCTTTCCGTCGAAGTACGCGCTCGACGAGCCCCAGGTGGAGTCTCCGCCGATCTTCCAGTAGCCCGAGTAGTCCTGCGCAGAGGTCTGCGGATTCGTGCCGACCGAGACGCCGTCGACGTAGAGCACCATTCCGGCGGCCGACTGCGTGGCGACGGCGTGGTGCCACTGCCCGTTGTTGTAGGCGTCGCTCGAGGTAATCGTGTTCGTCTGCCCGGTCCAGGTTCCGAAGACGAGGCGTCCGTCATCCTGCATGTAGAGGTGCCGGTCGTAATTGCCCGACTGCCCTTCCTTGCTGCTGCCGAACCCGATCAGCTTTCCGCCCACGGTGGTCGTCGTCGAGAACCACAGCTCGGTCGAATAGGTCGACGGGCTGGTGAAGATGGCGTCGCTGTTCACCTGCGATGGCGACTGGAAGAGCACCGACTTGTTCGTCGTTCCCGCGACGGCGCCGCTCTGGCCGCCCGTGGTCGGGCCGAAGTAGCTGCCGGTGTTGCCGAGCGGGCCAGAGTCCGCCGCCACCGAGCCGTTGGCCTCGTTCAGGCGCCAGTAGAGGGTCGGGTCGTCGTCGAAGATCCGCTTGCCGTAGGCGTCCGCGGGCGCCGCCGGGATGGGCGAGGTGCGTCCGGATGCGACGAAGTGGTCGACGATGTCGGTGCGGGTGAGCGCGGTCGGGTAGACCGAGACGTTGGAGATGTCGCCGGCCAGGTAGTTGCTCGACGGCTGCGACGGCCAGCCGCCGGTGTTGTCCCCGCCGATCCGCCAATAGCCGGAGTACGGCTGGCCCGAGGTGACGTCGGTGCGTGAGCCGGCGATCTTGCCGTCGACGTACAGCGCCATGCCGGCCGGGCTCAGCGAGGCCACGATCTGGTGCCAGTTGCCGTCGTTGAACGCGGCCGAGCTGTTGACCGTGCGCGTTCCTCCCGGGTACATGCCGAACCAGATCTTTCCCGCATTGTCCATGTACACGTGACGGTCGTAGCTGCCGGAATTTCCGGTGCTGGCGTTTCCGTAGCCGACGATCTTTCCTCCGGAGGTGGAGGTCGTGCGCACCCAGCTCTCGACGGTGAAGGTGTCAGGGGCGGGTTGCGCGGTCTGGGTGCTGGCGGTTCCGGTCGTGCTGCCGTTGAAGGTGGATGCCGTCTGCGTTCCGGTGATGCCGGCTGCGCCGCGGCTGACACCCGCCTCGGTGGTCACGTCGGCGAAGTCGGCGTGGTCGTAGCCGTACGTTCCCGACGTCTCGTCGAGCGGCCAGAAGTGCTGCGGGTTGTCGGCCTCGACGGCAGCCGCGTAGTCGCCGCCGGCGTCGTTCGTGGCCACGGTGACCGAAGGACTCAGCCGCGAGATGGTGTTGCCGTATGGGTCGCTCACGTACAGCCGGTAGGTGTGGGTGCTTCCGGGTGCGAGCCCCTTGTCGACGAAGCCCATCTGCGCACGCGTGTAGAAGTTGGAGTACTGCGTGGTGGTGAATATCGGGCTGGCCGTGGCGCCGTCACGCACCAGCTTGTAGGTGAGGTTCGCGTTGTCGTAGTCGTAGGTGGCGAGCCAGGAGACACGCACCTCGCCGGACTTGAACGAAATCGGCTGCGGAACGAGGGGCACGTTGACTACCGGCGCGACCTTGTTGGGTGCGATCGAAGGGTTGGCGAAGCGCACGAGGCCGTACTGGGCCACGCCGTTCGCGTGAGTGAACTCGCCGCCGTACACGATGTACTTGTCGTTGCCGGTGACGCTCCACCCCGCCTGCCCCTGGCCGGTGTAGGTGCCCTGCTGCAGTTTCGGGAACCAGTCGAGCAGGGTCGGCGACGGGGTGCCGGCCCAGTTGAAGTAGCCCAGCGGGTCGGCGGTGATCGTGCCGGTCGCCTGCTTGCTGAACGCGGTGGCGTAGTACATGGTCCAGGCGGGAGCGGTCTGCGGGAATCCGCCGATGTTGCCGCAGTAGTGCGAGTGCGAGGAAACGTAGACCACGTCGCCCTGCGGGAAGGAGGAGTAGGAGTCTCCGTGGCAGTCTTCCACCCAGTTGATGGCGCCAGTCGCTGCGTCGGCCGAGAAGGTGCCCTCGAGGTTGCCGCCTGCTCCGTAGACATAACCCGTTCCGTAGACGCGGTCGCCATCCGAGGTCAAGCTCGTTATCGCCGCGTCGGTGCCGGCGTTGCGCACGGTCGACGTGGCGGCCCATGGCACCGAAGATCCCGTGCTCGTGGTCACCGCCCCGAGCCCGCGCATGCCGGTCGCCCCGGACACGCTGGTGAACCGGCCGCCGAGAACCACCTTCGAGCCGTCGCCGGTGATCGCGAGCGCGTTGACCGTGGCGTCGGTATTCGCTGTCCACGGCGTCACTGCGCCGTTCGACGCGTTGACCGCGGCCGCGAAGTCGCGCGGCTGGCCGCTCACCGTGCGGAAGGTGCCGCCGACGTACACGGTCGAGTTGGTCGCCGCCACCGCCCGGCCCTGGCTGCCGAGGATCGGTTTGAACGAGGGAATGACCTGCTTCGTGGCCGTGCTGAACGCGGCGATGCGGTAGTACGGAGCGCCGTCGACGGTGGAGAAGTCGCCCACCACGTATACCCGCGAGCCGTCGGGCGACGCCGTGATGGCGAGCGCCTGGGCGTCGAGCTGCGGCTTGAAGGTGGGGTCGAGAACCCCGGTCTCGATGTTGTACGCCAGCAGGTTGGCGCGGGGTTGGGTATTTACCCCAGGCGCCGAACCTGCTGGGCGAGCTGTGTTGAACTTGCCGGCCACGTAGACGGTGTTGCCGACCACGACCTGGGACCAGGCGACGCCGTCGATCTGCGCGGTCGGGAGGGCATCGGCCGCGACGGTCGGCGGAGACGCCGGACTGGTGGGGTCGGCCGGCATGGTGTCGGCGGACGCCGCCGAAACGCCGACGACGAGGTAGCTGAGCGCGATCCCCGCAGCGGTGAGCGAAGCGAGCAGGGTGCGAGGGAGGAGGCGGGTAGTCATGGCGTTCTCAACTCAGTTCTTTGCTGTTGGTGGGGTAAGCGGGTGCGGGTTGGCGGGTGCCGTGGATGCTGTAGCCGCGAGCGAGTCGCGTGGCGAGGGCTTCGTACCCGCTCGTCACGTCGTCCCAGTCGTAGGTCAGTTCGGCGCGTTTCTGCAGCGCGGCGCCGAGGCCGTGCGAGAGCTGCGGGTCGTCTTCCGCGGCCTCGAAGGCACGCGCGGCCGACTCGGCGTCGCCGAAGAACCGGCCGTTCGCGCCGAGGACCTCGCGGTTGAACCCGACGTCCCACGCGATGACCGCCGTCGCGGCGCCCATCGCGCGAAGGAGCGACGGGTTGGTGCCGCCGACGGAGTGCCCGTGCACGTAGCTGAGCGCGTGGGCGTACAGGGAGTCGAGCAGTTCTTGGTCGTAGACCCCGCCGAGCAGCCGGATGCGGTCGTCTCCCTCGGCGAGGTCGTTGATGCGCCGGGTGTGCTCGGCGGCGTAGGGCGCGCTCCCCACCACGATCAACGGCAGCCGGGCAGCGCTGCGACGGTAGCCGTCGACGATCATGTCGACGTGGTTTTCGGGCTCGAACCGCGCCACCACGAGGTGGAACCGGCCGGATTCGAGTCCGAGCTCGCGCAGGCGGGTGGCGGACTGCCCGGTGAGAATCCGCGTTCCGTAGGCGAGCAGTTCGGTGGGAGCGTCGAACTCGTCGCGGTAGTAGTCGGCGATGCCCTGCGCGTCGGCGATCAGGGCGTCGGCCGTGCGCACGGCGAAACGCTCGGCGAACCGGTAGTAGCGCTTGCCGGCGCCGCTCCACTTGTCACGCTTCCACTCGAGACCGTCGACGTGCACGGCGGTCGGGATTCCGCGAGCGCGGAGCGCCGGCACGAACGGGGAGTTCGCCGCGTTGAACACGAAGGCGACGTCGTGGGTGCGCGAGAACGCCAGGTGCGCCACCGACAGAGCGCTGTGGCTCAGTGTCTCGGCGACCTTGACCTTGAGCGCAGGGAGGTGGACGAGCCGCATGCCGAGATATTCGGGCAGCTTCGTGCCCGGGGACGTGCGGCAGTACACCGTCACCTCGTGACCGAGTGCCGCGAGCCGGCTGCCGATCTCTTCGACGGCGGTTTCGAAACCGCCGTACGCCGCCGGAACTCCGCGCGTGCCGAGCATCGCGATGCGCATGGGGGGCGCGCTGCCTGGTGCCAGCATCAGTAGGCGCCGACGGGCTGCGCGAGCACCTTGAAGGTGCGCCACATGATGAGCAGGTCGCCGATCACCGACCAGTTCTCGACGTAGTAGAGGTCGAGCCGCACGCTGTCTTCCCAGCTCAGCGACGACCGGCCGTTGATCTGCCACATACCGGTCAGGCCGGGCTTGATGAACAGGCGGCGGTGCACGCGGTTGTCGTAGCCGAGCACCTCCTGCGGCAGCGGCGGACGCGGCCCGACCAGGCTCATGTCTCCCATGAGCACGTTCCACAACTGCGGCAGCTCGTCGAGGGAGTACTTGCGCAGTGTGCGGCCGATGGACGTCACGCGCGGGTCATCCTTGATCTTGAAGAGCAGGCCGGCACCCTCGTTCTTGGCGGCCAGCTCGGCGAGCCTCGCCTCAGCGTCGACGACCATCGTGCGGAACTTGTAGATGAGGAACTTCTCGCCGCCCTTGCCCACGCGCTCCTGGGCGAAGATTGCCGGCCCGGCGCTGTCGAGGCGCACGAGCACGTAGAGCAGCAGGAAGAGAGGGGCGAGCGCGATCAGCGCCGAGCCGGCGAGCACGATGTCGAGCGCGCGCTTCATGACGTGCTTGGCGCCTTCGAACTGGGGGATCTCGACGTGGATCAGGGGGAGGCCGTCGACGGGGCGGAAGTGGATGCGCGGGCCGGCCACGTTGGCGAGGCTCGTCGCGAGGATCAGTTCGAGGGTGTGTCCCTCGAGCTGCCAGGCGAGGTCGTGGATGAACTCGCTCCCGCCGCGGGGCTGGCCTGCGATGACCACGCCGTCGGCCCGGAGGGCCTTCGCGCGCTCGGTGAGCCGCCCGAGGTCGTCGCTCACGTCGAGCCCCTCGAACAGCATCGAGGTGGTGGTCGAACCGTCTTCCTCGATGACTGCCCCGATCACGGTGTAGGCCGCGCCCGAATTCTGCCGGATCTGGCGCACGACCGTCTCGACGTCGGCGCGCTTGCCCGCGACCACGACCCGCGAGAGGAAGTGCCCGAAGGCGCGCTGCGTGATCAGCCATTTGCGCCACAACCAGCGGTTCACCAGCAGGCCGACGAGCCCGAGCGGGAAGGCTACGGTGAAGAACCACCGCGCGGTGTCGGCCTGGAAGACCAGGAAGAGGATCGCGAGGATGCCGAACGTCATCGACGTCGCGTTGACGACCGCCTTGTACTCGCTGGCCCCGAGACCGAGGATGCGTTTGTCCCTCGTGCGGAACAGCGCGAGACTCGCGATCCACGCGACGATGACGGCCACCGACATGTACGCGTAACGGATGGCGATGTCGTTCGTCAGGGTCGGAGTGTCGGCGAACCGCACGACGAACGCCACGGCGACGAAGAAGATTACCGTCGCCGCATCCGTCACATGGAGCTTGACCCGGTACGACCGCCCCCATTCCAGTCCGGTGGCCACGACGGTGGCGATCGAGGGTGTGGCCGTGGTGCTCGAGGTCTCAGGGCTGACGCGGGAAGTGCCGCGTTGGTGTGCCCGGCGTACGGGGGTCGCCAGTTCATCCATCGTTGAAGTTACTCGTTCCGCAGGGTAGGTGTCGCGCGCAAGAGCCTTGGGTAGCGCAGCAGGTTCACGGCGCTACAAATAACCCCGACCAAACGGTTCGATTCGGGTAAATCGACCGCGCTATCAGGGATGTGAAAGGTAAGGCTGACCCCCGTCGGGGGGGATGCATGAGACCATATGACCGCGGGACGGGGGGCAAGAATCCCCCAAATGGGGGAGTGTTGCGGCACCCGTATTTGTGCAGCCGTCAGGTGTCCCCCGAAAAGGGGTACACCAGCGTGCTTTAAGGGGAAATTACGCCCCAGGAAACGTTACAGAGCGAGAATTTAATTGTTCGAAGAGGCTCGCTGCGCCTCGATTTGCGCGTGAACCTCGGCCATGTCGAGGCCGCGGACGGCCGCGATGACCTGGTCGAGAGCGGGCGCGGGCAGGGCGCCGGGCTGCGAGAACACGAGCACACCGTCTCGGAAAGCCATCAGTGTCGGAATCGACGTGATGCCCGCCGCGCCGGCCAGGGCCTGCTGTGCCTCGGTATCGACCTTTCCGAAGGTGACATCGGGGTTGGCGTCGCTCGCGGCGTCGAAGATCGGGCCGAACTGCTTGCACGGTCCGCACCATTCGGCCCAGAAATCGACGAGGGTGATGCCGGGCAGCAGCACGGTGGACTCGAAGTTGTCGGAGGTCAGTTCGGTGGTAGCCATGCCTCAAGCATAGGAAACCAACTGGGAGTGCGCTGGACCGCGCGGAGTTCGCTAGCGTGGCGGTATGACGTTCAATCCCAACGCCAAAATAGATTCCAGCCGCACCCGCCGCCGCGGCCGCACGGGCGGCATCGTCGCGGGCGGCGGCGTCGTCGGAGTCGTCGCGCTCTTCTTGCTCTCCCAGCTGCTGGGCGTCGACCTCACCGGGCTCGCGGGCGCAGGCGGGTCGAACGGCAGCGACGAGGCCATCGCCAATTGCGAGACGGGGGCCGACGCGAACGCAAATCTCGACTGCCTCATCGCGAGCGGCGGGGATTCGATCGACACCTACTGGGCGGGCCAGGTCGCCGACTACCGTCCGACGAACGTCGTTCTGTTCACGGATCAGACGAACACCGGATGCGGCGGGGCCACCAGTGCCGTCGGACCCTTCTATTGCCCCTCCGACGAGACGATCTACATCGACACCGCCTTCTTCGACGAACTGCGCACCAAATTCGGTTCGTCGGGCGGTCCGCTCGCCGAGATGTACGTGCTCGCCCACGAGTGGGGCCACCACATTCAGAACATCAGCGGCACCATGGCCGGGCTCGACACCCAGACCACGGGCCCCGAGTCAGACGGAGTGCGCCTCGAGACGCAGGCCGACTGCTACGCGGGAGCCTGGGCTGGCGAGGCGTCGACCGTTCCCGACGACAGCGGCACCCCCTTCTTGCAGGAGATCACGAGCGAACAGCTGGCCGACGCCCTGAGTGCGGCCGCCGCCGTGGGCGACGACCGCATCCAGGAGTCGGCGACCGGCCAGGTGAACCCCGAGACGTGGACGCACGGCTCTGCCGAGCAGCGTCAGAAGTGGTTCACCGCGGGCTTCGAGGGTGGACCCGAAGCGTGCGACACCTTCTCGGGTTCGCTCTAGTTCGAGAGCGAAGCCTCCAGGGCGCGCTGCGCCGCGTCGACGGTCTCGAAGGTGCCGAGCGGTTTGGCGAGCCTCGTCGTCGAAGCGAAACCGCTGCCCCAGCGGGCCTCCACCATGCCGACGAACTCCCCGTCGCGCCTGGCTACCCAGAGGCCGGACTGTTCGGCGACCCAGACGACCGCGGGGGCCGTCGTCGTCGAACGGTTGTGGTTCATAACCGTGCTCATAGCAATCTCCCTCCATTGGGCTCGTGCGTGTGACGACACTAACCCTGGGAGAAACGGGCGGAATAGCCCCTGTCGCTATGTGCGGCGATGTGCCTTGCCGCGCAAATCAGGCCGCGCGGCGTGCGGTCAGTTCGGCTCGCAACGGGAAGTCCTGGCCGTCGAGGATGATCTGCGCGCTCGCGCCGCTCGTCGCGTTGACGACGATGGGGGCGAGCAGGTTCATCGTCGTGCCGGACTCTGCCGGGTTGGCCACGACGAGCACGAGCGCGTCTTCGGCCGTGTGCACGTCGAGCCGTTCGCAGTCGTCGTCGGAGATGATCGGCGCGTAGTCGGGCAGATACACCGAGGCATCCAGAACGAACAGACGGATGGCCGCGTCGGTGCGCGACTGGAGAGCGTAGAGGCCGTCGGCCCCCGCGATCTCCTCGAGCAGGAAGTCGACGTGGGGCGCGAGTCCGTGGGGAGGAGTCGTGAAGGTCAGTGCAGCGATCATCGGAGGAAATCCATCAGTGTGGGCTGGAGGGCGCGGGCGGTCACGGAGAGGGCAGCCTGGTAGCTGACCTCCTGGGCTTTGAGGTCGAGGATTGCCTTGCCGAGGTCGACGTCTTCGATCTCGGCCCGCTGCGTCTCGAGCGAAACCGATTCGCTCATGTTTGCCCCCTGTGCGTTCAGTATCTGTGCCTGTCGGGCGCCCACGGCGCCGCGCTGACCCGAGATCGTCAAGACCCGGTCGTCGATCTGGCCGATTCTAGCGTTGAGGTTCACGCCCGCCCGCAGGTCGGAGACGATGTTGTCGATGAGGGCGAAGGCCGACTGGTCGCCCTCGCCGAAGGTGGCGGCGCCGTCGGCGTCGACCCGGATCGAGGTCGTCTCGCTGATGCGGCGTTCGACCGTGCTTCCGGTTCCGGTGAAGCTGAGGTCGGGGTTGAACGCGACTCCGGCGTCGGAGTTGCCGGCGAACACCGTGCGCCCGAGGTATTTGGTGTTGGCGGTCGTCAGCAGCTCGGTGCGCAGGCTCTCGAGTTCGACAGCGATGGCTTCTTTCTGGGTCGGAGACAGTGCTCCGTCGTTGGCGCCCTGCACGGTGAGGTCGCGCACCTTGCGGAGGATGTCGCCGGTCTTCTCGAGGGCGGTGTCGACCACGCTCATCCACGAGTTGCCGTCGCTGATGTTGCGCGAGAACTGGGCCACGGCGTTCTGTTCCGAACGAACCCGGATCGAGTCGGCGGTGCCGGCCGGGTCGTCGGAGGGCGACGAGATGCGCTTCAGGCTCGAGGCCGTCTCTTGCAGCCTCGACAGGGTGCTGAGGCTCAGCTGCAGATTGCGCTGCGCCGCTACGGCGAGGCCTTGGTTGGTGACGCGGTTGATCACGAGCTATCTCCCCACGAGACCGGTGCGATTGATGAGTGTGTCGAGCATCTCGTCGACGGCCGTCAGTACCCGGGCCGCGCCGTTGTACGCGGTCTGGAACATCGCCAGGTTCATCTGTTCCTCGTCCATGTCGACGGCCGAGTTGGCGAGCTGGTTGCCCACGGCGGCCTTGGTCGACAGGTCGGCGAGCGCCGACTGCTGCAGGCCGGTCTTGGTCGCGATGGCGATGGTGGTGACGAAGGCAGACCACTTGGTGTCGGGCGAGTCCTTGTCGGACTTGATCCGCGCGACGGCGGCCGCGATCGAGCCGTCGTTGCCTCCCGCGCCGGGAGCGGCGAACGCGATGCCCTTGACGTCGGTGGGAATCACCGACAGGCCGAGGGCCGCGGGTCCGGTCGCGCTGATCGCGTAGAAGTCGTGGCCGGCGGTGCCGTCGGCGATCACGCCGGTGCGGTGCACGGTGTTGATCTTGTCGGCGAGGAAGGTGGCGAACTCGTTGTAGTCGGCGGCCGCTTCGGCGAGCGCACCACCCGAACCGGAAGCATTGGCGCCCGCGAGAGTGGAGAGCGCACCGGCGATCTCGCCGCCGTCGACGCTCACCGGCACGTCGGGCCGTCCCACCCAGTTGAGTTTGACCGGGTCGCCCGCGGCTCCCACCATCTGGGTGGTGCCGGTGACTTCGACGGCGTGCGAGCGGTCGCCGGAGACGAGCGCGTTGCCGCCGAGAAGCACCTCGGCGGTGCCGTCGGGAAGGTTGCGCACCGTGGCACCGCTGATGGTGGCGATGGTGGTGGTGAGGTTGTTGCGCTGGTCGATGTACTCGTTCGCCGAGCCGCCCGCGTTGAGGGTGGAGCGGATGAGCCCGTTGAGCGCGGCGACCTGGGTCGCTGCGTCGTTCAGCTCGGTGACCATGCCCTCGGTGTCGGTCTTCAGCTGGTTCCACTGCGTGTCGACGGCGGTGTAGCCGTCGGCGATCTGCGTGGCGAGCGCGGACGACTGCTGCAGGAGCACGGCGGCGGCGGCCGGGTCGCCCGCCTTGTTTCCCATGTCGCTCCAGGCCGCCCAGACGTTGCTGAGCTGCTTCGAGACGCCGGAGTCGCCGGGTTCGTGCAACGAGGTCTGCAGGGTCGACAGCGCGTTGGCGCGCACCCCCCAGTAGCCGCTCGACGCCGTGCTCGACCGGACCTTCGCGTCGAGGAACGTGTCGCCGAGCCGCTGGATCGTGGTGACCGAGACGCCCTGTCCGACTTTGATCTGTCCGGTGAGGGGGCCGACCTGCGCGAGCGATCCCGCGGCCTGCTGCACGGCCCGCTGGCGGGTGTAGCCGGTGGTGCTGATGTTGGTGATGTTCTGCCCGGCGACGTCGATTCCGTGACGCGCCGCGACCATGCCGGTGTAGGCGGTGTTCAGTCCGCTGAAGGTGCTCATGGTGTGGTCCTCACAGGTTCAGGTCGAACATTCGGGCCGTGGCCAGGGAAGTTTCGGTGACGCCCTTGGCGTCGTAGGTGCGGCTGGCCGTGCCGTCTTGCGCGAGCGCCTCCTGCGTCGAACGGATGGCGACGCGCAGGTACTGCATGTTCAGGTCGCGCAGTTCCTGGATCTCGCGGGTGAGCTCGGTCATCGCGACGAGGTGGGCGGTGAGGATGTCGCGCCAGGTCTCATCCGTCGAGTGGCTGGTGAGCTCGCGCAGGGTGGAGTTCTCGTCGACGCCCCAGTCTTCGGCGAGGCTGGAGACCTCGAGCGACCGCGCGAGTCCCGCGGTGCGGAGCTTGTTCATGACCTGCTCGACCTCTTGCGTGGCGTACTGCAGCCAGCGCGCCTTTCCCGAGGTGAGCAGCAGCTGTTCTTCTGTCAGCTTGAACACGAGCAGTTCGAGCAGCTCGCGCTCTCTCCACAGCGATGCGGACAGTTCATGTGTACCCATTGCGGAATACCCTCTCTGCCTGCTTCGCGATACACCGCCAGAAGGATGCTCGAGTGATCCCGGGTTCGCGTCAGAAATAACTTTCGGCAGGAGCGGGGCACCGGTTAGGAGAAATCCCGAGAAAGTTCCGCGGAGTTCCGGGAATTAAGGCTGAAACCGGTGAAACCAGTTCGGGGGAGACCCGTTCGGGGGCGCCCCTCACTGGGGGCAACCAAAGGTTGAGGGTTTGTCTAACCGCGCCGATAGAGTCGCAAACACCCGAACTAAATGCGTGTTTACCCTGGCCCGCAGAGCACAAAACTTACGTCCAGAACTTCCGGCGAACGTGGCAACCCACGTCGCCGGCGAATGCCAGAAACCGCTGACGGGGGTCAAGCTGTGGAACGACACGAACGCAACGCACTGGTGGTAGAGAATCTGCCGCTCGTCGGATATCTCGTATCCGAGGTGTGGGCCAAGGCCCGCCACCTCTCCCGCGACGATCTGGCCTCCGCCGGCGCCCTCGCGCTCATCTCTTCTGCCGACGCGTTCCGCCCGGAGCTCGGCATCCCGTTCGGCGCCTTCGCCCGTCGCCGCATCGTCGGCGCTTTCGCCGACGAGATGCGCTCGGAAGACTGGGCCACTCGCGGAGCCCGCCGTCGCATCAAGGACACCCTCGCCGTGCAGGAGACCCTGACGGCCGCGATCGGCCGCAAGCCCAAGGTCGACGAAGTCGCCGCGGCCCTCGGCGTCGACATCGAATCGGCGGCGGCGGGTATGGCCGACGCCGCCCGTGTCGTCGTCGCGCTCGACGAGACCGTGGCCGAAGCGCTCGTCGCCGAAGCCGCGCTGCCCGAAGAAACCCTCCTGTCGGCCGAGCGCCTCGCCTACCTTCACTCGGCGGTCGACGCTCTGCCCGAGAAGATGCGCGTCGTCATCTCCGCCATCTACTTCGACGACAAGAGCGTCAAGGAGATCGCCGAGGAGTCGGGCACCACCCACTCCGCCGTGTCGCAGCTGCGGTCCGAGGCCGTCCGCCTGCTGCGCGACGGACTCGAGACGCACTACGCCGACACCGCCGCCGAGTACACGCCGGTATCGCGTATC
>Ga0247729_10000587_pt1 | contig 14795 bp, 10 predicted proteins | sample UWRJL133311R2_FD_180958 | JGI IMG/M metagenome (GOLD analysis project Ga0247729, IMG submission 180958) | Plant litter microbial communities from Arlington Agricultural Research Station in Wisconsin, United States - UWRJ-L133-311R-2 | ecosystem: Environmental > Terrestrial > Plant litter >... | reverse complement strand
AATGATATTGAAGTTATGAATACCCAGATTTTTTAAATAGTGATGGAGATTTTGTAGAGTTTGATTCTTATTTAGTACCTGAATCTGATTTAGAAAAAGGAGCTTTAAGAATGCTAGAAGTTGATAATAGAGTTATACTACCTGAAATAACACACACTAGATTTATTCTTACGGCTGCAGATGTAATTCATTCATTTGCTATTCCTGCTTTAGGTATAAAATGTGATGCATAAAAAAAAAATAAGTGTAGGCTACTTATTAATTGTGCAATAAAGAGCCAAACTCCGGGGAAGCCCTAAAGCTCTAGTAACCAAAGTCTCCTCGGAAACTAGGAGATCGGCCTGATTAATGATTCAGGGTAAGGTAACATCACTAGAGATGATAGTAATGGAAATGGGTGATCGCGGATCTAAATCAGACAGTGTCTGTAAAAGAGCAACGAGTAGACGGTTCTTCAACTTTTATAGTTGTAAGGTGTACTCTAGTCGCCGGTAAACCGGTTTTAGGGAGAAATCAAGTAGATAGGCTTATCTGTCTATAAAGTAACCCTAAATTAAAGTTACTACAACAGCCTTGGCCTTATTACTATTAAGGGTAAAGTTGTAATTCGGCCTTTATGCAAACCATATGTTTAAGAATATAAACACGATAAACTCTTATAAAATAGCCGTGGCTATGAGTACTATTATCTTAGTTATGTCCTTTAAATCTTTAATGTGTTTATATAGAGGCACAAAACTGACACCAAACCTAGTAGATAAACTTAGTATAGGTAGACAGGTACAACCAAGTAGAGGTAATAAACTACGTGAAATGCAACGTGCCTCTTATATATTAAACGCAAAAGTGGAATGATTTAGACCCCGTTTGCATGGTGTAAACGCATTAAATTCCGTTAGATTTGAGTCGAATGCAGTTACATCTCTTTACAATAGTAAAACATCTCGTACTCTCAGTCTAGTTCAAGAACATATAGCCAAAGGTAACACTATTAATAGCGAAGTTATAAATAGTGTGTTACTTACACAAAAAATGGCTATACCTCAAAAAGAGCTAGACAAACTTTTAAACCTTCCAAGTGTAAAATTCGATTTACCTATTACTGATGAAACACATTCTTCATTACTAGCGCTAATAAGAAAACCGCATTCTAAACGTAGTAATACAGGTGTCTATATTTTTACTCATAAACTTACAGGTAATAAATATGTAGGTTCAAGTAACGACTTAGCTAGAAGATTAAAACAATATTTTGACAAAGATCTATTGTTTGCTAATAAAAATTATGGGTTATTAGTACCTTTGATTAACAAAGAAGGATTCGGTGCATTTAGCTTACAAGTTACTGTAGTACCTTCTTCCTATCCTAAATATTCATACTGCTTTTTAGAACAATACTTTTTATTAGACAAAAGTTTTAACTTAAATACTCAAAGAATTGTTAATTTTAGAGTTAACCAAGGATTTAAAGTGTTTTTATACGATCTAGATTGTAAAACTTTATATCATTCAAGTAACTCTTTAAATGCTTTCTGTGCTGATTTAGGTATACACAGCTCTTCTTATAGAAAATGCATATCAAGCGGTGTTCCTTACTTAAATTTATTTGTTATTTCAAATACTTTAATACCGGATGCAATACCAGCTAATTTAACTGAATCTGAAGTATGTGAGTTATTAGCTAAACGCAGAAAAGAAAATTTAGATCAAAAATCTATAGATTTGGGTAAAGTCGTAGAAGTATTTGATAAAGATACCAATGAAAGAAAAACTTACCCTTCTCTTTATAAAGTTGCATATAGATTAGGTACTACTAGAACTACGGTTAGAAGCTATATTACTAATGGTAAAGCTTACAAAAATCGTTACTACTTAAGCTTTTCTCATAGTAGTAAATAATCGATAATTTATAAGATATTCTGTAATCATGACATTTTACACTCCCCTAGGGGAGGAAGATTTATGGGAGGCGACATTTGTTAGGTCGAAGTTGTAGCACGATCCAGGTAGATTAAATCAATTTTCTGTTTTAATTAATAGATTAGGTACATTCTATGGTCTTATTGAACAATGGCCAAAACTGTAGTGAACCTATGGTTATAAATCATCAAATTGCGGGAAACCCCTAAAGGAATCTTAACCAAGTAAGTATGGTAACATAACTTATGGCACAGGTAATGACTCGTGGTACGGTAAAATCAAGATTTATTATTCAATGGGCAATCCGCAGCCAAGTGCCAAGTATAAAATATTTGGTATGCAGTTCATCGACTAAACGTTGATTGGTGTTATTAGTGTTAATAATGCTTAAGATATAGTCAGGCCCCACCTGAAAAGGTGCAGAAAAATATAAGTATTCTTTATGTTTTTTGTTAAATAGATATATATTAATTTGTTAATTATATTTAGGGATCTCTACAAGTTTGCTAAACTTATTGTAATGTAAAAATAAAATCTTAAAAAAAAAATGAAGCACTTGTCTTTCACACGAAAGACTATTGTAGTATTTGCATGATACAATTAGTAGAAGTGTTTTTAATAATCACTTCATATTGGATAAACGTATTGGATTAGGTTCTATAGGTGTTATCTCTTTAACTAGATATTTTAATTCAAGTAGATCTTTTAGTTCAAGTATACCTTTGGCAAATAAGCCAGAGTCTTTAGCGTTAGAGCATATCAATAGTGAAAAACCTACTACTTGATCCACTATTAATAAAATATTATTAAATCAAAATTTATCAGTTACTGACCCTAAATTAGACAAATTATTAAAAGTAAAAGGTGTTGAATTGGATCTTCCTATATCTACACCGGAAAATATTCAACTTTTAGCTGAATTAACAGGTAAATCTAAATATAAAGGTTTCTCTGGTGTATATATCTTTATACATAATAATACAGGCCATAAATACGTAGGTTCATCTAATTTATTAAGACGTAGAATGGATTACTATTTTAAAGGAGATTTTCCTTTAGTTGGTAAATTGTTACCTTTACTTCATAAAGAAGGGCTAAAAGCTTTTAAATTAATAATATTTAAATTAGATAGTAATATATTTAGTAATCAAGACGCTTTAATATTAGAACAGTATTATTTATTAAATAAAGAATTTAACTTGAATACATTAAGAGTTGTTAATGCAGGATCTTCAAAAGGTGATCCTGTATATGTTTATGATTTAACATGTAGTACTCTTTATTATCATGCGAAATCTAATATTGAATTAAAAAGAGTATTAAAAATACATACTAAAACGAGTAAAAAGTATGTAGATTCTAAAATACCATATCTTAATAAATTCTTACTATTAAGCTATTATATACCTACTGCTTTAACAAGCAATATATCGGTAGATAAATTAGTAGATATAATGCAAAAAGAAAGACAAGATGTATACATTAGGAACTCGTAGAAGTATTTCAGTAGAATTAAAAATTAAAGAAGGAAATACCTTTGTAAATTCAGATTCTATAGGCCAAACTTTAAATTTTGATTCATTAACATCTTGTATTGTATATTTAAGAGAATTAGGTTTAACGATTAAAAGAGCCACTCTTACTAAATATATCAAAAATGAAAAAGTGTTTCATAATTTCTTATGTAAATATTCAGATAAGATTTTACCGGATAATTTTGAACAAGTAGGATTAATTATTGATGAATATACAAAATTAATAGTAGATACAGACTTAGATTCCTTAAAAGTAAATAGAAAAAATAAACCTGTATTAGTAAAAGGAGAAAATTTTGAGAAAGAATTTGAAAGTATTACGGATACAATTAAATACTTTGATACTTTAAATATCAAATTAGATAGAAAAGCTTTATATCTTCATTTAAAAAACGATAAAAGATATAAAGACTATTATTTTTCTCATAAATAACTAGATAATAGTTATATTTTATTTTACTGGTATAGTAATAAAGATTTATCAATTACATTAAATAAACGTAGAGATAATCCGCAATGTTCAGAAATTTGTGGTATATTACATAGTTCTATGCCTATTGTTGTGGAATCTGTATCTTTAGTTAAATTCTTATCTTGACTACAAGAACAATAGTCTAATGACGTCGTCATTGGTGTTATCCAAATAAGTAAACTTATTTGGACTTTTATAAAATAACAGTTAGATTACTGTTAACTTGTTATTAAAATTAAAAAATAGTATAACAAATCCCTTTATTTTTTTATAATTAAGTAAGGGAAAATTGCCTTATAACTATAGTAAATGACTTTAGACGGCTTTGGCCGGCTTTGGCCAGTAATAATAGTTACTGTGTTTGTACAGCAATTTGGGAGAAGATTAAAGTTATATTTGATTAAAGCCCACTAAAAAATAATATTATAATAATCCGATATATAATAAAAGGTATAACTTTTTATCCTTATCATATTAGTTTATATGCTATATAAGCCAGGATAGTTCAATTGGTAGAACATTAATTTCATGCATTAATAGTGGGAATTCAAATTTCTCTCCTGGCTAAACATGATCATTTTAACACTGCTTTTATTATTATTATCTAATTCAATCACTTTAAGACGGGATAAATTCATTTTGTACTCTAGAGTAACTATTACTATTTTAGTTATATCTAGCTTAATACCTGAGGGCCAAAATAACACTAATAGTGTAAATGCCCTAGATATTCAAAATAATGTAGCAGTTGGTCAAAATGATCAGTTAATAAAAATAGAAGATTTTCAACAAGTTTCTAACTATGAAACTTTAATACATAAGATTAAATCACAGAAAAGATCAAGATTATTAAACACTATTTTTGTATTTAAAAGTTATAAATAATGTAATTATCACTATTTAATATATTTTTAAATTTTGTAAAATAACTGTTAGATTACAGTTAACTTGTTATAAAAATCTCTCCCCTGCAGGCCTGCAGGCCTGCTGGGGAGAGATTTTCTACCTGCACCTGATAAAACCACCTATCCCCCCAGCAAGCTTGCTGGGGGGTAGAGTATTTAGAAGTTTTGATATTAAATTATTTAGTGAAGCTAAGTTTGAGTCTTAGATAAGCATTTACAAATTTATTAGAACACAGATATTAATTTATAATTTTATACAATGAATTTATCACTAATTTTATTTACCATTGGAATTTTAGGTTTTGTTTTAAACAGAAAAAACATTATATTAATGCTTATTTCAATAGAGATAATGCTATTAGCTATTACATTTTTAATATTGGTTAGTTCACTAAGCTTTGATGATATATTAGGGCAAACATATGCTATTTATATAATTGCTATAGCTGGAGCAGAATCCGCTATAGGTTTAGGTATTTTAGTAGCTTTTTATAGATTAAACTCTTCTCTTATTTTATCCTGTCTACCCCATGGCCATACAACTTATTCTAAAAACGTAAACAAGTTTAGCTCTAAAAGAATAGTAAGGTGTTATTCTACAATGGCTAAGAATAACGATACTACTAACCAATCTAGAAATTATTCAATTGATCCTTGATTTATTACTGGGCTTTTCGATGCTGAGAGTTCTTTTGTAGTTACAATTTTAAAAAACTCTAGGTACAAAACAGGATGGAACGTTCAAGCTAGAGTTCAAATAAAAATGCATGAAAAGGATAGAGTTTTAATCCAGTCAATTCAAGAATTTTTCGGAGGTATAGGTTAAGCTAAGTAGTTTATAGTTGGTGAGCATGGTGAGAAGTCTACTTTTTCTGTGTAAAAAACAAAATTAACATTGTAAGGGGGTGTGCAGTTTATGTCTCATAATCCATTATATAACTATTATGACTGCTAATGCTATTGTAATAATATTATTTACCGTGGAAAAACCTATAAATAAGTAGTAATGTGTAGGAAATACATGTTTATGTGCCTATACATTAAACGTATACGAGAAAAAATATAACAATCGGTATTTTTTTTCACATCTAGAACAGATATTAATTTATAATCTTATACAATGAATTTATCACTAATTTTATTTACCATTGGAATTTTAGGTTTTGTTTTAAACAGAAAAAACATTATATTAATGCTTATTTCAATAGAGATAATGCTATTAGCTATTACATTTTTAATATTGGTTAGTTCACTAAGCTTTGATGATATATTAGGGCAAACATATGCTATTTATATAATTGCTATAGCTGGAGCAGAATCCGCTATAGGTTTAGGTATTTTAGTAGCTTTTTATAGATTAAACTCTTCTCTTATTTTATCCTGTCTACCCCATGGCCATACAACTTATTCTAAAAACGTAAACAAGTTTAGCTCTAAAAGAATAGTAAGGTGTTATTCTACAATGGCTAAGAATAACGATACTACTAACCAACCTGGGAATTATTCAATTGATCCTTGATTTTTAACAGGGTTTGTGGACGCTGAAGGATGTTTTACCTTAGGTATTAGTAGAAATAAATACTGTAAAACTGGTTGAAGTATACAACTCTTTTTTCAAATTGCTTTACATCGAAAAGATGCTGAATTGTTAGAGCGGATACAAAACTATTTCGGTGTAGGAAAAATTCACAAACACGGTCCACAGTCTATTATATTGCGTATATCTTCTATTAAAGATTTACAAGTACTCCTTAATCATTTTGACAAGTATCCCCTAGTAACACAGAAACTCGCAGATTATAATCTCTTCAAGTTAGCATATAATATAATTATAAACAAAGAGCATTTAACACAGGAGGGTCTACTAAAATTAGTAGCTATAAAAGGTTCACTTAATTTGGGTTTAGCTCCTGAGTTACAATCTGCCTTTCCAATGGTAATTAATGCAGATAAGCCTTTAGTTAAAGGATCAGCTCAGAAATTACCTAATCCAAGTTGATTAGCTGGTTTCGCCACTGGAGAGGGTTGTTTTTATGTTGTAGCCCAAAAGCGTGCAACTTTTAAAATGGGATATTCCTTTAAGTTAAGATTCTCTATTGCTCAACATAATAGAGATGAAGCCTTACTTAAAAGTTTAATAGATTATTTAGGTTGTGGAATTCTATATAAAAATAGAGAAACTTTCGAGTTAGTATTTACCAATTTCACAGAGATTGAGGAAACAATTGTTCCATTTTTTGTAAAGTATCCTATCGCAGGTATAAAATACTTAGATTTTCAGGACTTCTGTAAAGTTGCAGATATAATCAAAGAAAAGGGACACTTAACAATTGAAGGGAGAGGTGCTATATTAAAAATAAAAGAGGGTATGAACACGGGTAGAATAATTTAAAGTATCTCTATTTGTTAGTATGATAAACCTGATTGCCGTGAATAATATAACCGGATAATTTAAAAACACCCCAAATGTATCTAAACTTAATAATACTTCAACCGTAGAGTTTAGAGTTAGTACTTTAAAAGATCTAGTTGATGTAATTCTTCCTCATTTCGATAACTATCCTTTAATAACCAAAAAACATTAAGACTATCTATTATTTAAAGATATTGTTTTACTTATGTTAAATAAAGAACATAATACTTTAGAAGGTATACAAAAAACAGTTAATATTAGAGCCTCTCTTAACACAGGTTTATCTAATGATTTAAAAGAAGCATTCCCTATGACTATTCCAGCTACGCTAAACTTGGAAAGCTCTATTAAAAATAATAACTTACATCCGGAATGAGTAGCAGGGTTTTCTACTGGAGAATCTAACTTCTTTATTGCTGTTCAAAAATCTAAGACTAATAGTGGTTTATCTACTTCATTACGTTTTTCAATAGCTCAACATTCAAGAGATCTCTTATTATTAGAGAGCTTTGTTATTTTCTTTCGCCCCAAGCGCGCCTCAAGCGCGCCCCAAGCCTGCTGGGGTGGTGGTTCTGTAATGAATTATAAAAAACGTTCAGTATGTGAGTTTATTATTACAAAAATTGATCACATAGTTGAACATATAATTCCTTTGTTTTGATAAACACCCTATATTAGGGTCAAAGCACTTAAATTTCTTAGATTTAAAGAGTGCGTCATATATTATTAAAAATAAAGAACACACCCCCCCAGCAGGCTTGCTGCAGATGGGGGGATGAATAAAGATGGGCTAGGTTTAAAACAAATTGTACAGTTAAAAGGAAGAATTACGTCACTTTACTCAAATAAGGCTATGAATAATCACAGTGTTGTAGACGGCACAGAGAAATTAGATCAAAAAAGGTAGAGTAAACCTCTGCCTAGTCATATTTTCAATATGGCAAAACCTTCAAATTGCGGGAAAGTCTTAAAGACAAATCTACCAAGTTAATACAGTAATGTAGTTAATGGAACAGGTAATGACTCGTTGTATGGTAAAAACGATTTGTATGAAGAAATGAAATAGATCATCCGCAGCCAAACACCGAAAATGAAATAAATGGATGGTGCGCAGTTCATCGACTAAGTGTAGGTTGGTGAGTAATTATGTACTACCTGCTTCTTATTTGTTATTTTTTTTTAGACCATATAAAAAAAAGGTTATTGGGGAGCATACAAAAAATAGGACACAAATTATTTGCTTAAGATATAGTCAGGCATAACCTAAAAGTTATGGGAATACCCTAGCCAACCTAAGGAAATAAATCAAATTTCTAGGGTAAAGGGGGAAAACGAAGAGGAAGTATTAGTATTGAATTTAAATAATGTATCTAGCTATAATAATCTTACCACTATTAGGATCAATAGCTTCTGGGTTTTTTGGTAGAAAAATCGGAGTTACTGGAGCCCAAATAATTACTTGTACAGCAGTTGTATTAACAACCGTATTGGCTGTAGTTGCTTTTTTTGAAGTTGGATTAAATAATATACCTGTTTCAATAGAGGTGTTTAGATGAATAGATTCTGAATCACTAAATGTATGATGAGGATTTCATTTTGACTCATTGACGGTGTCTATGTTAATACCTGTACTAATAGTTTCTTCTTTAGTACATGTATATTCAATAGGTTATATGTCCAGCGACCCTCGAACAAAAAAATCGGTTGGTTTTAGACGATTTACTCTCAATAAACATAGACTAGTTACCCTAAAGCCTTTTATTCAAAAGCGTTATTATTCTGATCAACCTAAACTAGAAAACAACAATTTCTACGAATGATTTTGTGGCTTAACTGACGGCGAAGGGTCGTTTATGCTTCTTCGTAGACAGGATGGTTACGGATTTAAGTTTCAAATTCAATTGCACGTGGATGATATAAAGATGTTGCACTTCATACAAAACACATTAGGAATGGGTAAGGTTTATATTACTGAATCCGCGGCTAGGTTTGTAGTAACTAACGTAAAAGATACATCTGAAATTATTGATATATTTAGTAGATATCCTTTAAATACTTATAAACTTCTTAACTTCCTGGATTTTAAGAAAGCTTTTGGAATTTACACAAGCTCTAAGCAAAAAACTCCGGATATTATAGCAAAAGTCGAGCAAATAAGAGAAGGAATGAATAGCTTAAGAGTTGATTTTACTGCTCGGCCATCCTGTTCCGTACGTATAACACCTTATTGATTACTCGGGTTTGTGGAAGGAGAAGGGTCTTTCTTTACAAGAAAGAACTTTACTTTAACGTTTAACCTTGCTCAGTCTTCTAAAGATTTAGTATTAATGGAAGCTATTAGAGATTTCTTTAACAATTTAGCTAGCTCTGTTAATAATGGAGCAGGGTTAGACGGTGCTGCATCACTTTCTCATAAAAAAAGCAGCAACATGATTTATTTAGTCATTCACCGTTTAGATTACATAGCCCAAGTGCTTATTCCTTTTTTTGATGCTCTTGTTTGGCAATCAAAGAAAGAATTGGATTATAAAGATTGAAAAACAATCTTAAAACTTAGGAATTTAGGTCTTCATTATACGGATGAAGGGGTTAAAGTATTAAATAATATTTTAAGTAGTATGAATAATAATCGTTTAACGACTAGTAGGTCTTCAACTCCCGTTGGAGATAGGGCAGTTTTAGATAGTGATATAAAAAAACTTATGCAGGGGCCATCCAACTTTGAAGTAAAGGAAGATGGAAGAGTCTACATTAAGTCTTTAAACAAATATTACTCTGATAAAGCAAAGATTAGATTGGAACTTATAGATGGAAGTGGTGGGGTTATTAAATCCTTTGCTTCAGCGGCTGACTGTTCAAAGTACTTAAGGGTAAGTCCTATGACAGTATCCCAAAGATTAAGAAAAGATAAACCTTTTTTATTCAATAATAAATTAGTCTCTATTAAGAAATCTGCAGATATATCTTTTTAGTTTCATATCTAATCTAATTAACTTAGTCTTGTTTCCATAGCATAATTCATAACTAATATCCAATTTATTTTTCGCTATAGAAATTGAGGTCGCGTTAGGGGAAAACGCGTCTATGGGGGTAAATTGTCAAATTCCGGGGATATCCTAAAGCTTAAGATACCAAGCTGTAATCGAAAGGTTATAAGTGGCTGAACTAATTACTCAGGTACGGTAAAAAGTCTTAAGATGAGTGAAAACGAAATGGACCATCGCGGATCTAAGTCAATCATAAACAGTATGATTGTAAAAGAGCAAAGAGTAGACGGCAGTTGATCCATTAATCCATAATTAATGGATTTAAGGTGTACTCTACAGGGTTTCGAAAGGAACGGAGGTATAGAACCTCGGTTTCAACATGCAACAAGGTTGAAACTTCTATGTCAAAATCCCATCTAAACTATTCGGTTAAAAAAAACATTCTACCTATAATTCTGCTATTCTAAATCCTGGAGTCTGATCTGGTTTGATAGATGGTGAGGGTTCATTTAGTATAGTAGTATATAGAAATAAAATACGCAAATTAGGTTGACGTGTTCAATTGAAATTTCAAATAGGTCTACACACTAAAGATCTTAACTTATTATATCTATTAAACCAATACTCGGGTGGTATTGGTTCTATTCATTTAGCTCAAAACCGAGAGATAAAATCTGGTATGAATACAGGTAGAAGTTTTGAAGATAAATAACCATTGTTATTATCAAACACCCAATAAACCAATAGCAGGATAAATTTGACTGACCCGCACAATCAAAGGTTCTTTAGTTATTTAAGCTTATTCACATTTATGATGGTAATTTTAGTTACAGCAAATAATTACTTACTTATGTTTGTAGGCTGAGAGGGTGTAGGGGTTTGTTCATATCTTTTAGTATGTTTCTGATTTACTAGAATAGCAGCAAATCAAAGTTCTCTTTCGGCATTTTTAACAAATAGAGTGGGTGATTGTTTCTTAACTATAGGTATGTTCGCCATACTATGATCATTTGGTAATTTAGATTATGCTACTGTATTTTCTCTAGCTCCTTACATGAATGAAAATGTTGTAACTATTATTGGTATATGCCTATTAATAGGAGCAATGGCTAAAAGTTCTCAAGTCGGACTTCATGTTTGGCTTCCTATGGCGATGGAAGGTCCTACTCCTGTTTCTGCGTTAATACATGCTGCCACTATGGTTACGGCGGGTGTATACCTGTTAATGCGTTCATCTCCTTTAATAGAATATAGTTCAACAGTACTAATGCTATGTTTATGATTAGGTGCTATTACTACTGTATTTAGCTCTCTAATTGGTTTATTCCAACAAGATATTAAAAAAGTTATAGCTTATTCTACTATGAGCCAACTTGGAATGATGGTTATAGCTGTAGGTTTATCTAGTTATAACATAGCTTTATTCCATTTAGTTAATCACGCCTTTGCATATAGAGGGCGTGTTAAACCCATCTATTTGCCGGAAAGCCCCTCTACGTAGACCTTTTTTCAAAAAAAAATAACATAAATACTTTGATACTTAAACATGAATTAACCTGAGTTATATATAATCTATTGTAACACAAGGTATAATTCCTCTTATCAGAGGCCACCACTTCTTCGCAAAAAAAAGATGAGGACGCGGTGGTATGTGGTGTGTTAAGTCTACAAGGATTGGGTAATCAGCAGGAAACCAACGTTGTTTTATTAATAACTAGTAGGATCCTCAACGATCATACGAAGGGGGTAGCGTTAATTTTTAACGCTACTATAATATGATCTACTCATCATGGAAATATGATGTTAATACGAGGTTTATACGTTAACAAAGCGCAATTTCGTGATTAACACGATAATAAAAATAAATAATTTCTTAGGTGGATTAAATAAATACTTAGGTTTAAGCAAAGGTTTAAAGGCTGTTTCAGTGTACGGTGATGGTCTGTCGGGGAACCCTAGCACTTTACTGTGCAATAGTTTAAATCGAGCGGGTTCATCCAATTTGTTTTGTTTTGGTGTACGTTGAGGCGATTCACTAAAGCCAAAAAAAGGAGCCCTTATACGGTGTTTACACACACGCAAAGCAGCTTTTATTCCAAGAGTTCCCCTACAAGAAGAGGAAAAAAATCTTCATTCTTCATTCTCGACTATACTTAAAGATAAAACTAGAGGTGGTTTATTACTAAGTAAAGTTATATACCATATTTCAGAGCAGAATAGTTTGGGTTTACCTTTGTTTTTAACAGCTAAAGGTATAAAAGCATCACACGCTTTAATAGATATGCTTAATTTATTACCTGTCGATTGTGCTTCTAAATTCAAAGGTGATAATCTTTTGTTTCAGTTTTTAAGTGAAAACTACAACCAAATTTACAGATATAACATGGAATTAAATTTAAAAGAACTTAACCCGTACTGTGTTTATTCTTTACCTATAGGTAAACAAAAAGTAATAGATGGAGATTGTACTGGTATTTACTGTTTTAAACATGTTGATTTGGGTTATTGTAGTATAGGTTCTGCTTTGTCTTGCCGAAACCGGCTAAATGAACACATGTCTAGTATAATGGGGCATCGTCCTCAAACATTTTTCCACCAATGGGTTTCGGACAATGGTGGTATTGCACCTATACGTTGAGCACCCATTATCACATTTAACAATATTGTACAAGAATGATATAATCTTAATTATGATAGTCCTTTAAGTGTAGGTGGTGCGAATATATTACAAGGTTTTGGACAGTATTCTATTAGATTGTTAGAGCAAAGTGTATACACAAATTATAGACCATACTTAAATGGTAAGAGTGAGACTAAAGACATAATATTCTACAATTTTTCATTTAAACCTAGTGATATGGGGTTAAGTTTAGCTAATATACGTAAATATCAAGTCTGGTTTGATAAAGATATGACTATATTAATAGCGGAGTCTAGTTCTTATAATTCTTTAGCTAACATTTTAAACATATCTGTAGGTACGGTTAGAAATAATATGAATTGACATCAAGGGTTAAGTGTTACATATAATGGAAAAATCACTACTGTATATTTAAAAGAAAAAGGTACACCTTTTAGGACTGAAAACATAAGTTCTCAATTATCCGTTAAAAAGCTTTATCCTTTAGTTGAACTTAAAAACAGAACATTGTACGATTTAATCCCAGGTAAAATACATGTCATATCTGTGGATACTTTAGAAGATTTTGCTACTTTCACTAGCCAACGTGAACTGTGAAAATCATTAAACCCTAGTAGCTTAAAAGAGTATGATAACCTGACTGCGACAAAACAACATCAGTTTAACGATAACCGGGTAGGTAAATACTTCAATGTCGCTAAACCGGGAGGTATACCAACTGAATCAGGTAATTTTTATTTTTGTAAACATCCTGATTATTTACCTGGTTTAGCTAAAACAGCTTCTGGGTTTTTTGCTGTAAACACACTAACAGGTGTGACTACATACTATCTAAATAATTCTCAGGCTGGAAACCGAGGTACGGTTAGAAAAAACCGAGTTGACAATACTGTTACAAAGACCGGGTTTCGGTATATAGATAAGGATATATTTATTAAACACTACCCCGACGCTGTAGCTGAAAAACATTCAACGTATAATTTAACCCCAGAAGAACTTAAGAGTTTACCTGACAATCCTTAAGATTAATCCCCTAATTATTATTTTTATTATTTTGCCTTTTGCTTGTGTTAGCTTTAGCTTTTAGGTGGCTTAAATTTAAACCTATTTTTGGTCTATAAAGCACTATTATTCTTAGGAGCCGGAGCAGTAATCCATGCTGTAGCTGATAACCAGGACTTTAGAAGATATGGAGGATTAAGACCATTTTTACCTTTAACTTATTCAGTAATGTTAATAGCAAGTCTTAGTTTAGTAGCATTTCCATTTATGACTGGGTTCTATTCAAAAGATTTTATCCTAGAGTCTGCATATGGTCAATACTACTTTTCTAGTACTGTTGTATATATTATAGCTACTATTGGAGCCATGTTTACTACGCTCTACAGTGTAAAAGTTTTATATCTTACTTTTATTACTAACCCAAATGGACCACTAGTAAATTATAGAAATGCTCATGAGGGTGATTTATTCATAAGTATTCCATTAATTATATTAGCTGTCTTTTCTATATTCTTTGGTTTTATAACAAAAGATATGTTTATAGGATTGGGTTCAGGATTTTTTGCAGATAATGCTTTATTTATACACCCTTGTCATGAAATAATGTTAGACACTGAATTTGGTGTACCAACTATATTTAAGCTATTACCTTTAATATTTACTATTTCATTAAGCGTAATTTCAATAGTGTTATCTGAATATTTATCTACAGTATTAATTTATTTTAAATTATCTAGAATTGGTTACAACATATTTAGTTTTTTCAATCAACGTTTCTTAATAGAACTATTTTATAATAAGTTCATTACAGGTATTATATTAAAACTAGGTGGTCAAACTACTAAAGTAATAGATAAGGGGTCAATTGAGTATATAGGGCCACATGGATTAGAGAAAGGGCTATTGAATATAAGTAATAA
>Ga0247729_10000584_pt1 | contig 14854 bp, 8 predicted proteins | sample UWRJL133311R2_FD_180958 | JGI IMG/M metagenome (GOLD analysis project Ga0247729, IMG submission 180958) | Plant litter microbial communities from Arlington Agricultural Research Station in Wisconsin, United States - UWRJ-L133-311R-2 | ecosystem: Environmental > Terrestrial > Plant litter >... | reverse complement strand
TGGCACCAGTCTAGGAAGCCACCAACGCAACTCAGGCGAAATGCGCGATTGCCGTGGGATTTGCAGCAGACATGGCGGGGCCGACCGAAAATTGCCTGGGTTGTGGTGGCGGTGCGCAGGAATGACCGGCAGGAATGAGCAGAACGGATGCCGGTCGGTAGTCTTGTGCCTGTGACTGATGCGCGTACAGAACTGATCGACTTCATCCTCGCGGATGCCGTGTTCCATGGTGACTTCACCCTGACCAGCGGCAAGAAGGCGACCTATTACATCGACCTGCGCCGGGTGAGCCTCGACCACCGCGTCGCACCGCTCATCGGCAAGGTGATGGTCGACCTCATCGACGACATCGATGGTGTTGTCGCCGTCGGCGGGCTCACGATGGGCGCCGACCCGATTGCCGCTGCCGTGATGCACCAGGGTGTTGCCCTCGGAAAGTCCTATGACTCGTTCGTGGTGCGCAAGGAGCCGAAGGACCACGGTCGTGGTCGCCAGGTAGAAGGTCCCGACCTTGCCGGCAAGCGTGTTGTCGTGCTCGAAGACACGTCGACCACCGGCGGTTCCCCGCTGAAAGCGATTGAGGCCCTACTCAAGGTGGGCGCCGAGATCGCGGCCGTCGCTGTCGTCGTCGACCGCGACACCGGCGCGAAGGAAATCATCGAGGCCGCCGGCTACCCGTACTACTACGCGATCGGGCTGAGTGATCTTGGGTTGCAGAAATGACCGACGACGGCGCTGACAAGAACAGCTTCCTGTGGGGGATAAATCCCCAGGATCCTGACGAGGTCGCCGCCGAACGCGAAGCCCAGGCCGCGGCCAACCGGCTCGCCAACGAACGTGCCGCGGCGCAGCAGGCGGCAGCGCTCGCCGCTCGTCGTCGCCCATCCGCAGCACTTCCGCCCCAGCATCCGACGCAGCAGCCAGAACAGCCGCCGACCGAGCAGTTCGCTGCGCCGCCCCGCGCCGAAGACCAGCTCGAAGACCCGTTCGCCATCTTCACGCCGCCGCCCACCGAGGCAACCCCGCTGGTTCTGCCGGAGCCGACCGCACCCTGGGTTCCTGGCGCGTTCACCGCACAACAGCCGATCGTGCCGCCACCCGTGCAGCCGCCGGCCGCGGTGCCGGTGTTCCCCGTCAACAATCCGGCGCCCGCGAGCGCAGCCCCTTCGTTCCCGGTTCCCACGAACCCCGAACCCGCTGAGCCGGCTGTCGCTCCCGAGGCCCCGCCCGAGCTCGTGCTCCCGCCGGAGCCCCAGTGGCCGCTTCCCTCGCAGGCCTCGACCGGACAGCCGACTGCGGCCCCGTGGGACCAGCCGACCCAGGCGATGCCGTACGTCGACATGCCGACCGAGGCCTACGACTTCGAGCCCCCCGCGCAGACCTACCCGTGGGATCCGTCATCCGGAGCCATTCCCGAACCCGATCCCGCACTCGCGGGGATCACCCCCCTGCCCCCGGCGCAGCCCGCACCGGTCGACGAAGCGCCGACGACCAAGCTCCCGTCGACCGACTTCGATTCGTTGTTCGGTGACGAGCAGTTCAAGGAGTACGACGACGAGTCATTGCTCTCGCCGCTTGTCCCGGGGCGCACCGATACCCCGCCACCGCCCGTGCTGCCGCGCGCGCCCCTGACCTCCACCCAGCGCACGCTGATCTGGGTGGCCGGCAGCCTCGTAGCGGTTCTCGCGCTCATCGGCCTCTTCCTGTTCGGCACGAGCTTGTCCGGCCCCGCCGAGGTGCTCCCGCCGGTGGCGCAGTCGCCGGATGCCGCCGAGCCAGAAGAGCCGGTCGCGCCGACAGTCGGCCCGGTGGCACCCGGTACCTACGCCTGGGACGAGTTGTTGGGCACCGAGTGCATCCAGCCGTTCGAGTCTGCGTGGGACGAACAGTTCACCGTCATCGATTGCGGTACCCCGCATGCGGCGCAGATGCTGTCGAAGGGCGTTTTCGACGACGAAGAAGACGATGCCGCGGGTGCGGAATACCCCGGGGTCGACGCTCTCGTCGAGCGGGCGACCGAGGCGTGCGAGAGCCGCGACATCATCAACTACGGCAAGGCCGTGAACTACAAGGACATCCGGGTCACCGCGAGTGTTCCGGCGAATGCCGAGCAGTGGACCGCGGGTGAACGCGACTACTACTGCTTCGCCAGCCGCGAATCCGGCGACCCGCTGAACGCGACGATCACCAAGACTCTCAAGGCCGAGTAGCGGCTCAGACGGCCGGGTCGACCTCGGACTCGACGATGTCGGACTCGACCGGCTCGGGGTTCACCAGGTCGGCGACGCTCTGCAGCACCTCGTCCGGGCGGAACGGGTAGCGATCGATTTCGGCCTGGTCGCTGATTCCGGTGAGCACGAGGATCGTGTGCAGGCCAGCCTCGATTCCCGCGATGATGTCGGTGTCCATGCGGTCACCGATCATGCCGGTGTTCTCGGAGTGCGCGCCGATCTTGTTCATCGCCGAACGGAACATCATCGGGTTGGGCTTACCGACGACGTAGGGCTCCTTGCCCGTGGCCTTCGAGATGAGCGCGGCGACTGCTCCGGTCGCGGGCAGCGGGCCGTCGGCGCTCGGGCCGGTGGCATCCGGATTGGTCACGATGAAACGCGAGCCGGCGCCAATGAGGCGGATGGCCTTGGTGATGGCTTCGAACGAGTAGTTGCGGGTCTCGCCGATCACCACGTAGTCCGGGGCGGTCTCGGTCATGATGAACCCGGCTTCGTGCAGCGCCGTGGTAATACCGGCCTCGCCGATGACAAACGCGGATCCGCCGGGGATCTGCGACTTGAGGAAGTCCGCTGTCGCGAGTGCCGACGTCCAGATGGATTCTTCGGGAACATCGAGCCCGGATGCCTTGAGCCGTGCGCTGAGGTCACGCGGCGTGAAGATCGAATTGTTGGTCAGCACGAGGTAGGGCTTGCCTTCGTCGCGCCACTGCTGCAGAAGCGCGGCGGCTCCGGGCACCGGGTGATTCTCGTGGACGAGAACCCCGTCCATGTCGGTCAGCCAGCACTCAATTTCACGGCGGTCTGTCATGCGCCCATACTATCGAGCGCGACAAAAGATGCCCCGGGCAATCTGTCGCGCATGATGCCGATCGCCGCCGGATTCTGGTCGACCACGAGGTAACGCCTGCCGAGTGCGGACGCGACGGCGCCGGTCGTTCCACTGCCGCCGAAGAAGTCGAGAACCCAGTCGCCCTCGGCGCTGGAGGCCTGCACGATGCGGCGCAGGATGCCCTCGGGCTTCTGCGTTGCGTAACCGGTCTTCTCTTTGCCGGTGGGCGAGACGATCGTGTGCCACCAGACATCCGTCGGCAATTTTCCGAGAGCGACCTTTTCGGGGGTAACGAGCCCGGGCGCCATGTACGGCTCGCGGTCGACCTCGGCATTGTTGAAGTAGTACGCCTTCGGATTCTTCACGTAGACGAGGATCGTGTCGTGTTTCGCCGGCCACTTGTTGCGGGCTCGTGCGCCGTAGTCGTAGGCCCAGATGATCTCGTTGAGAAAGTTCTCGCGACCGAACAGCGCGTCGAGCACGACCTTGGCATAGTGCACTTCGCGAAAGTCGAGGTGCAGGTAGAGCGTGCCGGTGTCGTTCAGCAGTCGCCAGGCTTCTTCGAGTCGCGGTTCCAGGAACTCCCAGTAGTCGGCGAACGCGTCATCGTAGGAGTAGAGGAGTCCTTTGACCGTGTCGTAGTTGCGGCCCTTGAACCCGACGCGTGTGCCCTCGGCCGACCGCGTCGTGGTGATCGCTTGCCTGGTCTGTGTTCGCCCGGTGTTGAACGGCGGGTCGATGTAGATCAGCTGGAACGACTCGTCGGGCAGCTGTGCGAGCACCCCGAGGTTGTCGCCCTCGACTACGAGGTTCGGGCCATCGCTCGACCAATTGAGTTCGCCCACGCTCATGACCTTAACAGTGCGCGCGCTGCGAGCCGCCGAGGCGTGACCGTCTGCTTGGCTCCGGTGGGTGGCCGCTGCTAGCCTTTTCGCACCGTGAACCAGAGTGAGGAGGTGTTGTCCATGAACGTTTCGACATGGGTGCTCCTCAGCGAGGTCATGGTCGGGCGATAGGTCGTCCGGGAGCGCCGTTTACGCGTACTCCGAAAGGCATCACCATGCACTTCACCTCAGAACAGCACCTCGAGAACGGTCTCGTCGAACGGCAATTCATCGTCGGCGACATCCCTGGAATCCTGTGGACTCCTCTGTCCTCGCCCGCTCCACTCATTCTCATGGGACAGCCCGGTGGGCTGCAGTCGATGCGCCCCCGGCTCGCTGCCCGGGCCCTGCGGTCGGCGGCCGACGGTTTTGCGACCGCCGCCATCGAACTCCCCGGGGGTGGTGACCGCCCGCCGCTGGCCGCGCTCGAGAAGGCCCGCGCCGATCTGCGACGCGCGCTCGCGACCGGGGAGCCGGTGGAGGGAATCGTCGACCGGTTGGTGCTGCCCCTCGTCGAGTTGGCGGTCCCCGAGTCGCAGGCGACCCTCACCGAACTTCTCGCGCTCGACGAACTTCACGGCCCGGTCGGATACTCCGGCGGCCCGGTAGCCATCGGCGTCCGTCTCGCGCACGTCGAACCGCGGATCGCGGCTGTGGGGTTGTTCGCCGGAAATTTCGTGCCAACCGTCATCCGAGACGAGGCACGCCGGGTCACGATTCCCGCGCACGTCCTGCTGCAGTGGGACGACGAGGACAACAACCGGCAGCAGGCGCTCGACCTCTTCGACGCTCTCGGTTCGCGGGAGAAGACGCTGCAGGCCAACCTGGGTGGGCATATGGGTGTCCCGCCCTTTGCCGGGGACGACGCGGCGCGCTTTTTCGCGCGGCACCTCGGCCAGGCGTGACCCCGGCGCGACTCCTATGCGAGTTCTGCCCCGAGTGGTTTCGTGCTGCTGAATCCGGGAAGAATGAGAAAGGTCGCGCTCGCGGTGGGCCGAGTGAACTTCATCAGCGCGTCGACCTCGTCGAGACGGTGCTGCGTCGCAGTGAAGGTGCGCAGGTCGCGCTGGAACGAGATGAACGTGAGTCCCGACTCGCTCGTCGCCCCCGGCCGGTCATTCTCGAACGAGTAGCTGCGGCGCAACATGAGGCTCGACCCGGTGAATGACGGATGCGCGGCCCGGGAGTGTGCGGAGGCCGGCACCAGAAAGTCGCCCTCCGGTGTCTTCGCCTGCAGGTCGACCTGCTCGTCGGGCTTGCCTCCCGAGAGCGGGGCGCCGTCCGACATCCGCCGCCCGAAGACGGCCTCGCGATCGCCGACGGCCAGCGAACGGAACCCGGTCGTGTCGAGAACGAGTCGGCGGATGACGCAGATCGTCCCGCCGGCGAGCGGCCCGTCGGTGATCCAGACGTTGTCCCGCAGCTCATCGTCTCCGCGCGGGACGACGACCCCGTCGAAGAAGCCGAGCGGGTTGCGTGCCTTCATGCCCTCGCCGGTGCCGCGGAACACGAGTTGTTCCCAGCGAGACGTCGCGCCGGGTACCAGGGTGGTCAGCTCGGTGAGTACCGCGCCGAGCACCGTCGGGTCGTTCGAGTAGGCGGCGAGCAGCACATCGCCCCCGATTGCGAGGTCGTCGATCGCTTCGTCCCCGACGAACGAGGGCAGCGGTTCACCGCCGGGCAGGCCGGACCCGGTGCCGGCGATGATCCGCGGGCCGAGACCCACGGTGATGGTCAGGTCGCCGGCGCCATCGGGGAGAAGCGCGGCTGCCTCGGACCCCGCGGCGCCGGTGCTGCCAGCGAGTTCGAGGATGCGCTCGCCGAGCAGGGCGAGCCAGCGGACCGCTGCGGTCGGCGCCGCGGTCGTGTCGAGGATGACGAGGCGACCGAACTTCTGGGGCGTCGCCGGTGTGTGGATCCCGGCTTGGTAGCGGCCACTCGCGGCCACGGGCCTGCCGATCCCGGATGCGTCCGTGCCCGCAGTCGGAACCGGCGCGGTCGACGGAGTGCCCGAGCCGACCGCAATGGTGCCGCCGATGCCCGCGGCAAGCCCGAGCGCGCCGCCCAGCGCGCCGGTGAGCAGCCCGCGCCGACTGGGACCGGGTGTCGGAGGAGTGACGTCTCGCTCGCCGTGCGGTTCGCCGGGGCTGGTCATGTTCCGGGAACCGTGGTCGGAAGCGCCACGTCGACCGGGTCGCCGAGCTCGATGGTCGCCGACGCCCCGGTCGATCCATCGCCGAGCGGCGATTCGAAGCGCAGCAGGGTGCCGGTGCTGTCCACCCAGTAGCGGGCGCGAGAGGTGAGGTCGGAGGCCGAGGTCGACTCTGCTGTGCCGTCGGCCGAAGGCCCGAGGAACACTTCGATGTCGGTGCCGTCGATGGTGTCCTTCTCGAGGAAGGCGGCATCCGACTGCGCGAGCAGCTGGGGGTTCTCTGGGCGGTCAGAGCCGAGGTTCGTCGCGAGAGCGAGGGCATTGGCGAGCGACGTGCTTTTCGGGTCGAGAGTGCCGCTCTGCCAGCCGTCGCCGGGAAGGGGAAGCGGGGCCGCGCCGTCGCCGGTCGCGCCCTCCCGGGTGGCGATAGTGTCTGTGCTCCACCAGATGAGCCCGGCGTCTGCTCCGTCCGACGTCGCGCTGCCGTAGCCGATGTGAGTGGTGTAGTCGTACCAGCCGTCGACGGCGATGTCGCCGGTGTCGAGCCCGCCGACGGACACCGTGATTTCGCGCACGCCCGCGTCGAAGTTGCGGAAGCGGGTCACCGCCAGGCGCTCGGCCTGTTCGGTGGTGAGCCCGGTGACCTGCGGCGAGTCAGGGCCAGCGGCGCCGGTGGCGCACCCGGCAGCGCACAAGGCAAGAGTGACTGCCGCGAGCGCGACGGAGGTCGCACGCAGGCCGCGGATCACCGCACGACCAGGTCGGAGAGCAGGCTGCGGTCGGGCAGACCGAAGGTGGCCAGGTCGGGCACGTCGACCGAGGCGGGGAGTTTCGCCGGGTTCTCGGCCAGGTCGCCGGCCAGATTCGGCTGGTCGGGGCCCGCAGTCACCTTGAGGAACGACAGGCCGGCGGGAACATCGACTGCGGGCAGTTCGTCGGTCGTCGCGCCGCCGGTGGTGTCCGCGCCGCACGAGTCGGCGAAGTCGGCCGGCAGCATCGCGAGAGAGCTGGAGTCGTCGATGCAGGTGTCCGACGACGGAGCCCGGGCGGCGGAGACGTCTGCGACGTCGATCCCGTTGCCGGAGAATGCATTGCCGGTCAACTGGTTGCCGGTCGACGACAGGTCTTCGGTGTTGGTCAGCTGCACCCCGGTGGATGCGTTGCCCGCGATGAGGTTGCGCTCGAGAGTGTTGCTGTTCGCACCGGAGAGCCCGATGCCGATCCCGAATGCGCCGAGCGCCTGGGCTGGCGAGGTCGCGGAGTTGTTATCGGCGATGAGGTTGCCGACAACGGTTGCCGACTTCTGCGGAAGGTAGGCCTCCTGGTACCAGGACAACAGGGTGAGCCCGACCCTGTTGTTCGTGAAGCGGTTGCCGGCGATGACCACCGAATCCGAAGCGTTGGCGTTCTCGTAGCCGATTGCGTTGTTCTCGGCGACGTTACCCGTGACGAGGATGTCGCAGTCCGCACACTGCCCGACGTAGAAGCCCGAATCCGCGGAGCCAGAGGCGTAGTTGTCGCGGATGACACCGTGGCCGGAGTTGAAGGCGTAGATGCCGTACAGGCCGTTGTTGCTCGCCGTGACATTGCTCACCTCGAAACGCTCCAGCGGCGGGAACTTCTGCGGGTCGAGCTTCTGGTAGCCGTCGAGGTTGTGCGCCTGGGCGCCGTTCTTGTCGTGCAGGCCGGTGACGAGCACTCCATTGAAAGTGTGGTTTCGCACGGTGAGGTTCTGGATGCGCACGCCGCTCGCAATGACCTGGATGCCGTTCGAACGCAGTCCCTCTCCGTCGATGATCACGGTGTTGCGCTCGGTGCCGCGCACTGTCACGTCGTTCTTGTCGACAGTGACCGATTCGTCGTAGGTGCCCGGGTCGACCAGGACGAGGCCCCCTTCGCGAACGAGCGAGATCGCTTCGGTGATCGTGGCGGCGTCTTGCGGAACGGAGACGACATCCGCGGTGCCCATGGGGTCGGCCTGTGGGGTTCCCGCTGCGCAGCCGGAAGCGAGCAGGGTGAAGACAGCAGCGAACAGAACGGCGGCCGTGGCTCTCGAGCGCTTCGACGGCGCTCGAAATACCGGAGCGGACATGGCTCGATTATAAGCAACGGCATAGATCAACACCCCCGGATTCGGAGCCGTCCCCGGGGGTGGATTGCACGAGGGAGATCGCAGGCCCGGCGGTTGCAGACAGATCGGTTTGTACCCCCGTTTTGGGTAATGGCGCATGCGAAAGAATGCATTATTGTCATCTAAGGCACGATCTTGCCCGAGGTTTACCCACCTTTGGATCCTGCCACCCCGATGAGTTTTGCCGACCGGCGACCCGACCACCCGGTGTCTTCTGTTGCGCGCCCGAACAATGGAGACACTCGGCCATGCCGATTGCGATCACCCCTCTTTCTTCCTCGCGTTTCACCCGCGCGACCGCCGCCGTCGCGGCTCTCGCCATCGTCGTCACCGGCCTCACCGTCGGCGGCGTCGCCCCGACCGCCATTGCGGCAACCGGCACCGTCAGCGGAACCGTGTTCCGTGACTTCAACTCCAACGGCGTTCGCAACACCGGTGCCGCAGCGCGCAGCGGTATCGCCAACGACATCGGTCTCGCTGGCGTGACGATCAAGGCCTACGACCGCGACAACGTGGAGCGGGGCACGACGATATCCGGCGCCGACGGCACCTACACGCTCACCGCAACCGACACAGCAAGCGATGCCATTCGTGTCGAGTTCACCGGGATCCCGACCGGCTACCTGCCCACTTCAGCCGGCACGAGCAACGGCACGACTGTGCAGTTCACGACGGTCGGGGCAACCGGTGTCAACCTGGGGGTCAATGCTGCAGAGGACTACTCGAAGTCCGCAGCGCCGATCGTCACGGCGATCCAGTACTCCGGTTCTCCGATCGCCGGAGTGGGAACCACGCTCACCCGCGACCAGCCGGCACTTGTTGCCACCCCTTACGCGACGAACTTCACCGCCGTTCCGGCGACGGCCTACCCCGACCGCGTGACTCTCGCTACCTTCGGCCAGGTGGGAGCCGTCTGGGGCACCGCCTACCGGGCAAAGAGCAACGCTCTCTATGCAGCGGCGACGTACAAGCGCCACGCAGGCCTCGGCACCCTCGGCCTCGGCGGAATCTACCGGGTGAACAACGTCACCACCGCGGCGGGCGCGGGTAACACCGCGGCGACCGTGACCCCATGGCTGGACGTCACTTCGCTGGGCATCAACGTCGGAACCGCGCAGACGAACGAGGCCCGTGGGCTGACCACTGCCCAGACGCCGGCACAGGATGTCGACGCATTCGCACGGGCCGGGAAGATCGGTATCGGCGCGATCACGCTCAGCGCTGACGGCAACACTCTCTACTTCGTCAACCTGTTCGACAAGAAGCTCTACGCACTCGACATCACGAACCAGAGTGCACCGACGCTCAAATCGAAAATCGACCTCGGTCTGACAACCGGCCAGCGACCGTGGGCACTCACCATCAGCCGCGGTTCGTTCTACGTCGGGTATGTGACCACGGGTGAGACTCTCGTCGGCGGTGTCGAGACGCCGAACCCCGGTGTGGCAGCTGCGACCGCCGGCCTCACCGCCAACGTCATCACGGCGCCCCTCTCGAACACCTCCACCTGGACGCAGGTCCTCACTGGCAACGCGCTCGACTACGCCAAGGGCGACGTCTACGGAAACACTCTCGTGCCGCAGTCGCACCGATGGAACACCTGGACCGACATCTGGGACTGGACTGCGGCAGCGTCGTCGAGCGGGGTGGCCGGTTCCGTCGGCCAGCCGACCGGTGGGTGGCAGATCTACCCGGAGCCCGTGCTGACGAGCCTGTACTTCGACGCGGGCGGATACCTCTCGCTTGGATTTTCAGACCGCAACGCCATCCAGGGCGGTAACCGCAACTACGCGGCCAAGGCCGGAACGAACACGTTCGAGACGGGCGCGAGCGGCGACCTCCTCATTGCGGCCCCCGCGGCCGACGGCAAATACGCCCTCGAACGGGACGGAAAAGCCGGAACGCGCACGTCGGTAGTCACCCCGGCCAACGCCGAAGGTCCGGGAACGAGCGAGTTCTACAACGACCGGCTCAACGTGGGCGCGGGCACCACTCACCGCGAGGTGACTCTCGGTGCGCTCGCGGGAATCAAGGGAACCGGCGAAGTCGTCTCCACCGAGTACGATCCGCTGTCCGGCATCCGCCTCAGCGGCCTCGGCTGGCTCTCCACCTCCAACGGTGCAGCGCTCGCCGGCTACGAACACACGACCGACCCGGGTGGATCGACCGCGCCCGGCGCCGTGGGCACCTTCCAGAAGGGTGGTGGACTCGGATCCGTGCAGCTGCTTGCTCAGCAGGCGCCGATCGAGATCGGAAACCGCGCCTGGTTCGATGCTGACCAGGACGGCATCCAGGATGCTGACGAGCCTGCTCTCCCCGGCGTCATCGTGCAGCTGCTGCAGGGCACCAGCGTCATCGGAACGCGGACCACCGACGCCAACGGCAACTACTACTTCTCGTCGGACACGAGCTCGCCGAACTACAGCACCTCTGACACGCCTGGCGCGTTTGTCGCCTACGGCGGCGACTACACCGTCAAATTCATCAAGCCGACCGGGAATGTCGCGTTCACCGGGGCAACGGCGACGACCTTCGGAACCATTCCGTGGAGTGCGGTCTCCCTGACGGCGCGCGCTGCAGGAACCGATACGACAGTTGACTCCAACCCGAGCGCGACCACCGGTGAGTACGTCTACACGGCTGGCGCGCCGGGCGTCGACGACCACACCATCGACGTGGGCTACACGGCAAACGCGAGCTATACGATCCAGAAGCTGATCTCGCCGGCCGGTGGAACACCGGCGACGGGCCAGCAGTTCTCCATCAAGGCGACCGCCACGAACTTCCGTGGGGTGAGCACAGAGGCGACGTCGACGCTCACTGCAAACCAGACCAGCTCGGCTGTCTCGGTCCCGGCTGGCACAAAGGTGCAGGTCACCGAAAACGGATCCGGCGACTACCGCACCGCGACGGTCAGCCCCTCCGCCTCGACCCTCGTCACCGTCGGAACGCCATTCGCATTCACCGTCACCAACGAGCTGCACAAGCCAGGCCGCTTCTCGATCTCGAAGTCGGTCACCGGCCCGGTTGCCTCGGCTGTCGCGTCGACGCAGGAGTTCCACGTGAAGTTCACCTACCCGGGCCTCCCGACGCCGGGTGACCTCGTGGTGCGCAACGACGGAACCGTAGTCACATCGACGGCGATCCCGTTCGGCACCGTCGTGACCCTGTCGGAAGACGCCCCGACCGGCGCCCCGGCACAGGTCGAATGGCAGACCCCGACCTGGTCGGGTACCGGCGTGACCGACAACGGCAACGGCACGGCATCCGTGACCATCGGTGACGACACCACGCTCGCCGTCAGCCTGACCAACCCGACCACCCGCATCACCGGCGGCTTCTCGGTCTCGAAGGTCATCGGTGCGGATGCCGCGTCATCCGTGCCCGCGAACTTCCAGTTCACCGTGCAGTACAGCGTCGACAACGGCACCACCTGGTCGAACCTCACGGTCACCAAGAACGCGCCGACCGCCGCCGCGGCGAGCATCCCGGCGGGCACCACGGTGCTTATCCGCGAGGTCGCCCCGGGCACCGCAGCCGCTGACGTCGAATTCGGCACGCCCGTATTCAGCGGCACCGGCGTCACCACGACCGCCGGCGTGACGAGCTTCACCATCACGCCCAATGGCACCACCGCGATCACGCTGACCAACCCGACGACGCGTCTCTATGGAACGTTCGCGGTGACGAAAAACGTCACCGGCGGAGCCAAGAGCCAGGTCGCCGCGGGCACGAAGTTCACGGTCAAGTACACCTACGGCGGCCAGGCCACGGCCGGCAGCTTCGAGGTCGCCGACGGCCAGGTCTTCACCTCAGAGGACATCCCGCGCGGTACTGCCGTCACGATCACCGAGGTCACCCCGACCGGCGGTCTTCCGGCAGGTTCCAGCTGGGGCACCCCGGTACTGAAGATCGGCGGATCCACCGTCGCCAACGGCTCGCAGGTCACGATCACCAAGGGCATTGTCGCGGTCACGCTCGAGAACCCGACAACGGTCACCGCGGCGATCGACATCGAGAAGGGCGATGGATCGGGAACGACCATCAGCAACGACGCCGACTCGATGAGCAGCGGCCAGTTCTACGCGCCCGGTTCGAGCCGCACGATCGTCTTCCGCGTGGTCAACACTGGAACCGATGAGCTGCGCGACCTCACCCTGAGCGATGCCGGTATCTCCGGCGGCACCGTGACGACTCTCAAGTGGACGCTCCCGAACGGCACCGTGCTCGACGCCGTTCCCGGAACGGGCACGAGCGCTTTCACCACCGGAACGTTCAAGCCGGGCGAGGTCATCACCGGAACGGCGACCCTGGTTGTAGCCGCTTCCGCCGCGCCGCACGTCGACCGTGCAGCAGTCACCGCTACCGGTGTCGCCTCGGGCACGAAGGTCTCTGACAGTGACGACTACAACGCGTTCTCCGGCGGCATCCAGGTCATCAAATACGACGGCGAGAAGGCCGACCCGGCGGTGAAGGATGCCTCGGGCAACTGGATCATCCCGTCGAAGGCGTCCGTCTCGGCTTCGCAGAACGCCGACACCACCGCCAGCGCGGTGCAGTACCCGGTCGACACTCCCAAGAAGGTCCGCTGGGTAGTCACGAACACCGGCACCACCGCGCTGACCAACCTCAGGGTCGACGACGTGACTATCGACGGCGCGAAGATCGGCAGCGGCTGGACCGCAGATCTCACCCCGATCAACGGGCCGTCGGAGTACAGCTTCGTCACGGACGGCGAATGGCATGGAGTTTTCCCTGCCGGTGCCTCATTCTTCGCCGAGGGCACCCTGACGCTCGGCGCAAGCGCGACCCACACCGACTCGGTACAGGCGGTCGCCATGATCGTCGAGCCCGCCGTGGACGGCACCGGCGCGCCGACCGGTGCTCCGCGCCTCGACAGCAGCGGTGAACCCGTCCTGGCCCTCAACGGCACTTCGCCGATCCGGGTCTTCGACGTCGACCGGTTCACCGCCAAGACCGGCGTGGGCCCGTTCATCGACATCGAGAAAGGTGACGGTTCGGGAACCACCATCTCCCGCGATGCCGACACCATGGCCGATGGACGCGTGTACGCGGCCGGAGACTCGCGCACCATCGTCTTCCGCGTGACGAACGCCGGTGACGAAGACCTGCGCAAGATCAGCCTGCGCGACGTGCTCGTCTCGGGCGGCGACATCGCCGACCTGAAGTGGACGCTTCCGAACGGAACGGTGCTCGACGCTGTTGCCGGAACCGCCACCCAGTGGTCCGGAACGTTCACCGGCAACGAGACCTTCAAGCCCGGCGAGGTCATCACCGGAACGGCGACCCTCACGGTCTCCGCATCCGCTGCACCGCACGTCGACCGTGCACTTGTCACCGCCGAGGGCGTCGATTCGTCGAAGGTCGTCACCGACACCGACTTCTACAACGCCTACAGCGGAGCCATCCAGGTCATCAAATACGACGGCCAGGCTGCAGACCCGGCGGCGAAGGATGCCTCGGGCAACTGGATTACCCCGACCAAGGCAGCTGTCACTGCGGCACGCGATGCCGACACCACCGGCACCGCGGTCGAGTACCCGGTTGACACCCCGCGCACGGTGCGCTGGGTGGTCACCAACACCGGTTCGACCACTCTCACCGACCTCACGCTCGCAGATATCACTGGCGCCGGCGCGACGATCGGTTCCGACTGGACAGCAGACCTGTCGCCGCTCGGTGGCGACCCCGAGTACAGCTTCGTCGACGACGGACCGTGGAACGGTGCGTTCGCGCCCGGTGCCTCGTTCTTCGCTGAGGGAACCCTGACGCTCGGCGCGAACGATACTCACACCGACACGGTCACCGCGGTCGGAGCGATTGCAGTCCCCGCCGTGAACGCGGCCGACGGCACGCCCACCGGCGCCCCGAGCCTCGACGCTTTCGGAGACCCAATCGCGTCGACCAACGCGGCCGGCAACCCGCTCACCGTGACCGACGACGACAGCTTCAACGCCTTCACCAAGGCGGCACCGTCGATCGACATCGAGAAGGGTGACGGAACCGGCACGGCCATCACCCACGACGCCGACACCATCGACAGCGCACAGGTCTACGGGGCCGGAACGACGCGCACTGTCGTGCTGCGCGTCACCAACAGCGGCGGCGAGAACCTGCGCGATGTTCGCCTGAACGACGTGACGGTCTCCGGCGCTGCTGTCACCGGCCTGAAGTGGACCCTGCCGGACGGCACCGTGCTGAACGCCACCCCGGGAATCGCGACCGACTGGGCGGGCACCTTCGGTTCCGGTACCGCGACGTTCAAGCCCGGCGAGGTCATCACCGGAACGGCAACCCTGAAGCTGACCCTCGCGGGACAGGCGCACGTCGACCGCGCCACGGTTACCGCAAAGGGCGCCGGATCGGGCACCGCCGTGAGCGACGGAGACAGCTACAACGCGTTCACCGGCGGCATCCAGGTCATCAAGTACGACGGCGAGAAGGCCGACCCGGCAGTGCAGGACGCCGCGGGCGACTGGGTCGTCCCGACGAAGGCCGGCGTCGCCGCGGCCCAGAACGCCGACACCGCCGCGAACGCGGTGGAGTACCCGGTCGATACCCCGCGCACGGTGCGCTGGGTCGTCACCAACACCGGAACCACGTCGC
>Ga0247729_10000582_pt1 | contig 14863 bp, 17 predicted proteins | sample UWRJL133311R2_FD_180958 | JGI IMG/M metagenome (GOLD analysis project Ga0247729, IMG submission 180958) | Plant litter microbial communities from Arlington Agricultural Research Station in Wisconsin, United States - UWRJ-L133-311R-2 | ecosystem: Environmental > Terrestrial > Plant litter >... | reverse complement strand
CATGTACGCGAGGATGCGTTCGTTACGATTGACGTTTACTGGGTTTTTTTGTGCCACAGTCACAAGGATAGAGCCACAGTGGTGCCTCAACGATTGAGCGCACTATTCATAAGGGAGTTACGCGATGCCAACCGGCAAGGTCAAGTTTTACGACGAGGAGAAGGGCTTCGGCTTCATCAGTTCTGATGACGGCCAGGAGGTCTTCCTGCACGCGTCTGCGCTTCCCGCGGGCACCACCGGTGTGAAGGCCGGAACGAAGCTCGAATTCGGCATCGCCGACGGCAAGAAGGGCGCCCAGGCGCTCTCGGTCCGCGTTCTCGAGGCTCCCACAAGCCTCTCCAAGCTCAACCGCAAGCCCGCCGACGACATGGCGATCATCGTCGAGGATCTCGTCAAGCTGCTCGACGGCATCGGCTCGAACCTCAAGCGCGGCCGCTACCCCGACAAGAGCCACAGCGGCAAGATCGCCCAGATGCTGCGCAAGGTTGCGGACGAACTCGATGCCTGAGTCGTCTGCACAGCCCTCGGCATTCGAGGTGGCCTACGCCGCCCTGCTCGAGATCACACCCGTGGAGACCATCGGCGACCCCGCCGGCGAGGTCGTCGAGAGCGAGGGCGTCGTCTCCGTTCTGTTCGACTGCGCCCTCCCCGGCTACCCGGGCTGGAAGTGGACCGTCAGCGTCGCCACCGTCGAGGGCTCGGCCCCGTCCGCGCTCGAGGTGGAGCTCATGCCGTCGGAGGGCGCACTGCTCTCTCCCGACTGGGTGCCGTGGAGCGACCGCCTCGCCGACTACAAGGCGGCGCAGATCGCCGCGGGCGAAGAGGTCGACGACTCCGATGACGACGACGTGGACGACGAGTCCGACGAGACGGACGACGAGTCCGACGACGAGGACGACGACACCGAAGACGACTCGGACGACGACGACGATTCGGACGACGACGACGAGGACGGCGACGTGATCGCCAAGGTCCACGGCGGCGACGTCGACGGCGTGGACATCGACGAGCTCTACGTCGGTGACGCCTCCGGCGCGGAGTCCGAGTCCGAGTCCGACGACGACGACTCCGACGACTCCGGCGAGTCCGAGCAGGACGAGTCCGAAGACGCCGAGGCCGAGTCCGACGACGACGGCACGGGCGACGACGAGTCCGACGATAAGGAGTCCGCGCGCCTCTAGCACGCGAATGGAAAAGGCCGGCCACCCCAAGGTGGCCGGCCTTTTTGCGTCGTCGGGTCTAGAGGGCGCCGACCACGTAGTCGATCGAGGCGATCAGCTGGCGGATGTCGCTGGGATCGATGGCCGTGAACGTCGCGACGCGCAGCTGGTTGCGCCCCAGCTTGCGGTAGGGCTCGGTGTCGACGATTCCGTTGGCGCGCAGCACCTTAGCGATGTTCGCCGCGTCGATGGCGTCGTCGAAGTCGACGGTGACGACCACCTGCGAGCGGTGGTCGGGGTTCGTGACGAAGGGGGTCGCGAACGAGGTCGCATCCGCCCACTCGTAGAGGGCGCCCGACGACTCCTTGGTGCGGGCGTCGGCCCAGGCCAGTCCGCCGTTGCTGTTGATCCAGTCGAGCTGGTTCTCGAGCAGCAGGAGCGTGGAGATCGCCGGGGTGTTCAGGGTCTGGTTGAGGCGCGAGTTGTCGACCGCGTTCTTGATCGAGAGGAACTCGGGGATGTAGCGGCCGCTCGCCGCGATGCGCTCGACGCGCTCGATGGCGGCGGGGGAGAAGAGGGCGAACCAGAGGCCGCCGTCGGACGCGAAGTTCTTCTGCGGCGCGAAGTAGTAGACGTCGGCCTGGCTGGCGTCGAAGTCGATCCCGCCGGCCGCGCTGGTGGCGTCGATGACGGTGAGCGCTCCGGCGTCGCCGTTCACGCGGGTGACGGGGGCCATCACGCCGGTCGACGTCTCGTTCTGCGGCCAGGCGTAGACGTCGATGCCCTCGAGCACCTCCACCTCGGCACGCGATCCGCCGGCGGCGTTGACGATGTGCGGGGCCTCGAGCCAGGGGGTCTTCGCCGCGGAGCCGAACTTCGATCCGAACTCGCCGAAGGTGAGGTGCTCGCTGCGGTTCTCGATGAGACCGAAGGCGGCGGCGTCCCAGAAGGCGGTCGATCCGCCGTTGCCCATAACGACCTCGTAGCCCTCGGGAAGGCGGAACAGGTCGGAGAGGCCGGTGCGCACGCGCCCGACGAGGTTCTTCACCGGCGCCTGGCGGTGGGAGGTGCCCATGATCGAGGCGCCTGCGCCGGCGAGGTAGGCCAGCTGCTCGGGGCGCACCTTGCTCGGTCCGCAGCCGAAACGGCCATCAACGGGTAGGAGGTTTGAGGGGATCACGATCGTCGACATTCGTCGATTCTATTCTCCGGATGCTGTGCGCCCTTCAGTATTACGGCGCACGCCGCCGACGTGGCCGAGTCAACGTCCGGAAGAGGACAGTCCCAACAAGTAGTGTTGGAGCAGACTTACGCCAGCTGGAGGCCTCGATGACGGATCTCGTTGATACCACCGAGATGTACTTGCGCACCATCCTCGACTTGGAGGAGGAGCACATTGTGCCCCTGCGCGCCCGCATCTCCGAGCGACTGGGCCATTCCGGCCCCACCGTCTCGCAGACGATCGGACGCATGGAGCGCGACGGACTGGTTGTGGTCGAGGGAGACCGCCACCTCGAGCTCACCGCCAACGGACGCAGCAAGGCCGTGCACGTGATGCGCAAGCACCGCCTCGCGGAGCGCCTCCTGGCCGACGTGATCGGACTCGACTGGGCCTACGTGCACGACGAGGCCTGCCGCTGGGAGCACGTGATGAGCGAGCAGGTGGAGCGCCGCATCCTGGAGATGCTCGGCAACCCCACCGAATCGCCCTACGGCAACCCGATTCCCGGACTCGACGAGCTCGGCCACGATGCGGCGCCCGCCTTCATGGACGGCGTCGTCAACCTCGTCGAGCGTGTGCACGGAGTGACCGAACCGGTCAGCGCCGTCATCCGCCGACTGGGCGAGCCCGTGCAGTTCGAGCCCGAACTCCTCCAGCAGCTGCAGAACGCCGGTGTTATGCCGGGCGCTGTGGCGAACGTCTCCGCCGCGGGCTCCTATGTGTTCGTCGCGGTCGAGGGCTTCGGCGAGGGCCTCGAGCTGCCCAACGAGGTCGCCGTGCACATTTTCGTCGGAGCATAGAGCAAATCTCCGCACATGCAATACCCAGACTGGGTTGCAAAGGTCACGAAAAGGTGACAATCACAGACTCGTCCCGTAGGGTCGTCGAGTCCCACTGACCGCCCGAGGTCGGGGACTCAGCTCAGGACGCCTCGGACACCCTTCTCCTGCTCGCTGGAACCCGTGCACCGAGAAACAGGAGTAGGGCAACTTCCCTAGGGTTGCCGAGGCGCAGGAGGTTGAATCTCTTGACCAGAGCTGTACCCAGTAAGACCCGCAAGTCCGGCATCCTCAGCATCGCCATCGTGGCGGTCGTGGTTCCCGGACTGTTCGCCACCGTGGCGCTCCCGGCCTACGCCTTCGCCCCGGCTCAGGACGACAGCGAGCTCAACGCCGCGGTCGCCCTCGAGAACTACAAGGAGTCGAGCGCGCAGACGGTGGTGGTCGATGCCGGGGCGACGATCGCCGACGTGGCGCGCGACGAGTTCTCCGCCACCTCGGAGGCCGAGCTCGCCGCCACCCGGCAGCGCACCGCGCTCGCCGCGACCTACGCCTCCTACAGCGGCCCTACGGCCGACGACTATCTCGCCAACCCGCCGTACCCGAGCTTCGACCTCAACCAGGTCGTCGCCGTCGGCGAGCAGTACATCGGCACCCCCTATGTCTTCGGCGGCGCGGACCCCTCGGGCTTCGACTGCTCCGGCTTCATCAAGTTCGTGTACGCCCAGTTCGGCGTGAACCTGGCCCACTCGGTGACGGCGCAGGCCGCGGCCGGCACCCGCATCTCCACTGCAGACGCCGTGCCGGGCGATCTGGTCATCATGTCCGGTCACGACGGTATCTACATGGGCAATGGGATGATCATGGACGCCCCGAAGCCCGGCGGCTTCGTCAGCATCCGCCCGATCTGGACCACCTCGTTCTCCATCGTTCGCATCGGCGTCTAGCGGCGTTCACCGAAACGGCGGACCACTTGGTTGTGGTTCGCCGTTTTTGGGTTAACCTGTAGTCCTTGGAGTTCGACGAGTTCTAGGAGAGCCGAATGCACCGCAGGAGCACCATCCAAACCACGGATGTGCGCGCCTGTCTGGGCATACGGCACAGCGGTACACGGCACGTATTCATATACGTGCGCGTGTGAAACAAGCAGGCACTGTCTTTCGACAGTGCCTTTTTTGTTGTCCGCTCGCCCCCGGAACGAGTCAGAACCCCAGGAACGCATGTCGAATGCCTGCAAGCCGTGCAGGCGCTTTCGAAAGGATGACAATGCGCACTCTGGTACTGAACGCGGGCTACGAGCCCCTTGGCGTTGTGTCATTCAAGCGAGCACTCGTGCTGGTGATGAACGAGAAGGCGACCATCATTGCAGCGGATGGCGAGCATCCGATATACGGGCTCTCGGAGGCCTGGGACCGTCCGTCCGTGATCATTCTGCGTCGCTACGTGCGCATCCCGAGCGGGCGCAGCGTGCCCGTCTCCCGGCGCGGTGTGCTGCGGCGCGACAACGGGCGATGCGGGTACTGCGGGGGATCGGCCAGCACGATCGACCACATCACCCCGCGGTCGCGCGGCGGCAAGGACAGCTGGGAGAACCTGGTCGCCTGCTGCCTCAAGTGCAACAACGTGAAGGGCAACCGCACGCCGAGCGAGATGAACTGGAGACTGCGGTCGACCCCGCAGGCGCCCCACGGCTCCTCCTGGATCGTGCGGGGGATCGAGCGCGCCATGCCCGACTGGGAAGAGTACCTGGCGCCCGCTGCCTGAGTGTGCGCGCCCCCGTTCCCGGGGGCGCGCAGACAGCCCGTACGGCCTCATTCGGCTCCGGGGTAGAGATCTTTGATAACAATCCCGTAAACTCAACGGGTTCCCGAGGCGTCCCTACGCCACCCATCGTGCTCGAGAGGCTGGCCCCGTGATTGTTTCGTCTACGACACCGTCGCGACGAACATCCCCAGCCCCCAGTTTCTTTATGCGTGTGCGCAAGCAGGGCATCGCCGTCGTGACCTTCGCGTCCGTCGCCGCTCTGATGGCAACGCTGGCCCTGCCGTCCTACGCCTACAGCGAGCCCGAGGCCGAGCCCGTCGCCGCCAAGCAGATGGACACGGTCAGCGTCGAGGTGAGCGACAGCGCTCCCACCACCGTTCTGGCCCGCGAGGGATTCGCCGCCACGACGCCCGCGGAGCTCGCGAGCAGCCGCGCCGCCGCGGCAGCAGCCGCCGCCGCCGTTGCCCGCCGCAACCAGGCCGTCACCTACACGGCGTCGTCGACACCGCGCGAAGCCGGCGACGACTACCCGTGGCGCGACGCCGCGATCAAGACCCTCTCCCCGCTTCGCTACGTCTACCGCGAGTGCGTGGACTTCGTCGTCTGGCGCCTCAACCGCGACGTGGGCAGCACCTCGGCACCCTTCGCCTACGACTGGAGCTACCTCACCCCGGGCAACGGAAACGCCTCCGCCTGGAAGGGCGCCTGGGAGAAGCACGGCTGGCCGATCAGCAACACTCCCAAGGCCGGCGACATCGCCTACTGGGCGAACAACCACCTCGCCTACGTGAAGGCCGTGAACGCCGACGGCACCGTGTTCCTGGAGGAGTACAACGTGATCAAGTACACGTACTCCACGCGCACCATCCCGGCCTCCAAGGTCGACGCCTTCCTCTCCCCGCCCCCGCGCTAGCCACAGCCGCGCTGTCGAAGCGCCATCGCCCACCGCGCTAAACTCGTCACGTCAGCCTCTGTAGCTCAATGGAAGAGCAAGTCCGTCCTAAGGATTAGGTTGGGGGTTCGAGTCCCTCCAGGGGCACCATCCCGTCCGTCCCGCTGCGAGAGTCTCCGCGCGCCGTCGCGCCACGCCAACGCCATGCCGCCGACCGCGCGAATATCAGCCTCGGGCACGCGATAACCGCCCGCCGGGCACAAGAATGGCACCGTCGCGTGGTGCATCTGCGCGCATACTTCCGCGGGAATCCGCTGCAACGTGAAGTATGAACCACATTAGAGAATCGAAATTCAAGCCCCAATTTAGGGGGTTGAATGTTACGGTCGCATTGGGTCTGAAACCGTTGCGTAGATCGCCAGACCAAACCCCGAACGATACCAATCGGAGCAGATTTCGTGCGCTCAAAATTCGATACCCCACGCCAGGCGCGTCCCGTGAGACGGATCCGCCGAGGCTATCAGGCTGTGCTGGCAGCCCTGACCGCAGGCGCCGTGGTGCTCGTGGCGGCAACGCCCCTCAGCGCATCCGCCGCGGCGGCGACCGAGTCGCTGTTCGCCGCAACCGTGACCCCCCAGATCGTCTCCGACGCCGATGTCTCGGCCGTCGAGCTCGGTGTGAAGTTCACCCCCAAGGTCGACGGCACGATCACCGGCATCAAGTTCTACAAGGGCGCCCAGAACACCGGCACCCACACCGCCACGCTGTGGAACGCGTCGGGCGCGAAGCTCGGCACCGCCACCTTCGCGGGCGAGACCGCGTCGGGCTGGCAGACCGCCAGCTTCACCGCCGCTCCCGCCGTCAAGGCCGGACAGCAGTACACCGCGTCGTACTACGCGCCCAAGGGCCGCTACTCGGCCAGCAACAACGGCTTCGACACCGCCGTCACCCGCGGCAACCTGAGCACCCCGGTGGGCGCCGGCGTCTACAAGTACGGAACCAGCGGGCTGCCGAACGCCTCCTACCGCAACACGAACTACTTCGTCGACGTGAACTTCGTGGCGGGCGCGACAACAACGCCGCCGCCCACCACGCCTCCGACGACACCGCCGACCACGCCTCCCACCACGCCGACGACGCCCACCGATCCCGGTGTGACGGCGACCCTGCGCCAGGTCGATGGTGGTCCCGGCTACTACGGCAAGTTCACCAACGGTCTGCCGACCGCGAACACCTACTTCCCGGTGGGCGTCTGGTACGAGAGCGTGGTGAGCGCGGCCAACGTCGCGACCGACCGCGCCGCGGGCATCAACACCTACGTGGAGCTCACGGGCGACTCCGACCTCAACGCGATCAAGAACGCCGGGTCGTTCGCGATCCCGTCGTCGACGAGAACCCCGGCCAGCGGCTACCTGCTGAACGACGAGGTGGACATGATCCACGGTCCCGGCGCCGGTTACACGGTGATGGAGGACGCCCTCAAGCGTGTTCCGGCCGGAGTGATGTCGTTCGCCAACTACGGCAAGGGCGTGACCTTCTGGGAGACCGACGCGGAGGCGTCGCGATTCGTCAACTACCCGGCAGCCGTCTCGGCCGACAACTACTGGTTCACCGACCCGAACATCTGCGGCCAGTGGGAGGGCTCACGCCTCGCCGGCACCTGGGGCACGGCGCTCACCGACTCGCAGTGCCGCCTGGCCGCGAACTACGGCAAGACGGTCGACAAGGTGCGCAGGCTCGTCAGCCCGCTCGGCAGCAAGCCGGTGTGGAACTTCGTCGAGGTCGGACACCCGTTCACCGGGACCACGCCCACCATCACCGCTCCGCAGATCCGCGCGGCGGTCTGGAGCGGCATCATCCACGGCGCCCGTGGCACGATCTACTTCAACCACAACTTCGGTGGATCCTGCCTCTCCCAGCACGTGCTCCGCGACTCCTGTGGGGCCTCGGTGCGGCCCACCGTGACGGCGGTGAACAAGCAGGTCGCCGAACTGGCCCCCGTTCTGAACTCGCCGTTCGTCGACGGGCTGGTCAGCACGACCGGCAAGGTCGACACGGCGGTGAAGATCTACAACGGCTCGTTCTACGTGCTCGCCGGATCCGCGCAGCCGGCCGGTCAGTCGGTGACCGTGTCGAGCGAGTGCACGGCGGCCACCACGGCGACCGTGCTCGGTGAGAACCGCACGATCCCGGTCTCGGGCGGCAAGTTCGTCGACGCCTTCGCCGACGGCAACGCGGTTCACATCTACCAGTTGAACGGTGGCACCTGCGGGGTGAAGTAACCCGCTCCCTCAGCGACCGCCACCTCCAGCCCGGACTCCAGCTGGAGGTGGCGGCCGTTGAAGCGTCGGCGCATCAGCCTGTCGTGCGTGACGACGACGACGGCGCCGGTGTAGTCGACCAACGCCACCTCCAGCTCCTCCACCAGCGCGGGGGTGAGGTGGTTCGTCGGCTCGTCGAGCAGCAGCAGGTCGGCGGGCTCGCTCACCAGGCGTGCGATCTCGAGCCGGCGCTGCTGCCCGTACGACAGCTCGCACACGGGGCGGTCGAGGTCGTCGACGCGGAACAGCCCGAGCGCCAGCAGGGCGTCGGCGTGGTCCTCGACGAAACCGGGGCGACCGTGGGCGAAGGCCTCCAGCAATGAGACCCCCGGCGGCCAGACACCGCCGCCCTGGCGCAGGAAGCCGATGCGGCCGTGCGTCTCCACCGCTCCGTCGTCGGGCTCGAGCTCGCCGGCGATCACGCGCATCAGGGTGCTCTTGCCGGCTCCGTTCGGCCCCGTGACGAGCAGTCGCCCGCCCGCCTCGAGCCGCAGGCCGCCGATCCGCAACCGGTCGCCCACCCGCAGCCCCGCGATGTCGACGACGAACGGACCGACCGCGGTGCCCGCCCCCATACGCGGAGCGAAGACCAGCGGATCGGCGGGCGCCGCGACCGGCGCGTCGGCGAGCCGCGAGAGTCGCTCCTTCGCATTGCGGATGCGCCCCTTCGCCCCGTGGTCCCGCCCGCGCGGGCGGAACTGTCCCACCCCCATGCCCGCCTTCTCCATCTTCCTCGGGATCGCCCCGAGCCGTGTCGCATTCGACTCCAGCAGCCGCTCGGTGCGCGCCACCTCGGCCTTCCACTGCTCGTACTCGAGCAGGCGCCGACGGCGCTCCGCGGCCTTCGCCCGCAGATAACCCTCGTACCCGTCGCCGTAGCGGGCGACGCCGCGGTCCTCCACGTCCACGACGACGGATGTGAGACGGTCGAGGAATACCCTGTCGTGCGTCACAGCGAGCAGGGTTCCGCCGTGCTTCCGCAGGTGGTCCTCGAGCCAGGCCACCGCGGCGTCGTCGAGGTCGTTCGTCGGCTCGTCGAGCAGCAGCAGCTCGGGGCTGCCCGCGAGGGTCGCCGCGAGCTGGAGACGCGCCCGCTCCCCACCGGAGAGGGAGCCGACCGGCCGTGAGCGGTCGAGGCCCGGGAGTCCGAGGTGGTGGAGGTGGATGTCGACCCGCACATCCGCGTCGTAGCCGGAACGGGATTCGAAGCGGGCGGCGGCCTCGCCGTATTCTTCGAGGAGGCGGGGCGTCGCATCCGCTTCACTCGCCGCGAGCCGCCGCTCGAGATCGCGCATCCGCGCCTCGAGGCCGCGGAGCTCGTGCAGGGCGAGGTCGATGGCGTCGGCGACGGTCGCGTGATCGGGGAGCTCGAGCGTCTGGGGCAGATAGCCGATCCCGCCGTCGGCGACGACGGTGCGCTCGCCGTCGTCGAGGGGCTCGACGCCGGCGAGGATGCGCAGGAGGGTCGACTTGCCCGCCCCGTTGTCACCGACGACGCCCACCTTCTCGCCGGGCCGGATGGCGAGGTCGAGCGACTCGAATACCACGCGGTCGGTGAAGCGCTTGCTGATGGATCGGAGGGCGAACTGCGATGGCTGCATGTCTGAATCCTGTTCTGGGGCGCGCCGATGGGCGGCAGTGAAGGCGCAGACCGGTGGCGGGCTGCGGGAGTGGTCGCGGCCGCGGAGACGTCTCGACGCGGCGCGATCACTAGGAGAACAGGAGCTTCACGCGTTCCACGGTAGCTGACGGGCATTCGTTCTTCCAGAGGCAATGTGGCCGCCATCCGCCCCCGACGGCCCGGCCGGAGCCGAAAGCTGGCTAGTCTGAACGTGATGTTCTACTGGTTCATGAAGACGATCGTGGCGGGGCCGCTTCTGCGCACGCTGTTCCGCCCGCGCCTCGAGGGACTCGAGAACATACCGGCGACCGGGCCGGTGATCCTGGCGAGCAACCACCTGTCGTTCATCGACTCCGTGATCCTGCCGCTGATGATCAAGCGGCGCATCTACTTCCTCGCGGCCAGCACCTACTTCCAGGGCGGCGGCCTGGGCAAGTGGGCGGTCAAGCGCTTCCTGCTCGCTACCGGCATGATCCCGATCGACCGTTCGGGCGGCAAGGCCTCGGAGGCGTCGCTGCAGGCCGGCATGAGCGTGCTCACCAAGGGCAACGTGCTCGGCATCTACCCCGAGGGCGGGCGCAGCCGCGACGGCAAGGCGCACCGCGGGCGCACGGGAGTGGCCCGCCTGGTGTTCGAGTCGGGGGCGCCGGTCGTCCCCGTCGCGATGATCGACACCGACAAGGTGATGCCCAGTGAGGGCAACGGCCGCGTGCGGATCCAGCGCATCGGCATCTCCTTCGGACCTCCGCTGGACTTCAGCGAGTTCGACGGCAAAGACCGCGACCACGCGACGCTGCGCATCATGACCGACAGGATCATGGACGCGGTGGTCGCCATGAGCGGCCAGGAGTACGTCAACGAGTACGGGGCCGCGTCGCGTAAGAAGACGCTCCCCGAGTAGTCCCCGCCGCCGGAGAATCAAGGAGGATTCTGTGCCCGCATTCCACCCCGACCTCGCCGTGGGGCGGTTCCTGCCGCCCATCACGCACGGCCCACGCCTGCTGACGCTGCTGAGCCGGATGCCGGTGCGCGGGATCGAGATCCCCGACGACATCCTCGTCGACGACGTGCTGGTTCCCGGAGCCGACGGCGCCCCCGACGTCTTCCTGCGCATCTACCGCCCGCGTTCGCTCCGCACCGCGGCGCCTGCGCTGTTCTGGATCCACGGCGGCGGGTTCATCCTCGGGCACCCCTTCCAGGACGAGGCGGCGAACATCAGCTTCGCGCGCACGCTGGGGATCACGGTCGCCGCCGTGCGCTACCGGCTCGGCCCCGAACATCCGTCGCCCGCCGCCATCGAGGACGCCTACGCGGCCCTCAGCTGGCTGTTCGCCCACGCGGAGGAGCGCCTGATCGACCCGACGCGCATCGCCGTGGGCGGGGCGAGCGCCGGCGGCGGCCTCGCCGCGGGCCTGGTGCTCTACGCGCACGACCGGGGCGAGGTGCGGCCGGCGTTCCAGCTGCTGGTCTACCCGATGCTCGACGACCGCACGGTGCTGCGCACCGACATGGACACCCGCAACGTGCGGATGTGGACGCCGGGCAGCAACCGCTTCGGCTGGACGTCGTACCTCGGCGTCGAGCCGGGGTCGGCGGATGTCCCGCCCTACGCCGCTCCCGCCCGTCGCGAGAACCTGGCCGGGCTGCCGCCCGCGTGGATCGGCGTCGGCACACTCGACCTCTTCCACGACGAAGACCTGGTCTACGCCGAGCGCCTGGCCGCGAGCGGGGTCCCGTGCGAGCTGCTCGTGGTGGACGGAGCGTTCCACGGCTTCGACGCGGCCTTCCGGAAGGCGGGGGTGTCGAAGGACTTCCACCGCGCCCAGACGGCCGCGCTGCGCGGGGCGCTGTTCGAGTAGTCCCGCGTCTTCCCCTCCCGGCGAGCCGGCGCTACCCTCGTCGCATGTGCCGGAACATCCACACCCTTCACAATTTCGAGCCCGCCGCCACCGACGACGAGGTGTACGCCGCCGCACTCCAGTTCGTGCGCAAGATCAGCGGATCGACGAAGCCGTCGAAGGCCAATGAGGAGGCCTTCAACCGCGCCGTCGACGAGATCGCCCACATCTCACGGCATCTCCTCGAGGATCTGGTGACCACGGCGCCGCCGAAGAACCGCGAGGTCGAGGCGGAGAAGGCCAAGGAGCGCTCGGCGAAGCGATTCGCCGCCGCCTGAGACGACGGGGTCGCCGCCCGAAGGCGACGGCCCCGTCGACAGGGCGCGAGCTCATCGGAACTGGTTCAGGCTCTGAGCCAGGTACTCGGCGTGGACGCGTTCGCACTCGAGGCGGGCCTCGTGCGTCTCGGCGTAGCTCGCGGTCTGCTCGCGAACGTCGACCGCGAGCGGCCGGCGTCCCCACTTGATGAGCGCCAGGCCCAGGTGCAGGGCTGCTCGATCCAGCGGTCCCACCCGGCGCACGACGTGCGCGGCGGGGGAGGAGACGGATTGGGGCGGATGTTCGTGGTGACGTGTCGACGTCGCCAGTTGCGTTCTCATGATGGTTCGTCCTTGAAGGGTCGGGCGTTTCCGGGCGCTCTGACGAGCATCCGGAGTCGCCGAATAGAGGGGTGGCCGTCCGCGGAGGCGCGGATGCGGCGGGCGCGACGCGGGGTGCGTCACGTGCGGGGTGGTGGACCGATCGGCAGGCACGGGCGGCGGCGGTGAAGAGCCGCCGGCGCGAGCTGTCGGGAGTCCGGCTTCGAGAGCGTCACCACCGACTGGACCGGTGGGCTACTGCTGCCGGATCAAGCGGTGAGGGCGCCGACGAAGCCGACGGATGCTGCGAATGCGAATGCATCGATGTTCGTGATCACGGAAGGCTCCTTTCGTCGTAGTGGCGTAGGCATCACCGTAGCGGTGAGAACGCTGGGAGCGCAACAACTTTGTTGCACCGACTTCTCTCAGCGCGTCGCGAACACGACGGGGACGGAGACCGTTCCCGTGAGGTGCAGCCCGGCGGGGTCCGCCGTGAAGCTCGCGGAGGCGGGGTCGGCGACGGACGATGCTGCGGGAGCGACGGTGGTGAACATGGCCATCCTTCGAGGAGGTTCGCGGGCGCTGGTGCGTCCACCATCCACTCTCGTCGAGAGAAGACCTCAGGTAATCGTCCCGAGGGATGACATGCGCCTCCCCCTATCGAGCTACCCGGTAGGTTCCGACCACGATCCCGGTGGGAGAGGTGAAGCTCGTGACGACCTCCAGCGGCATGAAGGTCTCCCCGAACAGCCGGGTGCCCGAGCCGAGCACCAGGGGCACGATCGTGAGCAGGTACTCGTCGACCAGGCCGGCCGCGGCGAGGTCGCGCACGAATACTCCGCTGCCGAGCACCACGAGGTCGCCGGTGTCGTCGCCCTGCTTCAGCCGCGATACCGATTCGACCGCGTCGGCGGCGAGTTGTGTCGAGTTCGGGTGCGGCAGCTCGGCATCCGCCTGCCGCGAGGCGACGTACTTCGGCGTGCGCGCGAGCACCTCGGCGAAGGGGTTCGGCTCCGTCGTGGAGAGCCAGTGGCCGACGAGGTCGTCGTAGGTGCGGTGGCCGAAGACGAGAGCGGCGGTTCCGCCCATTCCGCTCATCGACGCGGCGGCCGCCTCGGGATCGCGGCCGAGGTACTCGGTCGCCCAGCCCCCGCGGTCGAAGCCGCCCCGGGTGTCCTCGTCGGCGCGGCCCGGCGACTGCATCACGCCGTCCAGGGAGAGGTTCTCGACGACGATCAGCTTCGACATGGCCTGCCTCCGGGGTGTGAGCGGGCCACCAGTCAACTGCGGCGAGCGGATGCCGCGCAAGACTCCACGAGACAGCGTCGCCTCAGGAGGAGGGCGGCACCTCGACGCGCTGCAGGGTGGCGATCTTCGGCTCGCGGTTGTCGCCGGAGGAGCGGCCGGTGAGCCGCCGCCCGATCCACGGCAGCACGTACTCGCGCCAGTACTCCGAGCTGCGCTGCGAGTGCTGCATGCCCGCCGCGCCGCCGCTCCACCCGTCGGGCAGTTCGACGCCGAGCGCGGCCAGCACGTTCGCCGCCACGCGCTCGTGGCCGAGGGGTCCGAGGTGCAGCTTGTCGCGACTCCAGTACGGCAGCGCGGTGAGCTCGTGGTCGGCCCAGTTGTCGACGAAGGTGGTGTTCTCCAGCGGCAGTCGCTCGCGGATGCGCGCCGCGAACTCGTTGCCGCGCGACTGGATGAAGCTCCCGAGCGGGATGTGGCGTGTCGGGTTGGCGCCGCTGACGAGCAGCACATGCGACCCGGCCGCGGCCGCCCGCTCGGCGGCGTCGACGAGCTGGTCGGTGATCGCGGCGATCGACACCCGAGGCCGCATGATGTCGTTGCCGCCGCCGTTCAGGCTCAGCAGCTGCGGGCGCAGGGCGATCCCGGCCTCGAGCTGCGGTCCCACGATCGGCGCGAGCAGGCGGCCCCGGATGGCGAGGTTGGCGTAGGTGACGGGCTCGGGGGTGGCGAGGGCGAGTCCGAGCGCCACCAGGTCGGCCCAGCCGCGCACCCCGCCGTCTGCGGTGTCGTCTCCGACGCCCTCGGTGAAGCTGTCCCCGACGGCGACGTAGCTGCGATAAGCGGATGTCATGGGTCGAGTCCATCACATTCGCCTGCGCGATTCGCGGGTTCCGTGTAAGCTCTTGGGATTGGGCATCGAGAAGTCTGCCCCAGCGCCCCTTCTGACAACTGGCCGCACCTCAGATTTCAATCAGAACCGAACCCGGCGCAATCGCCGGTTCGTGTGACACCCTCACCGGCCGTACTGCCCGCAGGCACAGGCCGGACACGAAGCAACCACGCACTCCGGTGCGTTCCGCTGCTTCCGTGAGCGGAGCATCCGCTCACTTCGACGCTGTGTATCAGCGCACCAGACGAAAGCACATCAGCATGACTACAAACACTCTCACCCGTAAGAACGTCGAATTCATCGTCGGCGGCTACTCCATCCTGGCCACCGAGCCCATGTTCTTCTCGCGCTCGCGCGAGCTGTCGGCGATCCGCGACAACGCGGCGATCCACGGCATCACCGATATCAGCGAGGCCGACTTCGACTTCGCCATCTCCGAGCGCTTCGGCGACGGAGCGGCGTTCGAGTTCCCCGCAGCCTGATCACGGCGC
>Ga0247729_10000581_pt1 | contig 14883 bp, 11 predicted proteins | sample UWRJL133311R2_FD_180958 | JGI IMG/M metagenome (GOLD analysis project Ga0247729, IMG submission 180958) | Plant litter microbial communities from Arlington Agricultural Research Station in Wisconsin, United States - UWRJ-L133-311R-2 | ecosystem: Environmental > Terrestrial > Plant litter >... | reverse complement strand
ACCCGAGCGGTGCGACATGACGGCCGTGTAGCCGCTGCGCTGCGCGAGCTGGACTGCGTCGAGCGTCTCGGTGAGGGTACCGATCTGGTTGACCTTGACGAGGATCTAGTTGGCGGTGCCGAGCTCGATGCCCTTCGCCAGGCGGGTCGGGTTGGTGACGAACAGGTCGTCTCCGACGATCTGCGTCTTCGAACCGATGGTCGAGGTGAGCTCTGCCCAGCCCTCCCAGTCGTCTTCGTCCAGCGGGTCTTCGATGGTGACGAGCGGGTAGGCGGCGACGAGCTCTGCGTAGTACGCGCTCATCTCTGCTGCCGACTTCGATCCACCCTCGAACGCGTACGAGCCGTCCTTGAAGAATTCGGATGCCGCGACGTCGAGCCCGAGTGCGATGTCCTTGCCGGGCGTGAAGCCGGCCTTGGTGATCGCCTCGACGAGCAGGTCGAGAGCCGCACGGTTGCTCGAGAGGTTCGGAGCGAATCCACCCTCGTCGCCGAGTCCGGTCGAGAGGCCCTGGTTGTGCAGGATGCTCTTGAGTGCGTGGTACGTCTCGACGCCCCAACGCAGGCCCTCGCTGAAGGTCTCAGCGCCGAGCGGAAGGATCATGAACTCCTGGATGTCGACGTTGCTGTCGGCGTGCGATCCACCGTTGATCACGTTGAGCATCGGCACCGGCAGCACGTGGGCGTTGGCGCCACCGACGTAGCGGTAGAGCGACTGCTCAGCGGAGTCGGCTGCGGCGCGCGCGACGGCGAGCGAGACACCGAGGATGGCGTTCGCGCCGAGCTTGCTCTTATTGTCGGTTCCGTCGAGGTTGATGAGCTCGGCGTCGATGGCGCGCTGCTCTTCGGCGTCGAAGCCTTCGATGGCCGGGCCGAGCACGTCGATGACCGCGTCGACTGCCTTCTCGACGCCCTTGCCGAGGTAGCGGCCCTTGTCGCCGTCGCGCAGTTCATACGCTTCGAATGCGCCGGTCGATGCGCCGGAGGGAACGGCGGCGCGCGAAACCGTGCCGTCTTCGAGCAGAACTTCGACCTCTACGGTCGGGTTGCCTCGGGAGTCAAGAATTTCGCGGGCGCCTACTGCCTCGATCAAAGCCACTGGGGGTCTCCTTTGTAAAACTGGGGGGCGGACTGTGGTGGATTGTCCGTTAGGCATCTTACTCGGGCACCCCTCGCGCCCGACTCCAGCCCTCGCCGTTCACACCCTCATTCGCCCAGAATTCATCTCGAGCCGGTTGTGGGGCGGGTTGGTGTATTTCTGCGGGTGCGAAGCGCTCTAACCCGCAGAAATGCACCAACCCTCGAGAGAGGGGGCGGGTGAGAGGGGGCGGGTCAGAGTTCGGCGGTGAAGCGGCGCAGCAGCCGCGCGAACGCGAAGAGGTCGTCGTCGGTCCATTCGCCGAGGACACGACCGTAGTCTGCGGTGGTCCGGTCGCTGATGTCCGAGATCGCGTGGCGGGTCTCCGCGGTCAGCACGAGCAGCGAGGCACGGCCGTCGTCCGGATCCGGAGTCGTCTCGATGAGCCCCATCTCGCGCAGCGTCGCCACCTGTCGGCTGACCGCGCTCTTGTCGATACCGAGGGAGGTCGCGATCTCCGCTGCCCGGATCGGCTCCCGCGCTTTGATGTAGCGCATGATGCCGTAACCGGCTGGCTGCAGGTCGGGGCTGAAGGTACGTGCTTGCGACTTGATGCGATCGAAGACCGTGCGGTAGAGCTCGACCACCCCTTGTTCGACCGCGAGGGACGCCGACTCCCGGGTGATGGCGGGGGCGGCGTCTTCCGACGATCGCTCCTCGGTTGCTGGTGCAGTCATGTCGCCACCCTACCGAGGGATTCCCCGCATTTCACTGGATGACTTACTTGCCGAGGTCGCGGAACTCGAGGTCGTCGACAGTCGACGTCGAGCCGGTCACGACGGCGAACCGACCGAAGCCCGACGCGGCGAGCGTGTCGAGCAGGCTGGCGAGCTTCTTCGGCTTGCGCTCGAGCCGCACGCGGAGTCCCGTGGCGACCAGCGCGGACTTGAGCGAGGCGAGCACTGACGGCTCGACGTCCTCGTAGACGAGCGCGACGGCATCCGCTGCGGCATCCGCTGTCACCGTGACCAGGTCGACGAGCCGCTCGAACCCGAGCGAGATGCCCGCAGCCGGCACGTCGGTGCCGAGAAAACGCCCGATCATGCCGTCGTAGCGTCCGCCGCCGCCGAGCGAATAGCTGAGGTCGGGGTGCGCTACCTCGAAGATCGTGCCGGTGTAGTAGCCCATGCCCCGCACCAGGAACGGGTCGAAGACCAGCTGGCTCGAATCGGCGAGCGCAGAACCAAGCGCTCCGAGTTCGACGATCGCGGTCTCGTCGACCCCGTCGGGCAGCGAGGCACGGATGAGGTCTTCGGTGAAGGACTGCGGGGGCTGGGACGGTCGCAGCAGGAACTGTTCGAGAGCTTCGACCGGGGCGTCCGGGAACGCACGGTCGCGCAGTTCTGCGACGACCCCGTGGGATCCGAGTTTGTCGAGCTTGTCGATTGTGATGAGCACTGCGGCGTGCTCGCTCACCGGGAACCCGAGAACGGTCAGCATGCTGTTCAGCAGGCGGCGGTCGTTGATGCGGATGGTGCAGCCGTCGAGCCCGAGCGCACGCAGGGTGTCGAGGGTCGCGGTCAACAGCTCGATCTCGGCGAGCGGGCCCGCCTCGCCGATGATGTCGATATCGCACTGCATGAACTGGCGGTAGCGCCCCTTCTGCGGGCGCTCGGCACGCCAAACCGGAGCGATCTGGATGGCGCGGAATACCGACGGCAGCTCGCCGTGGTGCGAGGCGTAGAAGCGGGTGAGCGGAACGGTGAGGTCGAACCGCAGGCCGAGGTCGGCGAGGTCGAGGGCGTCGGTGGCAGCGGCGAAATCGTCGGTCGTGAGTCCGCGTTTGAGGATGCCGAAGGCGAGCTTCTCGTTGTCTCCCCCGAGCCCGGCGTGCAGGCGTGAGCTGTCTTCGACGACCGGCGTCTCGATTTCATCGAACCCGTGGGCGGTGTACGTCGAACGGATGAGGGCGAGAACACCCTCGCGTCGCGCCTTGTCGCCGGGAAGAAAGTCGCGCATTCCGCGCGGGGGGTTCACCTGTGTTGCCATGGGCCAATTGTGTCAGGTTGACTAGGCTGACAAACGTGAGTAATTCTGCGGAGCACAACGGCATCATCGTCAGCGGCGTCGCCCGGTCGTTCGGAGAGGTCCACGCCGTTCGCTCGGCGACCCTCGAGGCGCGCCCCGGCGAGGTCACGGCTCTCATCGGGCCGAACGGTTCGGGCAAGACCACCCTGATGCTCATGCTTGCCTCGCTTCTCGCGCCGGACACCGGAACCATCTCGGTCGGCGGACACGACCCGGTGACGGATGCCCCCTCCGTTCGTGCGGCGATGGGCTGGATGCCCGACATCCTCGGATCCTGGGCCACCCTGTCGGTTCGCACGACGCTCGAGATCACCGGGCGCTTCTACGGGCTCGACAAGGAGCGCGCTGTTGCGCGGGCACAGGAGCTGATCCACCTCGTCGACCTCATCGAACTCGCCAACCGCCCCACCCGCGTGCTGTCCCGCGGACAGAAACAGCGGCTCTCTCTCGCTCGCGCCCTCGTTCACGACCCGGCCGTACTCCTGCTCGACGAGCCGGCATCCGGACTCGACCCGGGAGCCAGGATCGACCTGCGCCAGCTCGTCCGCCGGTTTGCCGCAGAGGGCAAGACCGTTCTCGTGTCGAGCCATGTGCTCGCGGAGCTCGACGAGATGGCCGACACCGCAGTGTTCCTCGACAAGGGTGAGACCGCCTCGGTGGAACGCGTCGCACAGGCGCGCACCTCGACCAGGCCGTGGCGCGTGAAAACCGCCGATGGTGCCGACCTGTTCTCGGCCCTCGTGCGGGCCGGGTTCGACGCATCCGACATCGCAGCCGATCGCGCGGAGCTGCTCGTGCCGTTCGCCAGCGAATCGGATGCTGCCGACCTGCTCGCGACGCTCATCGCCGACGGAGTGCGGATCTCGACGTTCGCGCCGGCGGTCGGCGACCTCGAGCATGCGTTCCTCGACCTGAACCGGCCGGATCTCTCCGCGCCGACCCCCTCTCCGCCCAACCTTTCTGCACCGAACCTTTATGCACCGAATCCTTCTGCACCGAACGCCGGGGTATCCGAATGATGTCCTTCTTCTCCGGCCTGCGGGTCGTTCTCGCGCTCGAACTGCGCCAGCGGGTGCGCGGGGTCGCGTGGTACGTCCTGATCGGGATCTTCGTCGTGCTCGTCGGGCTGGTTACCGCCGCCGTCTGGTTCACGACAGCCGGCTTCGACCTCGATAACGACGAGGGCGGAAGCGCGATCTTCTCGGCCATCATCTACTTCGTGCTGCTGCTCGGCACCCTGGTGGCTCCCGCACTCAGCGGGAACGCCATCAACGGCGATCGTGAGGCCGGCACCCTCGCGACGACGCAGGTGACGCTCATCACCACCTGGCAACTGATCCTCGGCAAGTTTCTCGCCGCCTGGATCACTGCGCTCGCGTTTCTCGTTGCCTCACTGCCGTTCCTCATCATCGCGCTCGCGGTCGGTGGGGTCGGCAAAGGAACCATCGTCGTATCGATCCTCATCCTCGCCATCGAGCTCGGCGTCATCGCCGCGATCGGGGTCGGGCTCTCGGGGATCTTCTCTAAGCCGCTGTTCTCGATCGTCGTCACCTACCTGGTCGTCGCGGCACTGACCCTGGGCACGCTCATCACCTTCGGCCTGGCCGGTGCGGCAACGCAAACGGAATGGAAGTCGACCTACGTCACGGGAATCACCTACGACGAGACCACGGGCGAAGCGATCACCTGCGGCGAACCCGAGGTGAACGTCTCGAAGCGACCGCGGTTCGACTTCTACTGGCCGATTCTCGCCGCCAATCCATTTGTCGTGCTCGCGGATGCCGCGCCCTCGCGCCTGGACGACGGATTTCCCCGCGACCTCTTCGGCACGATCAAGCTCGGTGTGCGCACCGCGCAGCTCGCCCCCGAGTCCAGCGAGTACTACGACGAGTGCAATTCAGAGCTCAACACCGGGTATTTCGACGATCTGGACGATTCGCTCACACCGCAGCAGATCGTCGACTCGACGGTGCCCAGCTGGTTCGTCGGACTCGCCATCCAGCTCGCCCTCGGAGCAGCCGCTTTGTGGGGTGCCTGGTCACGCACAAACACGCCTGCGCGCACGCTCAGCAAGGGCAGCCGCATAGCGTAACCAGTAGTTCACCGGCTATCGATTCAGAGCCTTTGCATATCGTTATGGCCCCATGTACAGTGAACCGCGCTGTACACCCCCGAGGTCGTACCAGCGCACAGAACTTCAGGACTCCAAAGACGGAATCTGGCTAGACAGGTGCAGCGAATCGGGTAATTTGCTGCACCGGTCCGGCACAGGCTTTTCTTCGGAAACTGCCGTGTCGGCGTAAGGTGCCCTCGTCATTCGGGTTGACGAGGGCACCGCTCAACTGCTCGCTTTGCGGCTGTCGCTCTACTGCACTTCGGCGGTCGACTCAGTCGCCAGGTCGTCGGCCTCGAAATCACGGATCTCCTGCTGTAGCCCGCGCAGGGTAGACCGGAGTGCCCGTTCGGCGTCGAGTCCATTTGCTTTCGCCGAGGCGACGATGGCGAGCAACAGCCCACCGAGTTCTTCTTCGTCATCGACCGGGATCGCACCCTGCTGTGCCACGTCGACGAGACCGAGCTTGCCCGCCTTGCCGAGCAACTTGTCGGCGAGACCGAGAGAGGGCATCGATTGGGGAATTCCGTCGAGCACGCTGGTGCGAGTCGGCTTCTCGACTTTCTTGAGGTCGTCCCAGAGCGCGACCACGTCATCCGCTGATTCGGCTGTGGCGTCACCGAACACGTGCGGGTGGCGGCCGATCATTTTGGCGGTCATGTGAGCCGCGACGTCTTCGAGGGTGAAGCGGCCGGCCTCAGCAGCGATATCGCTGTGGAAAATGACCTGGTAGAGCACGTCGCCGAGTTCTTCGACCATCTCGTCGCGGTCGCCGGTCTCGATCGCGTCGACAAGCTCATAGGTCTCTTCGACGAGGTACTGCACGAGAGACTCGTGGGTCTGCTCACGATCCCACGCGCATCCGCCGGGTGCGCGCAGCTGTTCGAGTACCGCGATGAGTTCTTCGAGCTTCGGATGCTGCGTGGCCTCGGTCATGAGTCCATCCTGACACTTCATCCGCTAGTTGAGCTCTCAAGCTACGCGCTGTCCACCCCTCCACAACGCAACGTTGACGAACTTATTCACATACTTATAAGTGTGCGCGAGAATGTCGGTGGGTCGGTGTTTGCTAGCGGCATGGAAACAGAAACCCGCCCCGATATCGGGACCACTCTCGCTGACGAGGTCGCCGCCTATGCGGCTGACCCGGCGGCGGTGGTGGTCTCTGCCATGACCGAATGGGAACTGAAGTTCGACACGTTGATTGCCCAGACTCGTGCCGCGAATGCTGCGGAAGCCACGAAGCTCATCACCATCAACCAGGCCCGCCTGCAGTTGGAACGCATTCAGGCGATGGACCCCTCGGAGATGCGCCGCACGAACGCGATCCGATTCCAGACCGATGATGCAGCCGCCCGCTCGTTCCGGCATCAGGTCGGTCTGGCGCTTGGTGTGCACGAGTTCACCGCAGCCCGGTGGATCCGCTGCGCCGAAGTGTTGGTCGAAGAGTTCACCCGCACTTTGGCGACGCTGGGTGAAGGGACGATCACGTACCGACATTCGCAGACCATCGTGGAAACCGCCGAAGGCGTCCCCGAGCACCTGCGACTCGAGTTCGAAGCCCGCGCCCTGGCGAAAGCGTTGTTGCAGACGCCGAACCAGTTCGAGCGGACTGCGAAAACTATCCGCACCCGCCTGCACCCGGAAACGCTGGAGGAGCGCCACCGTACGGCGATGGAAGACCGGGAAGCGTTCCTGGAACCGGCAGATGATGCGATGGCGAGATACACGATCACCAACTCGGCCACGAACCTCTACGCGGTACAGAACCGAATCACCCGGATCGCCCAGTTCCTCCGCGACCAAGAGGGTGAAACACGCACCCTGAAGCAGTTGCGCTCGGACGTTGCCGCCCAACTGCTGCTGCAGGGCGACATCTACGACCACATCCCCGACAACGAAGCGACTGGGGCACCGACCGTGGTCGACCCAGCGGGCACGCCGCAGCCACCACAGGCGCCGGGTCTCGGTCACTATTCGGCGTTCCGGCCCACCGTCAACGTCACCGTCCCGGTGCTGTCACTGCTCGGGAAGAGCGACGAGCCGGCAACCCTGGACGGGTATGGCCCGATCCCGGTCTCCCAGGCCCAGCAGCTGGCTGCGGTGGCGCCGAGTTTCACCCGCCTGCTCACCCACCCCGAGACCGGTGCTGTGCTGTCGGTCGGGCGGGACTCTTATCGGGTACCGGCAGATCTGAGACGGGTGGTGCAGATCCGGGATGGGAAGTGCCGGGACCCGTTCTGCAACAACCGGGCCGCAGATTGCGAGATCGACCACACGACAGCCTGGACCTCCACCTACTGGAACCCCGCTGCGGGTGAAACGAGTGTCGACAACCTCGGATGCCTCTGCAAACCCCACCACCTCGGCAAACACATCCTGATGACCAACGGCTACGGAGTCATCGTCGGCGAAGCCTGGGGCGTCACCCAAGAGAAAGACACCAACGGGCACTCCACCGGGGTAATTATCTGGACTACCCCCACCGGACACCAATACCGGTCAGAACCCGAGGTGCAGCTGGACCCCTGGTACGGAATAGACCCCTGGACCGGCAAAACCGCCAACGGCGGACCCGACGATGACGACGACGACACGGAGGTCCTCCCCTACGAATAACGCAAGCTGAATGCGTGCACGACCTGATACTTGCGATTCTGGGTGCCGGTTATGGAGCGTATTGGTGTGGTGGGCGTCCATGGGCGGAGCCCATGGCCGGCACCCAAAATCGCCCACAAATCTTCTTGCGTGAACCAATGCACGGGTTCTCGACCCCGTAGCCCAGTACGAGCACGCCCACATGCTGGTGAGTTGCTGCCGAAGGTGGTTCGCGCGCAAGCTGCGCAGTGATTCAGTCACCAGGCTGCTTGTCGAACGCCCACTGGGGCAGCATTCCGCTGCTGATGATCTGCTCGAGCAACTCGGCCATGCTGTACGCCGGGTCGATTGTGCGCGCCTGCTCGATGTATCCGGCCGCGTGCGAGGTGCGACCCGTTGCCCAGCTGAGCCACGCCAGCATGCACAGGGGTGCGGGTCGATAGCGTTGTTCCGCCATGGCCAGCAGGGAGCGCAACAGCGCGATGGCCTTGCGTACCCTTTCGAGATCGGGTCGCGGTCCGATTCCGAGCATCAGGTCTCCTAGCAGCGGATCGATGACCATCGGGTCTCCCTGGGCGTTCTCGACTTCGTCGAACATCAGCTCACCGATCTCGCGGCTCGTTGCCCATTGCAACATCGTGTGATCGCGCATCGGTGGTCCCTGCAGGGCGAAGAGCAGCAACGGGCCGTGCAGCGTGAGTTCTTCGTCGGTCCAGGCGAGAACCCATTCCGCAAACCAGGGAACGTCAGCCAGCAGATTCAGAGACGGCGAAGAGGTCGGTCGGGTCGCGCTGCGCTGCAGGGTCTTGCCCAGGGTCTGCACGCGCTTCGTCGCTCGCGCCGCCGCCTCTTCGTCGACCGGAATGGGCTGCGAGTCTGCGTTTTGGTCTCCGACGACGGCGCGCGCGTCTTCGGGAACACGATCGGTCACGTCCGACTCGCGCACCTCGCTCAACGGACGACCACCCCGCGGAGTCACCCTGTCGAAATACGACCCCCATCCATCCGCGGCGAGGCACAGCGCTTCCTTGAACGGAAACCCCATGTGGCGACTTCGCCGCGCGAGCACGTCGAACAGGTCAGTGTGCGGGATGAGCGAGTCATCGCCGAACTCGTGGTCGGTGAAGATCACGGGCACAATCGACCGCACGTCCGGCACGCGAGTGATGGTGCCGAGCGCCACATTGGCGAATTGTTTCAGCCCCTGCGCCGACGAATCCGCGGGCAGGTCAAGGCGCAGTGCGCCGCAGGTGCGGTTGCCGTCGAACAGCATCAACACGACGCTCTTTGTCGGCGTGTAGCCGAGCAGGTGGGGCGCGAATGCGAGAAGGTCGGCCGGGGTCTGGGCTTTCACGATTGTGGACATGCCGAAAGTGTCGGCGGGAGCGGGCGATCACGGACGGCGGGAAGCCCGAGTTGTGGACAACCAAGGTTTTACCGCGCTGTGGATGACGAGGTATGGATGACGAGGTGCGGATGACGTAGTGCGGATGGCGAAGTCACGCGATCCGGGACGCCCCGGCGTCCGCCTTGTCCACACCCGACGCCGATCACTCCCGAAGCTGTGGACAGCACACGGGTGTCAGGCGCACCTGCCAAGCTGGCCTGATGACTGAGACCCGCGCATCCGCTCGTCAGATCCTGCAGACCCTGGTCGGTCGCGAAGACGCCGACTTTCACGAGGGGCAATTCGAAGCGATCTCGGCACTCGTCGACGACCGCAACCGCGCCCTCGTCGTCCAACGCACCGGATGGGGAAAGTCGGCCGTGTACTTCGTCGCCACCCTTCTGCTTCGCAAACAGGGTGCCGGGCCGACCATCCTGGTGTCGCCACTGCTCGCCCTGATGCGCGACCAGATCGCCGCTGCCGCCCGCGCGGGCGTGCGTGCCGTCGCCATCAACTCGACCAATGCCCACGAGTGGGGCGACGTGCTGGCCGCACTCGCTAACGATGAGGTCGACGTCCTGCTCGTCTCGCCCGAGCGCCTGAACAACCCCGCGTTCCGCGAGAACCAGCTGCCGGCCCTCATCCAGCGCGTCGGGATGCTCGTGGTCGACGAGGCGCATTGCATCAGCGACTGGGGTCACGACTTTCGTCCGGATTACCGCCGCCTGCGCGACCTGATCGCCGAGATGCCCACCGGGGTCCCCGTGCTCGCCACTACGGCGACCGCCAACAGCCGGGTGGTCGCTGACGTCGCCGAGCAGCTCGGCGGCGCGACCCTTCGACACGGCGCTGACGCGCCTGCCCAGGACGGCGCGAGTTCGGCCAGCATCGAAGGGGTGAAGACCATCCGCGGACCACTCGCCCGGGCGTCACTGCGTCTCGGCGTACTCCGACTGCCCGATTCGCGAGCCCGGCTCGGCTGGCTGCTGAGCCACCTCGACGAGCTTCCCGGAAGCGGGATCATCTACACGCTGACGGTGGCCGCCGCCGAAGATACTGCACGGCTGTTGCGCGACGCCGGCCATAACGTTCGGGCGTACACCGGCCAGACCGACACCGGCGAGCGCGAAGAAAGCGAGGGCCTGCTCAAAGCGAACCAGGTCAAAGCCCTCATCGCGACCAGCGCACTGGGCATGGGCTTCGACAAGCCCGACCTGGGGTTCGTGCTGCACCTCGGCGCTCCGTCCTCGCCGGTTGCCTACTACCAGCAGGTCGGTCGCGCTGGCCGCGCGACCGAGAACGCCGACGTGCTGCTGCTGCCCGGAGTCGAAGACGAAGCCATCTGGAAGTACTTCGCCACCGCCTCCATGCCCGACCGCGAGCGTGCCGAGCGTGTGATCGAGGCGCTCTCCGACGTTCCGCTGAGCACGCCCGCGCTCGAGGCGCGCGTGAACCTCCGCCGCACGCCGCTCGAGCTGCTTCTCAAGGTTCTCGACGTCGACGGCGCCGTCCGCCGGGTGCAGGGCGGCTGGGTCGCCACCGGCACGCCGTGGGTCTACGACGCCGAGCGCTACACCCGTATCGCCGCCGAGCGCATCGCCGAACAGCAGCACATGCTCGACTACGAACAGACCAGCGGATGCCGCATGGAATACCTGCAGCGCTCGCTCGACGACGACAGCGCTGTCCCGTGCGGGCGCTGCGACAACTGCGCCGGCGTCTGGTACCCGACCTCGGTGCAGGAGGCCGCCGCGGCATCCGCGTCGGCGAGCCTCGACAAGGTCGGGGTCGCGATCGAGGTGCGTGCCCAGTGGCCCACCGGCGCTGACCGGCTCGGTGTACAGGCGCGCGGCAAGATCGCCGTCGGTGAGCGTGCCGAAGAAGGCCGCGCGCTCGCGCGGCTCACCGACCTCGGCTGGGGAAACACGCTGCGCGAGCTCTTCGCCCCGAACGCGGTGGACGCACCGGCGAGCCCGGCACTCATCGGCGCCTGCGTGCGTGTGCTCGCCGACTGGGGCTGGAGCGTACGCCCGGTCGGCGTCGTGTCGATGCCCTCGCGATCCAAACCGCTGCTGATCGAGTCGATCGCCCGCGGCCTCGCGGATGCCGGACGCCTGCCCTACCTCGGCGAGCTCTCGCACGAAGCGGGCGGACCCACCGGCGACCCGGGCGGAAACAGCGCCTACCGGCTTGCCGGCGTCTGGCAGAAGTTCGGAATCGGCGGGATCGACCTGCCCAGTGGCCCGGTCTTGCTCGTCGACGACCTCGTCGATAGCCGGTGGACGCTCACCGTCGCCGCACGAGCCCTGCGACAGGCTGGAGCGGATGGCGTGCTGCCGTTCGCCCTCGCGCTGCGCGGGTAGGCGGTCGCTCCCAGCGCAGCATCTCCCAGTACTGCACCTCCCAGCACGCGACCCTCTCAGCATTGACCGGCACCTAGCTGCAACGATGGAGTCATGCTCCGCCCCCGCATCCGCAGCTCGTGATCGACCCAGCCGGCGAATACAGCCCGCTGATCCTCGGCATCGTGTTCGCGCTGCTCATCGCCGGGTTGGTCATCAACGCATTCGTCAAAGACCGCAGTGCGTTCCAGCGCTTCTCGAACTTCCGGTCGAGCAAGAAGCGTCGTAGGACGATGCGTAAATGGCTCATCTCATCGATGCTGCTGTTCGGCGGATCAGCACTCATCACCACGGTGCTCGCCTGGAAATACGTTCCCCTGCTGCTCGCTGATATCAACGCGATCGGGTTCGTTGCGGGCGCGCGCGACTGGTTCGATTCCGGCGGTTGGCTGAGCTGGGCGATCCTGGTCACCCTCGTCGTGCTGCTCGTCGGATTCCTGGTCGGGGCGATCTTCGCCGCCCGCAATGATCCCGAAGTGAGCGCGCTGGGCGACATCCAGGCCATGCTCCCCCGCAATCGCAAAGAGCTCCGCTACGGGGCAGCACTGTCGATCAACGCAGGAATTGTTGAAGAAGTTCTGTTCCGGCTGGCCATGCCCGCGCTGGTCTTCGCCTTCACCTCGAACGCGATCATCGCGGTCGTCGTGAGCGTGCTGGTGTTCGGCGGACTCCACGCCTACCAGGGCATCGCGGGCATTGTCGGCACAACCATCATCGGTGCCCTGTTCATGCTGATCTACCTCGCGACCGGCAACATCTTCGTGGTCATCGTCGTGCACGCACTCTTCGATCTACGGTCGCTCGTGCTCATCCCGATGGTGATCAATAAAGTGCACCGCACGTAGCCCTACCCGCTGGCGGGGTGTGTCAGGCGGGCGCGGCAGCTGGTTCGAGCACCGGTGTCTTCGGCATGGCGAACGCGGCAAGCACCGTCGCCGCCGCGGCCACGACGACCGCGATGAAGACTGTCGACGAGGCGGAGACGATGGATGCGACATCCGTCTCGCTACCGCCCGTACGGGCGAAGACCGAGTTGGCGATCGCCCCGAAGATGGCCACCCCGACGGCGCTGCCGATGGAGCGCGAGAACAGGTTGGCGCCGGTGACCACACCGCGCTCGTTCCATTGCACGCTCGACTGCGACGCGATGAGGCTCGGCGTTGCGACGAGCCCCATCCCGAGACCGGTGACAAAGCAACTCACCGCGACCACGACGAGGTTCGGGGTGTGCGCGAACCCGGCGAGAGCCAGCGCCCCCACGACGACGAACGCCATGCCGAGCAGGATGGTCGAGCGGAATCCCACCCGCAGGTACAGGCGCCCCGAGAGCGACGCGGCGATCGGCCATCCGATGGTCAGGGCTGCGAGAGCGAGTCCCGCGACGATCGGTGGCGACCCGAGCGAGCCCTCGAGGTAGGTCGGAACATACGAAGTCAGGCCGATGAGAATCGCACCGACACCGACCGAGATAAGGGCGGTCGTCAGCAGCAGCCGGCGCGAGAACACCCAGAGCGGAAGCACCGGGTCTTCGGCACGACGCTCCACGAGAATGAACCCCGCGAGCAAGACCGCACCCAGGGCGAAAGCCGCGATGCTCTGCGGCGAATTCCACGCCCAGGCCTGTCCACCCTCGAGGATGGCAAGCACGATCAGCGCGAGCGCACCGGTCAGCAGACTCGCACCGAGGAAGTCGATCTTGCGCTTGCGCGGCTCGATCTTCTCGTGGAATGTGCGCACGATCAAGAAGAAGGCGAGCAGGCACAGCGGGATGTTGACGAAGAAGATCCAGCGCCAGGAGACGAACTGCGAGAAGACTCCGCCGAGAGTCGGGCCGACAACGGACGAGATCCCCCACACGCTCGCTAGGTACCCCTGCGCTTTTGCCCGCTCGGTGAGGGTGTAGATGTCACCGGCGATGGTGATCGCCATCGGTTGCACCGCACCTGCACCCAGCCCCTGGACGGCGCGGAACGCGATGAGCGCGGGAAGACTCCAGGCGAATCCACACAGTACCGACCCGATAAGGAAGAGCGCGATGCCGATGAGGATGATGGGTTTGCGCCCGACGATATCCGACAGCTTCGAATAGATCGGCACCGAGACGGCCTGGGCCAGCAGGTAGATCGAGAACAGCCACGGGAAGAGCGTGAACCCGCCGAGCTCGTCGACGATCGTGGGCACTGCGGTTGCGAGGATCGTCGCGTCGATGGCGACAAGCCCCGTCGTCACCATGAGGGCGATCAGGATGGGACCACGCTCAGACCGGAAACCGACTCCGTTGGACACGCTCGTACTCGACAGGATTCTCACCACTTTCGTAACGGGGCTAGTCGTCACCGGGCCCTATGGGCACCGGTTCCGAGGCACGAAGAATCCAAGTTGTGCAAGCCGGAGTTCATTCCCGTCGGCACCTACTTGCCCAGAATCAGCCCGATTTCACCGGGATGCGGTGCATTGGTGAGCAAATTCACGTGGGCGATGATTGCCCCCGCAACGGGGGTCGTGTTAGGTTTCGAGAACGGCCTACAAAATGAATCGTTTCACCGCCCGCGACGGATGTGACAACGTTTACCTGCAGGTCCACTCACCGCGACGCTGCGGTCGAGTACGCCCATATCAATGATGATTGGACACAATCGGTGACCGTTCCTGCTGCCGCACAGACGCCCTTCCGGCGTTCAGCCGCCCGCACGCTTCTCGCACTGGCCCTCACAGCCGTGCTCGCACTTCCCCTCTCCGGCATCTCCGCGGTGGCCCCCGCCGCCGCCGCGCCCACCGCGCCGGCAGTGACGCTGAGCGGCCTGCAGGTCGAGAAGAAGACGACCCCCATCGGCATCGACGTCGAGAAGCCACGTTTCTCGTGGATCATCGAGTCGACGGCGCGCGGGGTGATGCAGCAGAGTTACCGCCTGCGCCTCGCCACGACTCCGGAGCGCCTCGCGGCCGGAACCGTGGCCTGGGACAGCGGTGTGGTCGAGTCGATCGAGTCGTCCAACGTCGAATACACGGGTCCGCAGCTCGACTCCGCCACCCGCTACTACTGGAGTGTCGACGTCGTGACCGGCGCGGGCGCAGCGAGTGCGACATCCGAATTCCGCACCGGCCTCTACGATGCCGACACCGACTGGGCCGACAGCGAGTGGATCGGCAACGACCGCGTGCAAGACACCGGCGCGATCGAGATGAACCTCACCGGAGCCAGCTGGATCCACCCGCCC
>Ga0247729_10000580_pt1 | contig 14900 bp, 18 predicted proteins | sample UWRJL133311R2_FD_180958 | JGI IMG/M metagenome (GOLD analysis project Ga0247729, IMG submission 180958) | Plant litter microbial communities from Arlington Agricultural Research Station in Wisconsin, United States - UWRJ-L133-311R-2 | ecosystem: Environmental > Terrestrial > Plant litter >... | reverse complement strand
TCCGCGCCGCCGCCGCCCGCAATCTGGGCGCCGCGGCCGCGAACAACCGGATTCTCGCCTTCCTCGACGCCGACACGGCCCCGGAGCCGGACTACCTGGCGAACCTGGTGCGGCTGCCCGCTCTCACCTGGGACGCGGTCGCCGTCGGCCGTCGGCGCCACGCCGACCTCGCATCCGCCCCCGCCGACGCCGACATCGCCGTCGCGGGACGCGCCGCGGAGCTCGAGGAGCCCCGCTGGCTGCGCGAGGCCTACGCGCAGACCGGCGACCTCCTGCGGGCCGACCTGCACGGCTACCGCTACCTCATCGGCGCCGTCGTCGCCTGCTCCCGCCGGTTCTTCCACGAGCTCGGCGGCTTCGACGAGTCCTTCACCCGCTACGGCGGCGAGGACTGGGAATGGGCCTACCGCGCCTGGCTGCACGGCGCGGTGCTCGCCCACGTGAGCGACGCCATCGCCTGGCACGACGGCCCCGACCGGGCGGTGCGCGAGCCGGCCGCCCTCGAGGCGAAGAACGCCGAGGTGCTCGCGCTCGCGCACCTCATCCCGGTCGTCGGTTCGCGGGCGCACGCCCTGCCCGCCGAGAAGGCGGACGTCGTCGTGACCGGACCACCGGCATCCGCGACCGAGGGCCAGGCCTTCGTGAGCCGGGACTCCGTGCTCGCCGAGCTGCGGACGGCCGAGACGGCCGGAAGCGGATGGCGGGCTGACGCCCGCTACGACCGGGTGCGCGTCGAGGTGGTCGTCGAGCGCCCGGTGCGTGTGGCGGCCGGCGCTCTGGCGGATGCGGTCGCGGCGATCGAGAGCGGTGAGTATCTCGAGGTGGCGCTGCTCTCGCCGGGCGGCTCGCCGCTCCTGCGGCTCGTCTCGCGGCGGGCGGCCGCGCGTCAGTCCCGATGGGGAGGCGGGCCGCTGCTGCCGTCCCTCGAGCTGGCGGCGTCGGGAGTGACGGAGCTCGTCTCCGAGGTCGACGTCGAGGCCTACGTCGGCGGCTGGGGATAGCGCGCCTCGCGGCTCAGAAGCTCTCGTCGCGCCCGTATCCCTTCTCGATCTCTTCGATCGCGTCGTCGACGTCGGAGGCGTGCACCGCCTGCGCGGTCGACGGCCGCACGAGCGCTGCGATGCGGTCGCGCAGGTAGTCCTCGGCCTCCTCGTTGCCGGGTTCCGGCAGCGAGTTCTGGGCGCTCTCAGCGACGGCGCTCGCCCCCTGGTCGAGCAGCAGGGTGGCGACGACCTCGTTGCCGTCTCCCCCGTAGGCGTTGATGGTGATCGAGTCGGCGTCGCCTCTCCTGGCCAGCAGCACGGCGTACTCGATGATCAGGTCGGCGACTGCGTCTCCGGTGAGCAGGTTCTTGTCGGCGAAGGTGATGTGCTTCATGCCACGACCATAGATTCCCCGCGTGGATCGCGGGCCGGGGATTGTCAGCCGGGCCCCGACGCGGATCGGCGCACGCGCGTTGAGGATCGCGGCGGCCGCGCGTACGGTTGCCGCATGAGCACACCTGACAAGACCCCCGCCGAGATCGAACTCGAAGACAGCCTGCGGTCCATCCGCGAGGTCGGCGAGAGCGCCGACGGCACCAAGAGCCTCGACCCGGGCGAGGAGCACGACGAGCACGCACCCTCCGCCGACTGACATCCGCGGGCGCGGCCCGCTACGGGTTGCGGGATATCCGCGTCGGAGCAGACTTGGTCTATGACTGCGATCTCGAACTCGAGCAAACGCGAGGTACGGCTGGGCGAGCTGTTCGTCACCATCGCCGACACCCTCGTCGCGGACTTCGACCTCAGCGACCTGCTGCAGACGCTCGTCGACGAGACCGTCGCGCTGCTGCCCGTCGACCAGGCCGCCCTCTTCCTCGCCTCGGGCGACGGGGATCTGCGGGTCGCGTCGGCGACCAGTTCGCACGCCCGCGCCGTGGAGGACCTGATTCTCGAGGTGGACGCGAGCCCCTGTCTCGACGCCTACCGCAGCGGGACCCCCGCGGGCGTCGACACCGTCGACGCCGCGAAGCCGGAGTGGGGCGAGTTCGCGAGCATCCTGCGCGCCGCCCGCTTCGAGGCCTCGCACGCCATTCCGATGCGCCTACGCGGGGAGACGATCGGCGTGCTCTCCCTCTTCTCCGAGTACGCCTATGTTCCCAGCGAATCGGACGCGGCCGTGGCGCAGTCGCTCGCCGACGCGGCGACGATCGCGATCCTCCAGACGCGTGTCGCCTCGGAGCGGCTCCGACTCACCGAGCAGCTGCAGCGCGCGCTCGAGAGCCGGGTCATCATCGAGCAGGCCAAGGGCGTCATCGCCCAGACCCGCGCCGTGTCGATGGCCGAGGCATTCACCCTGATCCGCGGTCACGCGCGCCACACCAACGCGACGCTGCGCGAGGTCTCCCAGCGGATCGCCGACCGCACCCTCACCCTCTGACGAGCTCCATCGTCACACTCCGCCAACGTGTCACAGTCTGACAGATTGGCGGATTGTGTCTAGAGTGGAGGAATGACGACGAACGAGAGCGGCCGCGCGGCCGGCGGACTGCGCGAGCGCCGTCGTCGCACGACCGAGCTCGAGATCGGCGATGCCGCCCTCGACCTGTTCGAGAGCCGGGGCGTCGGCGCCACCACGGTCGGCGACATCGCCCGGGCCGCCGGAATCTCGGAGCGCACCTTCTTCCGCTACTTCTCCTCGAAGGAGGAGGCGGTGCTCGACTTCCAGCACTGGTTCGACGAGCCGACGCGGGCCTGGCTCGCATCCGGCCCCGACGAGCGGCCCCTGCTCGAGCAGCTCGAGGAGGTCTGCGCGGGAGTGCTGCGCGAGCTCGACGGGCCGCAGCGCGACGCCGCAGACCGGCTGCGTCGCATCCGCTCTCTGATGAAGGCCGAGCCCACGCTGCGTGCCGTGTCGGCGATGCTCGACCACGAGCAGGCCTTCGCGCTGGCGAAGCGGATGGTCGACACTCTCGGCCCGAGGGTCTCGCTGCTGGAGGCACGCCTCGCGGCCGAGATGACGGGCCTGGGCCTGCGGGCGGCGTGCGAGCACTGGTCCGCCGGCCTCGAGGCCGGCGAGAGCACGACGCTCGAGAGCGCGTACTCGCGGGTGCGCGGCGCCATCCAGACGCTCGCGGCGCCCCCGACCCACGCCGGCTGACGCCCGGCCCCACCACTCCCGCCCGCCCCGCGCGGTGCGACGAGACAGCGCCTCGTCCCGAGGCGATGCACCACCCGAGAAAGGAACCACCATGGACGCCATCTACACCGCAGAGGCACTCTCCACCGGAGCGGGCCGCAACGGCCACGTCTCCACCACCTCCGGCCACGTCGACCTCGACATGGCCATCCCCAAGGAGATGGGCGGCTCCGGCAACGGCGCGAACCCCGAAGAGCTCTTCGCGGCCGGATACGCCGCGTGCTTCCACTCCGCGCTGCAGAGCGTCGCCCGCACCCAGAAGATCGCGATCGCGAACTCCTCGGTCGGCAGCCAGGTGCACATCTACCCGAACGACGAGGGCGGCTTCGTGCTCGGCGTCGACCTCGAGGTCGTGCTGCCCGAGCTCGACCACGAGCAGGCCCAGGCGCTCGCCGACGCGGCGCACAAGGTCTGCCCCTACTCCAACGCGACGCGCGGCAACATCGTCGTGAACATCACCGTCTCGGACGACTGACACCCACCGCGGAGGCCGCCGCGCTCCCCGGGCGTGGCGGCCCCGGTGCGGCGTGAAATGAGCGATCGACGAGTATGGGAGAATTGACCCCCGTATGAGGTGCCATCGAGCGCCGATTTAGCGGATGATGATCCCACCTGTTACGAAAAATTACTCGTGTTCTTACCCAGCACGAGACCACCCGACCCTGGAGTTGACGCGCAATGGAACAACGGCGACAGCCTCGCGGCGAAGCCCGAGCCATAGCGCTGCGCGAGCTCGCACAGAAGCTGAACCTGCTCATGGACACCATCGCCACCGAGCAGGGCAAGGAGTACACCTACGCCGATATCCGGGCGGTACTGGAGTCCCGCGGCCACAAACTCTCGCGCACGAGCTGGCACTTCATGCTCATGGGCACCGGGCGACTGCCGTCGAACACGGCACTGCTGCGGGCAATCGCGGAGCTCTTCGGCGTCGACCGCGAGTACCTCGTGCCCGGCAGCACCGAGGTCCCCGAGCGCATCACGGCGCAACTCGAGGCCGTGAAGAAGCTCCGGGCGGCTAAGGTGAAACAGTTCGCAACCCGGACCCTGGGCGACATGTCCCCCGAGGCGGTTGCGGCGATCGGCAGGATTCTCGACGAGGACAGCGCCACAAACAGGCCATAGGGGGCGCAGATGTCGGAGAAGTTCGTTCCGCACGCATCCGTCGGGCAGGTCGAGCGCCTGCTCGCGGTGCACAGCGGCGCCTCACTGCAGGACGTGACCGACGCGACCGCGCGCAATCGGGGCCGCCGGATCGTCGTGCGCGACTCCGAGCACCTGAACGGCACCGAGATCTGCGGACTCTGGCTCTCCGGAGGAGACGTCGACCAGATCTTCCACGCGAAGACCCGCTACGAGACCTACCGCACGCAGATCGTGCTGCACGAGCTGGCGCACATGCTGCTGCGCCACGACGAGCTCGACGTCGCCGACACCCAGATGGCCGCGCTGTTCCCCGACCTCCCGGTGGGCCGCCTGCTCACCCGGTCGTCGTTCCGGCTCGAGATCGAGGAGGACGCCGAGCACCTCGCGTACACACTCGCGCAGATCATCGAGGGGCGCCCGCGCTCCGTCTCCGGCTTCGGCGAGGCCTTCGAGTGACCGCGACCATCGTCGCCATCGCGATGTGGGCGCTCTGCATCGTGCTGCTCACCCGGCTGCGCAGCAGGCGCGACCAGAGCATCCTGCTGGCCGCCGCGGCGATCGCCCTGTCGATGACCCTCAACCTCGACTCCGTGTACTTCGTGGTGGACGGCCTCGCCGGCGGATCGAACCTGGTGCTGCTGCTCAGCGACGCCCTCCTCGTCTTCGGCGTGTACTTCCTGGCGCGCGCGATCCTGGTCGGGGTCTCCCCCAGCCGCGCCGCCGCGATGACCCGCCCCTACGGCCTGGCGCTGATCACCACCGTCATCGCGATGACCGTGCTGTTCTCGCAGATCGAACGGGGACCCACCACGGGCAACTTCATGCAGACGCACGGCGCACAGCCCGCCGCGAGCGCCTACTCCGCCGTGGAGTACCTGTTCATCGGCGCCGTCATGATCCTGACGAGCGTCAACTGCCTCCGGGCGTTCCGGCACATGCCCGCCCTCGCCAACCGCATCGGGTTCCTGACGCTCGGCGTCGGCGCCGCCCTCGGCGTTCTGCTCAGCGCCCTCATCCTGGCCTTCGACTACACCCACGTCTTCGCGCCGGAGCTCGAGCTCGGCCGCCGCCTGGGCTGGCTCTACGGCCTCCTCTACTCCGGTGGGATCGTGCTCATGGCCGCCGGCCTCGCCTTCCCGCCCATCGGCCGCCAGCTGTCGGAGGCGCGGCGCAACCGCACGGCCCGCGAACTGCGGTCGCAGCTCCAGCCGCTGTGGCAGCGCTCGGCCGCCGCACAGTACGCGGCGGAGACGCCGGCGAGAGCGAGCGACGTCGAGCGGCTGCGGCGCACGTTCATCGAGACCCAGGACGCCCTGCTGCGCTCGCCCGAGCTGGTCGCCGGCCTGCAGCCGCACGAGCAGCACGCCCTCGACGTAGCGGACCAGTTCTTCGTCAGACGATGAGCAGGGCCGCCTGGATGGTGGCCGCGGCAGTCGTCGGCACCGCGGCGGCGCTGGCCACAGCGACGCTCGTGGCCACGGCGTCCGCGCTCCTCACCGCCACGTCGCGCCCGAACGTGCGCGTGCTGTCGGTCGGCCGTGACGGCATCCGCTTCCGCTCGAGCGACTACACCCGCATCCCGGGGAGCTTCGGCCTGCTGGCGGCGGACGGCGCGCTGCTCGGCGTGATCGGCGACCCGCTGTGGGAGCGCGACGGTGTGATCCTCCGCGCCTGGACGCAGCACGCGACCCGGCGCCCCCGCAACGACGAGCCGGCGCGATGGACCGGAGCGCTGCACGCCTCGCCCGCCGACCTGCCGAACGCCGCCTCCTTCGTCGAGCGCGTGGTCGACGGCACGACCTGGTGGGAGATCGAGCCGCGCGAACGGCGCACGAACACGGTCGGCATCCACCTGCACGGACTAGGTGCCACCCCCGCGAGCGTTCTGCGCAGCGCCGACGCCGCGCTGGCCGCGGGCATGCGCGCCGCGGTTCCCGACCTGCGGGTGCGCCGCAGCACGCTCGGCCTCGGCGAGAGCGCCGCGGTGGAGCGCTGGCTCGAGCGGCAGCCGGCCGGCACCCCGGTCGTTGTGGTCGGCTGGTCGATGGGCGCCGAGATCGCCCGGCGCCTGGTGGCCGGGCCCTTCGGCGAGCGGATGCGCGGTGTGCTTCTCGTGAGTCCGGTGCTGCACTGGCCGGCGACGGTCGCGCACAGCGCCAGGCGGTCCCGCGTGCCCGGGTGGTGGGCGCTTCTCGCGCTGCGCAGCCTGCGCGGCCCGGTGGTTCCGCGCATCCTCGGACTGCCGACGCCCGCCGACCAGCTCGGCCCGGCGACCCGCGGCGACTTCCCGGCCGGGAGCATCGCGATCCACTCCCCCGGCGACGCCGTGACGCCCCATGCCGCGACGGTGCGGTCGGCAAACGCGGGCGCCTTCGCCCTGCACAGCACCGCGGCCGCCCCGCACACGCTCGAGTGGAACGTCTCCCCCGAGGTCGCGCGCATCGCGGCCGCGTGGTTCGGGGCGCAGGCGGAGGGCCGTCGCCCCTGACGTTCGTGTGCGGGTTCGGGCTCCTCCCGCGGCGTCTCCGCCCGTCGGAAGGGCCCGAACTCGCACATCGGCTCGGCGATCGCGGCTCAGGCGATCTTGCGCCGGTAGACCACCATCGCGACCGCGTAGGCGACCACGAGGATGCCGAGGCACCAGGCGAGCGCGATCCAGATGTCGCCGTCGACCGGCCGCTCCGCGAACAGGTCCTGGATCGTATTCACGATCGAGGTGACCGGCTGGTTCTCGGCGAAGGCCCGCACCGGGCCCGGCATGGTCTCGGTGGGCACGAACGCCGAGCTGATGAACGGCAGGAAGATCAGCGGGTAGGAGAAGGCGCTGGCGCCGTCGATGGTCTTCGCCGAGAGCCCGGCGATCACCGCGAGCCAGGTCAGGGCGAGCGTGAACAGCGCGAGGATCCCGGCGACGGCGAGCCACGCCCCGATTCCCGCGGAGGTGCGGAAGCCCAGCAGCAGCGCCACCAGCACGATGATCACCACCGAGATCGCGTTGGCGACGACCGAGGTGACCACGTGCGCCCAGAGCACCGACGACCGGGTGATCGGCATCGAGTGGAAGCGCTCGAAGATCCCGGTGGTCATGTCGCCGAAGAGCCGGGCGGCGGTGTACGCGATGCCCGAGGCGATCGCGATCAGCATGATGCCCGGCAGCAGGTAGCCGACGTAGCTGTCGGTGCCCGTGTCGATCGCGCCGCCGAGCACGAAGACGAACAGCAGCATGATGGCGACCGGGGTGATCGCCGTCGTGATGATCGTGTCGGCGCTCCGGGTGATGTGCCGCATCGAGCGGCCGAGCAGAACCGTGGTGTCTGCGAAGAAGTGCGTGGTCATGACCTGTCCTTCCTGCTGCTGTCGGTGCCGACGAGGGCGAGGAAGATGTCCTCGAGCGTCGGCTGCTTCTCGACGTACTCCACCGTCGCCGGCGGGAGCAGTCGCTTCAGTTCGGCGAGGGTGCCGTTCGCGATGATGCGGCCCTCGTGGAGGATGGCGATGCGGTCGGCGAGCTGCTCCGCCTCATCGAGGTACTGCGTGGTGAGCAGCACGGTGGTGCCCTGGTCCGCGAGCTTCCGGATGATCCGCCACACCTCGATGCGTGCCTCGGGGTCGAGTCCCGTCGTCGGCTCGTCGAGGAAGACGACGGCGGGTGTGCCGATGAGGCTCATCGCGATGTCGAGGCGGCGGCGCATGCCGCCCGAGTAGGTCGACACCCGGCGCGAGGCCGCGTCGGCGAGGTCGAAGCGGGCGAGCAGGTCGTCGGCGATCCGGCCGGGCGACGCCAGGTGGCGCAGCCTCGCGACCAGCACGAGGTTCTCGCGCCCGGTGAGGATCTCGTCGACCGCCGCGAACTGCCCGGTCAGGCTGATGGACTCCCTCACCCGCTGCGGCTCGGTCGCGACGTCGCTTCCCTCGACCGCCGCGATGCCGGCATCCGCTTTCAGCAGTGTCGACAGTATCCGCACGATCGTGGTCTTGCCGGCGCCGTTCGAGCCGAGGAGCGCGAAGACGCTGCCCGGTGCCACCTCGAAGCTGACGCCGCGCAGGACATGCAGTTTCCCGTAGGACTTCTCTACGTTCTCCAGACGGATCGCCGGGCGGCGATCCCCTTCTCGAGCCATGTTCCTCTCCCTTCTCTGCTGCCGCGCGGCCGGTCAGCCGCGTCGGACGTTGATGTCGCCGTAGGTGGTGCGCGCTCGCACCGCGACGGATCCCTCCGTCTCGCCGGGAGCGCCGGCGCCGACGAGGTCGTTGCGCACCCGCCCCTCCTTCGAGGAGAGGTCGAGCCACGCCGGCACCCCGGAGCGCACGGCGACGTCCACCTGGCCGTAGCCGCTCTCCACCTGCACCGAACCGCTCGACACCTCGCGCACCGCGATGCTGCCGTAGGCGGTCTTCGCCGCGACGGAGGCGAGCGCGCGGCCGACCTCGAGGTCGCCGTAGGAGAGCTTCGCGTCGAGGTCGCCGCCGCTCTCGCCGACGGTGATCCCGCCGTGCGAGGCCTTGAGCGTCGAGTCGCCGGTCACCTCGCCCACGCGGATGCGGCCGTGATCGGCCGTGATCTCGACCTGCCCGTCGGCCGTGCCGACCGTGACGTTGCCGTGCCCGGCACGGATCCAGAGGTCGTCGCTGGCCTCGATCTCCACGGCGCCGAGCGAGCACTTGACGCGGGTGGCGCCGAGGCGGCCGACGGAGCGGACGTAGCCGGACGAGGTCTCCGCACTGAGCCGCGACCCGCTCGGCAGCTCGACCCGTACATCCACCGACTCGGTGGGGCCGATGAAGGCGAGGCGCGGTCGGGGGCCGCGGACGGTGAGGCGCTCGCCGTCGAACTCGACCTTCGTCTCCTCCGCGCCGCGTCGGTCGACGGCCTTCTCGGGGTGGGTCGGCGACACGGTGACGACGGTGTCGGCGCGGTCGCTGGCGACGACCTCGATGGCGCCGACGGGCAGGTTGATCGCGAGGTCGATCGGGGCGGGTGTTGTGTATGAGGGCATGCTGACGCCTTCCTTTCATCGGTGGTGGTGACTCAGCCGCGCGGGATCGCGGGGCTGCGGATGCGACGTGCCGGTCGGTCTAGCGCGCCCAGCCGGCGAAGTTGTCGCCGGTGCGCACCGCACGCTGTGCGGATCGGCGCTGCTTCGGCTGGAGGGCCGCCGCGACGGCGCGGACCAGCCAGGTGTTGACCGAGAGGCCGTCGGCGGAGGCGGCCTCGTCGACCCGGGCCTTGAGGGCGTCGGGAAGTCGGAGGGTGGTGCGCGAGGTGCTGGCGTCGTCGAGGTCGACCGTCACGGCGGGCCGGTCGTCGGCCTCGGACTCCGCGGTCGGCGCGTTCACCACGAAGTCGACGTCGCGGCCGCGCAGCCTCATCTCGACCGAGCCGGGCGCGAGGTCGCGGGTGATCTCGCCCACCGCGGCCGACAGCACGTCGAGCAGCACCAGCCGGGTGGCCGCGTCGAGACCCGACGCGAGCCGCTCGGCGACGGCGCGAGTCTCCTCGCTGCCGTGCTCGGAGGCATCCGCCAGCTGCCGCTGCAGGTCGTTCACGTAGGCGCTCAGTTCCATGCCACCATAGTGACACCACTGTGGTGTCACGTCAACCCCGAATGGTGTCACAATTTTCGCGACTCACGCGTCCGCGTTCTCGAGCGCCCGCTCCGCGCGCTCCGGGCTGCCCTCGGCCAGCCCGCGGTCGATGGCCCGGCGCGAGGCGAGCCACAGCACGAGACCGACGACGAGCACGGCGACCTCGGTGACGGTGAGCGCCCAGATGATGCCGGCCAGCCCGAACCAGAGATTGCCGAGCAGCACCACCGGGACGAACAGCACGCCCTGCGTCGTCGACATCACGGTGGCGGCCAGAGCGCGCCCCGTGGCCTGGAACACCGACGTGATGAGACCGGTGAACCCGTTCGCGATCATCGCCACCAGCTGCGCCGTGAGCACCACGACCCCGATCGCGAGCACCGCGGGGTCCGCCACGAAGGCCGAGAACACCTGGTCGCGCAGCAGGAACACCAGCCCCGAGGAGAGCAGGGCGATGCCGCCCACCGTGACAGCGGATGCTCGCAGGGCCGACGAGAGACGGGCCCGGTCCCCTTTCCCGAAGGAGTACGCGAGAAGCGGCAGCACTCCGAGCGTGACGCCCATGATCAGAAACTCCGGCACCTGCGCGATGCGGACCGCGACGCCCATCGCGGCGAGCGGTCCGTCGCCGTAGGCCGCGGCGAGGTTGTTGAGCACCAGCGCCGTGACGATGAGGAACACGGACTGGAGCAGCGTGCCGACACCGACGCCGAGAACCGGCTTCGTCACGCTCGGCGAGAGCGTGAACCAGCGCGGGGACAGGCTCACGTGCTCGCTGTGGCGCGCCAGCCACACGGCGAAGTAGGCGACCACCCCGAGGTTGGCGAGGCCGGTCGCGAGCGCCGCCCCGGCGACACCCCAGTGCAGGACGAGGATGAAGACCACGTCGAAGAGCAGGTTCGCGATCGTCGAGGCGATGAGCCCGATCATCACCTGGCGCGCGGCGCCCTCCGCGCGCACCAGCTGTTCGAGGCAGACCGCCGCCGCGAGCGCGGGAACGAAGGCGAGCATCACGCCGACGAACGCTCCCGTCGCCGGCGCGGCCGCGGCGTCCGCGCCGAGGAGGGACACGATCGGCTGCAGCAGGAGCAGGCCGACCCCGCCCACGACGGCGCCCGTGATCACCGCGCCCCAGAAGGCGAACGACGCGACGTGCTTGATCAGCGCGGCCTCGTGCGGCTCGCGCTCGGCCGCGCCGAGCAGCCGCGACATCAGTGCGCCGCCGCCCACACCGAACACGTTCCCGACGGCCATCACGAGGCCGAGGATCGGCGAGCCGAGCGTGACAGCCGCGAGCAGCGCGGTGTCGTGGAGGGAGCCGATGAAGCCCGCGTTGACGAGGTTGTAGACGGCGCCCACCATGAACGCCGCGGCCATCGGCACGCAGAGGTGCACGAGGGCGCTGACGATCGGGGCGGAGGAGAGGAACCAGCGGTTGCTGCCGACGGCGGCCACCTTCGGTTCCGGGGTGATTGGGGTGCTCATGAGCTGCTCCTTTCCGGGCAGGGGGGGTGCCCTCTCGGGCGGTTCAGCGGCGGTATGTCGCGGTTCCGGGCACGCCGACGGACGCCGGCACGGCGGGAGGGAAAGAGCGCACGCCGGCGGACGCCGGGTGGCGGTGGAATGTGCTGCGGCGGCGCCGCTCTTGTCGTTACCGGGTCGGCTGCGGGAGTTCCGCGGCGATCTTGGCGAGCAGGGCGAGCAGGGTCGCCTTCTCGTCCCCGCTGAGCGGCGCGAGGATGGTGTCGTCGGCGGCGTGCATCGCCTCGGCGAACCCGGCGATCAACTCGCCGCCGGCGTCCGTGGCGAACACGCGTTTGGTGCGCTCGTCGGCGCCCTCGGTGCGGCGGTCGATGAGGCCGCGACGCTCGAGCCCCTGCAGGAGACTCGAGACGCTCGCGGCGCTGGTGCGGCTCACCCGCGCGATGTCGCGCTGGATCGTGCCGGGGTTCTGCACCAGATAGCCGAGCACGAAGGCCTGCGACTGGCTGAGGTCGCGCTCGCGCACCCAGTTCTCGCCCGCCTGGCGCTGCGCCCATCCGATCCTGCGGAACAGGTCGAGGTGGCTCGGAGGGGTGGCTGACTCGTTCATAGTTAGAAAGCTAACCGTTAGAGTTCTAACTGTCAAGCGGCGGCGTGATTCCCGCGCTCCGCGTCGTGAGGTGTGCTTTACTTCTCAACAATCGCGCCAGTCGACGCGGCCGAGCGCAGACTCCGGAGGCTCGCGGAGCAACGAAGGGGTGTCGCGTGACTCCGTCCCCATACACCGTCGGCATCCTGGTCTTCGACGGCATGAAACTGCTCGACTTCGCGGGACCAGCCGAGGTTTTCGCCGAGGCGAACCACACGGGAGGCGACTACCGCATCAGCATGGTTTCGACCGATGGGCGCGACGTTCGGACGTCGATGGGCCTGACGATCCCCGTCGATGTCTCTGCATCCGCGGCGGGGCGTTTCGACACGGTTCTCGTTGCCGGCGGAGAGGTCTTCCCGGCGGGCCCTGTCTCCGACACCCTCGCCTCCGCTGCCTTCGACATGTCGCAGCACTCGACCCGGACGGGGTCGATCTGCACGGGCGCGTTCGTGCTGGCCGCCGCGGGGCTCCTCGAGGGCAAGCGCGCCACGACACATTGGCAGCACGCCCGCGAACTGGCCCTGCGCTATCCCGGAACACACGTGGAACCCGATGCGATCTTCGTGAAGGACGGCACGACATACTCCTCGGCCGGAGTCACGGCGGGAATCGATCTCGCCCTGGCGCTGCTGCAGGAGGACGAGGGCGTCGATCTCGCCCGGACCGTCGCGCGATCGCTCGTGGTGTACCTGCAGCGTGACGGCGGGCAGGCGCAGTTCTCGGACGTGCTCGTGGAGCAGGTGCCGCGGGCGTCGCTGCTGCGCACCGTGATCGACGTCGTGAACGCCGACCCCGCCGCCGAGTACACGACAACGAGTCTGGCGGAGATCGCCCGCGTCAGCACCCGGCATCTCTCGCGACTGTTCCACGACGAGCTGAGGATGACACCGGGCAAGTACGTGGAGCTCATCCGCCTGGACAGGGCCAAGAAGCTCCTCGATGACGGGCTGAGCGTGACCGAGGCCGCCGAGACCTCGGGGTTCGGCAATCCCGAGGCTCTGCGCCGCGCCTTCGTCTCGCACTTGTCGATCCCGCCGTCGAAGTACCGTGCACGCTTCTCATCGGCCGGCGTGCGGGTGCGGCGCTAGGCGGGAGCAGCGTCCGTCCGCGACCTCGACGAGCCGCGCGACCGTTCCTGCTGGTCCCGACGGAGCCTCAGGTACACGGGCTCCCAGTCACTGGATACCCCGATTCCCTGTCGTATCGATTCCTCGATCGTGATCTCCTGAGGGAAACCGAAGGTGTCGGCGAGCATAAAGACGTCTTCACCCGTCAGCGCTCCCCCGGCGAACTGCCGCAGAGCACGAAGGCCGGACTCGAGGGTGCGGCGAAACGACCTCTCCTCCTGGGAGAGGACGGCGAGGACTTCCTCGCCCCGAGTCGCGGTCTCCGGGTACGCCCGCCCATAGAGGACGCCGAGCTGCGCGACGAGCGGGGCGAAGAGACCTTCGCGCAGCCCGATGGTGCGTGCGGTTGTGATGGCGCGACGGATCAGCCGGCGCATGACGTAGCCGCGCTCCTTGCTCCCCGGTCGCACGCCATCGACGGCCAGGAAGTACGCCCCACGCACGTGATCGACGATCACGCGCATCGGCCCCGGCTGGTCGGCGTACGAGGTGCCGGAGAGCTCCTCGACGACGCGGATGAGGGGCGCGAGAACGCTGACCGCGTAGACGTCGGGAACGCCCAGAGCGGCGGCGGCGATGCGTTCCAGCCCGCCGCCGAAGTCCACGTTGCGTCGTTCCAGGGGCGAGAAGCTGCCGTCCGGCCGGCGTCGGTACTGCATGAAGACCTGGTTGCCGATCTCGAGGAACCGACCTCCATCGCTCGCCGGATGGGCGAGTCCGTGGCTCGGATCGTGGTGCTCCGGGCCGAAGTCGTAGAAGACCTCGCTGTCGGGTCCGCACGGGTCCCCGACGGGAGTCGATGCCAGATTCCCGCCCCGGCTCCACCAGTTCTCGTTGGAATCGTAGAAGAAGATGCGTTCGCCATCCGCGATTCCTCGCGCGTCTCCCGCGGCAGCGGTCCCGATCTCCGCGATACCCGCATCGATCCCCCGAGAGGCGAACGCCTTCTGCCAGATCGCGGCCGATTCGTCGTCCCGGGGAATGTCGTTGCCGGGGTCACCGATGAAGCATGTGACGTAGAGCCGGTGCGGATCGAGGCCGACGACGTCGATGAGGAAGCCGAAGAACGTCTCTATCTGATGCTGCTTGAAGTAGTCGCCGAGACTCCAGTTGCCCAGCATCTCGAAGAACGTCGTGTGCCGGTCGTCGCCCACCTCGTCGATGTCCTGGGCGCGCAGGCACGGTTGGCTGTCGGTGAGACGCCTGCCCCATGGATCCGGCTCGCCGAGAAGGTGGGGAAGGAGGGCCTGCATCCCGCTGCCGGTGAACAGGGTGGTCGGGTCCGACGGCACGAGACTCGACCGGGGAATCCGTTCGTGACCGGTGCTCTCCATGAGGGAGAGGAAGGCGGATCGGATCTCGTCGACGTCCACGGCGGTCACTCCCGGCACTCCAGCAGGCTGCCCAATCGGTCGGTCGCCTCGGCGACGCTGCCGTGCACCCGCAGTGTTCTCAGTTCCTCGCCCATCGGCGCATTCTCCTCTGGTCCGGTGTGGTGTGCGCGGGGTGTCCCGCCGCCTGGGTGGCGGCGGGACGTCGCGTCGCTAGCCCTGGAGGAAGCGCAGCAGGTGCTCGTTGACCTCGGCGGCGTGGCTCCAGCCGAAGCCGTGCGGGCCGCCCTCGATCTCCACGTAGTCGCTCTCGGGGAATGCCGTGTGGAAGGGGCGGCCGGTGGCGTCGATCGGCAGGTTGCGGTCGAGGGTGCCCTGCATGATCAGAGAGCGGAT
>Ga0247729_10000579_pt1 | contig 14901 bp, 12 predicted proteins | sample UWRJL133311R2_FD_180958 | JGI IMG/M metagenome (GOLD analysis project Ga0247729, IMG submission 180958) | Plant litter microbial communities from Arlington Agricultural Research Station in Wisconsin, United States - UWRJ-L133-311R-2 | ecosystem: Environmental > Terrestrial > Plant litter >... | reverse complement strand
CTGAGCTTCTCGGAGGCGCTGTACAATGAGCTGCAGGATTCCGGCGTCACGGTTACCACGCTCTGCCCCGGTGCCACCGACACGCACTTTTTCGAGCGGGCCGGCGCCGAAGATACCCGCGCCGCCCAGGGCGACCTGGCCGACCCGAAAGACGTGGCCAAAGACGGCTACGCGGCGCTGATGAACGGCGAGATGCGCGTCATTTCGGGCGTTACCAACAAGGTGCAGGCCATGCTGAGCAACATTACGCCCGACGGCGTGGTGGCCGCCGGTATGCGCAAGCTGTTCGAATCGCCGAATTAACCCTGCCCCGGCCGCGCCGTACATAGCACCCAACCCGCAGTTGCCGCTTTCCAGCCCCGAAAAGCGGCAACTGCTTTTTTCCGCAACCTCTCTTTCTTCTGCCACACCATGGACAAGCGTTTTCAGGATAAAGTGTGCCTCGTTACGGGTGCCACATCGGGTATTGGGCGGGCTGCCGCCGTGCAACTGGGCCGGGAAGGCGGCCGCGTAGTGGCACTGGGCCGCAACGTGGAGGAAGGCCGCGAGGTGGTGCAGGAAATCAAGGCGGCCGGCGGCGAGGCCATCTTCATCCGCACCGATGTGGGCAAGGACGCCCAGCTGCAAAACGCCGTAAACAAAGCCCTGGCCAAATGGCAGCGCATCGATGTGCTCATCAACGACGCGGCCATGATGACCTTCCAGCCCATTCTGGAGCTTGACCCCAAAGAGTGGGACCACCTGATGAACGTGAACCTGCGGGCGCTGTTTCGCCTTTGCCAGCTCTGCCTGCCCCACATGCAGCACGGTGCCATCGTCACGGTCAGCTCGGTGCACGCCCACCAGACTACGCCCAACGTGGTGCCCTACGCCGCCAGCAAGGGCGCTATGGAAGCTTTCGTGCGCGGCTTGAGCCTCGAAATTCCCTATACCCAGGCCCGCATCAACGCCATTGCGCCCGGTGCCGTGGATACGCCCATGCTTTGGAGCAACCCCAACGTGAAAAGCGGCAAAGAAACCATTACCGGCCAGGTCGGCAAGCCCGAAGAGCTGGCCGCTGCCATTTGCTTCCTGGCCTCCCCCGACGCCAACTTCGTCAACGGCACCACCCTGGCCGTCGACGGCGGCCGCCTGGCGGCGCTGTAGGCGGTAAAGTTGTGGGCAGTGAGCTTGGGCAAGGGTCCGTCGTTGCAAGGTCCAAGGGCTAATGGCAACAATACAGTCAACATTCACATTCACAAAGAATCGGTCATTGCGAGGACGAAACCCTTACGCGCATCAAGCGGCATTAATCCGTCCGCTGCCGTGTAAACAGGACCTTTTCCGCAACAAAGCCCCGACGTACGCCTGCGTCGGGGCTTTTTAGGTTTAGCTCATACATAGCTACCCGCGGCTTACCCCCGTCACAACTTCACCTTTGGAGTAGGATGCCGGAGCCGGGGGTCGGGCAGCACGCCGTTGGGGGCGTAGAGCCGGGCGTTTCGCTCCCCGGCTTCGCGGGCAGCTATTTCAAACGGGATGTTGTAGTAGCCGTAACGAGCCCAGCCCAGCAGGTAGCGCCACAGAAACCCGAAGCGGCCGTGCTCCTCAAACTGGCGGATGTGCTCCATCTCGTGGGCCACCCAGTATGGGTCGCGGAGAAACTCCTCCCGCGTGGCCCCGCTCAAGTGAATGCTACGACCCAGCACCATAGCCACGCTGCCGGCTTTCAGCTTGAGGCGGGCCAGACGGGCCAAGGGCGAATTTTCGACGATGCGGGGTAGCTCCATAAGGGGTTGGAAAGGGGTGCGGATATACGACGGGATTTTTAGACGGGTTGCAAGGCCGAGCTTAAATTTTCTGCCAAACGATTGAACTATAGAAAGAACTTTTACCGATTTCAAGCCAAAAGTTAGGACTCTTAACTTTTATCGACTTAGCTTTAACCAATGGCCAGAGTAGAATTCCTCTGTTTTTGGCCGGAAACACTGCTTTATCAACCGCTTTTTTTCGCTTACAGGTAACCCCAACCTATCGAAGAAAATAGTACGCTCCGGCTTTCCGACTGCCCCCGAAAGCCGCTTTTGCCACCCTACGACGGACAATGAAAAACAGCCTTCTGTATTGCCTCGCCGCTTCTTCGCTGGCCCTCTCTTTCTTCTTTGAGCACACCCCCACCGCAACGCCCTCTTCCCAACTGGCCGCTCCCGTAGCTGCCGAAGCCTCCTTCCTCTCCGCCTTCAGCGGCGACGAGGACAAGCCCGCTGCCCCGGCCAGTTCCCGCGATTCGCTGGCTTACAACTACTACTCTCAGACCCTCGGCCTCAAGCTGGCCTTCAACGAGGATCAGAACCTGCTCCGCACCGTTACCGACTGGATCGGCACTCCTTATAGCTACGGCAGCAACTCCAAGAAAGGCACCGACTGCTCCGGCTTCGTGACCCGCGTGTTCAAGGAAGTGTACGGCATCACGCTGCAGCGCAGCTCCCGCTCCATGTTTCAGAACGTGAAGCACGTGGCCAAAACCGAGATGCAGAGCGGCGACCTGGTATTCTTTCGTCGCGGCCCGGGCCAGCCCATCTACCACGTTGGCATCTACCTGCAGGACGGCAAATTTGCCCACTCGGCCTGTAACGGCGGCGTGATGGTCAGCTCCCTGAACCAGCCCTACTATCACCGCAACTTCTACGCCGCCGGCCGCGTTGAAACCAACTAATCGGCCGCCGACCTTTTTGCGCACGAGAAGCCCCATCCCGCCGGATGGGGCTTTTTTTGGGTCTTGCGGGCCGTAACATAGGTCAAAACCTATTTTCCCTTTGCGGAGTATAGCACTGGCAACCGGCAGCCGTATCTTGCGGCCGCATTGGTTCAACGGTTCAACTTCCTCCCCCGCATGGATACTCAAAACCCGAAAGGTGAAAACGTAGCCGCCTCGGCTATTTTCAAGAAGTTTCTCGGCAAAGCCGAAGAATATATCAAAAAGCCGACCCGCATCAAGCAGCTGCTGACCGATGCCTACCAGAAGGCCAGCGAGAAAAACGACGTGGGCCACTTGGCGCGCGAGGCCTGGGAAACGATGCAGACGCTGTTTCGCCTGATCCGGCTGTCGGTGTCGGGCGAATATACCGAGCTGCCCACGCCAACTATTGTGGCGGCCGTAGCTGTGGTTATCTATTTCCTGAGCCCGATTGACCTGATTCCGGACTTTATCCCGGTGCTAGGCCTGCTCGACGACGTAGCTCTGGTGGCCTGGTTTTCCTCCACGGTAAAAGAAGAGCTGGATAAATTCGTGGAGTGGGAAAAAACGCACGTTAGCATCCTCTCCCACCCCGCTGCTGATGACGCCACCAGCACCAGTCAGGCTTTCAGCGCCAAAACTCCCGCACCCGCCAATACGCATTCCGTAGCGGCCGCCGACGCCACCGAAACCCACGAATCGGCCAAGCACGCGGGCACCAGCAACCTGCACTCGTCCGCCGCGCCGGTTTCGGATACGGACTCCGGCATCTCCTCGCCCGACAGCAGCAACCCTAATCCTAGCTTGACCAGCAGCACCGATCCGGCTCCCAAAGCCAACGTGCCGCCCCAGTCCGACGTGGCCGCCAGCACCACCGACAGCAGCCGCATTCCCAACGATGGCGCGGCCGACACCGGCGGCAATATCCGCTAGCCGCTCCAAGCCCAACTCCACCAAACACAAAAAGGCCCGCAACTCACGGTGCGGGCCTTTTTGTGTTTTTCAGACGGTACTACGAATGCTACTACGCGGCGCGCACGTGCTCGTGCTCGGGCGTGTGCGTGGAAACGTAGTTCACGAAATCTCCCACCGTGCTCAGGGGCACTTCGTCGGGAATGGTGATGTGGAAGCTGCGCTCCAGCTCCAGGATAATGTCGACTACGTCGAGGGTATCGAAGCCCAGTTCGCGGCTCAGGCTGCTGCCGGCACGCAGGCGAGTAGCCTTAATGGCCTTCCGCTTGCTGATGATACGCACTACTTGTTGCGCAATGGATTTAGAGGCGGAAGTCGTCGAAGAAATCATACAATGAAACGACAGAAATGAGAGAGAAATTGTAGTGGCAGGCAGCGCGGCGGCGGACTTTCGTGCCCGTTCGGGCAGATGAGTCCGGAGTTACTGAGAATGGTTGCAAGCCGATGAGAAAATTTAGGCTTCGGCCAGCACGGGTGGCGTGGCCGCGTTTACTTCGGTGTCGGTGGGCTCATCGTTTTTCTTCAGACGCAGCTTCAGGCTTTCCGTCATCAGGTACATCACCGGCACCACCAGCAGGGTGATACCCGTCGCAAATACCAGACCGAAGATGATGGTCCAGGCCAGCGGGCCCCAGAACGTTACGGATTCGCCACCGATGAAGAAGTGCGGGTGACCGGAAGCAAACAGCTCGTAGAAGTCGATGTTCAGGCCGATGGCCAGCGGAATCAGGCCCAGCGTGGCGGCCGTGGCCGTCAGGATTACCGGGTTCAGGCGGGTGCGGCCGGCCAGCACGATGGCCTCGCGCAGCTCCATGCCCTGACTGCGCAGGATGTCGGTGAACTCGACCAGCAGAATCCCGTTTTTCACTACGATACCGGCCAGGGCAATAACCCCCACGCCCGTCATCACGATGCTGATGTTCATGCCCGTGATGGCCAGGCCCAGCATTACCCCGATGATCGAGAAGAAGATTTCGGTCAGGATAATAAGCGGCTTGCTCACCGAGTTGAACTGCATTACCAGCACCAGGAAAATCAGGGCGAAGGCGCCGAAAGCAGCCACGCCGAGGAAGTCGCTGGTTTCCTGCTGGTCTTCCTGGGCTCCGCCCATTTTCACCACGTAGCCGGGCGGCGTCGGATAGGCTTTCAAGGCCGTTTCGATCTGGCGCACCACGTCGGGGCCGGTGAAGCCGCTGAGCACGTTGGAGGAGATGGTAATCACGCGCTTCACGTCTTTGCGCTTGATCCCGCCGTAGGTGGTGCCGTAGCGCACGTCGGCGACGGAGGAAATCGGCACTTGGCGGATGGCGCCGGTGGCGTCGCGGAAGGTGAGCGGTGAGTTCAGGATGGCATCCACGTCGGAGCGGTAAGGCTCGGCGTAGCGCACCTGAATCGGGTACTCATCGTCGGGAGTTTTGAATTTGCTGGCTTCGGTACCGTAGATGGCGGTGCGCACCTCGGAGCCGATCTGGGCGGTGCTGATGCCTTCCCGGTTAGCTCGGACCCGGTCAATGTCGACGGCAATTTCGGGGTTGCGGTCTTCTAGGTTGGAGCGCAGCTGCTCGATACCGCCAATCTTTTTCGACTCAATGTATCGGGTCACGTTTTTCGACAGCGCAATCAGGGTCGGGTAGTCGTCGCCGGCTACTTCGATGGCAATGGCCTTGCCGGTAGGCGGGCCGCTGGATTCCTTATCCACGGAGATTTCCGCCCCGGGAATACCCTTCACCACTTCCCGGATCTTGTCCATGTAGGTGGTGGTGTGCGGACCGGTCCGCTCGCTCATCTCCTTGAAGGCCACGGCCACTTTAGCCAGGTTCGACTGCGAAGTACCCGAAGCCGAAGCCTCGCCGGGGTCGGTGGCGCCGATGGCTACGTTGGTGATGATGGATTCCACGTCCGGGTTGTTGCGGCCGATAACCGTGTAGATGCGGTTTTCCAGCACGCGGGCTACCGAGTCCGTTAGCTCTACCCGGGTGCCGACCGGCATTTTGAGGTAGGTATACACGAATTTCGGGTCGCCGGAGGGGAAGAAGTCGACTTTGGGGCTGCGGGCGCCCACGGCGAAGATGGACACGATGAACAGCACCACCATGCTCAGCATCACCAGCACCGGGTGGCCGATGGCCCAGCCCACGAGGCTGGCGTACCCGTTCTGGAAGCGGGGCAGCACCTTGGTCTGGAAGCCGGCAATCAGGTGGATAAACACGAACTTGTCGAGGAAGCAGAGCACGATGAGCGTCAGCATCAGGTTGCCCACGAAAGTGGAGCCGGCCACGTAGCCGATCAGGGCAATGATGAGCAGCACGCCCATGGCAATCAGGAAGTTCTTGGTCAGCTTGGGCTTGTTGTCCTCGGCGTGGTGGTCTTCGCGCTCCATGAACGACACGGCAAACACCGGGTTCATGATGAAGGCCACGATGAGCGACGACATCAGGGTGAGAATGAGCGTGACGGGCAGGTAGAACATAAACGAGCCCACGATACCCGGCCAGAACATCAGCGGCACGAAGGGCGCCACGGTGGTCAGCGTACCGGCCAGCACCGGAATAAACACTTCGCCGGCGGCGTACTTGGCGGCCTTGGCGGTGGTCAGATTCGGGTGCTCGTGCAGCAGGCGGTGGGTGTTTTCGATAACCACAATGGCGTCATCGACCACGATACCCAAGGCCAGCAAAAAGGCGAAGAGCACAATCATGTTCAGCGCGAAGCCGAACACGGGCAGCATCACGAAGGCCAGGAACATCGAAATAGGCACCGAGAGACCCACAAACAGAGCGTTGGTGGTGCCCATGAAGAACATCAGGATCAGCGTCACGAGGATAAAGCCGATGATGATGGTGTTGATCAAATCGTGGAGCGTGACGCGGGTGTCGTTGGAGGTGTCGCCGGTGATGGTGATGGTCAGCTCCTTGGGCAGGCTCTTTTTCGAGTCGTCCACGATCTGCTTGATCTTGTCGGAGGCGTCAATCAGGTTTTCGCCCTGGCGCTTGATAACGTTCAGGGTGACGGCCGTTTTGCCGTCGAGGCGGGCGTACGATTCGCGGTCCTTGAAGGCATCCGTGACGGTGGCAATGTCGCCGAGGCGCACGGCCGCGCCGTTCAGGTTTTTCACCTGGATGTTGGCAATGTCGGCGGCCCGCACGTACTGGCCGGCCACGCGCACGGCGCGCTTCTGCTCACCCACGTTTACCGAGCCCCCCGAAATGGTGATGTTCTCGCGGCCGATGGCAGCGCTGATGTCGCCGAAGCCCAGGCGGGAAGCCCGCAGCCGGTTCAGGTCCACATCCACGTTCACCTGCTGGTCCAGGGCCCCGATGATGTCCACGCGGGTGATTTCGGGCAGCGCCTCAATCTTGTCTTGGAAGTCGTCAGCGTACTTTTTCAGCTGGTTCACGGGCAGGTTGCCGGCCAGGTTGATGTTCATGATGGGCAGCTCCGAGAGGTTTACTTCCTGCACGGTGGGCGGCGTGGGCAAGTCGTTGGGCAGCTCATTGCTGGCCTTGTCCACGGCGTCCTTGATGAGCTGCTTGGCGTACTGCACGTCCACGCCCGAGTTGAACTCGATGTCGACGATGCAGTAGTCCTGGTTGGAGGTCGAAGAAATCTTCTTCACTCCGTTCACGCTCTTGATTTCCTTCTCCAGCTGGCGCGTCACCAGATTTTCGATGTCGGTGGGCGAGGTGCCGGGATAAATCGTGGCCACGATGATGCGCGGAATGACGATATCCGGGAATTTCTCCTTGCCCAGCTTGACGTAGGAGAAGATACCCATCACGCACAGCAGCAGCGTGATGATGTAGATGCTGGTTTTGTTGTCGATGGACCAACTGGTAGGTCCAAATTCTTTCTCGGGATCCTGCATGTTTTGGGGAGCTATTAGCTAGTAGCTGTTGGCTGTTAGCTTGGGTTCGGTAGCAGTGAATTGATTGTGGCAGCTAAAACCAGGAGGATTAGGTCAAGCGTTTGATGAAAGCATGTAGCAGCATGATTTCTTCCCGCAACGCCTCCAACACCGGTTGGACGGTAGGTTCATCAATCATCTGCGTCTGCACAGTAATCAGTAACTGGGTTTCGGCTTCAAAGCATGAGCCCAGGCTGATTTCTAGGAACCGTTTATAATCTTTCTGACTTTCCCGACTGCTGCCTTCGGCGATATTCGAAGGAATTGAAACTACCGCTCTGGTCAGCTGACTGCGAAGGCCAAACACTTCTTACTTCGGCAGGGAGCGAGTCAGCAGGTACGTCATGGCCACAATGTCCATACCGCGCTGCCATACTTTTAGCTCCTTGTAGTTCTTCATCCCTGGCTTAAACCATTGGCTACTAGCAATTTTTAAATTCAGCTAATAGCCAACAGCTGCCAGCTAACAGCCGGCTACAACGTGACTACCTGGCCTTCGTTCAGGTTCTGATAGCCGGCGGAAATCACCTGGTCGCCGTCTTTGAGGCCACTGGTTACTTCCACCTTGCCGTTGTAGGTGTTGCCCACTTTGATGACGCGCTTCTTGGCAATCTGCTTGCCGCCTTCCGAGGCCACGACCAGCACGAAGCTGTTCGTTTCGTCTTTCTGCACCAAGTCGACGGGCAGGACGGTAGCACTCTGCTGGTTGTAGTTCAGGATGCGGACGTTGGCCACCATGTTGGGGCGCAGCTTGCCGCCTTTGCTGCCGGTCAGGCGCAGCTCGGTGGTGAAGGTGCGGCTGGTGGGGTTGATGGTGCTGGTCACGACGCGCACGACGGCGGGCAGCTCCTCGTTGCCCATGTCGGGAATGGTCACCAGGGCCTGGTCGCCGGCCTTGATGCGCGAGGCGTAGGCTTCCGACACGTCCACCACGATTTTGCCGGTGCTGCCGCCGCTGAGCAGCTTCACGACCGGGGCGCCGGGGGCCACGGTTTCGCCCAGCTTCGGCATCACGTCGTCGACGGTGCCGGCGAAGGGCGCTACCACGTTATAGAGGGCGCGCTGCTGGTTGATGGTCGCCAGGTTGCGCTGCAGGGCTTGGTAGTTGTTCTTGGCCTGCAGATATTGGATTTCGGTTCCGATCTGCTGTTTCCAGAGGCGGTCCTGCTTTTCGTAAATCACGCGGGCCAGGTCCATGCGGGTGCGCAGCTCGGCGATGTTGGCGTCGAGGATGGAGGCATCCACGGTAGCCAGCACCTGGCCTTTGCGCACTTGGTCGCCGCGGTGCACGCGCAGGCTGGTGAGCGTGCCGGCGGCCCGGGCAGCTACGGAGGCGTTTTCGTCGAAGTCGACGCGGCCCTGCAGCTCGATGTAGCTCTTGAAGCTCTCGGGCGCCACTTTAATCACCGAAACCGGCGTGGTCAGCACGGCCGACGAGTCGGCACTGGCCCCGGTTTTGGCTTCCAGCTCGGCAATCTTGGCTTCGTTGGAGGCCTGTTCCTGTTTCAGCTTGGCCAGCTCGGCTTTGGGGTCTTTTTGGCCGCAGGAAGCCAGCGTTAGCAAGCTGAGGGCTATTAGCTGGTGACTGTTAGCTTTCAGGGAAGAGAAGATGCTCATATAAATCGGAGAATGAAGTCGTTGGAGAAGGAAGCCAACAGCTGACGGCTGCCGGCCAGCAGCTTATTTCTGGGACTGGTTGTACAGCTCGCCGGTGGCTTTGTCGCGGTCCACTTTGGCTACCAGCACGTCGTAGATGGCGGCGTAGTAGTTGGTCTGAGCCTCGCGCAGGGAGGTTTCGGCCGTCACCACTTCCAGGTTCGAGCCGACGCCCTCCTGAAACTTGATGCGCGACACGCGGGCCACGTCGGAGGCTAGGTCGAGGTTGGCTTTCTGGTTGTCGAGCACGTCGAGGGCGTTGACGAGCGTGGCGCGGCTTTGTGCGTCCTGCAGGTCGATGCTCTGGCGCAGGGTTTCGAAGCCCCGCTCCACCGTTTGCTGCTGCAGGCGGGCCTGCTGCACCAGATACTTGCGGCGGAAGCCGTCGAATACCGGTACTTGCAGGCTCAGGCCCACGTTGCCGAAGCCAAACCAGTTCTGGTTGGGAAAGCCGTTGGAAGCGCGTGAGTCGGGCCCGCGGAAGGCAAACAAGTCGCCGGCGCTTTTGGCCGAGCCCGAGAAGCCGTAGGCCGCCGTAGCCACCAGGCGCGGGTAAGCCCCGGCGCGGCGGTTGGCCAGGTCCAGGCCGGCCAGGGCCTGCTGGGTTTCCAGGGTGCTGAACTCGATGCGGTTGTTATAATTAAAGGCCGCCGCCAGCTGACCAGTGCGGCCGCCGCTGAGGGCTGCCTGCTGGTCCTGCCGGCTTTGGTCGGGGGTGGTGCTGGCCGGCGCGGGCGTGGTTGGCACGCCGCCCGCACCAGTTACGCCGCCGCCGGTGGTAGCGCTGGCCACGCCCAGGCGCTGACGCAAGGCCCCGGCATCAACCACGGCGGCCCCGAGCGAGTCAGAAAGCTGTACCGCCTGATCCTGGGGCAGGCCCATCTGGAACTTCAGCAGCGCCACGCTCAGTTCGGTGAGGCGCTGGGCTTTCTGCTGCTCCACCACCAGGTTGTTGCGCTGCACGCGCAGACGGTCTACGTCGAGCTTCTCGGCAAAACCGGCCTTGAAGGTTTCGTTGGTCTGGTAGAGCACCGTGTCGAGGCGCTGTACGTTGCGGGCCAGCAGCCCCAGGCGGGAGCGGGCCACCAGCGTGCTGTAGTAGGCTTTGCTCACCTGCTCCACCACGTCGATTTCGGCCTGCTGGGTCTGCTTTTTGGCCAAGTCGGTGTAGACTTTGGCCGCTTTCAGCCCGATCAGGTAGGAGCCGTCGAACAGCAGCTGCGACACCGAGGCGCTGGTATTACCGGCGTACTGCAGACCGAAGGCGAAGGCCTGGGGCGGCACGGGCTCGGAGGCCACGGTCACGGTTTTCAGGTTCACCGTCTGCCCGTTTTGGGCGGCCGCAATGTCGGCATTGCTCAGCGTGGTGGTGGAGGAGCCCCCGCCCAGGGCGCCGAAGTCTACCAGGCTTTTCTGGAGCTTGAAGTTGTCGGCTACGTTGGCCGCCACGTTCACCTGGGGCAGGCCGGCAGAGCGGATTTCGCCGACTTTGGCCGCGGCCGTCTGCTCGGCCAGGCGCGTGGCCAACAGCGTAGGCTTGTTCTTGACGGCGTAGTCAATGGCCTGCTGCAACGACAGCGACATGGTGCCGGAGGTCTGATTCGTCAGGACTGGGCGCGGGGCGGACGTCTGCGCCAGCGCGGCCCCGGCGGGGGCCAGCAGGCCCGGCCCGGCGGCCAGCAACAAAACGCGGAGGGTATTCTTCATAGGTAATCGGCTTGGGCGAAGGGATTATTCTTCTTCCGTCACGTGACGGTATTCATTTATTAGCTTATGTCCTTTCAGCGTGACCATGCCCAGCAGAAAGTGCTCGTTGCAGGCCATCTGCACGCGGGGCTGGTCGAACTGGGCGTGGGGAAAGACGTCGGGGTCGAAGAGGACGTCAATCTGGGCCAGGCGCAGGCGGGAGAGCACCTCCACGTCGAGGTCGGCGCGGTAGAGCCCCTCGGCCACACCCCGGCGCAGGTTGTCCTGAATCTGGCTCAGAATAAAGTTGTTTTTGTGGGCGTGAAACAGGTTCCAGGCAGCCGGGTAGTACTTGCGCAGGTCGTGAATGGCGTTGGGATTGATTTCGGCAAACTGGCGCTTGGCCCAGTCCATGATTTGCACCATCTCGTCCACGGCGTTGCGGGTCTGGCCGATGATGCCTTCGCACTCGCCCTGCGCCCCGCTCAGGTGGTTGTTCATCACGGCGCTGACAATCTGGTCCTTGTTTTCGAACCACTTGTAGAGCGTCTTCTTCGAGATGCCCAGGTGGGTGGCAATGTCGTCCATCGACACGCTGCGGATGCCGTTGCGCGTGAAAAGCCCGACGGCCGCCTGTAAAATTCGATCCTTGATTTCCATGACTTCGCGACAAAGGTACGACGGAAACTTTAAACGATTCCAAAGTTTCCATTATCTTTTTGCCAGCACTTTTTCCGGGCCGATAGTTCCCTGCCCTCTCTGACGGCTGAAGTCACGCTTTACTTTATTCGAAACCAACTATTTTTTACTTCGGGCCTAACCAACGGGAAATCTGGGCCATAAAACTGGCGGAAGTCTTCACCCGCGCAGCCGACGCTACTTCCAGCCCCGGCCCCGCAGCAAGTGCCAGACTCGCGGTAATTGAACTGCCCGCCCGCCCCGTATCTGCTATCTGGCTTTCGTTAGTTCAAAGGCCAGCCTCGCTGTGTTCGGCCGCAAGTCCCGCCAGCGGCGGCTGCCGGCCCGCCGGCCGGTCGCGTCAGGCTGGTAGTCAGTGCGGGCGCTTCGTCGTACCTTGGCGGCTCGTACTATATGCTCCACCTTTCTTTTCTGCCCGTATGAAAATCCGCGTTGGCTTCGGCTACGACGTGCATCAGCTCCGCGAGGGCCTGCCCTTCTGGCTCGGCGGCATCCAGCTTCCGCACACCCACGGTGCCCTTGGCCACTCCGACGCCGACGTGCTCATCCACGTCATCTGCGACGCGCTGCTGGGCGCGGCCAACCTGCGCGACATCGGCTTCCACTTCCCCGACACCGACCCGCAGTATAAAGGCATCGACAGCAAGCGGCTGCTCATGGAAGTGGTGCGCCTGCTCCGAGCCAAGGGCTACGAAATCAGCAACATCGACTCCACCATCTGTCTGGAAGCACCCAAGGTCAACCCCCACATTGCCGAGATGCAGCGCGTGCTGGCCGAGGTGATGCAGATTCCGGCCGACGACATTTCCATCAAGGCCACCACCACCGAAAAGCTGGGCTTCGTGGGCCGGCGCGAGGGCGTGGCCGCCTACGCCACCGTGCTCATCGTGCAATCCTAGCCCGCCCTTTACCCGGCGCGTGCCACCCTTGGCTCGGGCCGGGGTCTTTCCGCTACATTGTCCCTCTCTACTTCCTTTCCATGCAGAAAAACACGTTTTACGCCCTGCTGCTGGCCGCTACCTGCGCCACTTCGGCGGCCGTGGCGCAGCAGGCGCCGGAGAAAAGCAAAGTCAAGATCAAGCGCGGCAAAACCGAGAAGGTAAGCTCCGCGCCGGCCACCCCGGCGCCGGGCCAGCAGCCCACCCGGCAGGCGCCTATCCCGACCGACATGACGGCCGAGTACGGCGCAACTATCACCCAGGATGATTTGCGCCAGCACCTCACCATCCTGGCGTCGGATGAGTACCAGGGCCGCGAAACCGGGGAGCCCGGCCAGAAGATGGCCGCCGAGTACCTGGCCAAGCAGTACGCTCTGCTCGGCCTGACCGGCCCGGTACCGGGCTCCGACAACGCCTACGTGCAGCACTTCACCATGGAGCGCAGCACCTGGACCGACGACGGCACGCTCAAAGTGGGCAGCCAGACCTATAAGTGGCTCACCGATTTCTACGGCTCCGGCGCCTCGCCCTTCCAGACCGAAACCACTGTAAAGCCCGTGTTTCTGGGCTACGGCATCGAGCAGGACGGCTACTCCGACTACGCCGGCCTCGACGTGAAGGGCAAGGACGTTATCATCCTGCTCGGCGAACCGACCGACGCCCAGGGCAAAGCCGTGCTCAGCACCGACGGCAAAGCCACCAAGTGGGGCACCGACTTCCGCGCCAAAACCGCCAAGGCCCTGGAGAAAGGCGTGCGCAGCGTGTTCTTCGTGAGCTTCGACCCCAAGAACGACTTCACCAAAACCGCCGCCCGCATGGCGCCCTACATCGGCCGGCCCAGCATGCGCTTCGTGGATAGCAAGGAGCCCGCCCGCGCGGCTTTCTTCATCTCGCCGGCCGTGGGCTATAAGCTGCTGGGCACCACGGCCGCCGGCGTAGCTAAGTACCAGGAAACCGCCGCCAAAACCAAAAAGCCCGCCCCGGCCGCTTTCAAGCCCGCGGCGTTTGCCATTAAAGCCGCCAAGAAGAAGGAAAACTTCACCACCGAAAATGTAATGGGCTTCCTGGAAGGCTCCGATAAGAAGGACGAGGTGCTGGTCGTGTCGGCCCACTACGACCATATCGGCGTCACCGGCGGCGAGGTCAACAACGGCGCCGACGACGATGGCTCGGGCACGGTGTCGGTCCTCGAAATTGCCCAGGCCTTCGCCAAGGCCAAGAAGGACGGCTATGGCCCCCACCGCAGTATCCTGTTTCTGACCGTCACGGGGGAGGAAAAGGGCCTGCTGGGCTCCGAGTACTACACCGACCACCCCGTATTTCCGCTCGAAAACACCATTGCCGACCTCAACATCGACATGGTGGGCCGCACCGACAAGGAGCACGAGGGCAAGGGCGACTACATCTACGTCATCGGCTCTGACAAGCTCTCCTCCGAGCTGCACGCCATCGACGAGGCGGCCAATAAGAAGTACGTCAACATCGACCTCGACTACAAATTCAACGACCCCGAGGACCCGAACCGCTTCTACTACCGCTCCGACCACTACAACTTCGCCAAGCACAAAATCCCGGTGGCCTTCTACTTCAACGGCGTGCACGACGACTACCACCAGCCCAGCGACGAGGTGTCGAAAATCGAGTTCGGGAAGATGGAGAAGCGCGCCCGCCTGGTGTTTTACACCGCCTGGGAGCTGGCCAACCGCGACAAGCGCATCGTGGTCGACTCCAACAAACCCTAAATAGCTGGCGGAAGCCTCAGCTGCCGCAGGCAGCGTGGTTTCCAGCCCCGGCACGAAGTCAGTTTCCAGCCTGACGACAACAGCAGCAAGGCGCGACGCTTAGCGGAAACACCCTCCGCCGGGCGTCGCGCCTTTTGCTTGCCGGGCGAAGCCGCCCACCTTTTTGGCTGCCTTCCGTTAGACTAGCTCGACCTGAACGAGCCGCCTGCTTCACCCCGAGTCCCTCTCGCTATGAAAAAACTTCTCCTCTGCGGCCTGCTGGCTCTGGCGGGCACCGCGCCGGCCCCGGCGCAGCAAGCCCTGGTGAAAGCGCCGACCGGCGCGGGCAGCCCGGCCGCGCCCGACCAGGCCGCCACCTACGCCGCCACCATCCGGCAGGCCGACCTGCGCCAGCACCTCACCGTGTTGGCCTCGGATGCCTTCGAGGGGCGCGAAACCGGGCAGGCTGGGCAGAAGAAAGCCGCCGACTACCTGGCCCGACAGCTGGCCGCGCTGGGGCTGCGGGGGCCGGTAAAGAACTCTGACAACGCCTACCTGCAGCACTTCGAGGTGGCGCGCGGCCGGCCGGCCGAGGGCGGCTACCTGCAG
>Ga0247729_10000578_pt1 | contig 14912 bp, 4 predicted proteins | sample UWRJL133311R2_FD_180958 | JGI IMG/M metagenome (GOLD analysis project Ga0247729, IMG submission 180958) | Plant litter microbial communities from Arlington Agricultural Research Station in Wisconsin, United States - UWRJ-L133-311R-2 | ecosystem: Environmental > Terrestrial > Plant litter >... | reverse complement strand
AGATTCCCGGACTCGGGTTTACCAATGTAAATGCCACCGATGCCTTCCTGGCGTGGTATTACGATATCAAGTTCCAGTTTTTGTTCAAATGGTCGTTCAGCACGCGTGCCGAGCAGAACGCTCCGCTGATCAGCCAGCTCCTGCCGCAAGGCATGTCTAGCTCGGCCAGACCCACCCTGAGCGCCACGTACAGCGACGCGTCCGGTATCGACCTGAACCTGGTCGTGCTGGTCGTCGATGGCGTCGATGTCAGCGCCAAAGCAAGCAAGACCGGTAGCGGCATCTCATACAGGCCGGCGACCAGTTTGTCCGAAGGCGCACACATGGCCACGCTGGCGGTCACCGACAAGGCGCGCAATACCGCCACTGCCAGCTGGAGCTTCATCGTCGACAGCCGCGCGCCGCTGATCGCCGACCAGTCGCCCCGCGACATCAGCAACGCCAGCCCGACCGCACTGATTTCGGCGAGCTATACCGATGCGGCCGGTACCGGCATCAACCTGGCCAAGGTCACACTGAGCGTGGACCGGGTCGACCAGACCGCCCAGGCCACCAAAACCGCGAGCGGAATCAGCTACCTGCCTGCCAAAAAACTGGCCGATGGCAACCATACCGTGCTGCTGACCGTGCCGGATAATGCCGGCAACAGCACCAGTACCGAATGGCGCTTCGGGGCCGACAGCCGCGGTGTGAGTATCGTGAACACCTTGCCGGCCGAAGGCAGCGTGCTGGCCGTGACCGCCTTGCCTAAAGTGAGCGCCAGCTTTGTCGCGACCGGTACCAGTGTCGACCTGGCCAAGACCAGCTTGCTCATCGACGGCGTCAATGTGAGCGCCAAGGCGAGCATCACTGCGACCGGCATCAGTTACACCCCCACCATGGCTTTCGCCGAGGGCGTACACAGCGTCAAACTGGCCATCACAGACAAGCGCGGCAACCTGTCGCAGGCGAACTGGTCGTTCATCACCCGCAGTGCGCCGGAAATCACCGAGGTTGCGCCCAAGGACGTGGTGCTCAACGCTCAGTCGGTGGCGGCCATCACCGCCAGGTATCGCGACGCAGGGGCCGGCATCGACGCCACGCGCACCCAATTGCTGCTCGACGGCGTGAACGTGACGGCTCTGGCCAAACACGACGCCACCGGGCTGAGCATGACGCCGGTCACCCCACTGGCGCAAGGCGCCCACGTGGCGACGCTGAGCGTGACCGACAAGGCTGGCAACAGCACCGCCACCACTTGGCGTTTCGCGCTCGACAGCGGCTTGCCGGTTATTTCACTGCAAACGCCGCGCGATGTACTGCTGGCAGATGGCCTGGTTCGCATCAGCGCCAGCTATCAAGATTCGGCCAACCCGGACAACCCGTCCAGTAGCACCGGCATCGATACGGGCAAGATCAAGCTGCGGGTCGACAATATCGATGTGACGGCGCGCGCGCAGGTTGGCGCGACCCAGATCAGTTACACGCCGGTCGTGGCGCTGGCCGGTGGCACGCATGCGGTCAGTTTGAGCGTGGCCGACAAGGCCGGCAATGTCATCGACAGCGTCTGGAGCTTCAGCGTCGATGGTGACACCCCGGCGGTGCCGGGCGACGTTACCCCGGCCAACGGCGCCATCTTGCCGGCCGATGCCTTGCCAATGGTCAGCGCCAGTTATAGCGATGCGGGCAGCGGGATCGACCCCGGCCGGGTCCAGCTCGAAGTGGACGGAATCAATGTGACGGCACTGGCCCAGGTCACCGCCACCGGCGTGCGCTACACGCCAGCCGCGCCATTGGCCGAAGGCAGCCATAGCGTCAAATTGACGGTGGCCGACAAGGGCGGCAATACCGCAGTCCAGTCGTGGGGGTTCATCACCCGTTCGGCGCCCGTGATCGGCAGCCAGTCGCCGTTCAACGCGGTGGTGGTGTCCAGCGCCACGCGCCGCCCTCAGGTCAGCGCCACGATTGCCGACGTCGGCAGCGGTCTCGACAAGAGCAAGACCAGGCTGGTGATCGATGGCGCCGATGTCACGGCGCAGGCCCACATCGATGCGCATGGCATCGTGTACGGTTTTGCGGCCGATCTGCCCGACTCCACCCACACGGTTGCGTTGAGCGTGGTCGACCTGGCCGGCAACAGCGCCAGCAGCGCCTGGGAGTTCAGGCTTGAAACGCCGCCCCAGTTTGGCGAGGTCGGCCCGCAGGACGTGATGCTGCCGGCGGGCAGCAAGCCGACCCTGTTTGCCGAACTGAAGAACATGGGCACCGGCATCGAGCAAGTACGCATGCTGCTCAACAACGTAGATGTGACAGCGGAGGCCAGCATCACCGACACGGCCATCCGCTACACGCCTGCGCAAGCGCTGCCGGCCGGACGCTACCTGGCGGCCGTGCAGGTGGCCAATGCGCGCGGCGTATTCGTATTCAAGGCCTGGGATTTCGACGTCGATATTCCACGCACCTGGCGCGTGCAGATTGTTAGTCCGGCCGACCAGGCCGTCTCAGCGCAGGCAAGCATCGAGATCGTGGTCGCGGCCGAATCCAACGTCAGCTATGCCACCGATGTGCGCATCAACGGCGTCGAGGCCGACAACGTGCCCGCTACCGAAGGCGCCGGCGCCCGCTACAGCGCCACCATTCCCCTGCATGAAGGCGACAATCCGGTGTTGGTGCAGGTGACTTTTTCGGACGGCACCATCCGCACCCAGAGTACCAGCGTCAAGTACAGCAGCGCGCCAACAGTGACAATCGCCAGTCCGCTGGACCGGGCCACGCTCGGACCCGTCAACGCCAGCAGCCCGCGTGACCTGACCGGCAAGGTCGAGCGCGCGGTCGCCATCACCGGCAGCACCAGCAAACCGGTGGCGTCGGTGTCGATCAACCAGCAAGTGGCTACCCTGGACGCCAGCGGTACGACCTTTCGCTTCGACAATTTCTTCCTGCACGAGGGGACCAATTTGCTGTCCGCCGTCGCCACCGACGAACAGGGCCGGATCGGTACGGCCAGCGTCACCGTCAGTGTCGACCAGACGGCTCCCTATCTCTCGGTCGAGTCGCCGGCAAAGAATGCCGCCACGTCCAACGCGACGCTGGACTTGCGCGGCATCGTGAACGATGCAATCGAGGGTGGTTTCAATACGCCCTATGTCACGGTGCGCGTGACCAACAAGACCAACGCGCGCACGGTCACGGCCAAGGTGTCCGATCGCTACTACATCGCCGAAAGCGTGCCGCTGGAAGTGGGCAGCAATGAACTGACCGTCGACGCTGTTGACAGCGTCGGCAATGTGCGCAGCGTGACCCAGTCGCTGACCCGCATCGCGGCCGGCAGTAGCCGCCTGACCATGTTGTCGGGCAACCGGCAACGGGGCCCGCTCAACGTGGCGCTGGCCAGACCGCTCAGCGTCGTCGCGCTGGCCAAGGATGGCAATCCGCTGGCACGCATGGCAGTGACGTTCGATGTCATGCGTGGCACCGGTTCCCTGAGCGCCACCGCAGACGGCGCGGCCCCGGCGCGCAACCTGCAAGTGCTGACCGACGATGCCGGCCGCGCCCAGGTTTGGATGAAATTGGGCAAGCAGTCCGGTGAAGCTGGCAACATGGTGCGTGCGTCCAATCCGGCCCTCGGCGAAGACGTGGTGTTCACGGCCAGTGGCGAGAAGGGTGCGCCCGCATTCATCCGCGCCGATGCCGGCACTGCGCAATACGGTGAGACCAGCTCGGGCGCGCTGGAAAGCCTGTCGGCCGTGGTGGTCGACCAGGAAGACAATCGCCTGGCCAATGAAACCGTGGTCTTCACGGTCGACAGCGGCGACGCCGCCTTCATCGACAGCAGCCAGGCCAAAGTGCGCTCGCTGCGCGTGACGACCGACAAAAACGGCCTGGCTGTGGCGCGGCCGGTGTTTGGCGCCGAGGCGGGCAAGGTGCATGTCAGCGCCGCGGTGCAGCAAGGCGATGGGCAAGCCGTGATTGCCAGCGCCAACTACCAGATCACGGTACTGGAAGCGCGCGAAGGCCCGACCCGTTTTTCCGGCACCATCCTGAGCCACACCGGCACGCCGCTGGCCGGGGTAAGGGTATCGATCGGGCGCACCAGCCTGAGCACGACAACCAACCTGGCCGGCTATTTTATCTTCGATGGCATGGTCCCGGCCGGCAAGCTGGACCTTTTCATCGACGGGCGCACCGCCAACGCGCAGTCGGGCCAGTATCCATCGCTGCATTTCGAGGCGCTGGCCATCCGCGGCCAGGACAATATTCTGCCGCACCTGATCTATCTGCCGCCGCTGCTGCTGGAGCAGGCAAAAATCGTCGGCGGCGACAAGGATGTAACGCTGACCATTCCCGGTTTCGACGGTTTCGAGATGATTGTCAAGGCCAATAGCGTCACCTTCCCGGACGGTGCGCGCACCGGCACGCTGGTGGTCAGCCCGGTCCAGCAGGACAAACTGCCGATGGTGCCGCCGGGCGGCTATGCCGGCTTCATGGCGCCGGCCTGGACCATCCAGCCTAGCGGCACGCGGTTCGATCCGCCGATTCAGGTCAAGATTCCAAATACCCAGAACCTGAAAGCGGGCGAGACGCGCGAGATTTTCCAGTGGGACCACGACCTGGCCACGTTCGTGCCGATGGGGCGCGCCACGGTGAGCGAGGACGCGGCCCTGCTGGTGAGCGACGCCGGCAGCGGTGTGTCGAAGGCGGGGTGGGGTGGCCCGCCATCGCCGCCGCCGGCGCCGCCGAAATGCGCGACAAACAACCGGCCATCGGTCGAATCGGTGTTGATCAACGTGCCGGACCAGGAACAGGAAGAAGAAATCGTGGCCCTGGCCGGCAGGCTGCAATCCTTCACCGCCGATGTCAAATACAAAAATTGCACCCCGCAGTACGAATGGGATTTCGACGGTAACAAGCAAACTGGGGCGAACCCGAGCGTCAAGTTCAAGGATCCGAAAAAAGTCGCGATCAGCCTGAAGTTCAAGTGCAAGGCGACGTGCACAGGCATTCCCGATTCGCCCGAACGCACGGTGTTTCGCGACGTCCATGTCGCCAAGGTCACGCTTACCGAAGCCTGGAATGACCAGTACGAAGGCGCCGAGGCGAATGGCTGGGTAACGGCTGGCGATCGGGTCGGTGGCGTTACCAAAACCTATGCCCTGGCAGGCGTGCGTATGGCTGACGATACCGGGCGTCTCAGGCTTAAGTACAAGCTCGAACCGAATACCGATGCGGTCAAGAAGAGGATACGGTTCGCCATGTCCGACGGCTTGAGCGTCTATGGCGAGAGTGGCGGTAAGAAGGATGCGAGCGGCGACATCACGGTCGATCAGGCCTATATCAAAGTTCCTAGCCCAGGCTTGACTGATCTCTATCCCGTTGTCGGACTGCTCAGGGTGGGGCAGACCAAGCTGGTGGTTGCCGACTTGTCGAGCTCGTCCAACCAGCCTACCTGGAAATTCAGAATGATCTCAAATGCGGAGTACGAACGCGCACTCGTCGATTTCGACGCTGGGGTAGCAATGTTCGGTTCGGTGGGTCGGAACTGGCTCAATGCGTTTCGCAACGGGACACCTCCGCCTGAAGCGGATTCTTACAATGGCTTTAACCTCAATCGCATCCAGGATGGCCTGACCCACTCGGCCGGGGCGGCCTTCAATGCCGGAGGCAATCCGGTAGAGGGGCCGTCCCGGCGCGATGTGTTTTCGGGAACTTCCAACATCGTTAAAGAGATCATGGAAAGCGATAATTTTCTGGCATGGGTTCGGCGAGGCATAGCGAAAGACGCGGTAATTGCCCGCATCGAAATGCTTGGGTCAAAACAGGCGGTCATTACGCGCAAATTAACTTTACACGACGAGTCGCTCACGCTGATTCCCAGTACGACAGGCCCTGCTGATTTGTATGCAGCGATAGGTACGACCGCCGCAATCTCGGTACAGGTCGAAGTGAAGTATTTGTTGTCAGGATTTCATCCGCTGGCAACCATGACCGCGACCGAGATTCGCATCGTTGACGGAAACATCAAGGACTTGTTCGATTGGGATTACGACGTGAAGGCGAAGGGTATCGACTTCGCTAATCTCATTCCGGACTGGACGCCAATATTTGGTCCCTTGTCGCGGATGGCCAGGGCAGCGGCCAAAATACAAACGTCGCACGGGGGCATCGGCAGCGCGAGGCCGGGTGGGCTTGTTTTTGAAAACAACTATTACCTGAATAGTTTTCAAATGGCGCCGTTTTTTCCAAACGATTCGTATGCTTGGTAAGTTTAGCTGCGCAACTGGAGCATAGCCATGAATTTGCATTTGAAAAGGTTGTTCGTTATCGCACTGATAGCCCTGATCGGTGGGCCTTTGATATACGCCGGCATGTACATCGGGGTCAGCGGGCGCTGGGGATGCATGGGAACGCGCTACGAGCGTTTTGATTTCTTCGTAGACGGCGTTGCCCAGATAGGCACGCCTGGCGCCTCACCCTCGGTCTCGATCATGGACTACCGGTTGATTCCAGACTCACTCAAGGCTTACAGCGCCTTTTATAACGTCACAGATATGATGGAGTGTGCACGCGAGGAAAAATACGCAGCGAGGATTTCCTTTGTCGAGCTGCGCTCGGCCGCGCTGACCCGGTTGGTGGAACGCTGGCGAACGCATCGCGACTCCGCCTCGGGCTTTCGCAGCGGGAATATATGGAAAGACCGGGTGAAAGTATCCCACGATGCAGACGGACCAACTTACCAAGTATGGGACCCGGCGTATGTCAAGGCAGTGGCGCCGAAATGGGTACCGCTGGCGCAACTCAAGGAAGCGAACGTGATCGCATTTTGGGGTGACGGGCATTTGTTCCAGGGAACGGAGCCAGATCAGTTCTACTGGGTCGGCTATCGGTAGTTTGACGGTAAGTTCCTGTTTATTTTGTGAAGACGGTATGGCACTGCATTTGAAACGCCTCTTCTGGGCCGCCGTGATCGGCGGGTTGTTTTTTACCTTGGTGATGTGCGGGGCCGGCGGACGCTATGGCTGCGTGGCGTCGCGCTATGAGCGTTTTGATTTCTTTGTAGATGGTTTGCGCCAGAGAATCATTTTTGGCGGGGCGCCGCTGTATTCAATCGAGAAAACCCCCTTGATTCCGGGTTCCATCAAGGCTTATGACGTCTTTTATAATGTGACTGATTTGCTCGAGTGCGCACGCGAGGAAAAATATGCAGACAGAATTTCCTTTATCGAGTTGCGCTCGACAGCGTTGACGAAGGTGGTGGCGCGTTGGCGCACGCACCGCGAACCTGCCACAGGCTTTCGCAGCGGGAATATGTGGAAGGACCGTGTAATCGTGTCCAACGGTTTGCATTGGCCCGAGTTCAAGGTATGGGACCCGGGGTATGTCAAGGAAACGGCGCCCGACTGGGTGCCGCTGAAGCAACTCAATGAAGCGAACTGGATCGCCTTTTGGGGGGATGGGCTTTTGTTCCAGGGAACGCAGCCGGACCAGTATTTCTGGGTCGGCTACCACTGACATATCCATGAAATTGCACTTTAAATACCCGCTTGGGATTGCCGTGATCGGCAGCTTACTTTTTATTGTCGTGATGTTTGCAGCTGGAGGGCGCGTTGGATGCGTCGGGTCCCAATATGAATCCTTTGATTTCTTCAAGGACGGCGTGCGCCAGGAGCTGATTCACGACGGCTCGCCGACACTTTCAATCATGGATCAGAAGCTCATTCCCAAGTCGGTGAAAGCTTATGGAAGGACCGGGTGATCGTGTCCTACGATTTGCACCTGCCCACATTTCGAGTGTGGAACCCGGCGTATGTCAAGGCAACAGCGCCCGAGTGGGTGCCACTGGCGCAACTCGAGGAAGCGAAAGTGATCGCTTTTTGGGGAAATGGGCATTTGTTTCAGGGAACGCAGCCAGACCAATATTACTGGGTCGGCTACCACTAGCAGTGCTGTCCCGATTTGCCTTGTGAAATTTAATTATCAGATGGTTCAGGAGTAAACATAATGGGTTTTATCCAGCAATTGATGGGACAGTCAGACCGTTGCATGCGCGGCATGGGTAGCGCAGCCTTGTCTGTCCTGTTGCTGGGGATGGCCGCTGCGGCGCCCGCCCAGGCCCAGATGCCAGCTGCCGGCGCCTCGTGCACCATCAGCGCCCTGAACGTGAATGCGCCGGTCGAGCCCGATGGCGCTTTTACCCTCTTTAATGTGCCGGGCGCCAGCGGCCCGTTCCGCGCCCGCGCCACCTGTTCCGACGGCGCGGTGGGGCAGACCAAAATCGTCTTTCCCGTCTTCGCCGAGACCCTGGTGTTTACCGACGATATCGTCTGGGGCCGCATCGACCCGACCCCAGTGGCGCTGGGCCTGAGCGCAGCCGTGCGCCGCCTGTCGACGGACCAGACCGTCCAGCTGCGCGCCACCGCCGTGGCCGGGAATGCCAGCACGCGCGACGTCACCCCACAGGCGCAGGGGACCACGTATTCCGTCAGCAATCCCTTGCTGGCCTCGGTCACCCCTGACGGCCTGGTGCAGGTGCTGCCCCTGTTTGCCGCCGGTTCCAGCGCGCGCGTGGTTGCCGCCGCCACCAACGAAGGCGGCGTTGCCGCCAGCTATATGCTGACCCTCGGTCCGCGCGGCACGCTGAGCGGGAAGGTCACGCGCGCCGATGGCGTGACTGCAGTGGCGAACGCCCAGGTCAGCGTCATCCGCAACCAGCCGATGGAGCAGGCCGGTACCGTGGCGACCGATGCAACGGGCAGTTTTATTGTGCCTGATGTGAATGCCGGCACCTTTACCCTGTCGGTGATCGACCCCGCCACCGGCGACCGCGGCCGCGCCAGCGCCCGCATCGAGGCCGAAGGCGAGCGCGCCAGCGCCAATATTCTGCTGAACGGGCAGGGACAAGTCGTTGTGACCGTTGTCGACGCCGCCAACCAGCCGGTGGCCAACGCCAGCGTCACCGTCACGGCGCTCGGTCCCTTCACCGACACCCGCACGGTGCAGACCGATGCAACGGGGCGGGCCAGTTTCGACGCGCTTGCCGCCGGCGACTTCACGGCCTCCACGCGCGACCCGGTATCGCGCCTGATCGGTGCCGCCGTCGGCTTGTTGCCGGTCGGCGCCGTGGTGCCGCTCACGCTCAAGCTGCAACCGGTCGGCAGCATCGCCGGCAGGGTGTTGGGCGTCGATGGCGCGACCGTGCAGGAGGGCGTCCAGGTACGCATCCTGTCGCGCGAGCGCGGCATCCTGACCCAGGTCGTCACCGCGCCCGACGGCCAGTTCTTTTTCGATACGCTACCCATTGGCGACGGTCCGTTTACGCTCGACGCCTTTGTCGATGGCCGCCTGCGCGCGCGCGTGCCGGGCCTGGTCTTGTCCAGCCCCAACCAGCAGCTGACCCAGGACCTGCGCTTTACCAGCGTGGGCACGGTGCGCGGCCTGGTGACGGACGCTGGCGGCAAACCGTTCACCGCCGTCAGCCTGACCTTGCAGTCGCTCGAGGGCTTGCGTCTGTCGTTTGCGGCCAGCGCCGGCGCCGATGGCGCTTTCCTGATCCAGGGTGTACCAGTTGGCAATTACACGCTTGCCGCGGTGACCCTAGATGGGCGCAGCGGCAGTGCCAGTGGCCGCATCGCGGCCGATGGCGACAACGTTACCAGCAATATCACGTTCGCTGCCGGCGGCTTGACCGGCACCGTGTTCCACCGCGACGGCGTCACGCCTGCAGGCGCGGGCGTCAAGGTATTCCTGCAGCGCGATCCTGCCAGCGACCAGCAACGCCTGACCCTGGAAGACAGCTCGCCCGCGGTAACCGCTTCGGCCAGCACCAATAGCGCGGGCCAGTTCAGCTTTGCCATCGCGCTGCCGGGCAACTACGTGGTGCAGGCCCAGGATGGCGACAACCGTGGCCGCAGCCAGGCCGCCATCACCACCATCGTTGCCGGCAGCCCGGCAATCGTCAACGTCGCCTTCCTGGGCAAGTCCAGCGTGTCGGGCAACGTGCGCGATGGTGCCGGCATCGCCCAGCCGGGCAGCAAGGTCGTGGTGCGCAGCGTCGGCGCCTTTACCAACGCCTGGGAAACGCTGACCGATACCAGCGGCCGCTATGCCGTGCCGAACGTGTTCGTCGGCGACATCGTGGTGACGGCGCAGCACATTGCCACCAAACTGACGGGGGTCTCGAATGGCCGCATGATTTTTGACGGCAACGACTTGTCCCTCGATGTCACACTGGCCGCCACCGGCACCGTGCAGGGGCGGGTAATCAAGGCAAATGGCAGCGCCGCCGCCGCGCCGCTCAGGCTCGACCTGTATGCGGCTGGGTCGCTGATCGCCACCCAGCTGGTCGCGACTGGCAACACCTTCGTGTTTGCATTGGTGCCACTGGGCGAGGTGCGCGTGGTCGCGACCGAAACCGCCAGCGGCGACCAGGGCATGGCAAGCTCGAAGCTGCTGGCCGCCAATGACATCCGCAGCCTGGATGTCAAGCTGACCGGCCAGGGCGCAGTGCGCGTGAGCGTCAGCGACGCCGACGGCAAACCCGTGGCCGGCGCCACCGTCGCGGTGCGCAGCCAGTCCGGCTTTGCCAGCGATGTGACGCTGGTGTCCGACAGCGCCGGCGTGGCACTCGCCGCGCCCATCTTCAATGGCGACTTCACGGTCAGTGTCAGCAAGGCTGCCCAGTTGGGGCAAATTACCGGCAGCGCGCAGGGCACCATCGTCAACGGCGCCACCGTGCCCGTGGCGGTGGTGTTGACCAGCCAGCCGGTCGGGCGCATCACTGGTACGGTATTCCGGCCGAATGGCGTGGACCAGGCCGCCGGCATGGTGGTCAGCCTGAGCCCGGCGCCAGCCGGCGGCGCCTACCAGGCGACCACCGATGCGAACGGCATCTATGTGCTGGACAACATCGAAGGCGGCCGGCCGTATGCGCTTAACGCACGCGCCTACAATCCGAATCCGCAAGTGCCGGGCCGGGTACGGGCACAGGTGGCGAATCTGCAAATCAGCACGCAAGGCCAGGTCATCACGCAGAACCTGCAGATGATCGGCGCCGGCTCGGTGTCCGGCATCGTCAAGCGCGCCGACGGCGAGGCCGTGGGCGGCGTGAAAGTCAGCTTTGCCAACCTCGATGCCGTCTACGGTGGGCGTTACGAGACCACCACGGATGCGGCCGGACGCTATCTGCTGGCCGACATGCCGGCCGGGAACTTCACCTTGCTCGCCGTGCTCGGGACGCTCGAGAACGGCTTGCGCGCCGAAGCCAGCGGCCGGATCGGCTTCGACGCCGATGCGGTCCAGCTTGACCTGACGCTGGTCGACGCCGCCATCGCCATGCCGCGTAGCTTGTTTGACGCGAATGCGATGCCGTTCGATGTCACCGGTGACGGTTCCGTCGCCAGCGGCAAGAATGGCATCTTCACCGGCACCGGTCCCGACGCACGCGGCATGCGCCTCGACATCCTGGTCAATGGCGTCGCGGTTCCATTCCGCAATGGCGACGGCAGCATCGGCCGCCTGCTGGCCGATGGGCAGCAGATCGACGTCGATGAGGTGCATGCGTCCGGTCTGAACGTCACGCGCCGGGTGTACGTGCCCAAAACCGGCTATTTCGCACGCTACCTCGAAGTGCTGGAAAACCGTACGACGGCGCCGATCACGGTCGATGTGCGCGTCACCAGCCACCACAGCCAGAGCAACAGCAACCCGCGCGTGGTCGATTCGTCCGATGGCGACGATGTGCTGTCCATCGGTGATGCGGCCAACCGCGACCGCTGGCTCGTGGTCGACGACCAGCAAGATGCCGATCCGTTCCTGACCGGCTCGGCGCCGGCAACCGGCCATGTCTTCGATGGCGCCAATGCGCGCCTGCAGACCGGTGCGGCCAGTTATGAACTGGTGGGCCAGACCGGCAAGCTGGTGCTGCAGTGGCAGAGCGTGACGGTGCAGCCGGGCGAAACCCGCGCGCTGATGCACTTCGTTTTCAACCAGCTCGACCGCTACCGGGCCCGCCAGGCCGCACTGCGGCTGGCGGCGCTGGCGCCGGAAACCATCGCCGGCCTCGGCGCCGACGAACGCGCAGCCGTCCTGAACTTTGCGTTACCTGCCGACGGCATCGGCGCCGTGGCGGCGCTGCCCGCCATCGACAGCGCCATCGTGCGTGGCCGTGTCCTGTCCGGCGACGGCATCACGCCGGTGGCCAACGCCACCGTGCATTTCAAGAGCAAACACGTGCTGTTCGGCCGCGACTTCACGGCCACGGCCGATGCGGCCGGCGCCTACCGTTTCGCTGCCCGCATCGACGGTTCTGCGGCAGCCCTGCCTCTGCCATTGTTCGGCTTCGACATCGATGCCCGCCACCCTGCCACCAATGCGCCTTCGCCGGCATCGGTGAACGAATTCCCGGCCGGCGTGACGGAACTGGTACAGGACCTGAGCTTCAACGGCACCGGCAATTTGCGCGGTACTGTGCGCCGCCCCGGTGGCGCGCTGGTGGCGGACGCCGCCATTGAACTGAAGGGCGGCGCGATCGAGCGCTACCTGACCCGCAGCGGGCTCGATGGCAGCTATCTGCTGAGCGGCTTGCCGCCCGGCCAGTACAGCCTGACTGTCAGCAAGCAGCATCCGCAGCAGGACGGGGTCTGTTGCGGCATCGAGGGCCAGGCCAGTCCGGTCGCTTTTGCCGGCAGCACCACGGTCACTGCCATCACGCTCGAGGAGGTCGGTTCGGTCACGGGCATTGTGCGCTCGGCCGGCGGCGCCACCGTGGTGGGTGCGCGCCTGGCGCTGTACGACCGTACCGGCCGCCAGACCCGCGTCACCGTCAGCGATACGGCGGGACGCTACCGCTTCACCGACGTCAAGTTGGGCGCGGGCGAAGTCGAAGCGCGCGACGAAGTCAGCGCGGCCGCCGGCAGGGTCGCCTTCCAGGTCGTGCAAGACCAGGAGACGGTGGCCGACATCGGCCTGCGTGGCTTCGGCACCATCAACGTGCAAGTCAATTTTGCCCGCGGTGTGGCGGCGCCTGGCGCGCGGGTAACGTACGACGGCATCAATTTCAAACAGGCCGACCAGGACGGGCGCCTCAGCTACAGCCTGCCGGTCGCGACCTACCAGTTTGCCGCTACCCACCCGGACAATCCGCAGGAGCCGCTCCTGATCGGCAAGACCAGTGTGACCCTGGCCGGGAACGGCGACATCACCCCGGCCGCGCTCAGCCTGGGCGGCGCCGGCAGCGTGCGCGGCACCATCCTGCGCCCTGGTGGCACCACACCAGCCAACGGTTTTCCGTACACCATCAAGTTGCTCAATGGCGCGAATTCGGCCGTGCGCAGCGGCCGCACCGATGCGGTCGGACAATTCCAGATCTTCGGCGTGCCGCTGGGCATCAGCCGGTTGACCGCGTTCGATCCGGATGCGGACCGCTTCGCCGATACCGAAGTGGCCCTGGCGGCCGACGGCGCCGAGGCTGTGGTCGAATTGGTGGTGGAACCGGACCGCATCGCCTTGCCAGCCGCGCTGTTCGACGCCAACCGTTACCGCTTCGATGTGCAGAACAACGCCGCCCTGGCGAGTGGTTCGGATGCCTTTGATGGCGCTGCCGTGCTCGAGGTGAATGGCGAGTTTTTTGCCGGCGCCACCAGCGCTGCGCTGGAAGTGGGCAAGCGCCAGTTCGCCGTCGCGCAAGAGGCCACCATGTCCGGCCTGAAGGTGACGCGCAAAATCTTTGTGCCACGCGGCGCGTATTTTGCGCGCTACCTGGAAGTGTTCGACAACCCGGGCGCCACGGCGATCACGGTGCGGGCCGCCCTGCGTACCGGCTACCGGCAGGCGCAACTGTTCGGCTCGTCGAGCGGCGCAGCCGCACCTGGCGCCCTTGACGACTGGCTGATACTGGACGACCAGACCGACATGGACCATCTTCTCGATGGCGGGCAACCAGCCACCGCCCACGTACACGGGCAGCCTGGCGCAGCGCTGCACGCCAGCGAGGTTGCGCTCGGTGCTGGCGCCGGGCAGGCGCAGCAATTGCTCCAACAGTGGGGCAGTGTGCGCGTTCCTGCAGGCGCCAAAGTGGCCTTGCTCCACTTCGTCGTGCAGCAAGTGAACCGCAACGGCGCGCGCGCGGCGGCTCAGCGGCTGGCCCAGTTGCCACCCGAAGCGCTGGACGGCTTGACGCTGGCCGAAGCGGCGGCCATCGTCAATTTCAATATGCCACTTGACACAATCAGCCTGGTGCCGGCCTTGCCGTCGCTGACGGCGTCACTCGGCGGACAGGTGTTCGAGGGCGACGCCGTCACCACGGTCAACAACGTCAAGGTGACCGTCCAGAGCGCCCATCCACTGTTCAACCGGGTCTGGGGCCTGGTGCCCGATTCGTACTGCGAGGTGGCGGGCACCGCGGTCGGGACGCTGTCTTCAAACACGGTGACCAACGACGACCCATCGCTCACCCGCAGCGGGGTGTATTCGGTGCAAGGCGTGTTATCCGACCGCGATTCGATCGCACTGCCGGCCGGCATCGCCATGCGGGTGGTGGCGCAGGAACCGATTGCGTGCTTCGGCCTGGCGGCCGGCCACGCGCTGACGCATATGCCGTCACGCGTGCTCGCGTTACCGGGCGCCGCCGCCAATCAGCCTCTGCTGTTCGATTCCGGCATCCTGACCGGCACCGTGAGCGGACCGCCGGGCCTGGGTGTGACCACGGGCCGGGTCTGGCGCAGTTTCGACGACCCTGACGATCCGGTCGCGCCGTTCTATGTGACCATCGCAGCCGACGGCACATACCTGCTGCCCGGCCTTGTGCCTGGCAGTTACGACATGATGGCGGACGTCCCGCATCCGCAAGGCAGCAAGCTGCGCGGTGAACGGCTGGCGTCGGTGGTGACCCTGGGTCGCACCACGGTGACCGATATCGCGCTGCAAAAAACGGGCAGCGT
>Ga0247729_10000577_pt1 | contig 14919 bp, 12 predicted proteins | sample UWRJL133311R2_FD_180958 | JGI IMG/M metagenome (GOLD analysis project Ga0247729, IMG submission 180958) | Plant litter microbial communities from Arlington Agricultural Research Station in Wisconsin, United States - UWRJ-L133-311R-2 | ecosystem: Environmental > Terrestrial > Plant litter >... | reverse complement strand
GTTTCATCGATTCGATAGGTAAGATGAATTGACAGGGTACCCAGGGGACGGGACTGGAACAGGTCGGCCAGACCAGACCAGTTTCTTGGTTTATCCCAGATTGCAAGTTTGTGCATGTTGGGGAGGAAGATAGGAGCGTCGTCTCGATTTGTAGGTTTGTTAAGACAATGTAAACAGACATCGAGGTCTCCGTGGTATTCCAGGTTCTCCAACGCCTGTAAGCTGGATGCCATCGTGATTTCTGAAAAATTATCACCAGCATAAACCTCAATACGAAGTTCCATCAGCCTACAGCCTGAACGTTGGAGGAATGCCAAGACATCCTCAAAAGAATTGCAGTCGGAATTGTAGGATAGATCCATGAGTGAGGGGAGGATAAGGAAATTTAGGAGTTGGTGCCTTTCCTCTAGCTCAAAAATATCGAGACATTCAAGCGTGTTATGAGCTGTTGGCCCAGGGGCAGGTAGGACCTCGTCTCGCCCATGATGGATCCCAATAATCGCAAAGGTAATCAAACGGGGTGCCCGTTTGAGAAGAACAAGACATTCGTTCATATAGAGGTCTTTGATTCTGACGGTGGTCAATTTTGACCAACCGATGTCAATCAACCTGAGAGGCACGATACTTGATACCAGCTCACTTGGCATCGGTAGGGCATTGGTGAGTGAAAAGCCAGCGGGAAGGCGTTCAAAGAAGAAACCTGGGCCAACAAGTTTTAAGTGTTCAAGAATGGAAATTGGTTCGCCATTTCCGACAACATATGAATGCACCAACTCAGGTACGTCCATAGCGAATGTCTTCCAGCGACTTGAGCATCCGTTGGCAATGTCAATCAGAGGCTTCCATAGACCAATATTTTCTTCTGTGAGCACTGGTGCTGTCTTCATTGAATCTAACCTGTACGCAACAGTGACATCCAATGGGATATGAGAGGATCGGCCAAACCATTCCAATGTCAGATCCACTTGAGTTTGTTTATCGCAGCGATGCAACCTAATCGGCAGTGTCGACCATAGGTTAGGTGTTGACCATGCAATACGACGCCAGGATTGACAAATCGACCCTAGGACGATGTTAAACGGTGTGATGGAATCTTTTGAGTCATCCCAAAAGAGAGATAGAGCGGCTGGATCTGAGTCGAACACTTGTTGAGGTAGACATAAGGCAAACACTTGAGAGGCGATTTCGAAAGGAAAGCGCTGAATGAATGGATCATGGCGCTCGTTGATCCTCTGCAAGATGTTTCTCCGTTGCTCAGCGAGATCCTGCAGGATCGCTTGATATCCTATATCAAAGTCCTCTAGCTCCCGACAGAGTGCACAGGACCCTCCTTGCACCAGTTTGCACGACCCAGGCTTGGGTAGATCGGTGGCATAAGAGTCTGGTCGGCTGCCACATGTTGAGCAGCACTGGCTCTGGGTTGTCGACATCAGACTAGGATTGTTTTCTTGTTAGAGCTGAACCCATAAAATAAGCATGACATTTGTGATGAAATGCAGGAGCCCTGAGGTGAGATGCGTACCTGCGAACTTCACTATGGTGGTTGTCGCAAAGGGGCCAGTCTACTGTCCGGCCCGTGTCATCCCTGAGTTGAACCTCAATACCTCTCGATCTCTACTTTACCTCCAAATCCAACCCCCTCAACGTCCTCTTCACCGACGTGCTGAGGCTAGACATCTGCACCCTTCCTCTTCACCTCCTCACTAGCCCCCCAGCCGCACGCACAGGACGGGTGGTCAAATATCTCATACGTCCGGGGGCATTTTACCATTCCCACCGAGTTTTTTTATTTTATGCGAAATCGACGCTGACATCAAAGGCGCACCCGGAGCCGTTCGCAATCGTGTCGATGTTTGATATACTGGACATGCAGAAAACCTGGCGCGCTAAACCGCGGTTGAGGAAGGGGAATGATGCTCCGGGACACATATTGACCATGTCCATCTTGTAAACTAGCTGAGACCGTCTTTTATCAATTGGATAGCAAACGCTTGTCGAAGATGCATAGGTGAGCTGTCGTGGCACAGATTTCGCTGAGGGTTCATTGCCATCTAGCTGTTTGAAGCTTACACCACAGCTGTGTATCCCGCTCTCCGTTTGTAAAGATTAGTGGGTACTGGACGTGCCATTTTCTCCTTCCCGTGCGTCCAAGTGCTGGGAGTCATGAGTTTCGTTATGATCGCAAAGCCGCCTAGTTGTTTTCGACAATATAATAACCCGGTTGGGTGTTAACGTCTTCTGAGTGGAGAATATCACCCAACGTTGGAGTTATTGGGTAGAAAGATCACCTGATGCTTGAGAGGCCTAACTTGAAGACAGGGCCTTGCATGTCACGACGTGGGGATCAAGGCATCTTCCTTCACATCATATTTTCAGGAGTTTGACAATATTTGAATAGTAATACCCGCGAATTTCATGGCACCCAGCACCTATACGTACCCAATGTACTTGAAGCTGGAAATCCTTGACCGAAGATCCACAAGTTGACAACGGCTGGTTTCAAGCCTCCGTGGCCGATGTGATTTGCGAGAGAGGATAGTGATGGGCCTAATGAGTCGTCATTGTTTCTGACGTTGAAGCTTCTATAATCCACGGGAGCAAGTCACGTTCTTCGCCAGTTTCACCCTTCAGTAAGCCCATAATCGTTATGTCGTGGCCGTTCTTCACAAGATCTTGAAAACGGAGGGCCGTTTTTTTGTCGACCCACTCATCAATTGGATAGGTATAATGAATCGACAGAGTCCTCATGGGACGGGTCAGGAACAGGTCGGCCAGACCAGACAAGCCTCTTGGGCCATCCGACCGGATTATAAGCTTGTGCAGGTTGGGGAGGAAGATAGGACTGTCATCTCGATTTGTAGGTCTGTTGAGACAAAGTAAACAGTGCGTGGGGTCGCCGTGGTATCCTAAGCCCTCCAATGCCTGTAAGCTAGGCACCATCGTGATTTCTGAAAAATGATCAGAGTGGTAACCCACAATATAAAGGTCCGTCAGACTACAGCCTGAACGCTGGAGGAATGCCAGGACATTTTGAAGAGAATTGAGGTAGGAATCGTATAATAGCTTCACGAGTGAGGGGAGGGTAAGGAAATCTAGGAGTTGTTGGGCCGTTGACTCCCTATCTAGCCGAGATATGTCGAGAATTTTTAGCGTGTTATGAGTTGACATCACAAGGGCAGGGAGAACTGTGCCTTTCCCCGATGCGAGCCTGTCAATCTGAAAAGTGACCAATTGAGGCGCGCATTTGAGAAGGTCCAGGCATTCGTTGATATAGAGGCCATCGAGTCTGACGGTGGTTAGATTGGACCAGCCGATGTCAATCAGTCTGAGAGGCACGCTACCGGATACAAGCTGACTTGGCATGGGTCGAGCATTGGCGAGTGAAAAGCCAGTGGCACAGCGCCGAAAGGAGTTAGCTGGCCCAATTTTTAAGCGCTCGAGAATGGAAGTCGGTTCGCCATTCCCGACAATGTATGAATGAACCAACTGAGGCACATCCATAATAAATGTTCTCCAGCGACTCGAGCAACTGTTGACGATATCAATCAAAGGCTTCCACAGGCCAATATTTTCCTCCGTGAGGATCTCTGTTGAATCGTACGCAATAGCAACGTCCAGTGGAATCTGACTGGATCGGCTAAGCCATTCTAATGTCAGATCCACTCGAGTTGATTCATACCACCGGTGGAGCCTAATCGGCAGTGTGGACCATAGATCGGGTGTTGACCACGCAATACGACGCCAGGATTGACAAATCGACCCGAGGACGATGTTGAATGGCGTGATGTTAGAACCTTTCGAGGCATCCCAAAAGAGTGAGATTTTGACAGGATCTGAGTCAAAAACTTGTTGAGGTAGACAGAAAGCGAAGACTTTGGAAGCAAGTTCGAGAGGAAGGTGTTGCATGAATGGGTCGTGACGCTGGTTGATCCTTTTCAAGATGTCTCGCCGTCGCTTAGTGAGGCTCGCGAGAGTCGCTTGATATTCTCTGTCAAATTCGTCTAGCTCTAGACAGAGTGTACAAGGACCTCCTTCTATCAACTTGCATGACGCAGGTCCGGGTTTGGAAAGTTGACTGCCAGATGTTGAGTAGGTTTGGCTCGGAGTCGTCAACATCAAAGGGGTGTGCATTCCTCTAAGAGCTGCATTCAGGAAATAAGTATGATACCAATGGTGAAATGTAGATATCCTGAGGTGTCATTCGTACCTGTGAACTTTACAATAGGTGGTTAATGGCAGAGAGCGAATAAACCCCATAGTCCGGCCGGGATGAGATAAAGAATTGGCGCGCGGCGGTTACAGGAACTCATGTCAACTTGACCGTGTGGTTGGCAAAAGCTGGCATATTCATTTGAGCCAACTGACCAGTCACCATCGGTTTCTAACCATACTTCCTGTTGAGAAATCGGTCTCGACTTCATCGACACCCTTGAAATTCATCGCCAATTTGGTAAATTGCTCGCACACGAGCAGAGTCCACCCAGCCTTCGGGCAGCGCGAACCTCTGCTCAGCCGAAAGCAGGACGCGACACATCAAATGAAAGAATGGCGCGTTTTGTGCATTAAACGTCAAGCAGCAGTCGAGTTTGGCGAAATACAACCCATTCACAGAAAACGATCATAGCCAACGTGCGCTACCACGCCCTCATCGCGACCACCGCCATCCTCCTCCTTGGCATACTCTACTCAGTGCTCTACGGCACCTATATCGACACCTCCGACCCCCTCCTCACACACCTTGCCCACCTACTCCCCCTCTTCACCTACTCCACCAGTAGTCTAGCCGCACACACAAAGCGGCGGATAGCTAAATACCCCATCTGCACCACGATCTGAGTGTTATTCCTCACCTGGTTCTCTGGCCCTGCGCTCCACGAATGTGTCATCGTGTTTTCGGGTGGTAAATGCATAGGGACGCTACCGTCCGGGGAACATTTTACCATCTCTACAGAGTTTATTATGCGACATCGACGCTGACGCCAAAGACGCATCCGAAGCTGTTTGCGATCGCATCGACATTTGATGCTATATCGATGTGCAGGAAATATGCTGCGTCAAACCAAGGCTGAGGAAGGGGCATGATATTTCGGGACATATCTTCCTGTTGACCTTATCTATATTGTTCTCCGCGGACTAGCTGAGATCGTCGTTTAGCCGTTAGGCGGCGAATGTGTGGTCGCGGCACAGATTTCGCTCATTGCTGTCTGGCTGTTTGCGACGTATACTATGGCTGTGTACCTCCACTCTCCGTTTGAGAAGGTCACTGGATACCCTGCGTTCCTTTCCTCATTCTGATGTGCGTCGACTTGACCAATGACTTGGTTGATCTCTAGTGCTGGGAGTCGCGAGTTTCGCCATATCCCATACTAATTACGGTGCAGGTAGGCGAGTTAAGTATTCGAAGGAGGGGCGAAGAAAACCAAAAAATAAATTGAAACATTAAATATCATAACAATAATAAACGAGAATGGACATGAAATGGCAGTGGCGTATTGCGCACGCTCGTATCCGATATTCCAACATCCATGACCAACATAGTTTGCGAGAGAGGATGATGGTTGGTCTAATCAACCATTCTGTTTTCCGACATTCGAAATTCTATAAACCATGGAAGAAGGTCGCGTGCTTCTCTGTTGCCCATTGAGTGAACCATGATCTTTATGTTGTGGCCCTTCTCGACAAGATCTTGAAAACGAAGAGCAGTTTCTTTATCAACCCATGTATTTTTGTGCATTGGATTGGTGTTAAGCACAGGGTGAATTGACAGGGTCTTCAGGGGACGAGACAGGAACAGGTCAGCCAGACCAGACCAGTTTTTTGGTTCATCCCAGATTGCAAGCCTGCGCAGGCTGGGGAAGAAGATAGAACCGTCGCCTCCGTTTGTGGCTCTGTTAAGACAGTGTAAACAGTCGTCAAGATATCCATGATATTCGAGGTTCTCCAATGCCTGTAAGCCAGATGCCGGCGCCATTTTTGAAAAGTGATCGTGATCGCGATTTATAACGCGAAGAACTGTCAACCTACAGCAGGAACGCTGGAGGAAGGCGGAGACATTTTCAAGGGGATTGGGCCTTGAATCGTAGGATAGATCCACGAGTGAGGGGAGGATAAGAAGATCTAGGAGTTGTTGGGCGGTTTGCTTTTCGCCTATCCCAAATATGGCGAGACGTTCTAGCGTGTTATGAGTTGTTGTTGCAGGGGCAAGGAGAATCTTGTCCTGTCCTGGTCGGAGCCCATTAATCGCAAAAGTGACCAAGCGGGGAGCCCATCGGAGAAGGACCAGGCACTCGTTGACATAGAAGTCATTGATTCCGACGGCGGTTAGATTGGACCAGCCGATGTCAATCGATCTGAGAGGCATGGCACTCAATACCAGCTCACTTGGCATAGGTAGAGAATTGGTGAGTGAAAAGCCAATGGAGGGGCGCTCAAACGAGAAGTCTGGGCCAACTTTTAAGCACTTGAGAATGGAAGTCGGTCCGCCATTTCCGACAATATACGGAAGCACAAAGTCAGGTACGTCCACAACGAATGTCCTCCAGCGATTTGAACATCCGTTAACGATATCGATCAATGGTTTCCAGACATCGAGATTGTCTTCCATGTACACTGCTGGCGCTATTGATCTGTGATCGTACGCAACAGCAACGTCCAATGGGATCTGAGCGGATCGGCTAAGCCATTTTAATGTCAGATCCACTCGAGTTGGTTCATACCACCGATGGAGCCTGATCGGCAATGTCGACCATAGATCGGGTGTTGACCATGCAATACGACGCCAGGATTGACAAAGCGACCCGAGGACGATGTTGAATGGCGTGATGTTGGAAAATTTCGAGGCATCCAAAAAGAGTGAGATATTGACTGGATTTGAGTTAAATACATGTTGAGGTAGACAAAAAACAAAGACTTTAGAAGCGAGTTCGAGAGGAAGGTGTTGGATGAATGGGTCGTGACGCTGGTGGAAGCCTGCTTGGCGGGGGCAGGAAACACTGGGCGAGTCACGCAACAAGCTGATAGGACCGAGCTCTATTGGGGGCGACGAGACGAGGACGTGGTACAAGGACAAGATCTAAACTACCGAACTAGAAGGCGAATGCCCGTATGTGTACGATGTGACCTATGTGACGACGTGATAAGGCGGGCAGCCTTACAGCTGGTTGATCCTTTGCAAGATGCCTCGCCGTCGTTTAGTGAGGCTCACGAGAATCGCTTGACATTCTCTGTCAAATTCTTCTAGCTCTAGACAGAGTGCACAAGGCCCTCCTTCCATCAACTTGCATGGCCCAGGCCCGGGTTTGAAAAGAGTACCGTAGTCTAGTTGACTGCCACACGTTGAGCAGGTCTGACTCGGAGTCTTCAACATCAGAAATATGAGTTTATTCTTAGAGCTGCATCCAAAAAATAAGCTCGATACCCATGGTGAAATGTAGGAGTCATGACATGACATTCGTACCTGTGAACTTTATAGCCTATACTTAGGTGGTTGATTGCAGGTGCGCGATGCAGTCACGCAGAGAGCGATGATCGCCCCCACGATCCGGTCCGGCGTGAGATAAAAAAAAACAAATGAGTGCGGCTAGTAGCTACAAGAGCCTGAGGTTGGCGAGCTCATGAGTCCTGTGGGCTATGTGGGATCGACGATGCTTTATTTTGAGTGTGTTGGATTAATCTACATTGAAATTCACTAACGATTTTACTTAGTACTAGCACCACTGACAGAAACCCATGTTCAACCTCATTGGACCTGTCGAATTCCGCCAATTGTCTCTCGAAACAACGTCGATTCTGCTCGGACGCAACGTATAGTGTTCCGCCGATCACACCCTGTATGTCATTCCGAGGACGTGTGTGCTGGTGCCTTACACACGACGTATCTCGTTCCGGCAAACACCTCTACTGGCTGACTCTACTTGCACACGACATATTGAAGCAGTGACGCTCAGCTAGCTCGGATACGATATATGACATTCAACCAATCGCCTCCACTGCTTCTCGACATTGTCTGTGCTCGGACATGGCACATCAAGTTTCCCCAACCATCCCTACACCATTCTCCTCCCGCGAGCACTATCCAGGCTGCCCACTTGACGTGGACACACCATATCGCATTCCTGCGAGCATCTCCGCTGGTTCTGAGTAGTATTTTCCACACACGAAATTGAGAGCAACATTACTTGGACGCAACGTATAGCCTTCCGCCAACCACTACCTCAGTTAGCTCGGGCACGACATACATACGCACCAGGTTCCCCAAATCACGAACTTTCCGATTGTGTTGGAACACGATATTGCACTGTGACGAGCAAGTACTAGGACACAACACGGCGATCTGGCGATGGTGAGTCCGAATCTAACATGTCTGGCTTTAGCTGATATGTCGGACAGCGAGTAGCAGATTGATTACGCACGAGCAGCAGAGTCCACCCAGTCTTCGGGCAGGGTGAACCTCTGCTTGTCCAAAAAGCAAGATAGAAACAGACGCGACACATCAAATTTTTAATAACTTGTTTTCTTGAGCAGATGCTAAGCGGCGAGGTCGAGTTTGGCAAAGTATAATCCATTCACAGAATCCGATTATGGCCGACGTGCGCTACACACATTCGACCCACTCCTCACACTCCTCACCCACCCGCTCTCCCCACCCCATTACTTTGTCACCTAATCCAACTCCCTCAACACCTTCTTTATCAAACGCGCGCGGGGCTGGACATCCGCAGCCTTCCTCTTCATCTACTTTGCCAGCTCCCCCAGTAGCATGCACGAAGTGGCGGGTGGTCAAGTACTTCATTTGTACGACGATCTGGTATTATTCACCAGCTGGTTCTTTAGCCCCGCCTTCCTTGAACGCGTCATCGTGTTTTTGGGTAGCAAATGCATAGCGACACTGCCGTCCAGGGAGCACTTTACCACCCTTACAGAGTTTTGCTGTGCGAAATCGACGCTGACACCAAAAACGCGCCTAGAGCTGTCCGCGATCGTCTCAAAGTTCAATGTTGTACCGAATATGCGGGGAAACATGGCGCGTCAACCCAAGGTTGAGGAAGGGGCATGGTATTTCGAGACATATTTCCTGTTGACCATGTCTATCTTATTCCTCGCGGACCAGCTGAGACTGTCGTTTAGCAATCGAGCAGCGAACGGGTGTTCGCAGACGCATATGTGGGCTGTCGTGCCGCAGATTTCGCTCATTGCCATTTGGCTTTGCGGCGTATACCACCGCTGTGTACTTCTATTCTTCGTTTGAAATGATCACTGGATAACGTACGTTGCTTTTCCTGCCTCTCATGTATATATTTGACGACTAACCGTTTGGTTGGCTTCTAGTGCTGGGAGTCACGAGCTTCGTCGTATCCCAGATTCCATTACCACTTTGATGCCTACATACCTCAATACGCGAATTCATTCGACTACCCGCCGACTCACGCAGGACTGATCGCAAAGACACCTAGTTGTTTTCGACAATGTTTGGAATAATAATGGACTCTAATATCCCTTTTGGGTGTTGATGCGTTTTGAGTAGCGAATGTCAACGGATGGATATCATTGGTATTGACGGGCAGGTGCTATCGATGCTCAACAAGCCCCGCACGTCGGGGCCAACTGGCGGAGCAAACAAGTTCTCTTCTAAATAGATTTTATGGGACTTCCTGGCGACGTATACCACATGGTTTACCGTATATGTTTGCACCCTTTTGCTTACTCGATACCATGTGCTCGACTTTTCCCTCCTGGACTCCGTTTGTCTGTTTGATTGACTTTCCCCCCCTTTCTTTGGCCTTGGTGGCTCAGAACCGAGAGCTTCGCCATATCGCAGATTCCATTATTAGTGCGGCTTCACCATTTTCAGGCACCCACTCTCGGCCACTTCACGAAGAATGAAGAGACGGTTGCAAAGATTTCGACAGGCCTGAATTGTACATTCCTTGTCAGTATTCGTCGTCTTATCAGTAGCGGATATCACCCGATACTGGGGTTGACGGATAGAAAGTACATCAAACCTCAGACTGGGTCTCAACCTCCTCGTTAACTTGAAGGAGTAATCTCATGGTTTCAGTTCGCGACCTACTTCGTTGCTTTGGTGAGTTGATGTATACTATTGTAATCCGAGCAAATTTCGCAACATTTAGGTTGTAAATGCCAATGAATTTCGCGACATCCAATACCCTCGTGCCTCACGCCTGGCCAAGACTTGAAACCTTCTCCTTGGGGGACCTTTAGGGAGGGGGAAATACTTAAGTATGAGTTACTATCATAACAGCTAAGTTCGAGCCTACCTGAACAATGTGGTTCGAGTGACAGAACGTACGGTCGGCCTAATCAGCTGTTCGCGTCTCCGACATTCGAGTTTCCACAATCCACGGGAGTAGGTTGCGGTCTTTTTGGTTTTCACCAAAGATTTGGCCCACAATCCTGATCCTGTGGCCCTTCTGGACAAGATTTTGAAAACGAAGAGCGGTTTCTTTGTCAGGCCACGAAGTTTTATCACTCCGATTGATGGGCGTTTCGAGATAAATCGACAAGGATCTCAGTGGACGGAATAGGTACAAGTCGGCCAGACTAGACCAAGCCGTTTGGTCACCCCAGATTTCAATCCTGTACAGCTTGGGGAGGAAGGTCGAACCGTCTTGCTCATTGAGGGGTTTGTTGAGATAGTGTAAAAGGCCATCCATGTGTCCGTGGTAGACAAAACCCTCCAGCGATTGTAAGTCAGATGACAAGGCCAATCCTGAAAAGTGGTCAGGATCGTCAGCTTTAAGCTGGAGGCTTATCAGTTTACAGCCGGAGCGGTGGAGGAAGGCCGAGATATTATCAAGTGAGTTGCAGTCCGAATCGTAAGCTAGAACCTTGAGCGCAGGGAGGGATAGAAAATCTAGGAGTTGTTGGGCAGACTGCTCTTCAACAAGTTCCAAAACATCGAAATATCGCAGAGTGGGATGAATTGTTGGTGAAGGGGCAGGTAGGATCTCGTCTCGCCCCTGTAAGAGCCCATCAAGTGAAAAGGTGGTCAAGCGGCATGCCTGTTGGAGGAGGACCAAGCATTCATTGACATAGAGGTGGTTGATTCTGGCGTAGGTTAGATTGGACCAGCCGATGTTGACTGATCTGAGGGGCATGGTACACAATACCAGCCTAGTTGGCGTGGGTAGAGCCTTGGTAAGTGAAAAACGAGCGGAAAGGCGTCGATTGTGAGTGCTGCCAAATTTTAAGCCTTCGAGAATGGAGGTCGCTTCACCATTTCCGACAATATATGAGTACACCAACTCGGGTACATCCACCGTCAATGACCTCCAACGACCTGAGCATCCGTTGGCGATATCAACTAATGGTTTCCATAGACTGACATTTTCTTTCGTAAGGACCTCAGCTGTTTTCACTCTTGAATTGCATGCAATAACGACGTTCAGTGGGATCTGAGCGGATCGGCCAAGCCATTCCAAAGTCAAATCCACCCGATTTGGTTTACCCCAACGGTGGAGCCTAATCGGCAATGTCGACCATAGGGCGGGTGTTGACCATGCAATATGACGCCAGGATTGACAAATTGACCCTAGGATGATGTTGAATGGTTTGATGTGGGATTTTTTCAAGTCATCCCAAAAGAGTGGGATGAAGAGTGGCTCTGATCTGGGAACATATTCAGGTCCGCAGAGAGAGAAGATTTTAGAAGCGAGTTCGAGAGGAAGGCGTTGGATGAATGGGTCGTGGCACTGGTTGATCCTTTGCACGATGCCTCGCCGTCGCTCAGTGAGACCCAGGAGGATAGCTTGACACTCTCTATCAAATTCTTCAAGCTCGAGACAAGGTGGACAAGGCTCTCCTTCCGTCAACTTGCATGGCCCAGGCCCGGGTTTGAAAAGAGTCGCATAGTCTGGTCGACTGCCACATGTTGAGCAGGTCCGACTCGGAGTCTTCAACATCAGAGATGTATACTGTCTTCTGAGAGCTGTACCTAGAAAATACGCATGATAACCATGGTGAAATGTAGGAGTCATTCGTACCTGTGAACTTCACCAAATCTACAACCTGTACATAAGTGGTCGATTGCAAGTTGCACAACTTGGATGTATAGTCCCCTATGATCCGGCCCGGCGGCGTGTAAGATGGAAGCAAAGTAAAATAGTGACTAGTTGACTACAGCAGTAGAAAATATCAGATTCTCGAACCGTCTATGATGATTATACAGTATGATGGCACATAATTAAACACACCAATACACTGTGGCAAGGCCATGTAAGTTTTGGTAATACGACAGCATTCCAACAAAATTGCCTCCCCAAGCCAGCGTCTACGCAGATTATAGCACAGTCCAATTAATAATCACCCACACCACCACCGAAGGCCAGAAGACGCTCAACATATCCACCACGAACATCATCACACTACCTCCCCTGTTTCTCCTCAACCCAAGACTCGGAGACTCGAGCCCAAACCCAAACAGTTGCAGCAGGTTCTGGAGGGATTTGGATGTGGGCAGCCCAAGAGTGATCCGCCTCCTCCGTCCACGAAAGACGAAGGTGTACGACCTCGACCACTTCCTCGCTCTCGATGAAGATCCACCGGATAATAATCCAGCTGATGAGCTGGACGATGATTGCCCCACACCCGGAGCGGAGATGAACTCGTTTTGCACCCTAGGTGAGGACGTCCCACTAAACTCGAATGAGCCCATCTCCTGATCGCGTACCATATCATAATCTTCCTCTTCCGAATCTCCTCGTCGGTGAGTCTGATTTTGGTGATTTGGATGTCTCGAAGTCGACGTTGTCCGGACGTGCGCCCATCCAGGCGATCTAGAACCGTCTGAGCTGACAGCCCTGCTCTGGCTCTCAGATGTTCGTAACGCGTATTGTGCTGGATACATCGTGTCGTCTTCGTCTTCGTCGTCATCCATCCCCGCACCTCCAAGGCTGCGATCAGAGAATGGCAGCCCACCACCCATAGGCACACCCAAGGTCGATGGAGACGATGGGCCTGGAGTGCTCGGTCTGGAAGACGCGACGAGATGCTGCGTGCTCTGTGCTTGTGGTGTACGGAGATATGCCGGTAGCTTGCCTCTCGGGCTTGTCGACGTCTGGTTCGGGAAACTGACGGGTGAGAAAGGCGACCAAGTTGAGGTCCACTGTGCTGGATCGGAGTGGTACAAAAGGTTGGGAGAATTTTGGCCACTGCTCCCCGTCGAAGGCGTCAAAGGCAGATTACTGGGTTTAATGCCTCTGGACCCTCTCATTCGGGCACGGAGGTTGAGCACGAATAGGATAAACAGAGTGACGCATAGCAGGGGCGTATAGAAGACATTGTATATCCTATATTGATCGGGTAGGAAACAGGCCGTGTCCGCATATGAGGACATGTCGGGGTTCGCGAGTATCGCCGGGTCGACCAGCGAAAGCAGCTGAAATCCTGGTCGTTTGATATGCACTGACATCGAGAACGATTTTAACGTCACTTCACGTATACTGCTCGCCTGGTGGTACGACCGCGGCTTGTCCGGGAGTACATGCATATAATCGCAGTAATCACGGTTATCGGCACTACCAAATAGCAATCACGTCAGTTTTGAGTTTTGACAGACCAAGTTGGACGAATTGATTTCATTCAACTTCGATCATGATCAAAAGCCACCGCACCTAAAGACAATCAAGGGCTGTAGGCGTTTGAGCAAAAAGTTCGTTGTCTGTTTACCCAACATGCTTTGGTAGCCGGGTCCCGCACCCCTGCCTATCGTGCCCTTCTCACGCAGTGGACCGCACTCCGCGGTCTCGGCTCGGGAGAGCGGGATATGGCTTAGCAGGATCACATGCCCGGGGTCATCTGGTAAGATAACAAGAGAATCAGTGGTGTTCTCGAAAGTACTCCCAGGCTTGGACGATAAATATACGCACATTCCGCAAGTTCCTTGACAAATGCAACCGGGCCATCTGCGATGGGTTTCCAATCCTCGAAACTAACAGCCGCTGCATGGCGCTGGTAATCCTCATCCACAAGCCCAGGCGCATTTAGAGCGACGAACGTGTGATTAGAGATGACGATATGCTGGTGGAGTGGGCCGAATTCTTTGTTGAAGTATGTGTTGAGTTTTTGGGAGATGTGTGGGGCACCTAACCTACATTTCATTGTCTCAAACGCCATTCGAAGTGAGCAAGAAGCCACATACCCAACGTCATTATTTCCAGGAAGATAGTACACGGCGGTTTTATCGTCTGTCTGGAACATGGACTTGAACTTTTCAGCGACCAACCCGTACCTGATAATGAGCGCCCACTGTCAGACAGACAATATTGGGTAATGAGTGGAATGACACGCTTACTGCTCAGCTGTCTGTGCGGCCTTCGCGTTTGCTAGCATATCCCCCATGAATATAACAACGTCCGGTTCCAAACGCGAAGTAACATGCCAACTCTTGCGTAGATTGAGCTCGAACAACACCCGGCGCATGGGGCTCGCCCACCAGCTGTTTTTTGCGGTCACGGCTGGATGTTGAACTTGTGTATCTGCAAGGAGTAGGACATGAGCTATCCGGGGTGGATGTCGGGTTTTCTGGAATGCAAAAACGCGTCAGAGGGGGGCTTAGGGGCAACCGAATTATGAATGATATACGTGTCCAACGTCGATTTGGGGCCATCGGCAACCAGCTAAGCTCCAGAAGAACGTTCCAAGTTCGCCAACGAAGATGACAAAAACCCAGAAGAACCTGAGTGCATTGGTGATAAAGGTATGGGAGAGAAGATGCTTCCGCGTGGTCGCGTTCAACGCGAATGATGGTCGATGTCGCGGGGACATTTAAACATAAACGTTGAGGACAGATAGCTGGTCAAAGATAGGACGCTGTCTTCAAGCTGGGTGGTCCTAGAAAGAGTGTGCGCCTGTTGTACAAGGCTTTGTAACGCGAGTTGGAGCCAGAGTTTGGTGGACAGA
>Ga0247729_10000576_pt1 | contig 14947 bp, 14 predicted proteins | sample UWRJL133311R2_FD_180958 | JGI IMG/M metagenome (GOLD analysis project Ga0247729, IMG submission 180958) | Plant litter microbial communities from Arlington Agricultural Research Station in Wisconsin, United States - UWRJ-L133-311R-2 | ecosystem: Environmental > Terrestrial > Plant litter >... | reverse complement strand
ATTTCAGCAAGGTGGTCGCACCGTCGCTGACGCTGAAGTCCGGCGACCGCGCCACCATCGAGACGCTGACGCATCACGCCAATGACGACTACGACCGCATGATCGCCGACGATCCCGGCGCCGAGAGCGTGTTCAAGTGGACGCGCGAGCACAAGGCGGTGGTGCGTCGCGGCTCCGGCCCTACCGAAGGCCCGTTCATCCGCGGCTCCGGCGAAGGCGTCGGTGTGCACCTGCTCACCGGCCCGGTGGCGATCGAAGGCGCCGAGCCCGGTGACGTGCTCGAGGTGCGCATTCTCGACGTGCGGCCGCGGCCGGCCTGCAAGGCCTGCCACGCCGGCAAATGCTTCGGCTCTAACGCGTCGGCGAACTGGGGCTTCCACTATCACGATCTGATCGAGGAGCCGAAGCCGCGCGAGGTCATTACGATCTTCGAACTCGACACGACGGGCGAACCGTTCGCCAAGGCGGTCTACAACTATGTCTGGACGCCGCAGACCGATCCCGACGGCATCGTGCATTCCGTGATCGATTATCCCGGCGTGCGCGTCGACCACAGCACGATCAAGAAGCGCGAGAACATCATGCAGAACGTGCGCGTGCCAGCACGGCTGCATTTCGGCACCATGGGGCTGGCGCCGTCGGAATCCGATTTCGTCAGTTCGATTCCGCCGAGCTACACCGGCGGCAATATCGACGACTGGCGCGTCGGCAAGGGCGCCAAGATGTTCTATCCGGTGGCGGTGCCCGGCGCGTTCTTTTCGGTCGGCGATCCCCATGCCGCGCAGGGCGACAGCGAGCTCGGCGGCACCGCCATCGAGACGTCGCTGACCGGCGATTTCGAGTTCATCCTGCACAAGAAGGCCGATCTCGGCGGCACGGTGCTGGAAGGCCTCACGCATCCGATGCTGGAGACCGACAGCGTCTGGTCGGTGTACGGTTTCACCTATCCGAACTATCTCGCCGAACTCGGGCCGGATGCGCAGACCGAGATCGCCAACCATTCCAGCCTCGACCGTGCCATGCGCGACGCGTTTCGCAAACTGCGCCGCTTCCTGATGACGGTGCACCATCTCAGCGAGGACGAGGCGATCTCGCTGCTGTCGGTGGGCGCCGATTTCGGCGTGACGCAAGTGGTCGATGCCAATTGGGGTGTGCATGGCACCATCCGCAAGAACATCTTCAGGTGCGATTGACGGCCGGCCGACACAGCCGCATCTTCGACGGAACAGGAATTGCACCGAACGTGAAACAGTAGTGTAGTCGCGGCCACTGTCGATGACGAGGCTGGCGCGCTCAGGTGGGGAGGTGAATCATGGATCTTGGATTACGCGGCAAGAGTGTACTGATCACTGGCGGCAGCAAGGGCATCGGCCTGGCGATTGCCGAGCTGTTCGCAGCTGAAGGCGCTAATGTCGCGATCTGCGCGCGCAATGCGGCCGAGGTCGATTCCGTCGTCGCATCGCTGAAGCAAAAGGGCGTGAAAGCCTGGGGGCAGGGCATCGATGTCGGCGAGCCCGTGGCGCTGAAGGGATGGGTTGAGGGCGCGGCTGCCGAATTCGGCGCCGTCGACGCCATCGTCTGCAATGTCAGCGCGCTGGCCGTCGGCGACACCGCCGATAGCTGGGAGAAATCGTTCCGCGTCGATATGATGCACACGGTCAATTCGGTGGCCGCGGCGTTGCCCTATCTCGAAAAATCCGACGCCGCGTCGATCGTCATCGTCTCCAGCGTGTCCGGCTTCGAGATCGATTTCGCCGCTGGCTCCTACGGCGCCATCAAGGGCGCCCTGATCCACTACGCCAAGGGATTGGCCAGCCAGCTCGTGACCAAAGGCATCCGCGTCAATGCGGTATCGCCCGGCAACACCTATTTCGACGGCGGCATCTGGCAGAACATCGAGAAGGGCGTGCCCGATCTCTTCGCGAGCACGCTGGCCGCCAATCGCAGCGGACGGTTCGGCACACCGCAGGAGGTCGCGGCCGGCGTCGTGTTCATCTCCAGCCCGGTAGCGAGCCGGATCTCTGGGACCAACCTGATCATCGACGGCGCCCTCACCAAGGCCGTGTAGCGAAACAAGGAGTGCATCATGTCGTGGTTGGAGACCTCCATCATGGCCCGCAAGGGGCTCGCCAAGGGCAAGCCGGGCCAGTCCTATGCCCTCACCGAAGAAAGCCAGGGCAAGTATCATTACGTCTACGGTCCGTTCGCGACGCCGGTGCTGAGGGTCGATCCCGGCTCGGTCATCTCGCAGGAAACCCATGACGCCTTCGAGGGCGCCATCAAGCACGAGACCGACAGACCGAGCGAGATCCTGAACTTCCCGTTCCTCAATCCGCAGAACGGCCCGATCTATGTCAACGGCGCCGAGAAGGGCGACACGCTCGCGGTCTATATCAAGTCGATCGTGCCGCGCGGCCCGCAGCCGGTCGGCACCACCTGCCTGATCCGCGAGTTCGGAGGGCTGGTCGCCACCGGCGACACCGCGCTGCTCAACCCGCCGCTGCCGGAGCGCGTCAAGAAGATCGAGGTCACCGTCGAGGGCGGCGTCAAGTGGAGCGACAGGATCACGCTGCCCTATGAGCCGTTCATCGGCACCATCGGCGTCTCGCCGGAGATCGAGGCGATTTCCTCGCTGGTCCCGGATTATTACGGCGGCAACATGGATCTGCCCGATGTCGGCACCGGCGCGGTGATCTACCTGCCGGTCAACGCGCCCGGCGCGCTGCTCTATCTCGGCGATTGCCATGCCTGCCAGGGCGACGGCGAACTGTGCGGCGTGGCGCTGGAACATCCCACCGTGACCACGGTGCAGGTCGACCTGATCAAGGGTTGGGGTTTCAAATGGCCGCGGCTGGAGACCGAGAAGTTCATCATGTCGATCGGCTCGGCGCGGCCGATGGAAGACGCGACCCGCATCGCCTATCGCGAACTGATCCGCTGGCTCGCCGCCGATTACGGCTTCGATGAACTGGATGCCTACATGCTGCTGACGCAATGCGGGCGCGTCCGCCTCGGCAACATGGTGGATCCGAAATACACGCTGGGCGCGTCGATCCTGAAATCTTACCTGCCCTGATTGTGCCCGTTTGGCGATAGCTTGGCACAGCAGTTGCTTGGTTTGGCCCGATTGGGGCCAATCCATGCGCTTTCGCCCGTTTACCAGCGAATCCTATTCCGAAGGCGACCGTCCGGAAGCCTGGCGCGACGTGCTGCGGGCTGTCGGCCTGCAGCCATCGGCCGCGACCACGGTTCCCGGCGGCTACGCCACGGCGTCACGCCGCCATGCCGACGGTATCGTGCTGGCGAAGCTGTCCGCGGGATCGCAGGCCGTGTCGCCGCTGCGGGACCACGCCGACGACATGCCGCTGGTGCTGCTGACGATCGAGGACGGCGTCGCATTGCGGACGGCCGCCGGGCATCAGATCATCTCCGCCGGGCAATTGCTGCTGCTGCCGCGCAAGGGCGATTGGAGCGTCGCGTTCCAGCGCGATATGCGCGCCGTGGTGCTGTCGGTGACCTCGGACGCATTTCATGGCCGCAAGGTGGGCCATCCGGCGCTGGCCGAGGCACATGTCATGGCGGCCGGCGGGTTCACCGATGTGTTTTCGCGGACGCTGGATTCGACGGCGCGTGCGCTGGAAACGCTGTCGGACCTCGAATGGGCCGCCGTTGCCCAAGGCCTCGCCGATCTGCTGCCGGTCTTCATGCAGCAGTTCGCAGCACCCGCCGCGGACTCCGGCGGCAGCGCGACCCAGGCTGCGATCCTGCACCGGATCTGCCAGACCATCGAGCGCCGGCTCGGCGATCCCGATCTGGCGCCGGCGCGGGTGGCGCAGGCCGAGGGTATCTCCGAGCGCTATCTGCAAAAATTGTTCGAGGGCACCGGCAGCAGCTTTACCCACTATCTGCGCGAGCGCCGCCTGCAGCGCACTTGGGCCGATCTGTCGAACCCGGCCGAAGCGCATCATTCGATTTCGGAAATCGCCTATCGCAGCGGGTTCAACGACTCCGCGCATTTCAGCCGTGCGTTTCGGACCCGCTTCGGGCTTTCGCCGCGCGAATTCCGGCAGCAGGAAAGCGAGCGCGCGGCGGCGTCCGCAACGGCTGCCGGTCAGCGTGGCTGGCCGCAGGACGCGCTGGCGCAACTGCGCAGCCACCATCCGCTGACCGGCGTCCGCAAGCTGGCGGCACCTGCCGAAGCAGATCATGCCGCGCCGTGCAGCGAAGGCGAGCACCGCCACCATCATCTGCCGGTCGAGGCATCGCGGGTGCACTGGGGCTATTTCAGCCGGTCGCTGCCGCCGCAGGCGGAAATCAATTCCGGCGATACGATCACCATCGAGACGCTGACGCAGCACGCGTCCGACGATCCGGAGCGGATGATCGCGGGCGACCCCGGCGCGGAAAGCGTGTTCGGCTGGACGCGCGAGGCCAAGAACGTCGATCGCCGCGGCGCCGGGCCGATGGATGCCTCGGTGTATGGCCGCGGCGCCGGCGAGGGCTTTGGCGTGCATATCTGCACCGGCCCGGTGGCGGTGAAGGACGCGCAGCCCGGGGACGTGCTGGAGGTTCGCATCCTCGACATCGTGCCGCGGCCGAGCCGCAGCCCGGACTATCCGGGCCGCGTGTTCGGCAGCAGCGTCGCGGCGTGGTGGGGCTATCACTACAACGAATTCCTCGCCGAATCGCCGCCGCGCGAAGTGGTGACGATCTACGAGATTTTTGACCACGGCGGCGCGGCGCATGCGCGCGCGGCTTACTCCTATCGCTGGGCGCCGCAGACCGATCCCTCCGGCACGCTGCACAGCACCTACGACTATCCCGGCGTGCCGGTCGGCGCGGGATCGGTGAAGCGGCGGCACAACGTGCTCGACGGCATCCGCATTCCGCTGCGTCCGCATTTCGGTGTAATCGCCGTGGCGCCGCGCGAGACCGATCTGGTGGACTCCGTGCCGCCGTCCTATTTCGGTGGCAACCTCGACAACTGGCGGCTCGGCAAGGGATCGACCGTGTATCTGCCGGTCTCGGCCCCGGGCGCGCTGTTCTCGGTCGGCGATCCCCACGCGACGCAGGGCGACGGCGAACTTGGCGGCACCGCCATCGAATGCTCAATGACCGGCACGTTCCAACTCATCTTGCACAAGAAGGCCGACCTCGCCGGCCGCGCCTTTGCCGACCTGACCTATCCGCTGATCGAGACTGCCACCGACTGGGTGCTGACCGGCTTCAGCCATCCGAACTATCTCGCCGAGTTCGGCGCCAACGGGCAGAGCGAGGTCTACGCCAATTCCTCGCTCGATCTCGCCATGAAGGATGCGTTCCGAAAAATGCGGCGCTTCCTGATGAACATCAAAGGCCTAAGCGAGGACGAAGCGATCGCGCTGATGTCAGCAGCCGTGGACTTCGGCGTCACCCAGGTGGTGGATGGCAACTGGGGCGTCCATGCCATTCTCAGCAAGCGGCTGTTCGACGACGCCTCACCATCGTAAACTTTCAGGGATACTTCCATTGAAATTTCACATGATCGCAGGCGGGCCGCAGCCCGTGGCACCTTTCAGCCACGCCGTGGAGACCGACGGATTTGTCTTCGTCACCGGGCAAATGCCCGATACGCCCGCGGCGCCCGGCCAGTTGCCGGACACCATCGAGGCGCAGACGCACGCGGTGATGGAAAATTTGCGGCTGGTACTTTCCGGGCTCGGTCTTGGCTTCGAGCATGTTGTGATGAGCCGGATCTACCTCACGCGCTTCAAGCAGGACTATGCGGCGATGAACGAGACCTATCGCAGCTATTTCGCCGAAGGCCGGCTGCCGGCGCGCACCTGTGTCGGCGTCACCAGCCTTGCTTACGACGCCCTGATCGAGATCGACCTTGTCTGCAGGCGTCCCGATACGGTCGAAAAATCCTAGCAGAAAGACCCCATTGCGTTTCCTGACCCTGCGATATTTCAACGAGGTGGCGAAACTCGGCTCGATCCGCAAGGCGGCCGACCGGCTGCATGTAGCGCCCTCCGCGGTCAGCCGGCAGATCGCGCAACTCGAGCACGAAGTCGATGCGGTCTTGTTCGAGCGCTCCAAGAACGGCGTGCAGCTGACTTCCGCAGGCGAAGTGCTGGCGCGGCGCAGCCATGGCATTTTTCGCGATCTCGCCCGCGCGCAGGCGGGCATCGACGACCTACGCGGGCTGCGACGCGGCGAAGTTTCGGTCTGGGTGATCGAGGGTTTCATCTCCGGCCTGCTGCCGGACATCCTGGCGAATTTCCACCACCGCTATCCCGCCGTCACGTTCAACGTGCAGACCGGCTCGACCGATCGCATCGTCGAGGCGCTGCTGGAGGACGAGGCCGATATCGGCATAACCTTCAACGCGGCGCCGCGCGCGGAAATCGAGATCATTGCCGAATTTGTCGAGCCGGTATCCTGTCTTGTTGCTCCGACCCACGAATATGCCGAGCGCGATCACCTGACGCTGGAAGACATTTGCCGGCATTCGCTGGCGCTGCCCGAACACAGCTTCGGCCTGCGCCAGGTGTTCGAGCGCGCGGTGGCCGAGCGCCATCTTCATCCGCAGGTGCTGGTGACGACGAATTCGCTGGAGCTCACCAAGGCGATGGCGGCGACGGGGCAGGTGATCGCCTTCATGCCGGCGCTGACGGTGATCTCCGAACTGGCGACCGGCGCGTTGCGCGCGATCCCGATTTCCGACCCCGGTTTCGAAGCCGCCCGCTCCTGCGTCAACGTCCACCGCGACCGGCCGCTCTCCCATGCCGCGCAGGAGTTCCTGAAGCTGCTGTCGTCGGCGATCAAGGGGCTTTCGGCAAAGCCGAAGTAGAGGAAGCAAGAAGGCGCGCGGCTCCTCAGGATGAGGGAGAGTTGATGGCGCACCCCGCACACGTGTGATGAACAAGGCAGCACATGCCTCGTGTTGCCTTTTCGGTACGACCGCATGACCAAATCTCGACTTTGAGGATCGCGTCATCGCCCCTAGCCTTTGGTCATCGACAGCTCAGGGGTGGTGCATGGCAGATTTCGGCAGAGTGATTTCCCGTCGGACCACGGTGTCCGCATCGCGGCGGACGGTGCTGCTTGGCGCCGGTTCCGCGGCCATCGCCATGGCGCTGGACAGCCTCGGCAACCGCGCCTCATCGCAGACGCTGAAATCCTACAAGCTTTCCGAAGCCGCCCATCTCGGCATGTATGTCTCGGTCTATGCCGCCAAGCATGGCGGCTTCTTCAAGAAGCACGGCCTCGACATCGCGGTGAGTTCTGCAGGCGGCATCGCGCTGGCGCTGCCGGTGGTGCTGTCGGGCAACGCCACCTTTGCCGTCACCGGCGCGGGCATGTCGGTCAACGTCGCCAACGAGGGCGCAAAAGTTTCCAACATCGCCAAGGTGGTCGGCGGCGTCGCCATGTGGGCGGTGGCCAAGCCCGGCACAGTGATGAAGGGTGTCGAGGACTTTAAAGGCAAGACCATCGCAACGCTGCGGTTTCCGTCGTCATCGATCCAGACCCCCACCTTCGCCATGAAGGACCGCGGCGGCTTCGATCCCGAGAGCGGCGGCGTCAAGTTCCTGCAGCTGCCGGTCGGCGCGCAGGCCCAGGCAGTGCTCGACGGCCGCGCCGATTACGCCACCATGTTCGAATGGGACGTCAGCATCGCCAAGGAGCAGTTCGGCCTCGTCCCGGTATTCGCCTTCGCCGATATCATCGGGCCGCTGTCGTGGACCAATGCCATCGTGCAGCAAAGTCTGATCGCGTCCGATCCGAGCCTGGTGCAGGCATTCTGCGACGCGCTGGCCGAGACCCAGGTGGCGCTGCATGCCGACAACGAACTTTTCGTCAAAACCTCGATCGCCGAATTCCCGCAGGTGTCGGAAGCCACCATTCGCGCCGCGGCCGGCAATCTGCTCGGCAAGTCCACGGCGGTGCCGAAGGATCCGACCATTTCCAAGAAGGAATGGGACACCGACATGGCGTTCGAACTGGCCGGCGGTTCGATCAAGACCACGCGGCCTTACGAAGAAATGGTCGACAACAGCTTTGCCGCCAAGGCCGCGGCCAAGTTCGCCAAAGCCGGCTGATCGGAACACCATCATGACACGACAACTCCAGGCCCGCCCCGAAGCCACCGATTTCGATGCCTCGCGCACCGCGCTGATCGTGGTCGACATGCAGAACGGCTATTGCACGCCGGGCGGCTATTTCGGCCACCTCGGCGTCGACCTGACGCCGACCCAGAGCCAAGTGATCCCGGCGGTGGCGCGGCTCGTCGAGGTGTCGCGCGATGCGGGCATCCAGGTGATTTGGTTTCAGAACGGCTGGGATGCCGACCAGAAGGAAGCCGGCGGCGCGGGATCGGTCAACCAGCGCAAGGGCAACTCGCTGAAGCTGATGCGGGCGAAGCCCGAACTGCACGGGCAACTGCTGACCAAGGGCGGCTGGGATTACGACTTCGTCGAGCAGCTGAAGCCCGCGGCCAAAGAGATCGTGCTGCCGAAGCCGCGCTATTCCGGTTTTGCCGGCACCGCGCTCAATTCCATGCTGCGCAGCCGCGGCATCGAGACGCTGCTGGTGTGCGGCGTCGCCACCAACGTCTGTGTCGAGTCGACCATTCGCGACGCGTTCTTCTTGGAATTCTTCCCCGTGCTGATCCGCGACGCCTGTTCGCAGGCCGGGCCCGATTTCATCCAGCAGGCCACCATCTACAACGTCGAGCAGTTCTTCGGCTGGAGTGCCACGGTCGACGACGTCGCCGCAGCCTGCTCGGCCAGTCTCGCCGCGTAACATCCTCCACGACTGCAAGGGACCATCATGCCGATCGAATATCTCACCCCGCCGAATCCGCCACCGCCGCTGGCGCCGTACTCGTCCGGCACTAAGGCCGGCGGCTTCATCTACGTCGCCGGCACGCTGGCGATCGGCCCCAACGGCGAGACGCTGGCGGTCGGCGACGCCACCGCGCAGGCCCGCATCGTGATCGAATCCGTCCGTGCCACCATCGAAGCCGGCGGCGGCACGCTGAAGGATGTGGTGATGAACCAGATCTTCCTGAAAGACCTCGCCGACTACGCGGCGTTCAACCTGGTCTACAAGGAATATTTTAGCGATCCGTTCCCGGCCCGCTACTGCATCCAGACGCCCTTGGTGCGTCCGGAATTCCTCGTCGAGATGGCCACCACCGCTTACGTGGGACCATAGAATGACCAGCACCGAAATGGCAGGATTGATGACCGCCCCAGCGACGCCCGACAGGTCGGCGACACGACGTCGGTCACTTTCCTCCTTTTTCGGTCGCGGCCGGATTCTGTTCTACCAGGTCGTGCTGATCGGCGGTTTTCTGCTGCTGTGGGAAACCGCCGTCACCCATGGCTGGATCAAGGTCTATCTGTACGGCCAGCCCACCGGCGTATGGCGCGAGCTGGTCAAGGGCCTCACCACCGGTACGCTGCTGCGCGACACCTGGGTGACGACGCAGGAGACGGTGATCGGCTTTCTGATCGGTAGCATTCTGGGCTCGGCCGCGGGCCTTGCGCTGTGGCTGTCGCCGACCTGGGCCGCGGTGATGCGGCCGCTGATGGTGGCGTTGAACGGCCTGCCGAAGATCGCGCTGGCGCCGCTGATCATCGTCTGGTTCGGCATCGGCATGGAATCGAAGATCGCGGTGGCCGCCATCATCACCTTCATCGTGGCGATGATCTCGAGCTTCGACGGCAGCCAGGAAATCGACGACGACTATGTGCGCATGCTGAAGGCGATCGGCGCCAGCCGGTTCGATATCTTCCGCATGGTGATCGTGCCCGGCTCGATCCCGTGGATCGCTTCCGCCTTCCGCCTCAACATCGGCTTCGCCATGATCGGTGCGGTGGTCGGCGAATACATTTCGGCGGAGCAGGGGCTCGGCTACTACGTCTACTACTCCGGCACGCTGTACAATCTGAACGCCGTGTGGGGCGGCATCATCGCGCTGATGGTGATGGCGCTGGTGCTCGACTGGTTCGTCGACCTGGCCGAACGCCGCCTGACCTGGCGCTGAGGAAAGCACATGCCGTTTGCCAAACTTCCCGACGCCGACATTCACTACGAGATCCGTGGCGCCGGCGAACCGGTGCTGCTGGTTGCCGGCCTCGGCGGCGCCGCATCGTACTGGAACGGCAATCTTGCCGCCTTCGAGGCGCACCATCAGGTGATTTTGCACGACCATCGCGGCACCGGGCAGAGCACAAAATGCGAGATGCCGTATTCGGTCGAGCTGATGGCCGACGACCTTTTGCGCACCATGGACATTGCGGGCGTCGAGAAGGCGCATCTGGTCGGCCATTCCACCGGCGGCGCCATCGGCATCGTGCTCGGCGCCATCGCGCCGGAGCGCATTGCCAGCCTGACATTGTACGCGACCTGGGCCGAACTCGACGCGCAGATGGAGGCGTGCCTGACGTTGCGTCAGCGCATGCTGAATGCGATGGGGGCGGCGGAATATCACCGCGCCACGCCGCTATTCATGTACGGGCCGTATTACACCCGCGACAACAAGGCGGAGATCGAGGCCGAGATTGCGGCGGCCACCGCGGCCTCGCCGCCGGCCTCGATCATGAGCGCGCGCGTCACCGGCATTCTCGGCTTCGACGGCCTGCAATATCTCGACCGCATCCGCTGCCCGACCATGGTGCTGGTCGCCGAGGACGACATCCTGACGCCGCCTTATTCGTCGGAGCTGATCGCTGCGCGCATCCCGCATGCCGGGCTGGTGCGATTGCCGCGCGGCGGCCACGCGGTGTCGCGCGCCGAGCCCGCTCTGTTCAACGAAACCGTGCTCGCATTTCTCGGCCGGCACGCCTTCAGCAAAGAGGCCGCCAATGAACGGGCTTGAGACGGACGTCGTCCTGCGCGCCCAGGATGTCGGAATGACCTTCAATCCGGACACCGCTTCGCCGGTCACCGCAATCGCGGACATCGGCTTCGAGCTGCGCCGCGGCGAAGTAGTGGCCATCGTCGGCCCCTCCGGCTGCGGCAAGACTACCCTGTTCAACATCATCGCCGGCTTGCAGGTGCCGAGCCAGGGCAAGATCCAGGTCAACGGCAAGCAGGTGCACCAGGCTACCGGCCATGTCGGCTACATGCTGCAGAAGGACCTGCTGCTGCCGTGGCGCACCGTGCTGGACAACGTCATCATTGGACTTCAGGTGCGCAAGACGCCGCGCAAGGATGCTGAGAAGATCGCGCGCGGCCTGATCGAGGCGTACGGCCTGAAGGATTTCGAGAACTCCTATCCCTCCGAACTGTCGGGCGGCATGCGGCAGCGCGTCGCCTTCATGCGCACGCTGGCGTTCAGCCCCGAAGTGATCCTGCTCGACGAGCCGTTCTCGGCGCTGGACAGCCAGACCCGTCTGGTGCTGCAGGCCGACATGGCGCGCATCATTCGCGAGCGGCACTGCAGCGTGGTGCTGGTGACCCATGATGTCGGCGAAGCCATCACCATGGCGGATCGTATCGTGGTCATCACCAGCCGGCCCGGAAGGGTCAAGGCCGTGCATAGCGTCGGCATCGAGGCCGAGTTGCGGCACCCCATGAAGATTCGCAAGCAGCCGCGCTTCACGGAGCTCTACGAAACCATCTGGGCCGAGCTGGGTGTCGACCTAGCAGCCTAGACATTTTGCCTTATTCGGCGTCATCGTCCCGCGCAAACCTGTCCCCGACGCGCCGCAGCGTGAAACGCTGCTGTGCAGATCCTCTGCGGAGCAGCGCAAGAGCGCTGCACCGCGTCCGGGACACGTATCCATCGAAATAATCCAATCCAGCGCCCGCGGCATCGCGGCGGGCCATCAGCAGGAGTGACTATGACCAAAGCCCGAGCAGTAACGGTGGCCGCCTTCGGCGCCGCCGACGTGATGAAGATCGTGGAGATCGATCTTGCCGCCCCCGCCGCCGGCGAGGCGCAGATCAGGCAGACCGCGATCGGCGTCAACTATCTCGACATCTCGCAGCGCGCCGGCGCGATGGCACTGCCGCTGCCCACCGGCATCGGCCATGAAGCCGCCGGCGTCGTCGAGGCGATCGGCGAAGGCGTCACCGACGTCAAGGTCGGCGACCGCGTCGCCTACATGAATGCCGGCATCGGCGCCTATGCCGACCGCCGCAACGTCGCCGCCGCCAAGCTGGTGAAACTGCCCGACAGCGTCAGCGACGAAGCCGCCGCGACCCTGATCTTCAAGGGCATGACGGCGCAGTACCTGGTCAAGAAGACCTATGCGATCCAGCCCGGCGATCTCGTGCTGGTGCACTCGGCGGCCGGCGGCGTCGGCCAGATCCTGTCGAGCTGGGCGAAGGCGCTCGGCGCCACCGTGGTCGGCACCGCCTCGACGGCGGAGAAATGCGCCATCGCGCTGAAGGCCGGCTGCGATTTCGCCATCGATTATTCCAAGGAAGGCTGGGTCGAGGAATTCATGAAGATCACCGGCGGCAAGAAGGCCCGCGTGACCTATGACGCCGTCGGCAAGGATACGTTCTACCAATCGCTCGACTGCACCGCGCCGTTCGGCATGGTCGTGCTCTACGGTGCAGCGTCAGGCCCGGTGACCGACTTCAAGCCCGAACTGCTCAACGCCAAGGGCTGCCTGTTCCTCACCCGCCCGTCGGTGTTTCCGCACAATGCCGATCCCGCCACCTTCCGCGCCAATGCCGCCGATCTGTTCGACGCCATCATCACCGGCAAGGTCAAGGTCGACATCGGCGCGCGCTTCAAGCTCGACGATATCGCCAAGGCGCACGATTCCATCAAGGGCCGCGCGACGACAGGTGCGGTTCTGATTACGCCGTAGCGTTTTACCCTCCCCTGGAGGGGGAGGGTCGAGCGCGCCGTCAGGCGCGATCGGGGTGGGGTGATGGCGGTACAGACGGAGCGCCAACACTTCACCCCACCCCGTCTCGCAACGCGCTTTGCGCGTCTGCTCACCGACCCTCCCCCTCCAGGGGAGGGTAAGGAAGCGGCCACACCTCCACGCTCTCGATAAACTCCAGCAGCATCGCGTTGAACACTTCCGGCGTTACCGCCGTGAAAGCATGGGCGCCGTAGGCGACCTCGCGCAACTGGGCGCCGGGAATCGCAGCGGCCAGTTGCCGTCCCAGCTCTGCCGGCACCAGCGAATCGTCATGCGATACGGCAAGCAAGGTCGGCGTGGTGATGCCGGCGAGCCGCTTGCCGGGATCGAACGCCAGAAACATCTCGATGCGGGCGTTCATGGTCGCGACCGGCGGGAAGTTGCCGACCATATGCGCTTCCTCTGCCTCCAGATGTGCGACGTTGTCCGAAATCCACTGCGGCGGAAACAGGAACAGCGGCTGCGCGCGGACATAGGCACGCGGCCCGGACTGCTTCAGGATTTCCTTGCGCACTTCGAAGCAGCGCCGCAGGAACGGATCGGCGCGGCCCCAGCCATTGACCACGGTCAGGCTGCGCAATCGCTCCGGATGGTTCATCGCGAGCTCCAGGCCGACGATGCCGCCGATGGCGTGTCCCACCACATGGGCGCGCCCGACGCCGGCGGAGTCCATCACCGCCATCATGTCGGCGCCCATGCCGGCGATGGTGCGGACATGGGTGTCGCCGGATCTGCTGCGCCCGGTGCCGACATGATCGTAAAGGATGACGCAATGACTCTCGCCGAGTGCTGCGATCTGCGGTTTCCAGAACGCGCCACTGCCGCCCATCCCGGCAGACATCAGGATCGGCTCGCCGCTTCCATGGACTTCAAAATAGATCTCTGCGCCAGCATCGCCGACCGCGTAAGGCATGTTCTTGCTCCGGGTTGATCCCATTAGGAGCACATAACGAAAGCCGACAACAGCCGTTGAACATTAGCTAGCGGCCATCGCGCTCGATTGATCCGCCCCTTCGATGCGTCCGTCGGCGCTACAGGCCAGACGGGCAAGTCGAACGCGAGTGGCCCGCGGTTGCCGGGTGGCGATGGCCAGCACATGGCGCGGGGTCGGTCGACGTTCCACAAAAGTCCATCGGTCCGCTTCGGCGGGATCGCCGGGGTGGAAAACGACGGTCGTCGGATCGAGAGAAAACGAGAAGCTGTCGAGCCGCCGACGCAATCCCTCGCCGGTGGCCTTGATATAGGCTTCCTTCAAGGTCCAGAGACGATAGAACGTCCGGCGTTGTTTGTCCGGCGGAGCCATGCGCAGGATGGCAATTTCGGCTGGGCTGAAGAAACTCTCGGCGATCTCAAGACTGCTGCGTCGTGCCGAAACCGTTTCGACGTCGATTCCGATGGGGGCGTCGCGTGTGACGGCGCAGGCCGCAAACCCCCTTGAATGAGAAAGGTTGAATTGTAACCCGGGCCGTCCGAGCGCCGGATCGATCTGCGGCTTGCCGTTTTCTTCGCTGACGAACCGCCAGCGCGCCGACGGTAGCCCGTCGGTTTCCGCCAGCGCATGGCGCAGCAGCCAGTGCGCGGCGACAAAGGTCGTGCGGTCCGCTTCGAAATGAAAGCGGTCCGCCCGGGTCTGTTCGGATTCGTCGAGGCACAGGCGCCAGTGCGCGACCGTGGTTGCCGGCGCGGCAGCGACGTCCATCGTCCAGACAAGGATCTCTCCCGCGGTCGGCATCGAGCTATCCATTTGGGGCCCTGTCGAATGTACGAACTACGCAGCGTCCGTCAACCTCCGGGTGCAGAATGCTGGGCCTGCGCGTTTCAGCGCCGCCTCGCAAGGCGCGGCCAATCCCTGAAGAATGCCCCTCGCGCCGACATGGCCGCATGCTAACAACGGGGCGAAACCGGAAGATCACATGAACACGCAGCGGCCCCTGACCATCGCGCTCGAAGAGCATTACAACGATCCGCAACTTGTGGCGCATTTCACAGGGCTGGATCTGAAGCGGGCGCCGCCTATCGAACAGCGGCTGCTCGATCTCGGTGAATTGCGGCTGCGCGAGATGGACGAGGGC
>Ga0247729_10000575_pt1 | contig 14992 bp, 13 predicted proteins | sample UWRJL133311R2_FD_180958 | JGI IMG/M metagenome (GOLD analysis project Ga0247729, IMG submission 180958) | Plant litter microbial communities from Arlington Agricultural Research Station in Wisconsin, United States - UWRJ-L133-311R-2 | ecosystem: Environmental > Terrestrial > Plant litter >... | reverse complement strand
GACCTACGCCGCAATCATCTCGACGATCGTCGACCGTGGATACGTCACGCCCCGCGGCCAGGCCCTCGTTCCGAACTGGATCGCCTTCTCGGTGGTGCGCCTGCTCGAGGAGTACTTCGGCGACCTCGTGCAATACGACTTCACCGCGGGCATGGAGAGCGACCTCGACCTCATCGCCGGTGGTGAAGCGGATCGCGTCGAATGGCTCACCGGGTTCTACTTCGGCAACGACACCCACCGTGGGCTGCGCACCGTCATCGACAACCTCGGTGAGATCGACGCGCGCGAAATCAACTCCGTGCGCATCGCTGACGACATCACGCTGCGCATCGGAAAGTACGGTCCATACCTCGAAGCGCCCACCGACAACCCCGAGGTCCCTCGCCGGGTCAACATCCCGCAGGAACTCGCACCCGACGAATTGACCGCGGCCAAGGCCCGCGAGCTCATCGATGCACCCGTCGTCACCGACCGCGTCATCGGCATCAACCCCGAGTCGGGCAAGCTCGTTCTGGCGAAAGACGGCCGATTCGGCCCCTACGTCACTGAGGCCGAGCCGGTCGACGAGGCCGCAGTTGCGGCTGAAGCGGCCGCCGCAGCGGAAGCTGCAGCGATCGCCGCCGCGACCGCTGCGGCCGCAGAGGTCGTCGACCCGGAGACCGGTGAGGTCATCGCTGCAAAGCCGAAGCGCAAGCCGGCCGCGAAGAAGACCGTCGCAGTCAAGGAACGCACCGCATCCATCTTCAAGTCGATGGACCTCGCGACCATCGATCTCGAGACGGCCCTTCGCCTTCTGTCACTGCCTCGCGTCGTCGGACAGGACCCGGAGACCGGCGCTGACATCACCGCGCAGAACGGCAAGTTCGGCCCGTACCTGAAGAAGGGAACGGACACCCGTTCGCTCACGAGCGAAGAGCAGATCTTCGAGGTCGACCTCGCCGCCGCAATCGAGCTGTACAACCAGCCGAAATACGGCGGGCGTGCAGCATCGAGCGCGCTGAAGGAATTCGCTGCCGACCCCGTCAGTGAGAAGCCGATCCGCATCAAGGACGGCCGCTTCGGCGCCTACGTGACCGACGGAACGACGAACGCCACGATCCCGCGAGGCGAAACAGTGGAAGACGTCGACTTCGACCGTGCCGTGCAGTTGCTCGCAGACAAGCGCGCAAAAGGACCGGCAAAGCCGAAGGCGAAAGCCGCGCCCAAAAAGGCAGCGGCAAAGAAGCCTGCTGCGAAGAAGCCCGCTGCCAAGAAAGCCGTAGCGAAGAAACCGGTTGCCGCGGCAAAGACCGGGGTCGCAAAGGCGGCCGCCGTGAAGGCCCCCACCGCCGCGGCACAGGCGAAAGCCGCCGCTGCAGCGAAAGCGGAGTAGCGTGCCCGGACTCTTCATTACTCTCGAGGGTGGCGACGGCTCGGGAAAGTCGACGCAGTCGCGCCTTCTTCTCGAGTGGCTCACCGGCGCCGGCCACACCGTTGTCGTCTCACGCGAGCCGGGCGGCACCGACCTGGGCGCTGAGCTTCGCGAGATCATCCTGCATCGGCGTGGCTATATCGCTCCGCGGGCTGAAGCCATGCTCTACGCGGCAGATCGTGCCCACAACATCGCGACCAAGGTGCGCCCCGCCCTCGAACGCGGCGAGATCGTGGTGCAAGACCGTTACATCGACTCGTCGGTCGCCTACCAGGGTGCCGGGCGTGTGCTCGACGGCGCCGAGGTGCGCAATCTCTCGCTGTGGGCCACCGAAGGACTCATCCCCGATCTCACTATCCTTCTCGACATCGATGTGGAAGCCGGCCGAGCCCGACTCGACGAGTCCCGATCTCAGTACGACAGGCTCGAGGCCGAGCAGCGCGATTTCCACTCACGTGTGCGTGATTCCTATCTCGAACTCGCTGCCGCAGAGCCCGAGCGCTTTCTCGTGGTCGACGCGACCCTGCCCATCGAGGCGATAGCCACTGCGATCAGGGAACGCGTTGAGCGCTCCCTCTGACTCCGCCACGCAGGCCGCCGTCACCGGTGGCCCCTATGCTGACCGGATGGCTGTGTGGGACGAACTGACGGGACAGTCAGAGGCGATCGCTGTTTTCGAGGCCGCCGCGTCCGCTTCGAGTTTCGGTGGCAGCGGCAACTCATCGATGACACACTCCTGGCTGATCACGGGCCCTCCCGGGTCTGGTCGTTCGAATCTCGCCTACGCCTTCGCGACCGCACTCCTCAGCCCCGGCAACCCTGAGGGCGACGAAGCAACCCGTCGCCAGGTGGCCGCGAGGTCTCATCCAGACCTCGCCGTTCTCGCCACCGAACGGGTCATTATCTCGATCGACGAGGTGCGGACGCTGTTGTCGAGCTCGTACTACTCGCCGTCGGTTGGGCGCTATCGGGTCATGGTCATCGAAGACGCTGACCGCATGACCGAGCGCACCTCCAACCTTCTTCTCAAAGCTCTCGAAGAGCCACCGCCCCGCACCGTGTGGATACTGTGCGCGCCCAGCGAGGCTGACCTGCTGCCGACCATTCGTTCGCGAGTGCGCTCGGTGCGGCTGCGGGTGCCCACGGTCGAAGACGTCGCCACGCTCATCTCCCGCCGCGACAACGTCGACCTGGCCACCGCCACCCGGGCCGCGCGCGAAGCCCAGAGCCACATCGGCATGGCTCACCGCCTGGCGACAAACGAAGACGCGCGCTCGAGGCGTGCCCGAACCCTGCAGATCGCCCTGGGCATCCGCTCGGTGTCGCAAGCCGTCGTCGCCGCAGGCGCGCTTCTCGAGCTCGCGGGCGAGGATGCCAAGGCGATCACCGTCGAGCGGGATGCGGAAGAGCGTGAAAGCGCGCTGCGTTCGTTGGGCGTCGAGGCTGGGGGCACCATTCCGCCCGCACTTCGTGCCCAGCTGAAGAATCTCGAGGAAGACCAGAAGCGCCGCGCCACCCGGAGCCTGCGCGACGGAATCGACCGCATCATGGTCGACCTGCTCTCGCTGTACCGTGACATCCTGCTGATGCAGCTCGGCGTCACGACCGAGCCGATCAATCTCAGCATCTTCAGCGAGATCGAGCGCGCGAGCCGACTGTGTACACCGCAAGAGACCCTGGCGACCATGGACGCCATCGCCACAGCGCGGCGGCGCATCGAGAGCAATGTGACCCCTGCGCTGTCCCTCGAGGCCATGCTGATGTCCGCCCGACGAAAGAGCGACCGATGAAGGCCTCCCGCGCCCTGACCCTGATGATCGCTGCGGCGGTTGTCGTTGTAGTGCCGCTTTCCGGATGCAGCACGCTGTTCGCCCCGTCGGTGGCGGCAACGTCGACGCCCACGGGCGAAAAAGTGGATGCGGTACTCGAGCCGTTCTACAACCAGGTTCTCGAGTGGACGGACTGCGAAGACGAGCTGCAGTGCGCGACGGCGAAAGCGCCGATGAACTGGGCCGACCCTGCAGCGGGTGAGATCGAGCTCGCCCTGATCCGCCAGCCGGCGACCGGCGCCGACGCGCAGGGATCCCTGCTGGTCAACCCCGGCGGCCCGGGTGGTTCGGGCTATGACTTCATAGCCACCGGCGTGCAGCGCGCAACGAGCGCCCGCGTGCAGGCCAGCTACGACATCGTCGGCTTCGATCCCCGGGGAGTGGGGCGGTCATCCGCTGTCTCCTGTTATGACGACCCGAAAGACTTCGACGAATTCATCTTCGGGCTGCTTCCCGGCGAGTACGGCTCAGACGAGTGGATCGCCGCGTACGCGAAAGCGAATGCGCAGTTCGGCGCTGACTGTCTCGAGCACACCGGTGAACTGCTCGAGTTCGTCGACACCGTGAGCGCGGCGCGCGACCTCGACCTGCTCCGGGCGGCGCTGGGCGACAAGAAACTGAACTATCTCGGGTTCTCCTACGGAACCCTGCTCGGGGCGACGTACGCCGACCTCTACCCCGAGAAGACCGGTCACCTCGTGCTCGACGGTGCGATCGATCCCGCGACGACCAGTGCCGACGTCAGCGTCAGCCAGGCCGTGGGGTTCGAGAGTGCGCTGCGTGCGTACCTGACCAAATGCCTTGCCGGCAGCGAGTGCGAGTACTCAGGCAGCGTCGATGACGCCATGACCTCGATCCGCGGCATGCTCGACCGTCTCGACCTCAGCCCGCTTCGCGCGTCAGACGGACGGGAACTCGGCAGCGCGACAATGTCGATCGCAATCATTTTGCCGCTCTACGACGAGGCCAACTGGCCGTATCTCGACCAGCTCTTCGCGTCGGTCAAACAGGGCGACGCCACGGTGGCATTCCAGCTTGCTGACAGCTATTACGAGCGCGACGCTGACGGCGAGTACCTGTCCAACTCGACCGAGGCGTTCCTCGCCATCAACTGCCTCGACTATTCGTCTGACCCGTCCCTCGACTCGATGCGCGCCGAAGAAACCAAGCTGGTCGAAGCCGCTCCCGTGCTCGGAGAGCAGCTCGCGTTCGGCGGCGTCGGATGCTCGGCCTGGCCGTTCCCCTCGAACCGCGATCGCGTCGAGATCCATGCGACAGGTTCGGCCGACATTCTCGTCGTCGGAACGACGAACGATCCAGCCACTCCGTACAAGTGGGCGGTCTCCCTCGCCGACCAGCTCGACAACGGCCACCTCGTCACGTACACCGGTGAAGGCCACACGGCCTACAACCGATCGAACCAGTGCGTCAACGACGCTGTGGACAACTACCTCATCGATGGCACCGTGCCCGCCGACGATCCGAAGTGCTGACGGCATCCTGACGCCTGCATTCCGGCCGTGGCAAAGAGTAAGACAGCGACGCCCACCGGGCGCAAAATTGCAGCCTGTGAAAGAATATTGCCGTGACGATCGAAGCGGCAGAACCCGGACTCCGCGAACGTAAGCGACTGGCTACCCGCCGCGCCATCCAGTTCGCCGTGCTCGACCTCGCGTCCGAACGCGGGCTCGACAATGTCACGGTCGATGAGATCAGCCGGGTCGCGGATATCTCGCCGCGCACATTCTTCAACTACTTCGCCTCGAAAGAAGAAGCTCTCATCGGTGACGGGCCGACCCTGCCCGACGACGGCCGTCGCGAAGCGTTCCTTGCGGCGGGGCCCGACGCCGACATCCTCACCGGCATCGGCGAACTGCTCGCCGGGGGAGCGGGCGACCAGGGTGGCGATCTCGACCTCGTAACGCGGCGCCGCGAGTTGCTGAAAGCTCACCCGCAGCTCTTCGCGGTGCGGATGGCGAACATGCGCGCCTTCGAAGACGAAATGGCAACCCTGGTCGACGAGCGTCTTCGTCTCGATGCAGGTGATTCAGCCGAGTCAGGCCGAGAAACGGAGCAAAAGGCCCGGTTGATCACGCTCGTGGCATTTGCCGCCATGAAGCACGCCTGGGCCTGCTGGGCAGATAGTGCGGGTTCGACCGACCTCTCGACCCAGTTGCGTTCGTCGTTCGCCCAGATGCGAACGCTCGTCGGTTCATGATGCGTGTCAAAGTGACCCGTTTCATCGGCTAAGCTTTCATGCTGTGCCTCGAAGAAATTCGAGCCACGCCGCCTTAGCTCAGTCGGTAGAGCATCTCACTCGTAATGAGAAGGTCGTCAGTTCGATTCTGACAGGCGGCTCCACCTGATCCCCGGTATCTTCGGTCATCGGTCTGAAGAGCGTCGTTCCGGTCAACGTGAGCCAATGAGCGCCGTGCCTGCTGCGCGTGAGCGCTTGCCGTCAGCGTTCTGAGCCGAGTTCCTCGAGCGAATCGAGCCGCAGTGTCTGCGACGAGAGAACGGCTTCCAGGTCCTGCGGTCGTCGATCTATCGCTTGGGATTCGTATGCGCCGAGAATTGTGTAGAACGTGTCGGCCCACCCAGATGAGCGAGTACACGTCACGTCATCGCTAGCTGTTTCGATCTCTTCCGTGGAGACCGGTTGTCCCGTGAATTTCTCGGATCCGTCCTGGATGAGGTCAAAGTCATATCCCGCAGAAGCCATGCAATCTGACCATCGTGCGACTGCCACTTTCACTGCTTTGTGCTCGAGTGAGAGATTGATGAGGTCGCTGGTCAGATAGGCGTCGGATATCAGGTCTGCATCGATTCTGGACTGCACAAGTTGCATGCAACCGCCAGCAGGGACCGGCTGGCCTGATGGGTCGATCGGCGGCTCGACCGCTGGATTCGTCTCGGGACCGAAGAAGACGACCTGCTCAGCGGGTTCCGAGGCATTGGGGGTGAGGTTGCTGGGGTCCTTTATGTAAAACCCTCCTACCGGCGCCCATGATTCTCCGGGAGCCGCGTGATATCCGTACCGAGCCGCGTGGTCGAGCGTGAGAGTGCCGAAGCGTCCTCCCCACATCAAGGTCGATGCGTTCGCGGGACGCAGGTAGTCGCCCTTGAAGGCTGTTTCCACTCCGTACCTTGCCGAGCAGTCCTTGATCAGTTGTGCGGTGGCCACCTGCAGGTGTTCGAGATCTGCATCGCTGAGATGGTAGGCATCGAATGGCAGCGAACTGGAATCACTAAATTCCGGCACCGACGCCGGGAGTTCGGGCTCGATCCATTCTTCCGAGCTGCCCGTCGAGCTGCACGCGGTCATCACCGCGACAAGAGCAGCCGCAACGACCAGTGACCGAGCGTAGTTACCAGCGCGCAATAGAAGCTCCTTGGGTTGAGCCGATGCTTGGTGGTGTGCACCCCACCAAGCACCGGAAATGACTGGCTACACCGTGTCGGAGGCGTAACCCGTGCAGGCGATGTTCGTCGAACCGTTCTTCACGCACGCGTTATAGCTCAGGGTTCCCGATCCGGGAATCGTGGTAGTCGTCGTGGTGTTGTATCCGTTCGAGTTGTCCTTGACGCCGCTGTAGCCGGCGGAAGTGCTCCAGAACGAGCGTCCGCCGTAGCCGTCCTCTCTGAGGTCCTTCACGCTGAGAACGTTGGAGGACGTGGCGTACGAGACCGTGATGCGATTCACGCCTCCGTACGAACCAGTAAGGGAGCTGGATGCATTCGCAGCGCCAACTCCCACGCTTGTAACCATCAGTGCGGCCGACAACGTTGCAAACGTCATTGCAGCAATTCGTCGAGTTTTCATAAGACCTACTCCTGACTTTGATGTTGGTTGCTCACCTTTTGGCGAGTTGGCTGGAAGCATACTGACCGGTCTACCCCTTAGGAAATAATTTCTCGTTAAGTTGTTTATTGGCGTTAATGTGCTAAAAGAAGAGAAATTGCGCGAAACTCGCTTCCCGGAATCACGCCCCTGACAACGGGCGCGTCGGGCGGTAACGCCGCCTTCTCGAATCCCCACTGATGCGGCGGATCGCGTCCCTGAGCCGGCGGGCCTCGGCAAGAATTAATCTGAAAAATGCTTGAAAAGCGATTATGGGCTGGCTACTGTTCCGGTATCCGATGAACCTCATCGGTGCAGATCATCGGTGATATTGGAGACCTCATGCAACAGCGTCGTCGCACACTCGCAATCACAGCACTTCTCGCAGCTCTCATCACGGCGTTCGGCGGCGGTGCCGTCACGTCTGCCTCGGCCGCCCAACCGACCCAGCAGGTACAGGTAAACCGCTCCGGCAACGACCTTCTGCACACGACGGAAGCAGCGGGCAAATATACCTGGTTCTGTTTGTCGACCAATGGATCGCAGTACCAGATCGCCGAAGGCACGGCACTGAGCGTCTGCAAAGGTTCGTACCTTCGGGCTTACCTAGGTGGTGCGTTCCAGTACTCAGTGAATCTCAGCGAGGGCGGGACTATCGCAGCCCCGAAAGCCGACCAAATCCAGTGCGTTGTCAAGGAAACGGCGACGATTGCAGTGGTGCTGCTCTCACGGGGGAATCCTTACGCACTCGTGCGAGCCGCACTCAAGGGAGTCAGTTCGGCTCCCAAGTGCCGGGCGTGACGCGGCTCCTCGAATACACGCAAGGTCGGCGCCGGTCTGAGGGCAAGCCCATGGCGCACATCAGCTCGTAGGCCCGACCTGCCACTTGTGAAACTCAGGACTTTCTGCCCGAACAGCCTCCGCACGCGCGGGAATTCCGGCGATAACGGTCGTGCGCGGATGGAATGTTCCTGAGTTTTGCAAGTGGACACGGGGCGCGAGCGGCGGGAGGGTCTACCGTCGAACTCGACGCGCTGGAGGCCAGCGGGAAGGTATCGAGAGGCACACCATGGAATTCAGGCAGCTGGGCAAATCGGGTCTCAAGGTGCCCGTGCTCTCGTTCGGTACGGCCACCTTCGCCGCGGGTTCCGGCGAGGGCTCGTGGGGTGACACCCAAGTAGACGAGGCGCGACGGCTCGTCGACATCTCGCTCGAGGCTGGCGTGAACTTCTTCGACACCGCCGATGTGTATTCGGGAGGTCGAGCCGAGGAAGTGCTCGGCGGCGCAATTGCCGGGCGGCGCGATGACGTGCTGATCGGCACCAAGGCGACGTTCCGCAACGGCGCATCGAGCGATCCGAACGACGTCGGCTCGTCGCGATTCCACCTGGTGCGGGCGCTGGAAGGAAGCCTGCGCAGGCTCGGCACCGACTACGTCGACGTCTACTACCTGCACGGATTCGATGCGCTCACGCCCCAGGAGGAAGTGCTCTCAACGCTTGACGAGTTCGTGCGCAGCGGCAAGGTGAGGTACATCGGGGCATCGAATTTCTCGGGCTGGCAACTGATGAAGTCGCTCGCGGTCTCAGACCGGTATGGCTGGACGCGACACATCGCCCACCAGGCCCACTACTCGCTGGCGGCGCGGGAGTTCGAGTGGGAACTCATGCCGCTCGGCATCGACCAGGGCGTCGGAACGGTCGTCTGGAGCCCGCTGTCGCAGGGACGCCTGACCGGCAAGATCCGCCGCGGCCAGGCCGCGCCTGCCGAGAGCCGACTGACCGCAGGTTCAGAAACGGAACAGTCGGGAAACGAGGAAACTCTGTTCCGCACGGTCGACGTGCTCGACGAGTTGGCAGCCGAGACAGGAAAGTCACTGGCCCAGGTGGCGCTCAACTGGGTGCTCCAGCGTCCGACGGTGTCGACAGTCGTCTTCGGTGCTCGCAATGAGCAGCAGTTCCGCGAGAACCTCGGAGCTGTCGGCTGGGACCTGTCTGCCGAGCAGGTCGCTCGGCTCGATGCAGCGAGCGCCACAACGCCGATCTATCCGTACTGGCACCAGAACAACTTCGGTGAACGCAACCCGTTCCCCACCAACGTGTGATCGCCAGCGCGCGGGCGTTCGACGCTTCCGCGCTCCGCCGCCTCTGATCATTTCCCCTGGTCGTGACATTTCCGTCAGTATTAGGAGATGAAGTTGACGACTATGACGAGCGGAGCGGGACCGGTGCGGGTCGGGTTGGTCCATGGGCTGGGTGCGGATGCGGCAACCTGGGGACCTCTCGTCGAGAGAATGACAGCCACCGGCTTGTACACGGTGACCGCGGTCAATCTCCGAGGCCACGGGACCAGCCCCCGCGCTTCGTCCTATGGAGTCGACGAGATGGCGAACGACCTCGTCGAGACGCTGCCTGTCGGGCTGCACAGCGTGGTGGGTCACTCCCTCGGCGGCTCTGTGCTGGTTCGTGCGATCGCACGCCTCGCGCCCGAGCGTGCTGTGTATCTGGATCCCGGTTTCGGGCTGCCGCTGCCCACCAGCGGAGTGGCGGGCACGTTGTTCTGGTTGGCGCCGCTGGTATCGCTCGGGGTCGCGCAATTGGCCCAGGCCAGGGCGAGTGCCTCTGCCCGCGCGGCGTACACCCCGCAGACGCGCGCGCTGCTCGACGATGCGAAGAAGAAGTTCGACAGCAGCATGGCGATCGGCGTTTTCAAGGACGTCGCTTTTCACCCGGTGGGAGTGGCGGCGCCCGATGTACCGTCGACGATCGTGCTCTCAGACCAGTCGTCGGCTGTTGTCCCTGACGCCCTCGCCTCCCGGCTCAAGGAACAGGGCTGGCGCGTCCGGCGCATCCCGGGTGTGCAGCACGACATGCAACTGGAGGATCCGGACCGCACGTTCGGGGCGATTGCCGATGTGCTGTGATGGCTCGACTCGCCGGGAGCCCGCGCCACCGATTGCCGTGACGGTGGTCCTAAGCTCGCTGCGTGAACCCTGACATCCTTCCTCCCAAAGGCCTGACCCGCGGCATAGCGATCGGCCTCGTGCTCATGGCCGTCTTCACCGTGTGGTGGGCGAGCGACACGTTCTACGGCTTCGCCCGACCGGTCGCGGTGGTGCTCACGGCGGTCGGAGTCGCGGCAGCCCTGCTGTTCATTGTGCAGTCGGTGCGGCTGTTCCGGATCACCCGACGTCTTCCTGCGAGTGAAGGCGCTGGCGCGGCGCAGGGCGGCTTCTCGAAGAAGCGAGGCCGGGCGTTCGGATGGATTTTTGCGGCAGAGGGAACTCTTATCGGCGTCACCGTCGTGGTGTTGGCTTCAGCCGGCCTCGATCGCTTCGCCGTGCCCGCAATCGCCCTGATCGTCGGTCTTCATTTTTATCCGATGGGCTGGGTGTTCCAACGCTCGATCGACGTCTGGCTCGCGACCTGGGTCACGCTCGTGGGCATCGCCGGGCTCGTTGTTATCGGCATCGACCTGGCTGACGCAGCGCTCGTCTGGGCGTACGTCGGAGTGGGAGTCGCATCGGCCACCCTGGCGTACGGCATCTATATGTTCCGTTATGCGTCGGTGCTCGTGAAGCGCGCTTCCCGAGGCTTGACAGCAGCATAGGCGCGCGTAGGATTCCGGTCATGTCGCCCATCACACGGTTCGATCATGTCGGAGTCACGGTCAGGGATCTCGACTCGACCACGGAGTTCTTCGTGGCTCTCGGTCTCGAGATCGAGGGCCGCATGTTCGTCGAGGGCGACTTCATCGATGATGTGATCGGCATCCCCCGGTCTCGTACCGAGATTGTCATGCTGAAGGCGCCGGGCGGCGACACCGGCGTCGAGCTCTCGAGCTTTGTCCGGCCTGAACCTGTTTCAGGATCGACGGATGCCATGGCTAACGAGCTCGGGCTGCGCAGTCTCGCTTTCGAAGTCGACGACCTGCAGTTGCAGCTCGACCGACTGGCCGTAGACGGCTACGGTTTGGTCGGAGCAGTCGGCCAGTACGAGGACGTCTGGCGGATGGCCTACGTGCGTGGTCCCGAGGGGATCATCGTCGCCCTTGCCGAGCGGGTCAGCTAGCGCACCTTCTCGGCCGTGAACTGCATCCGCGGGTTCGCGTAGAACTCCTGCGCCTGGATGAGCTGCAGCTCGCGGTTGCCCGATTCGTAGGTGAGCCGGATGAGGTCGAAGACACTCGACGCCGTGCGCTCGAGAGCAATCGAAGCATCCGCCGTCTCGCGGTAGTGCGCCGCAAAGAGTGCTGCGGTGACATCGCCGGATCCGTTCGCCTTGAACGGAAGGTAGGGCGTCCGCACGGTCCACGCGCCGGTGTCGTCCACAGCAAGCATCTCGATGGTTTCGGGATCACGATCCGGGCGTTCGACGCTCGTGACGAGCACGGTCGACGGCCCCATGGCGCGGGCGAGATCGACGGATTCGAGAGTCGACTCGAGGGTCGACGGGTCGGTTCCGGTCAGGTAGCCGAGCTCGAACTGGTTGGGCGTGATGATGTCGGCGACGGGTACGACGCGATCGCGCAGAAGCTCCGGGATCTCCGGAGCGACGAAGCATCCGGACTTCGCATTACCCATCACGGGGTCGCACGCGTAGATCGCCGAGGGGTTCGCCTCCTTGACGCGTTTGACCGCGTCGACGATCACGTCACCGATGCCGATGCCGCCCTGATAACCAGAGAGCACCACGTCGATCTGCGGAAGGATGCCGCGCTCCTCGATGCCGAGGATCACGTCGTGAACCTCATCGGGCGCGATGAGCGAGCCACGCCAGGCGCCGTACCCCGTGTGGTTGGAGAAGTTTACGGTATTGACCGGGAGCACTTCGGCGCCGATGCGTTGCAGGGGAAAGGTTGCGGCTGAGTTGCCTACGTGGCCGTAGGCGACGGCTGACTGGATCGACAGAATCATCACACTGACGATTCTCCCGCATCCGCGCCGCCCACTTGTGAAACTCAGGACTTTCAGCCGAATGGCCCACCGGAAGTCCCGGGAATCCGGGAGCTGCGGACGGGCCGTTCGGCTTTTCTCCTGAGTTTTACAAGTTGGGGCGGGGCTAGCGGGGGATGACCTTGAACAGGAACTTCTTCTTCACCATGAACCAGACCAGCATGATCAGGCCGGCGTGGATGGCCGTTCCGATCAGCACGTTGGTGCGGTCGAGACCGGGGATGGATGCTACAGCGAGCGCGAAGAACACCTGCCAGACGAAGACGTAGAGGCTGGCCTGGCCGAGCGGGATCCACAGCCAGCCGATCACGGCGTTGATCGGCTTCCAGAAGACGGTGAGGATCGCGTAGACGCAGATGACGACCAGAACCACGTCGAGCAAGCGGCCCCACTGCATGTCGACCCGCTGGTAAGCGGTGCCGTACAGCGACTCGTAGAAATCCGCGGGGAACGGCGTCGGCTCGAAGCCGTAGGTGTATCCGGCCCATAGGTAGACCAAGACGCCCGCGTACGCAACGACCGCGACACCGGTGATGATCCGCCCCGGAAGGCTGGTCAGCGCCTTCGTGATCTCCCGGCGGTAGTACCCGGCCACGAGTCCGTGGGTGAAGAGCACCTGCCAGAGAAACAGCGGAAAGACTGCCTCGAACTGCGACGGCAGGGCCGGGGCATCCGGCACGAAGCTGCGCCAGAGGTACAGAGCCCAGCTGACGGCGAGAACCACCCACCACATCCGTCGACGGATGAGCCACATCGCCGCGGGGATCGCCAGGCTGAGCACGACGAAGAGTCCCATGATGTTGAACGGCCACGGGCCCATCTCGAGCTGCAGGAACTGCCGGATCGCGTACCACGGCGGCGGATAGTCGAGCAGACGGTCGCCGTTCGGATAGAGGTCGTAGGTACGGCCCTCGGCGCCGAGCCCGTTTGTGCCCGTGCCGCGGTCGGTGAACGTCGTGATCGCATCCGTGCCGAGGAACGGGATGAACCCGAGTGCGAACACGATGAGGATGACAACGAGAGTGACCACGTACTGCTTGCCGGCGCGTCGCAGCGCCCCGGTCGCAGCCTTCAGTTCGCCGAACTTCCGCACGCCGAGCGGGTAGACCATACCGAGCACGAGGCCGGACAGGAAGACGAACATCTCCGCGCCCGTGATGGCGCCGATCGCGTGCAGGGTGACGTAGGAGAGTGGCCCGGCGACCTCGATGTGGGTGACCACGACGGCGAGGATGATGAACCCGCGAAACAGGTCGATGCGCAGGTCGCGCCCGGGGGAGCCGTCGTCGGGGTAGCGCCATTTCGGCAGGAAGCGGCCGAGCAGGCCGGAGAGCAGGAACGCAATCGCGAGGCCCGCCGCACACCAGACGATGAAGCCCATCTGGTCGCCACCGGTGCTCGAATCGTCGGTGGGATCGCGCACCTGCACGGTCGCCTCGTTGCCGTCTTCGGGCGTCACCACATCGGTGACCGGACCGAACTCGATACGGTCGTCGGCGCGGAGGTCGGCGAGCAGCGCATCGGCGAGCTGCGAGTCACTGGTCGTGCGCCAGTCGACCTTGTTGCCGCCAGCCTCTGCCTCGTCGCGCTCCAGTTCGAGCCAGGCGACTCCCTTGATGAGCGGGCGACTGTCGATGGCGGCGAGTACCTGCTGCCACCATCCGCGCTTCACCTCGAGCTCTGTGGCGCCGTCGATCGCCTTGTTGTACAGCGAGCCGGTATCGAGCAAGAGCGGCCGGTCGTGACCGACGGCGAACCGGTCGTAGAAGTCGTCCTTCTGGAAGACCGTATAACCCCACGATTCGAGAAAACTCTCTTCGACCTCGTCGGCATCCGGTACTTCGTTGACCATCAGCTCGACGTTGGCGCCAGCAGATTCCCGCGCATCGCCCTTGCCGAAGTAGAACATCGTGAGGCCGACCCAGTCGACAACAGAGTCGCCGGGGTAGTACGGCTCATACGGGTCGTCGGACTGGCTGACCTCGCCGTCGCCGTTGGTGTCGAGCTTCGAAACGTCACTGTCCGAGAGCGAGTCGAGCCGGCCCTCCGCCAGGCCGAAGGGGTAACCGGAGCCGTACGACGGCGCCCACACCATCAGGGCCCCGGAATCACCCTCGTGGATCACGTCAGCGACGCGGCCGAAGGCGTTCACGAATGCCGTAGGTTGCTGCCCCCACTCGATCCAGCTGCCGTTCATCTCCGGGGCGAAGCGCACGAGCAACTGCGTGCCGTACTGGGAGTGGATCTCGCTCAGCAAGCCCTCGACCGTTGTGGCGTCGTCGGCCGTGAGATCGGCGAGTGGCTCGGTGGGGAGCAGGCTGAGCGACAGTACCGCTCCCTGAGCTGCAACCGCGCGCGCCGACGTCTGCAACTGGGATTGCGCGTTGCTGTCGAGCGGGTAGTCGAGGGTGAGCTGGTACAGCGACGGCGTAGCCCCGAGCCGGTCGGCGTAGCCGTCTGGCCCGTCCGCGGTCCAGTCGAGATTCGGCCCGAACCACACCTCGTGGGGTTGGGGCGCTTCGGATGCCGCACTCGCGGCGATCGCGCCCGGCCCGACGATCGCACTGGCGGCGACCAGCGCGAGCACTGCCGCCGCGCGGCGGATCAGCGCTTGCACACCAGCGTCCAGATGTTGCGGCCGTTGGCGCGGCGATAGTCGAGGGTGTCGAGCGCGGCAATCGCCAGTGCGAGTCCGCGGCCACTCTCGTCGTCGATATCGGCCATGGTGACCGTGCTCAGGTCGATGTCCGATGGCTTGCCGTTGTCGGTGAATACCGCCGTGACGTCGGAGGCGTCCGCCGTGAGTTCGAGGCTGAATTCGCGTCCGGCCGTGCCCTCAGCGCGGTGGGTGTGTTCGACGATGTTCGTGGCGATTTCGACCACCGCGGTCTCGAATGAGAACCTGGTCGCCACGCTGTCCTCACCGAGCTCGGTCCACCACGCGTCGAACTCGGCCT
>Ga0247729_10000574_pt1 | contig 14998 bp, 9 predicted proteins | sample UWRJL133311R2_FD_180958 | JGI IMG/M metagenome (GOLD analysis project Ga0247729, IMG submission 180958) | Plant litter microbial communities from Arlington Agricultural Research Station in Wisconsin, United States - UWRJ-L133-311R-2 | ecosystem: Environmental > Terrestrial > Plant litter >... | reverse complement strand
CGCATTATTCGCCTCAGCAACACCGTTAGCAACGCCGAAGGCCTGGTGCAGTTTGAACTGAACGACTTCTACGGCCCCCGAGACGTGGTGATGCAAACCGACCCGCAGCAGGACAGCACCAGCCGCATTGAGCTGCTCAGCCCCTTTTCCGGGCAGTACGCCGTCGGGCCGCCGGCCTTGGCGGTGCGGCCCGGCTTCCGCCCCGACTATGCCCGACGGCACTTTCAGGCGCAGGTGCAAAAAGTGTACGCCGGCCGCTACAAGAACCGCTACGCCCTAGCCCCGGCCGACAGTACCCCGTTTTATGGCCGGGCTGACGAAATCTACCTGCTCGACCAGTACACTCGCTTTAAGGTGCTGGAGGAAGTGATGCGCGAATACGTGCCGGGCGTGCTGGTGCGGGCCCGCAAAGACGGCAACCACCTGATCGTCAACGACCGGGTCAACCACCAGCCGCTCACTGCCGAGCCCATGATTCTGCTCGACGGCGTGCCCGTATTCAGCTCCCGCCGCATTCTGGCCGTGGACCCGCTCAAGATCCGGAAGCTGGAGGTCGTCGACAGCCGCTACCTGCACGGCTCGGCGGTGTACCAGGGGCTGGTGAGCTACAGTACCTACAAGGGCGACCTGGAAGGCTTCCGCCTCGACCCGCGGGTGCTGGTGCAGCAATACGAGGGCATGCAGTACCAGCGCGAGTTCTACGCCCCCCGCTACGACACGCCCGAGCAGCAGCAGAGCCGCCTGCCCGACCTGCGCAATCTGCTTTACTGGAACCCCGAAGTGGCCCCGACCAGCACCCAGGAGTTCTACACCGGCGACCAGGCCGGCCGCTACCTGGTGGTCATTCAGGGGCTGGCGGGCAACGGCGCGGCCGGCAGCACCAGCTTTAGCCTGGAGGTGAAGCCGGCGCTTTAAAGCCAGCCCGGCTCCACCCTCCTCCGGTGGTGTGCGGCACGCTGCTGCCCGCCCCAGTGAACCACCCGGCGGCAGACCTACACCGGCTAGGCAGTTGACAGCGGGGGTGCTACTCCACCACGATACGGCGCGTGACGGGACCGGCCACGTAATCGACGCGGAGCAGGTACACTCCCGCCGCCAGATCCCGCACCGACAGCTGCTGCACGGCGCTGCTCAAGGGCTGCGCCCGGACGATTTTGCCCGTCAGGTCGGTTAGCGTCAGGGCTTGCGGGCGGGCCGCAGCATCCAGCCAAAGCGTGAGCTGGTCGTGGACCGGATTGGGGTAAGCTTCCAGCGAGGTTAAGCCCTGACGACTTCCCACGCGGAGCACATGCTGGTCAGTCAGGCGGGTGAAGGAAAAGGCGGGCCGGCCGGCAACCTCGGTGAACTGGCCGCCCAGCAGCAGCTTGCCGTCGGGTTGCACGCCTATCTGGTACACCATGCCATCGGTGGGGCCCTGAAATGGCTCGTAGGTGGCATCGACTCCTCCGGCCGGCAACAAGCGTCCCGTAGGCGGACCGCTGGAGTTGCCGGCATACAGCACCCGGCCGTTAGGCTGCACCACGAGGTCATTTATGAAGATGCCTTGGAAGGAAGATATATCCGGTAGGCCCGAGGTGAAGGTGGCATCAGGAGCGCCGTTAGGCAGCAGCCGCGCGATGCTCGGCGACGGCACGCTGCCCATCTGGTTGAAGTAGCCGCCCGCCAGTAGCCGGCCATCGGCCAGCACCTCCACCGTAGTTATCAGGGCCGACTGGCTTGAGGGAAAGTACGTCAGCCCGAAGGCCGGGTCTAGAGCACCGTTGGGCAGCAGGCGTCGCAGGTGGTACGTGCCGTTGGCCGTCTGGTCGCTGCCCATCACCAGGATGCGGCCGTCGGGCTGCACGGTCAGGTTCGTAACCGAGCCGGCGGGTTGGAAGCTCAGATCGGGCTGGCCCGTGGCCGACACCCGCACGAAGGAAGTCGGGGAACCTGCCGTGCGAAACTGCCCCGCCAGCAGCACTTCACCCGTGGATTGCAGAGCCATGCTGCTAACGGAAGGCGGATTGCCCGAGGTGGTGGAAAGCGGCAGCAGCGGCGGCGCGAACGAGGCGTCGGCCAGCCCCCCGGGCAGCAGGCGCGCCACCCCGGGTTGGGCGCTTCCCCCGGCCTGGCTGAAGGTGCCGGCAATGAGCACCTTGCCGTCGGGCTGCAGCAGCACCTTGCTTACTAGGCCGCCCAGCGCCTGCGCATTGGCCGCGTAGGCCGCGTCCAGGGTACCGTCGGCGTTCAGGCGGGCCAGGTTGCTGACGGCCGTGCCGTTGACCTCGGTGAAGGTGCCGCCCAGCACGATTCTGCCGTCGGCCTGCTGCACGAAGCTGCTCACCGTCCCGACCGTGTGCAGGCCGGGCGCAAAGGTGGGGTCGGCGGTGCCGTCGGCGTTCAGCACGGCCACTCCGGTGGGGGTAGCCGTGGCGCTGACGAAGGGAACCGCGGGGCCACCCACCAGCACCCGCCCGCCGGCCAGCGGCTGCATAGAATTGACGTAGAGTTCATTCAAGCCCGCCGGGCTGCGAAAGGCATTGTCCAGCGTCCCGTCGGGGTTCAAGCGGATTACGCGGCCGGTGGACTGGCCCGCGTAGGAAAGGTCGCCGTTGATGACCAGGATTTTGCCGTCGGCCTGGAGCCGCAGGGCGTCGGTGCTGAAGGTCGCGGTGGAATTCAGGCTGCCGCTGCCCACAAAGCTGGGGTCGGGGGCACCGGAGGGCAGCACCCGGGCAAAGCTGCTGCTGGCCCCATTGACCAGGGGCGGCTGGCCGGTAAGCAGAATGTTGCCGTCGGGCTGCGCGAGCACCGCTTCCACCGAGCTGCCCGCCCCGGCGTGAATGTCGAAAGTGGGGTCGAAGGTGCCGTCGGGATTCAGGCGGGCCAGGGCAGCTCGACCCACGCCGTTGAAGGTAGTGAAGGCGCCTCCCATCAGCAATTTGCCGTCGGCCTGGCGGGCCACGGAGCGCACGGAGCTGTCGAAGCCGACGGGCGTGACGCTGGCCATGAAGGTCGCGTCGGAGGAGCCGTCGGGGTTCAGACGGGCCAGGTTACGGGCAGCGGCCCCGTTGATGTTGTTGAAGCTGCCCCAGAGGATTACCTTGCCGTCGGGCTGCACGAGTACGCCGCGCGGGTACACGTAGGAGGCAAACGTCACTTCAAAGGTGGGGTCGAGAGTGCCGTCGGCGTTCAGACGGGCCAGCCCGGTGCGGCTCTGCCCCCCGATACTCATAGTGCCGGCGCCGGCAGCCACCAGCAGCTTGCCGCCGGGCAGCTCTTCCACCAGCACGAGACTCCAGCGGTTATTCACCACGTTGTTGGCAAAATCGAGGTCCAGGGTGCCGTCGGGCCGGAACTTCACCAGGCCGGGCGTACTGATGCCGCCCGGCATCCGCCTGAAATCACCTGCCACGACGCGGGAGCCGTCGGAGAGCTGGCGGACCGCGTAAACCGTGGCGGGCTGGTAGATTTCCTGGGGCTGGAAAGCCGGATCGGGCTGGGTTTGGGCGAGGACGGCGGCAGCGGGCCGCAAAGTGGCCCACGCCAGCAGCAGGCCGGCAAGCGTAGCAAAGCGCATGGGAGGAAGGAATAGAGGAGATAAATAAGACAATGCCCCGGAAGATAGGGCCAATTTTCTGATCCGAGACGCGCCCAAACCACGGCAACACCCCGCCCGGCCGCCGTATACATTCGTGGGCCGGCTCCATTGTTACGCTGCCCGGCCCTCGGGCCCCATCCGATGCTACGGCCCGCCTTCTTACCTTCGCCCTCGCCATGACTGACACCGCCCAAGCCCCCCGCAAGCTCTTCCTGCTCGACGCCTTCGCCCTGATTTACCGCGCCCACTTCGCCTTCAGCAAAAACCCGCGCATCAACTCCAAGGGCATGAACACCGGGGCCATCCTGGGCTTTACCAACACGCTGGTGGAAGTGCTGCAGAAGGAAAAGCCCACCCACATCGGCGTAGCCTTCGACGGCCCCAAGAAAACCTTCCGCCACGAGCAGTTTGCCGCCTACAAGGCCCAGCGCCAGGCCATGCCCGAGGACATCGGCACGGCTATTCCCTACATCAAGAAGATCATCGAGGCCTTCGACATTCCGATCCTGATTATGGAGGGCTTCGAGGCCGACGACGTCATCGGCACGCTGGCCCAGCGGGCCGCCGCGCACGGCTTCGAGGAGGTCTACATGATGACGCCCGACAAGGACTACTGCCAGCTCGTAACCGACCGGATCAAAATCTACCGGCCCGCCTTCATGGGCAACGCGGCCGAAATCCTGGACCTCGACCACGTGCTCAAGCGCTTCGAGATTGAGCGCGCCGAGCAGGTCATCGACATTCTGGGCCTGCAGGGCGACGCCTCCGATAACATTCCCGGCATTCCCGGCATCGGCGAGAAGACGGCCAAGACCCTGATTCAGAAGTACGGCTCGGTGGAAAACCTGATTGCCCACGCCCACGAGCTCAAGGGCAAGCAGCAGGAAAACGTCATCAACTTTGCCGAGCAGGGCCTGCTGAGCAAGGAGCTGGCCACCATCCACGTCAACGTGCCCCTGCCCTTCGAGCCCGAAACGCTCTGCTGCTCGGCCCCCAACGAGGAGAAGCTCACCGCCCTCTTCGACGAACTGGAGTTCCGGCAGCTGGCCGCCAAGCTGCTCAAAACCGGCCCCGTGCGCACCGCCACGCCCATTGGGCCGGCTAAGGGCACCAAGAGCAGCATCCCGACTGGGGCCGGCCACCAGGCTTCCCTGTTTGCCCCCGCGCCCGGCCTCACCGAGTTCATTGAGGACGACGAAGCCGAAGCCCGCGCGCCGCGCGGCCCGCGCCGCACCCTGGCCGAAGTGCCCCACCACTACCACTTGGTCGAGACGCCCGAGCTGCGGCAGCAGCTGCTGCAGTTTCTGCTCCGGCAAACCGAAGTCAGCTTCGACACCGAAACCACCGGCCTCGACACCATGACCTCCCGGCTCGTGGGCCTGAGCTTCTGCTGGCTGCCCGGCGAGGCCTACTACGTGCCCGTTCCGCAGGGCGACGACGCGGCCGCCCAGGCGCTGATCGACGAGTTCCGGCCGTTTTTGGAGCACGCCGGCATCACCAAGATCGGGCAGAACATTAAGTACGACCTGACCATCCTCAAGCACTACGGTATCCGCATCGGCGGGCCGCTGTTTGATACCATGCTGGCCCACTACCTGCTGGAGCCCGACATGCGCCACAACATGGACGTGCTGGCCGAAACCTACCTGCACTACACGCCCGTGTCCATCATCGAGCTGATTGGCCCCAAGGGCAAAAAGCAGAAGACGATGGCCGACCTGCCACCCGCCGAAGTGTCCGACTACGCCTGCGAGGACGCCGACGTAACGCTGCAGCTCAAGCACGTCTTCGAGCCCAAAATCAAGGAGCTGGGCCTCTCGAAGCTGCTCAACGAGGTGGAAAACCCGCTGGTGCCGGTGCTGGCCGACGTGGAGTACGAGGGCGTCCGGATTGATTCCGGGGCCATGGGCGAGTACTCGGCCGAGCTGCAGGGCTACATCACCGAGCTGGAGCAGCAGATTTACGCGGCGGCCGGCGGCCCCTTCAACATTGGCTCGCCCAAGCAGCTGGGCGAGGTTTTGTTCGACAAAATGGGCCTGGGCGGCGGCAAAATCAAGAAAACCAAGACCGGGCAGTACGCCACGGGCGAGGAAATCCTGAGCGTGCTGGCCATTGACAACCCCATTGCTTCGCTCATTCTGGAATACCGCCAGCTCACCAAGCTGCGCAGCACCTACGTAGAGGCCCTGCCCCAGCTGGTCTGCGAGGCCGACGGCCGCGTGCACACCTCGTTCAACCAGGCCGTGACGGCGACGGGCCGGCTAAGCAGCACCAACCCCAACCTGCAGAACATTCCGATCCGGACCGAGAAGGGCCGCGAAATCCGCAAGGCCTTCGTGCCCCGCGACGCCGACCACGTCCTCATTGCCGCCGACTACTCCCAGATCGAGCTGCGCATCATGGCCGACTTCAGCCAGGACGCGACCATGATTGAGGCCTTCCGCAACCACATCGACATCCACAGCAGCACGGCCAGCAAGGTGTTCAAGGTGCCGCTGAGTGAGGTAGATGGCGAGATGCGCCGCAAGGCCAAGACCGTCAACTTCGGCATCATCTACGGCATCTCGGCCTTCGGGCTGGCCCAGCGCCTGGGCATTGGCCGCAAGGAAGCCGTCGACATCATCGAGGCTTACTTCCAGGAGTTTCCGGCCGTCAAAACCTTTATGGACGCCAGCATCAACAAGGCCCGGGAACTGGAATACGCCGAGACGCTGCTGGGCCGCCGCCGCTACCTGCGCGACATCAACTCCCGCAACGCCACGCTGCGCGGCTTCACCGAGCGCAACGCCATCAACGCCCCCATCCAGGGCACGGCCGCCGACATCATCAAGATTGCCATGATCCGCATCCACGAGTGGCTGGACAAGGAAAACCTGGGCACCAAGATGATCCTGCAGGTCCACGACGAACTCGTCTTCGACGCGCCCAAATCGGAAGTCGACTACGTGATTCCGCGTATTCAGGAGCTGATGATCGGGGCCTTGCCGCTGAGCGTGCCGATGGAAGTGGAAGTGGGCACGGGGCAGAACTGGCTGCAGGCGCACTAGCTTTTCAGGCCAATGTTAGAAAGCCCGTCAGGCTGCGGTAGACGCAGTCTGACGGGCTTTTTTGCGGGCTGTTCTTATCCCGGCGGCCAGCGGGCCGTATAGCCGGGTATTGCCTTCCTCTTACTCTGCTACGCCATGCTTCCCGAAACCCGCACTTCCCCTCTGCAGAACGTAGCCCGCCTCGGCCTGGGCACTTTCATGGTCTTCGCCGGCGTGGGCCACCTCACCTTCGCCCGGCAGGAGTTCCAGGCCCAGGTGCCCGATTTCGTGCCCCTGGACAAGGATACGGTGGTGCTGCAGTCGGGCGTAGTCGAAATCGGGCTGGGGCTGGCCCTGATGCTTGCCAAGCGGCGGCGCGTGCAGATGGGGCTGGGGCTGGCGGCCTTTTACGCGGCCGTGTTTCCCGGCAACGTGCACCAGTATACCCACCACCTCTCCGCCTTCGGCCTCGACACCGACGCCAAGCGGCTGGGCCGCCTATTCTTCCAGCCCGTGCTGATGGGCTGGGCGCTCTGGTCGACGGGCGCGCTCAAAGCCTGGCAGCGGAAGTCGTAGCCCGGAGCGCCACTGTTTCTTTGGCTAACGTAACCGCTCGACTCGGCGAATTTCCCCCGCTGACTACCAAAAAAAGAGCCGGCCACTGATTAGCGGCCGGCTCTTTTTTGCTTTCCGGGCTCCTTACATGGCCGTGAAAGTCACGGTGTAGGTGTCGGTAGTGCCCTGGCTCAGGTCGGTGCCTTTCAGTACGAGCTTCGACGACGACAGCTCCACGACTTCCAACTGGGCCGTCAGGCCGCCGCCCAGGGCGGTGCTGTTGAGGTACAGCTTGGTTTGGTCGGAGTTCAGGTCCCAGCTGCCGCTCACCACCTGCGGGTCGGAGGCATCGCACCGGGTCGGGCCCTCGTTGACATCCACGGTTTTGTTGCTGTTGAACTTGAGGAAGTTGTCTTTCTCGCAGGCCTCCTGGTCCTTGTAGATGTCGACGGTCGTCGTGATGCCCCGGTCGGTGGAGGTGGCCGTGCCGGCCGTCTGCTGCCAGTTTTTGGCGGTCAGCAAATCTACTTTGCTGGGGTCTTTGTCATCGTCTTTTTTGCAGCCCGCCAAAGATCCGGCCAGCAGCAGACCAGCCAATAGGATGGAAATGTTCTTCATTGTAAACGAAGTAAAAGGTAATAAAATGGAGGAGTTAAGCCAGATAACGCTATCTGAATCCTCAAAAGTATAAGATCCGGCCGCGTATTCCGCCCGCCGGCCGCCGGTATTTTATCCTTCTGGCGGGCGGCGGGCGCAAAACCCCGGCCCGCCGCCCGTAGTTTAGCACCTACTATGTCTGATTCCACGTTTGCCGCTGCTGTTTCCCCCTTCGATGTCGTCGTTATCGGGGCCGGGCCGGTGGGGCTGGCCTGCGCCCTGGAAGTGCGGCGCCGTGGCCTTTCCGTCTGCGTCGTCGATAAGGGCGCGCTGGTCAATTCCCTGGTCGGCTACCCCACCAACATGGAGTTTTTCTCCACCCCCGAGCTGCTCGAAATCGGTGGCTACCCTTTCCCCACGGCTCACTACAAGCCCCTGCGCGAAGATGCCCTCGACTATTACCGCCGCGTGGCCGTGGGCGAAAGCCTCACCCTTCGCCTCTACGAGCGGGTGCTGGCCCTGGAAGGCGCACCCGGCGCTTACGCCGTCGTGACCGAGAAGGGCCGCATCGGGGCCCGCCACGTTGTCGTGGCTACCGGCTTCTTCGACGTGCCCAACCGCCTGGGCGTGCCGGGCGAGGAGCTGCCGCACGTGAGCTACTACTACAAGGAGCCCTACGCCCACGTCGGCCGGGCGGTGGTGGTTATCGGGGCCAAAAACTCAGCCGCCAAGGCCGCCCTGCAGCTCGTGCGAGCCGGCGCCCAGGTGACGCTGGTGGTGCGCGGCGCGGCCGTTTCGGAGTCGGTGAAGTACTGGATCCGGCCCGACCTGCTCAACCGCATTGCCGAGGGCCGCATCACGGCGCTGTTCAACACCACTGTTGAGGCCATCGACGAGGCCGGGGTGCGGGTGCTCACGCCCGAGGGCCCGCGGAGCCTTCCCGCGCACTTCGTGTACGCCCTCACCGGCTACCACCCCGACTACGGCCTGCTCACCGCCCTCGGCATCGACTGCCGCGCCGACGCGGCCCGCACGCCCTGGCACGACGAGGCCACCTTCGAGACGAACCGGCCCGGCGTATACGTGGCCGGCACCGTGTGCGGGGGCCTGAACACCAGCCGCTGGTTTATCGAAAACGGCCGCCACCACGCCGCCGTCATTGCCGCCCGTATTGCGGGGTAAAGCGAAACCGTACCCCAATAAAAAACCCCGCTCCTGATAGAAGCGGGGCTTTTTTGCTTAAGCCAGAGTTTTCGACAGCTTACGGAAACTGCACGGCCCGGTAGTCGTTCGGGTTCACCGACGGTACGCTGGAGCCGTAGTTGGCGTTGATTACCCGGATGAACTCGTTGGCAATAACGGCGTAGCCGCGAGGCGTGGGGTGCACACCATCCAGCGAGAACAGGTTGCCGGAGGCAAACGTGGCCGAGTTGCTGGTACCGTTGATGAACACCCCACTCGACGCAACGTTGCTGAAGAAGGTGTTCATGTCCGCCACCGGCACTTTGTACTTAAGCGCCGTGCGGGCAATGATGGTGTTGAAGCGCGTAGTGGCCGTCGTTACCGCCGCCAGCTCCGTAGCGTCCAGCACCAGTTGGTTCGGAATCGGATTGGTAGGCAGCGAGCCAACGCCGGTAGCTACCAGCGACGAGGCGGGCAGCGTAATCAGGTCGGCCGTAGTAGCCAGGCGCACCGTGTTGGTTGCGCCCGTCTGGATGAAGACGCCGGGCGAAGCGGGGTTAGCCTTCAGGAACGCGGCGGCCACCGTAGCCACCCGCACCGTGGTAAAATAGGGCACGTTGGCAACGCTGGGGACGTTGGCAACTACGCCTTTCACGGTGCCGTTCTTGGTGATTTGCGCCAGCAGCGCCCGGTAGCCCTGGCCAAAGGTTGTAGTATCCGTAATGCCGCCGAGCGGGCTAGTCACCACTCCCCCGGACGTAGCATAAGTCAGCACGTCGTTGCTACCCAGCCAGAAAGTAAAGAACGAGGGGTTCTTCTGCGCGATGTAAGCCAAGTAGGTTTTCGACTGTTTTTCTGCAGTCGTCGGCAGCAGCCGCTCGTAGAAAGGGTTAATGGAGCCGTAGGTAGATAACAGGCTCGTCAGCACCGAGATGCCCGGAATTCCTAGGTTATCGGGCTGGCCGCCGGTGAAGGGCACCAGCTGGTTGCCGCCGGGCAGTGCCGTGCCCGTAATGGCCAGTTTCTCACCCAGAAACTGATTGCCCACGGAAGGCTGCACGGGCGTGGCCGCGCCGTTCTGGATCAACAGCTTGATGTAGCCTGAGCCGTCGGGCTTGTCGGCGGGAAATACGGGCTGCACGAAGTTGGCCGGGCCTTTGCCAGTCAGGGCAAACTGCTTGGCCAGGATGGACGGATACGACGTGGCCTGAGCCTCGTTGTAGAGGCCGCCATCGGAGTAGCCAGCCGTTAGCGAGTTGCCGACGGCGACGTAGCTGGTGAAGTCGGCGGAGCCGGGCGCGCCGGCATCGGGGGCATCAAGCTCCGGCTGGCAGCCGCTCAGGGCGAGGCCGAGCAGGGCCAGCGCCGGAATGGTTTTTCTCAGGGTAGGAAACGTATTCATGAGTGGTGGGAGCTTTCAGCGTTAGAATTTGTAGTGCAGCCCCACGCCGGGGACGTAAGCAACGGTTTTGTACGTACCCGCTACCCGGTCAATGTTAGTCTTGTTGTTGATCAGGTCGCCTTGGCTCTGGCTGCGCTTCTCCAAGTTCTCGTAGAGGAACGACAGGTCCACGCCGAACTTCTCCCCGAAGGCGTAGCTGGCGCCGGCCGAGAGGCTGAGGCGGTTGGCATCGGGCGTCTCGGGGCTGATGAAGCCGTCGCGCACGGGTGTGAAGTCATACGCCGTACCGGCGCGCACGGTCAGGCCGCTGGTCACCTGGTACTGGCCGCCCAGGCGGAAGGTCAGCGCATCCTGGTAGTCGCGGATGGAGGTCGAGGTAGCGGAGCCGCCCACCAGGCCGGCAGTGGCACCGTTGCCGTTATTGCCGCTGAAGGCGAAGTTCAGGGTTTTGTACTGGCTCCACTGCACGAAGTTCACGTCGAAGCCCAGGGTCAGCTTCTCGTTCGGCATCACGCCGACACCCACGCTGACGGTCGAAGGCAGGGGCAGCGTTACGTCAAACTTGTTGGCCGTGAAGTTGCTGCCTACTGCCTGCGGCAGGTTGGAGTACGTCACGTCGCCGCCTTCCACCGTAGCATCTACTTTCGAGCGGTAGCTGATGCCGATGCCGAGCTTCTCGGAAGGCTTGTAATAGATGCCGGCGTTGTAGCCGATCTTGTTTTTGGCGTGGCCATCCAGCGTGACGTGGGAGGTGTTGCCGTTCTGGTCCTGAATTGGAGCGTCTTTCTGCAGGTTCACCGCGCCGTAGGCCAGAATGACCAGGCCCGCGCCAATGCTCAGGTTCTCGGTAATGGCGTAGCTCACCGTGGGCTGCACGAAAACCGACTGCAGGTTGATTTCGGTGAGCGAGTAGCGGCCTTCCCAGCCGTCGGCGTAGCGCAGCTTGCTGCCGAAGGGCGTGTACACGGCCACGCCGGCTTTCCACTTGCCTTCCTTAGGTCCGAAAGCCGCGTAGAAGTTAAACGGCGTCACGATGTCGTGCTGCAGGTCGCGCTGCTGCGTGCCCACTTCCGGCCGGAACGAAACCCGGGCCATAGCCCCATTTACGCCCAGCTGCACCCCGTTGCTGCGGACCATAGCCAGCGCGCCGGGGTTATAGAACATGGCCGCCTGGTCCAGCGACAGGCCAACGCCGACACCGCCCATGCCGATATTTTTCTGTCCGCCCAGGTTTACCTGAAAGCCGCCCGCCGAAGCGGCCGTGCCCGTGAGCAACGCACCACCCACGAGGAGTAGAGATTTTAACTTCATGTGAAAGAGAAAAAAGTGGGACTTTGGGGTTGTAAGAACTTAAAGTGGGGGAACCTCAGCGAATTAGTCGGCGTGCCGACTATATTTCGGAAGAAGCGCAAGATAGTAGAAATCTGAGTCCGTAATCGATTTCGGGCTACTGATTCTCGTCAGTTTCGTGAACCTGCCGGCTCTGGAGGCGGAAGTGCTGCCCGGCTACCAGCAAGTGCACCCGCAGATCCTGCCCCGACACCGGCTCGCCTCGGCCTATGCGCCCTAGGTTGCTGCCACGCAGGTGGCGGCCGTCCACTACCATCACTAGGCCGTCGCCGAATACTTCCACCTCGTTGCCGCCCCGGATGATAATGCCGGTTTCCTCGGCCAGCCCGATGCCCAGGCACATGGGGTGCACCAGCACGGCGTGAGCCAGCCGCCCGAAGCGCCCGCGCTCCACGAAGTGCTGGTCAATGAGCAGCTGGGGCACCAGCTCCAGGCCGTGCACGGTTCGGATACCGCCCTTGCGCAGGGCCCGCCAGCCGTGGCCGTCCACCAGCATCTGGTCGCCGAGCACGGAGGCGCCGGCACTGGTTCCAGCCACGAAAAAGTTCGCGTCGGTGTGGTAGCGGTGGGTGAGCTGGCGCAGAAACTCGGTACCGTGTAGGCACTGGGTTATCATTTCCTGGTCGCCGCCGGTGAAAAACAGCAGGCTGGCTTCCTGCAGGCGGCGCAACGGCGCGGGCCGGTCGGCGGAGCGGCGCTCATCTATCTTGAGGTGGCGCACGTTGGTGCAGCCCAGCTCGCGCAGAGCCCGAATGTAGTTGGCCCCGGTGGTAGTAGCGTCGCTGGAGGCCATGGCCAGGATTTCGATGCGCGCCTCGGGCGAGGGCAGCAGGTCGCTGAGCAAGGCTAGCATGGCATCGTCGTCGCCGCCGCCGAGGGCAACGAGGGTTCCGAGCGGCGGAGTAGACGACTGAGGCATAGGTGGCGAAGAGTAGAGCGGAGTCAAAAGTACGAGGGGCGTTGGAAGATAAGCTGGGAAAACGGCCAACGCACGGCACTACGCGGCCCCCATGTTACGCAGTAAGCGGAGTTATTTCCTAAAAAGGGCGGCCAATTCCCTGATTCGTTTTGTACGGGCCTTCTTTCTGCCAGTGTAGCAGTTGAGCTTATTTACCGGGGCGCACCAGCAGTTTTTGTGGTTACGGCGGTTTTTTAGGCTATTTTTGCGCGCCCGTTTTCGGACCAAACCTTCCTGCCTAGCGAGAAACCTCCCCTTTTCCTTTTAATGAATCAGCATCCGACTACCGACCAGATTACGTCCCTGATTCAGGAGGGCGAATTTTTCAAGCTTAAGGAGTCGCTCAAGAGTTTTGAGCCGTCGGAATTGGTTGAGCTGATCGAAGCCGAAGAAGAGCGGGAACAGCTGATTATCTTCCGCCTGCTGCCGCTGCGGTTGGCCACGCAGGTGTTCGAATACCTCGATCTGGAAGTGCAGAAGCACTTTCTGGCCAACCTGACCCAGGAAAAGATTACCGACATCCTCAACGAGATGTCGCCGGATGACCGGACGGCGCTGCTGGAATTTCTGCCCGACGACTTCGTGAAGGAGCTGATCCAGACCTTGTCGGAGCCCGAGCGCAAGGTGACGCTGGAGCTGCTGGGATACCCCGAGTATAGCGTGGGCCGCCTGATGACGCCCGACTACATTGCCATCCGCGAGGACTGGACCGTGCAGCAGGTGCTCGACTACATCCGCCGCCACGGCGGGCAGTCCGAAACGCTGAGCATGCTCTACGTGACCGACAGCCGCGGCCGGCTCATCGACGACATCCGCATCCGGGAGTTTCTGCTGGCCCCGCTCGATAAATCCGTCAACGACATCATGGACCGGCGCTTCGTGAGCCTGAACGCCATGCAGGACCAGGAAGAGGCCATTGAGGTGTTTCGGCGCAACGACCGGGTGGCGTTGCCGGTGGTCAACAACGAGGGCGTGCTGTTCGGCATCGTGACCATCGACGACATCCTCGACATCCGCGAGGAGGAAGACACCGAGGACATCCAAAAGCTCGGCGGCTCGGAAGCCCTGGACGAGCCCTACCTGACGATTCCGCTGCTCAACATGGTGCGCAAGCGGGCCGGCTGGCTGGTGATTCTGTTGATCGGGGAAATGTTTACGGCCACGGCCATGGGCTTCTTCGAGGACGAAATTGCCAAGGCCGTGGTGCTGGCGCTGTTTATTCCGCTCATCATCAGCGCCGGCGGTAACGCCGGCTCCCAGGCCACTTCCCTCATCATCCGGGCCATGTCGCTGGGCGAAATCACGCTCAGCGAGTGGTGGCGGGTGATGCGGCGGGAGCTGGCGGCAGGTTTGATGCTGGGCATTATCCTGGGCGTGGTGGGGCTGATCCGGATTCTGGTCTGGGCCTACCTCTACCCCAAGGACTACGGGCAGCACTACCTGCTCATCGGCTTCACGGTGGGCTTGTCACTGGTCGGCATCGTGCTGTGGGGCTCGTTGGCGGGCTCCATGCTGCCGCTGCTGCTCAAGCGCCTCGGCGCCGACCCTGCCACGTCCTCCGCGCCCTTCGTGGCCACGCTGGTCGACGTCACCGGGCTGGTGATTTACTTCTCCTTCGCAGTGCTGTTTTTGCGCGGCACGCTGCTGTAGACGGAATTAGTAATTAGGAATGAGTAATTACCGGGGGTAAAGCGGCGAAGCCCGCATCTCGGCTCACCCCAGCTTCTGTCATGGCTTCTCCCCACCGGCTTTTCCTGGTTCTGTTGCTGCTGGCCGGCGGGCTGCTGAGCGGCTGCGCGCGGTTTATTCAGTATAATCAGCTGGCCGACGGCTACTACCACGTTCGGGCGGCTACGCCGGCGGCCCTGCGCGGGCAGTTGGCCCCGGACCGGGTGTACGTGCAGCAGCACCACGACACGCTGGATTTCACCCCAGCCCCGGTTTCCGACGCCGTACCGCCCACCTACCGCTACCGCCTGCAGCCCGCCGAAACGGTGTATTTATCGCGCAAGAGCTTCGACCTCGACGTTTTCTCGATTCCCTTCAAGGTGCTGCCCCCGCGCCGGGGCCTGCCGGTGCAGCTCAATACCAACTTCAACGTGGCCCTGTACGCGGGCCGGCGCTTCGACTTCTACCGTGCCACCGCCCGCCGCACCACGCCCTTCGGCCCCACGCCCGTGGTGCGCGGCAACGGCTTCGGCTACGGCATCTTCGGCGGCCTGGGCTCTTCGCTCATCACCCCCGACGTCACGCAGCAACGCTCCCTGACCGGCTACGAGGGCTTTACCCTGCACGGCGGCGTGGCCGCCATCTACGACGCGCGCGTGTTCAACCTCGGCCTGGCCCTG
>Ga0247729_10000573_pt1 | contig 15009 bp, 9 predicted proteins | sample UWRJL133311R2_FD_180958 | JGI IMG/M metagenome (GOLD analysis project Ga0247729, IMG submission 180958) | Plant litter microbial communities from Arlington Agricultural Research Station in Wisconsin, United States - UWRJ-L133-311R-2 | ecosystem: Environmental > Terrestrial > Plant litter >... | reverse complement strand
GGGTATTCTCGGAGCCGCCGGTGGCATTGAGGCTATCCTGAATCACGCTACCAAGCTGCTCCCGGTCCACGCGGAACTGGTCGTACTGCGGGCCAAAGCCGACTTTGAGGAAGCTGAACACGTCTTTCTCCAGCGTCGGCGACACGTACAGGCGCGAAAAGCGCACCCGGTAGGAGTTGGTCACGGTGCGGTTGGTCACGTTATCCCGGTCGTTAGGCTGCGCGAGGTTCTTGGTCTCGTTGCCGATGCCGAAGAAGTTGTAGAGCAGCTGCGGACCGTAGAGCTGGGCGTTGACGTGCACGTTGAACTTGCCCAGCACCTCCGTAAATTGGCCGGTGTAGCGCACGTTGTAGGCGTCGCGGGAGGGCGCGTAGTTGGCCGCCAGGGTCTGCTGGGTGGCGAAGGGCGTCTTGCGGAAGGCGTAGGTGCGGTACGTCACGCCGCCGCCCACGAAGATGCCGTCATCGATGTTGTAGCCGAAGTAGGCGGCCGGGCCGAAGTAGTTGAGCGTGTAGTCGCCGCGGTTGGTGCGCGGGTGCACGTCGTAGCGGTTCACGTCGATGCCGGGTGCCAGGCGCAGGCGCGCCTCCTTGCCCGCTACGATGACGTTGCCGGAGTCACCGTCGTAGATCTGGGTTTTGTGGCGCAGGCCGCCCACGCGGGAGTTGTCGGTGATGGAGTCCTGGCCCGTGCCGGCGATGATGCGCAGCATGGAGCCGCCCTTCGAAGTGCCCGAAACCTTGTACACGTCGTTGCCGGCGAAGCCGTAGAGGCGGATTTCCCGGGTGTCCTGGTCGAAAGTCTTGTCGAAGAGCACCTTGTTGGCCTGCCCTTCCTTGTTGATCTTGGTGACCTTGACGCGGGTTTTGTCCCCGTCCAGGCGCGTCACCTCAAACTTCTCCTGCTTCTTGCTGCCCTTCACCTCCACGATATGGTCGAGGGTGCTGTAGTAGTCGGCGGCCAGCTTGGGCAGCAGGTCCCGGCGGCTCTTGAGCTTGGCCACGATTTCGGCCCCGTGCAGGTTGTAGATTTCCTTGGGCCACTTGCTGCGGAAGGCTTTCTCAATCACGTCGTCGGTGAGGGCGGCCTTCATTTCCTCGGCAATCTTCACCCAGTCCTCCTTGGTCACCGAAGCCAGGAAGGTCCGGTCGTTGGCCAGGGCTGTCAGGTTGAGGCCCTTGTAGTCGGCGTAGTCGTAGCCGAAGTTCTGGAAGTTGCGGATGGCAAACTTGCGCGAGGCCAGGTACGGCAGCAGGCCGTCACCCTTGAAGAAGGCAATGTCGCGGTCTTCGGGCACGGCCGTGAATTTCCGGTCGCCGTCCTTGTCCTTTTTCTCGGCCCAGCGCCACTGGTCCTCGTGCCGGTCCCAGTCGCCGATCCACATATCGAACAGGCGGGAGCGGGCGAAGGCCTTCTCGTTGACGCGGTTGTCGTTGTCGTCGATCAGGCGCTCCATCACCTTATCGGTGCCCACCAGGTTGGTGGCGTTACCCAGCGAGGCCACGTTGCTCTGGTCGTCCTTGGCGTCTTCCTCGAAGCCCGCGGGCGTGTTGGCGAAGCGGTTCAGGTACTGGCCCAGCAGCGGGTCCTGAGGGATGTAGACCGGCTTGGGGTTGGTATGTAGGATCTTGGCGGCATCGGCCAGGGGCGGAATGGCGAAGGAGGCAAACGGGTGCTGGGCCGAAATCTGGTCCTGCAGAATATCCTTAGCGGCGCCCTCGCGCAGGGCCTCGGGCAGCACCGCGCCGGGGTCCTTATCGATGCCGCGGATGGTATAGTTGCGGCCCGCCTCGTTGCGCACCTTCAGCGAGGCCGTCTGCTTGCCGCCCCCGATCTTGTAGGGCTCCAGGCCGCCCTGCTCGGTGGCCATGTCGAGCACCTTAAACTTGACCGGCGTCGCCCACTCCTTGCGGTAATGGTCGCCGAAAAGGAAGTTGTGAAACTTGCCGTGGTCATCGTAGCTCGGGTTTACGGCCACCGTCACGGTACTGTCGCGGAAGTCGAGGCGCTTAACCTGCTTGGTCTCGATTTTCTGGGCTACCTGCTTGGTTTGCTGGGCGTAGAGTGGCGTGCGGAACACGAGGTGGCCTTTCTCACCCTTGTCGTCGGGAATCCAGAACTCGGTCCAGACCTCGCCGTTGTCGTAATAATTGACTCTCGACCAGCCTTTTTCCTTGTCGGAGAAGATGGCATTGGCGCCGCTGCCGTTGCGTACGTGCTGGGTTTTGCAGCCCGAGCCGCTCACGATCTGGTGCCAGGTGTTCTGCTTGAAGTACTGCAGGTTGTGCTCGTGGCCCGAGGCGTAGACGATGTTCGGGTACTTGTCGAAAATCTCCGTGAGCCCCTTTTTGTAGGCCTGGTACTGGGGGTGGGCAATGTCCTGGCTGACCCCGCCGTACTTGCGGGCAAACGGGTAGATGGAGCCGATGATGGGCAGCGGCAGAAAGGCGTACTTATAAACGATGGACAGCGGGAAGAAGTGGTCGGCCAGGGTGAAGTAGCCGCCGTGGATACCGTCGGACAGGATCGGGTGGTGGGCCACGACCATGATGTTTTTGTCCTGGTTGCGCTGGATGATGTCTTCGAGCTGGGTGAAGAAGTCGGTTTCGTTGGCCACGCCGCAACCGCTGTTCGAGCCGTAGGGCCGCTCCCCGTTGGTTTGCACAAACCACTGCGAGTTGATGGCAATCATGACCAGATCATCCTGCATGCGCACCTCAAACGGGCCGGGGCAGGCGTCGCGCGGGATGAAAAAGTCGCCGGTGTAGGCGAAGGCGGCCGAGTCGGAGGTGAGGTAGCTTTCCACGAAGGCCTGCTCCCGGTTCACCTGATCTACGCCGCCGGCCAGGCCCTGCTTCCAGTCGTGGTTGCCGGGCACCATGTACTTCTCGCCGGTGTAGTCGCGCAGCACGTTGAGCTGAGCCACCAGCCGCTCCTCCGACACTTTCCGGTCACTGGCGCCTTCGCGGGGCATGCCGTACTCGTACACGTTGTCGCCGAGGAAGATGGTGGTGCTCTTGGCGCCTTCCTTCAGAATCTGCTGGCGCAGGAAGTTCAGGGAAGGCTCCCCGCCCTGGTCCTTGGGCGCGGGCTTGCCCACGTCGCCGATCAGAAACACGGTGTAGCGGATGTGGGAGCTGTCGGGCGGGGTTTTGCTTTTCCAGTTCTCACCCCCGTGGTGGTAGTTAGGCCGCGTGGGGTGGGCGGTCTGAGTTTTCGGGGCTTTCTGGGCAAATGTGGTGTTCAGGCCACCCAATAGCAGCAGGCAGCACAACAGGAAAGGTCTTCTCATGTGGAAGCGGAGAACGGGAAAAGCGAAGCGGTAGTATTCGGGCCAAACCCGCCGGGCGCGGCGGAGTTGCGAAAAATGACGTAAACTTAACTCTACGCACCCGCGCAAAGGTCGTTGAATCGGTCCGTACGCAGACGGCGGCGGCGCGGTTGGGCCGGGCCCCACATTCGGCCGACAAAAACCTCCGCTCCGGATTCGCGTTCTAAGCCGGTTAGGGGCGCCGTTTCGCCACCGGCGCCTTCTTCCTTCTACTTCCCGCATGGAAACAACCGAAATCATCAAGCCGGCCAAGGCCGAAATCCTGAAAAAGGCCAAGACGTATATCACGGCCCTTTTTGAGGAGAAACTGCCCAAGCAGCTCGTCTACCACTCCTTCAAGCACACGGCGGCCGTGGTAAAGGAGGCCCGGGCCCTGGGCGAGGCCAGCCTGCTGAGCGAGGCCGACCTGGAGGTGCTGACGCTGGCGGCCTGGTTTCACGATGCCGGCTACACCGAGGTGTACGACGGGCACGAGTACCGCAGCATGGAAATGGCCGAGCAGTGGCTGACCAAGGAAGGCTACTCCACCGAGCGGATTGCCGTCATCAAGGACTTGATCCGGACCACGCACCGCGACGAGCCGGCCGAAACTGAGCTGCAAAAGCTGCTGGCCGATGCCGATATGAACAGCATGGGCCGGGAAGACTTTTTTGCCAATGCCGAGCTGCTGCGGGCCGAGTGGGAGTCGACGCTGGGCAAAACCTACTCCCCCACCGAGTGGGCTGAAAGCCAGCTCGACTTTTTGCTGACGGCCAAGTTCCACAGCGCCGCGGCCAAGGAGCGGTACCAGGAGCAGTTCAAGGAAAACCTTAAGGAGCAGCGCAAGCAGCTCAAGAAAGTTGAGAAGAAAACCAAGAAGAAGCTGGCGGAAGCCACCGGTAACTTCGCCGAGCCCAAGCGCGGCATCGAGACGATGTTCCGGACCATGTATTCCAACCACATGAAGCTCTCGGACATGGCCGACAAGAAGGCCAACATGATGATTAGCCTCAACGCGGTGCTCATGTCGGTGATTATCACCTACGCCGGGGCCAAGATGGGTAAGACGGCCGCCGTGGACGCCATCTTCGCCAAAAACCCGATTCTGGCCGTGCCCATGGGCATTCTGCTAGTCACGGCGCTGCTCTCGGTAGTGACGGCCATCCTGTGCGCCCAGCCCGACGTGACGAGCTTCAAGTGGCTTAAGCGCAGCCCCCAGATTGCCACCAACCGCCGGGTGAACCTGCTGTTTTTCGGCAACTTCAGCAAGCTCAGCCTCGACGACTTCCAGAGCGGCATGGGCGAAATCATGCGCCAGAAAGATGCCCTCTACACCAACATGGTCACCGACATCTACTACCTCGGCGACGTGCTGACCCGCAAGTACCGCCTGCTGCGCCTGAGCTACACCATCTTCATGGTCGGCCTGATCCTGACGGCCCTCTCGTTCGGCATCGCGCTGCTGTACAAGAGCTAAACGTAATTAAAGCTGCTATTGCGAGCATTCTGCGTATTAAGAAGAGACGCGGCAAGCCGTCCTCTGAAGTGTAAACAGCCCTTTTTTATTACAAAGCCCCGATGTTAGCGCAACGTCGGGGCTTTGTGTATTAACAGTGTTTGGCTCATTGTCTAGGACGGATTGCTTCGTCGTACCTCCTCGCAATGACCAATTGGGCTCTTCACCGCTTCTGCATATGCTCGCACAGCGTGGCGAGCTGCCGGGCGGCGGCACCCATGAAGCGCTGCATGCGGCGCAGCTGGCCGAAGCGGATCAGAGGCCGGGCGCTGGCAATGTAGCCGTAGCGAAACTCCAGCGTGACCAGGCAGGCCTCGTCGGATACGGCTTCGATGAAGTAGAACAGCATCGAGTTGGGGAAGAGGCGGAACAAGGAAATCTTCTCCACGTACTCGATGCGGGCCTCGTCGGCGAAGTACTGCACGGTCTGAAAGTCGATCTGGCCGCGGTTGAGCTGCACCTTGTAGCTGGTGCCCAGGCGGCCGGTTTTGGTCACGTCGTACTGCACGGCTCGCACGCCGGGCATCCAGTGGGGCCGCAGCCGGAAGTTGCTGATGACGCGTAGCGCGTAGGCCGTCGGCACCTGAATGGCCCGCTGCACCTTGATGGCGTTGCGCTGGCTGCCCTGGGTCTGTCCCCCGTTCTGGGCGCCGTTGAGCAGCAGGCGCAGGGGCGAGAGGTAGGCGTAGCGGTAGCAGATTTCGCCCAGGTGGTCGTAGAAGCAGGTGCCGCGCAGCAGCCGGGTCCAGGAAAAACCCCGGGCCACGTCGGTGGGCGTCTGGGTGCTGAGGTAGCCGTCGGAGAGCAGGATGTATTCGCTGCCGGTGATGTTGTTTTTGAGCAGCCGGTGCACCACGATGACGTCGCGGCCCATGAGCTTGGTAAACTGCCGGATCTGGGCCACGCTCACCCGCCCGTAGTGCACGATGATTTTGATGGTGAGGTCGTGGCTGCGCAGGGCCGCACTCAGGGCCGAGTCCATGTCGCGCTCTACCAGACGCACGTAGTTCTGGAAGTCGAGGAAGATACGGCGGCACTGCGTGACCAGCTCCTGAATGCCCGGCGGCGGCCCGAGGCGGTAAAACAGGATGGCGTCGCCCTGAATTTCGCTTACCTCCATGCCGAGCATGTTGGCCTCGATCAGGATTTCGAGCAGGTCGGCAATGAGCTGGGGCGCCAGCGGGCTGCCCGATTCCTGAATAAAGCGCGTGAAGCCGCTGATGTCGGGAATAAAAAGCAGCGCGGGCACCATCCCGTCGGCACCCGCGGCGGCGGGTGTGGTAGTGGCGCGGTGGCCGGCGGCGCGGCGGGCGGCGTGCATATCGTCTAATAACCCCATTTGGCGGGAAAGCTAGGAAAGAAACCTGGTCGGGGCGCAACGGCAGCGGCTATACGCTGGCGGAGCAGGCGCGGGTTTGGGCCGCCACCCGATTCGCCCTACCTTTGCCGCAGTCTTTACGACGCCGGCCCCGTAGTTCAACGGATAGAACAAGGGTTTCCTAAACTTTAGATGTGAGTTCGATTCTCGCCGGGGCCACCAGGAATACTTCCGATTAGCCGTTCCGCCGCCTGACTCCGCCACCGTAGTCAGGCGGCTGCCTTTGGGACCCAGAGCCCGGTTCCGTGCCAACGGCAATGCATCACGACCGGTCAGTTCCATATTATTTCCGGCATTCCGCCGGTTTTCTCCGTATCCGCCGCAGCGCTTCCAGGCAACTCAGCGGTAGCCAAACTCTCGGTGGGCGGGCCACGTTGTTAGGGTAGCCGGCTTCGCTTTTCCGCCATATCACTTTCCCGCTCTGCCATGATCCGCATCATTCTCACCGACGACCACACCATCCTGCGCGAGGGAATTCGGGCTCTGCTTACGGCCGAGCCGGACCTGCAGGTAGTGGGTGAGGCTGCCAATGGAGAAGCTCTGCTCAGCCTGCTGGACTCTACGCCCACCGAAGTGGTGTTGCTGGATCTGAATATGCCCGGCATGGATGGATTCGCCGCGCTGGAGCAGCTGCGGGCACAGCACCCTGAGGTGAAGGTACTGGTGTTGTCGATGCTCGACCACGAAAAGTACGTGGCCCGCGCCCTGGATAGCGGCGCCCGGGGCTACATTCTCAAGAATGCCGATAGCACCGAAATCATGTACGCCATCCGCACCGTGGCCGATGGACGGCTGTTTCTGTGCACCGATATTGGGCTGGACCTGCTGCGCAAGCTCACCCAGGCCAGCCCGGAAAAGCCGGCTACCGACGCCGGCACCAAGATGGCCAGCGACCTGTCGACCCGGGAGCTGGAAGTGCTGCGCCTGATTGCCGAAGGCCTGACCAACGCCGAAATTGCCGACAAGCTCTTTACCAGCAAGCGCACCATCGAAACTCACCGACAGAACATCATCGAGAAAACCCAGGCCAAAAACACCGCCGCCCTCATCAAGTACGCCCTCAACCAGGGTCTGATTGAATAACCCGGCCTCTGAATCATCCTCTCTTGAGTACGGTACTTCCTGCTGCCAAATAGCGACCTGCGTAGCTGCCAAGAATATATACTGATTTTGGGCGGGTGGAGTACTGAGCTTTTTACCGCAGCTGGCCCCTTGATCTTAACCTGGGCATGAGGACGCCCAGTTCCGTTATTACGCTTATAATTAAATAATTATGGCTCAATTACCCGGGTGAATAGCCAGCCGCGGCGGCTGAACTAGCTGCATCAGACCAGCTTCAAACCCTGAGCGGGCACCAACCCTGGCGCGGTGCGCTCCGTTTTCAGCCGTACCGAACTGTATTCTACTCCCATGCCCACCCGCAAAAAAACCGTCGCCAAGTCGGCTGCGGATACCGCCTGTCCTAAGCCCCAGGGTATCCTGATTGCCGTTGGCGGCCACGAAAACAAGGGCGAAAAACCCGAAAGAGGCTCCAACCAGGACCGCAACCTCAACTTCGTCACCGAAGGCATTCTGCAGCGCTTTGTGGAGGAGCTAGTCGGCACCGACCCACTGATTGTCGTCGTTGCCACGGCCTCCGCCGAGCCCGAAGAAGCGGCCCGCGACTACCACGAAGTATTCCACCGCCTCGGCGTAAAGCGCGTCGAGACGCTCGACGTGCGGGAACGGGCCGACACAACCCGCGCGGAAGTGCTTGGGCTCATTGAGGAAGCGGCCGGCTTCTGGTTTACGGGCGGCGACCAGCTACGCCTCACGGCCCTGCTCGGCGGCACACAGTTGCTGCATCGGCTTAAGGAGCGCTACACCCACGAGCGAATCGTGCTGGGCGGCACCAGCGCCGGCGCCACGGCCATGAGCACGCCCATGATTTACGAGGGCCGCGACGACGCCGGCTTCCGTAAGGGCGAAATTGCCATTACCACCGGCCTGCAGTTTATGCACGACGTGGCCATCGATACCCACTTTATTGCCCGGGGCCGCATTGCCCGCATGGCCCAAATTATTGCCACCAACCCAACCTGCCTGGGACTGGGCATCGAGGAAGACACCGCCGTGATAGTGCGCGAAGGCTACCACATCGAGGTTATCGGCAGCGGCTTAGTCACGGTGCTGGAAAGCAATGACGCCACGGCCACCAACATCTACGACATCAGCCCGGAAACGCCTTTTTCCATCCGCAACCTGCGCCTGCACCTGCTCGGGGCCGGGGAAGAGTACGACCTGCCCACGCCCCCGGCGTTGCACCTCTAGCCGGCCGAGTCGAATCCGGACACCTGTTTTCGCCAATCAAATTGCTGGCCGGCCCCGGCCAGCGAGGAGAAGTAGCGGGCCCAACTGCGCCGGCAGCCCAGACCCTGAATGTACGTACCAGCGCGTACCCCCTTGCTGTTCTGCGGCTTGTCAGCGGGCATCCGGGCCCGGTCCGAGGCGACGGGCCTCGCAGAAATTATGTCCGTTGTACCTGCACAAGCGTATACAGACCCACGCCCGACTTTGCGCTAACCACCTCTGTCTGAGCCCTGTTCTACTCTGCCCCTTCCCACCCAAACATCTACTCTCATGGCCGCTCTGGAAGTATATCACGAGATTTTACCGGAAAGCTACCTGCTGATTCTGGCCGAAAACGCCGAGCTGCCCGAAGAGGTGGCCCTGGCTAAAGCTCTCCGGCGGGCCGCCCGCAGCGGCAAAGCCTACGTCTGGGTCGACTGCAGCCACATCCGGCAGCTGCCCCAGCAGGCGCTGCTGCTGCTGCTCAAATACTACCAGCAGCTGCGCCAGCGCCACATGCCGCTGGTGCTCTGCCACCTCGACGAAAGCCTGCAGCAGCTGTTCCGGCAGCTGCCCGCTGCCGCCCGCCCGCCCATCGTGGACACGCTGCTCGATGCCGACCACTACTGCCACAACCAGCAGGCAGCTAAATAATGCCGGCCAGCCCGTTGATAATCAGGGCCACCACAGCCGTATTGAACCCAAACGACAGCACGCCGTGCAGCAGGGCCATGCGCCGCAGCGTGCGGCTGCTGATGCTCACGTCGGCGGTCTGGGCCGTCATGCCCACCACGAAGGCGAAGTAGGCGAAGTCGAGGTAGTCGGGGTCGGTTTCGCCGCCGGGGAAGTCGAGGCCGCCTTCCTGGTTGTCGGCGTCGGTGGCGGGGTCGTAGAAGAGGTGGGCGTAACGGAGCGTGAACACGCTGTGCAGCAGCAGCCAGGCTTCGGCCACGCCCGCAATGGCGATGCCCGCGTGCGCCAGTAGCCGGGCCGGGGGCAGCGTATGCAGGGTCCGGAGCAGCACCACCACGCCCAGAAAGCTGGCGCAGGCCCCACCCACGAGCAGCACGAACGAAACCACCCGGCCGGGGTCTTCACTGGTGGCCACGGCGCGGATGTGGTCGGGGTCGGCGGTGAGGATGGCGGCCCAGAGCAGCAGCAACGACACGCCGGCAAAGGCATCCCAGGCCGCCACCAGCCGCCCGGCCAGGTGCACGTCGGCGGGAGCCAGCCAGTAGGCGCCGAAGCCCAGCAGCAGCGCAATCAGGACGCGCCACAGCGCGGGCGTAGCCCCGACGCGGTGGGCCGCGCGAAACCAGAGGGAGGAAGCAGCCATAGAGGGCGCAAAGTCGGCTAAAAGCGCGAATAACGCCGGTTTTTGCGCCGCGTCTATTCCGCGGGCCGCAACTGGATGGTAAAGGCGGTACGGCCGTCAGCCTCGGTGGCGAGGCGGAAGCGGAAGTCGTGCTGGAGCAGAATGTCGCGCACGAGCGTGAGGCCGATGCCCTGGCCGTCGCGCTTGGTGCTGAAAAAGGGCGTAAACAGCCGCTGCTGCACCTCGGGCGTGATGCCGGGGCCGTCGTTGAGCAGGCGCAGCGCGGGCGGCTCGGCGGTGGTCTGCACGGTCAGGTTGCCGCCCTGGCCGATGGCTTCGAGGGCATTCTTGACGATGTTGAGCACGGCCTGCTCCATCTGCTGGTGGTCGAGGCGGACGTAGAGCGGGCCGGGCGCCAGCTCCCAGTGCCAGGTGATGCCGCGCTTCTCACTTTGCACCAGCATGAGGCGGTGAATGGCGCGCAGCAGCTCGTGCACGTCGCAGGGCTGGGGGTTGGGCGCGGGCAGCCGCACGAGGTTAGCAAAGTTGGCAATGAAGTTAGCCAGGTGGGTGTTGCGGCTGATGGACACCTCCAGGGCCTCGGTGAAGTCGGGCTGGTCGGCGGCCCGGAGCTGAGCGGTGTAGTGCCCGAAGCTTTGCAGGATGGAGTTGATGGCCCCGATGGAATTGTTGATTTCGTGCGACATCATCCGGATCAGCTTCTCGTAGGCCTGCTTTTCCTGGCGGATCAGATCCTGGGTCAGCTCTTCGAGCACGATGAAGTTGCGGGTGAAGCCGCGGTCCAGGAAGTGGGAGCAGTGGGCGCGGTAGGTTTGCACGCCGGAGAGGCGAATCACCTGGGGGCGGCCGGTGTGCAGCGTGCTCAGGGCCGGGCCCCACTCCCCGGGCAGCTCGGCGGGCCGGCAACCCAGCAGCGCGGCGGCGGGCAGCTGCAGGCAGGCGGCGGCGGCGGGGTTAAGCGTCTCGATACGGCCCTCGAAGTCGAGCAGCAGCACCCCGGCCGGCGAGGCCTGCAGCAGCCGCTCGAGCAGAAAGCTTTTCTCGTGCTGGGTCACGCGCTCCTGCCGCAGCTCGTCAATCATGTGATTGTAGACGTCGATGAGCTGGTCCATCTCGTGCTGGCCCACGGGCACGAACTTCATGGAGAAGTCCTTGGCCCGGATAGCTTCGGTGCCGGCGGCAATGAGCTGAAACGGCCGCACGAAGCCCCGGTATAGCTGCACGGTGAGCACCACCGATACCAGCAGCAGCCCCTCCAGACCCACAAACAGCGGCGCATTGGTCCGCAGCACCTGCCCGGCCAGCACGATGAGCACGCCGTGGATGAGGGTGACGAAGAGCAGAAACTTGAGGCGCAGGGTCATGAAACGAAGGTAGGACTCCTAGCTGCCCTTTTCCGTGTCGAAGGGAATGGCATATTTTTCCAGGCGGCGGTAGAGGGCGCCGCGGCTCAGGCCCAGGGCTTTGGCCACGCGGCTCACGTTGCCGCCGTAGAAATCCATCGACTTGCGGATCATTTGGGCTTCCAGCTCGTCGAGGGTCATGGAGCCGACGGCGGGCAGCTCGCCGGGGGCGGCGGGCCGGGGCGGGGCTTTCTGAAACTGGGCCTGAAAGTCCTCGGGGCCCAGTTCGTCGTTGCCGCTGACGAGCACGGCGCGCTCCACCAGGTTTTTCAGCTCCCGGATGTTGCCGGCCAGGGGCAGCTCGCGCAGCCAGTGCAGGGCGCGGGTGCCCACCTTCAGGGCCGGGCGGTGGTAGGTGGCGCGCAGGTTCTGGACGAAGTGCTGCACCAGCAGCGGGATGTCGTCGGGCCGCTCGCGCAGGGCGGGCAGGCGCACGGTGATGAGGTTGATGCGGTAGAAAAGGTCTTCGCGGAAGCGGCCCTGCTGCACCAGCTCGGCCAGGTGGCGGTTGGTGGCGCAAATCACGCGGATGTCCAGCTTGCGGGGGCGGCTGTCGCCGAGCACCTCGTAGGTGCGGTCCTGGAGCACGCGCAGCAGCTTCACCTGGGAGCCCAGGTCCAGCTCCCCGATTTCGTCGAGGAAGATGGTACCCTTGTTGGCCAGCTCGAAGCGGCCCACCCGGTCGGTTTTGGCGTCGGTGAAGGCTCCGCGGCGGTGCCCGAACATCTCGCTCTCAAACAGCGAGGCCGAGATGCCGCCCAGGTTGACCTTCACGAAGGGCTGCTGGCGGCGGTGGCTGTTGTGGTGGATGGCCTCGGCAATGAGCTCCTTGCCGGTGCCGCTTTCGCCCTCGATGAGCACGGAGGCGTCGGTAGCGGCCACCTGGCCCACGCTGCGCAGCAGGTGCAGCAGCTGCGCGTCCTGCCCCACGATGTCGCGGAAGTTGAACTGCCGGTCCAGGTCGCGGCGGCCGAGGGCGGGGGCGTCAGGCGGGGCCGGGTGCTCGTGCAGGGCCAGGATGGTGCGGATGGTCTGGAGCAGCGCGTCGTTGTTCCAGGGTTTGGTCACAAACTCGGCGGCCCCGGCCTTGATGCCTTCCACGGCCAGGGTGATGGAGCCCCAGCCGGTAATCAGAATCACGGGCAGCTGGGGCGCCAGGGCCTTGAGCTGGCCTAGCAGCTGCAGGCCGTCCTGACCGGAGGTTTCCAGCGAGTAGTTCATGTCCAGGAGCACCAGCTGGGGCAGGGCGGCGCGCACCACGGCCAGGGCCTCGGCGGGCGTAGCCACGGCCCGGGCCACGTGGCCGGCCTGCTTGAGCAGAAGTCCCAGCGAGGTGCGGACGGCCAGGTCGTCATCGACAATGAGAATCATAAGCTAGAGGCGAAGGACGGAAAAGACGGGTAGAAAACCCGGCATCCGGGGCTGGGAAGTCGGGCTTTCAGGCAAAAGACGCGGCCCTGCCGCCTAGAAGCCGGGTTTTCAGGGGTAAGATGGCCTTCGCCGGAGACGAAAGGTAGGTTGACTGGGGTAGCCAGCCTGGCGGCTCCGGCAAAGGCCTACTCTTCTCGCAACGCCACGGCAGGCTGGATAGCGGCGGCCAGGCGGCTGGGCTGCCAGGCGCAAAGGGCCGTGATGAGGTACACGCCCAGCGCCGCCGCCCCGATGCCCGCCGCGTAGAAGCCCGGGGCTAGCTCGAAGGCCCCCAGCAGCGGAAACTGCACCGCCAGCAGCGTGCCCAGCAGCACGCCCAGGGTGGTCGTAATCATCATCTCGCCCAGAAACTGCCGGCTGATGGCCGGCCCGGTGGCACCCATGGCCCGGCGCAGCCCGATTTCGGCCCGGCGCTGGCTGATGTTGTACCAGAGCACCCCGAACAAGCCCAGGGCCACGTTGATAATCAGAAACAGGCTGATGAGGGCCAGCCCGACGATGGGCACCAGGGAGTAGCGGCGCTTACTCAGCCGGTCGTCGTTGACTACCCGCACCTCGGTGGTCCACTGCCGGGTGACGCCGGCCACGGTGCGGGCCACTTTCTCCTGGAGCACCCCACCCTCCCCGGGGGCCACGCGCACCACCACGTTGGCCGTTTCCCAGTGGGTGGTGTCGTAGGGCAGCAGGCGCTGCCACACCGAGGGCACGGCGGGGCCAAAGTCGTTTTCCATCCGCACGTTGTCGACCACGCCCAGCACGTAGAACTCGTCCTCGGGCTTAGGCGCCTCCTTCATGTCGCCCCAGGTAAAGACTTTGCCCAGCGCCGGCCCGGGCCCAAACAGGCTTTCGCGCAAATCCTGGGTGATGACGACGGGGCGGTGGTGGTTGCCGTCGTCGGGCGGGGCAAACCAGCGGCCCTCGCGCAGGTGCAGCTGCATCACGGCTTGGTACTTGTCGTCGGCAGCGTACACGTTGGTCACCGGTGACTTGCGGCCCTTATAGCTGAACTCTGAGTTGCTGGTGCTGAAGGTGAAGGGCAGGTTGCCGCTGGTGAGGGCCGCCGTGCGCACGCCGGGCAGGGCCTGCACCTGGCGCAGCACGTCGTCGAGCTCGGTGCGGGGCATCTTCTCGCCCTGCGCGGCCCGGATTTCCAGCCGCCACACCTGGTCGTAGTTGAAGCCGTGGGGCTCCAGGTAGTACTTGGCGAAAGTAATGAGCATGGTGCCCACGCCGAAGAGCACCACGAAGGAGAAGAAGATTTCGCTGATCAGCAGCAGGTTGGCCCGCTTGCGGTTCCAGATGAGTTTGAAGAGGTGGCGAAGCATGGGAGCAGGAAAAAGAAGAGAGAAAAGGGAGCCAGCGTGGGTGGGCTAAGCCCCGCGCAACGCCACCACGGGGTTCAGGCGCGACATTTTCCAGGCCGGGTACACGCCGCTCATCAGCCCGAAGACCAGCGTGAGCACCATGCCCCAGCCGAACACCCGCCAGTTGAGCGCAAACTGGGCGTAGGCAATGACGTGAGCGTCGTTGAGCAGCGCCAGCGCCCCGGCGGCCAGCACCAGGCCCAGCAGTCCGCCCACGGCGGCCAGCACCAGGTTCTCGACCAGAAACTGCCCCACCAGGTCGCGGCCGCTGGCCCCGAAGGCCTTGCGCACCCCAATCTCGCCGGAGCGCTCCAGGATGCGGGTCACGTTCAGGTTCACCAGGTTCAGGGCCGGTAGCAGCATGAATAGCAAGGCCAGCACGGTGCAGATCAGCACGAAGGTGCCCAGGTTGTCGTTGTCCAGGGTCTGGTCGGAGTGGTTGAGGAGGCCCCGGGTGAAGCCCGCCAGCATGGGGTCGGCGTAGGAAAACAAGGCCTGCACCTCCTTCGGGTTCGGAATCTCCACCCGCTTCATCATCTGCCGGTACTCCTCGCGCATGGCCACGGCCGCCGCCGCCGACGGGGCCAGCAGGATCACCAGAAACTCGCCGTTGAGGCGGTTGTCCTTGAAGTACTGGGTGCTGAGCGTGTAGGGCACCCATACGTCGGAGTAGGAGAAGAGGTGGGCCGCCGACACGTTGCGCACCACCCCCGCTACCCGGTAGCGCTGCAAGTCGATTTCGATGGTGCGGCCCACCACGTCGGCGGTGCCGAAGTAGTCGCGGGCGGTGGCCTCGTTCAGCACGCACACGTGCTGGGCGGCGCGCACCTCGGCCCCGGTGAAGGCCCGCCCGCCAATGAAGTCAAACTCCATGATCTGCCAGAAGTCGCCGTCGGTGTAGCGCAGGTCCAGGGGCAGTAGCTTGCTCTTGGTGAAGGCCGTG
>Ga0247729_10000571_pt1 | contig 15071 bp, 14 predicted proteins | sample UWRJL133311R2_FD_180958 | JGI IMG/M metagenome (GOLD analysis project Ga0247729, IMG submission 180958) | Plant litter microbial communities from Arlington Agricultural Research Station in Wisconsin, United States - UWRJ-L133-311R-2 | ecosystem: Environmental > Terrestrial > Plant litter >... | reverse complement strand
CCCGCCGAGCAATACGCGCGGGAGCACCGTAGCCGGTTTGAGCGGGTGCCGGGCGCCTTTGCCGAGTACACCTACCAGAATGCCCACAACCTGACCGTAGTAACCGGCCTGCGCCTCGACCGGCACAACCTCTACGGCTGGTTTCTGACCCCGCGCCTGAACGTGAAGTACGACGCCACGGCCACCACCATTCTGCGCCTGGCCACCGGCCGCGGCTTCCGCACCGCCAACCCGCTGGCCGAAAATACTGGCATGCTGGTCAGCTCCCGCGAGTTCGTCATTGCCGACAACCTGCAACCCGAGCGGGCCTGGAACGCGGGCGGCAGCTTCACGCAGTATTTCACCGTGGCCGGCAAGCCCGCCACCTTCGTGGCCGACTACTACCACACCGAGTTCCAGAACCAGGTGGTAGCCGACCCCTACACGGCCACTACGGAGCTGCTCATCGGCAATCTGGAGCCCGGCGGCCGGTCCTTTTCGCGCAGCTTCCAGGCTGAAGTGCAGGTGGAGCCGGTGAAGGGGCTGCAGGCCAAGGCCGCCTACAAGTTTCTCGACGTGCGCACCACTTACGACGGGCAGCTGCTGCCCAAGGTGCTCGTGCCCCGCCACCGGCTGTTTGCCAACCTGGGCTACGCCACGGCCTTCGACAAGTGGCGCTTCGACCTTACCGGGCAGTGGTTTGGTCGCCGCCCGCTGGCCCACGCGCCCGGCAGCGCCGACCACCAGCAGCATGGCTCGGGGATGCCCACCGAGCTGCCCTACACGCCCCGCTACGCCACTTTCAATGCCCAGATTACTCGTGCCTTCAAGTGGATTGAGGTGTACGCGGGGGCCGAAAACTTCACCAACTACCGCCAGCGCAACCCGATTATTGGGGCTGCTGCGCCGTTTGGGCCTAATTTCGACGCGGCCATGGTGTGGGGCCCGGTGTACGGCCGGCTCACCTACGCCGGGCTGCGCTTCAAAATTGACTAGCCCGCCGCGAATCTTCCGGCCGGCCGGCTGTTAGATAACACCTACACCAGCGGCTTTCCCGGCCACATTCTGCTCAACTTTCCTTCTTTCCTCGCTATGAACTTCTTCAAAACGCTGCTGCTGGCGCTGCCAGTATTCTTCACCGCCCAGGCTGTTCAGGCTCAAGCCAAAGTAAAATCCTCCGGCCCGACAACCGAGCTGTTTCAGATGAAAACCTCGGCCGTGTGCGACATGTGCAAAGCCCGCCTGGAAAAGGCGCTGGCTTACGAGAAAGGCGTGCAGGAAGCCCACCTCGACGTGCCTAGCAAGGTGCTCACCGTTTCGTACCGGCCCGATAAAACCTCCCCCACCGCCCTGCGCACCGCCGTGCAGCGCACCGGCTACGACGCTGACGGTCAGCCCGCCGAGGCCCGCGCCTACGACCGGCTGCCCGACTGCTGCAAGAAAACCAACAACGGCCACTCCGACGCCACCAGATAAGTTTTTCGCCCCCAGAAAAAGGCCCGACGCAACAGCGTTGGGCCTTTTTCTGGATTTACGTGTGGGCGCATGCGTTGAGCCGGACGTCAAACTCCAGCACGGCGCTAAAGGCCAGTGGCCGGGTGAGGCGGCGGCGGTTGGTACCAGAGATTTCCAGCGTAAACCAGTCGGTGCGCAAATATTCCAGCAGGTTGGGGTGCGCCTGTACTTCCATTTCGACGTGGGTAGTATGCACGCTGCGGTCAGTAAACGAGGCCACGGCAATTTTGCGGCTCTTGGCCGTCAGAAAGCAGGTGCCGCTTTCCAGGGCCGCCAGCGTGGAAGTACCTCGCCCGATGGGGTGCTCCGGGTCGGGCTGCCAGGCCAGGTGCACCGCCCGCAGCGTGACGGCCGCCACGCCCGGGCCGGTCAGGGCGGTTAGGCAGGGTAACGTATTGGGCAGCGTGGTTTCGCAAGGGTAAATTAGGTCTATGCTGGGGTCGATGCACAGAGTGATGGCGCGGGAGCTGAGCCCGAAGGCGGCGCATAAGGAGGGGCGCAGGCTTTCCTGGTTGGCAATCGTCAGGTCGACATCCAGTACTACGGGTGGCAGGACGGAGGCGGCAGCCCCAGAGTAGAGGTTGGGCATAGCCAAGCGGTGTGAGGCGGTAGGATGTATGAAAATCAGAGCGCTAGCCGGACGGGACGCGGGGCCGGCCCACTCGCGGCGGGGCTGCTGTATAAGCTAGCAAAAAGGCTTGGCTATGAGTGGGTAAAGTATGGCATCTCAGCTTAAGAGTAGACCGACGGAAGGATATAGCCGAACAAAGATTGATTTCTTCTTATAAATAATAGAACGAATAAATTACAATCTTTACATTCATCCCCGGTCACCCGCAAACCTGCTGCTATGAAGATTACCTGTTTGCTCCTCGATGATCCGCTGGTGCTGGATCTGCTCCAGGCCTACGTGGCCATGACCGATGTACTGGACGTCAAAGCCGTCTTCACCGACCCGCTGGAAGCCCACGGCTACTTGCTTACCAACGAGGTGCAGGTGCTGTTTTCCGACGTTACTATGCCTCACCTGAGCGGCCTGGATCTGGTCCGGTCCCTGCAGCAGCAGCCGCTGGTGGTGTTGATGACCTCGTATCCGCAGTACGCCATGGAAGGCTTCAATCTGGACGTTATCGACTTCCTGCTCAAGCCGATTTCGCTGGACCGGTTTCTCAAGGCCGTGAGCAAAGTTGTCAGCATCCTACGCCCCAGCCAGGCCACCGGCGACGATATCCACGAAGTGTTGCCGAGCTGGGGGTCGTTTTTTATCCGCACCGATGCCCAGTTCGTGCGCCTGCACTACCGCGAAGTGCTGTACGTCGAAGCCCTGAAGGACTTTACCAAAATCAACACTGCCGACGGCCGCACCCACCTTACGTTGGTCAACCTAAAAAATCTGGAGCAGCAGCTGCCGCCGGGCCTGTTTGTGCGTACGCACCGCTCCTACTTAGTGAATTCAGCCCAGATTGAGGCTGTCAGCACAATGGAAGTGCGCGTGGGCGGCCAGGCCCTGCCCCTGGGCCAAATCTACCGGGAACGGGTCACCGAGCGGATTGTTAACCGGTCCCTGATTCGGCGGCAGCAGACCTGACCGGCTTTTCGGCATCTGGCACCCAGCCGCCGGCAGATTTGCCTCTCGAAAGTAGCTTTTATCGCGAAACGGCTTATTTGGCTCGCCACAGCCGCCACCACGGCAAGTACGGCTGGTCGTGGTGTTCATAGTGATACCCGAAGAAATAGCAGCTCACGAAAGCCCACGCGTGCTGCCGAAGCTGGCTACGCGACTTGTGGGGGTTGTTCGGGGCATGCTCGCCGCGGTGAGGCAGGTAGGTACCGAAAAAGAATAGCTGCAGCGTGCCCAGCACGGCCGGTATCATCCAGAAGGCCACGACATTGGCCACGGGGAAAGCCAGCTTGAGCAGGTTGTAGGTCAGGGCCATCAATCCTATCTGCCACCACGTCACGTAGTTCCAGGCGAACCGCGCAAACCAGAACAAGAAGCCGGGGTGGTGGCCGTCGTGAAAGTCGGGGTCATCGGCGGTGCCCACGTGGCGGTGATGCCGATGATGCTTGGGCAGCATGCCCGGAAACCAGTTGAAGGCAAACAGCAGCGCGGCCATGGTACCCAGCGCATTGTTCAGCCGCTTATCAGCGCTTACTACGCCGTGCATGGCATCGTGGGCGGTGATAAACAGGCCGGTATAGAGGTGGGTCTGAACCAGCAGCAGCAGATACGGCCAGGGGGTGGCCCAATCGGGGCGGTAGAAGGCCAGCAGAAACGTGAGCAGCGCCGCCCAGAGCCCGATAATCAGCATCGCCACCACTACGCCCCGGGTACCAACCGGCGCGGGCGGCACCCGGCGGTGAGCTTGGGCAGCAGGTGAGGAATGAGTATGGGTAGCAGACATACGCAGGACAGCCAAACAGCCGGTACGGCCGCAAAATTCATAATTCACCCAGCTCCACGGCTGGATTACAGCGACAGTAGGGCGTCGCGCACGTTTTCCATCAGCCACAGCGGCGTGCTGGTAGCTCCGCAGATACCCACCAACTGGCCGGGCTCAAACCAGTCAGCCCGCAACTCCTCGACCTTGGAAATGAAGTGCGTGCGTGGGTTCGTGTCTTTACACACCTGATAGAGCACCTTGCCGTTGGAGCTTTTAGTACCTGACACGAACACAATCTGGTCGAACTGGGCCGAGAAGCGGCGCAGATCCTTGTCCCGGTTGCTGACCTGCCGACAGATAGTGTCGTTAGCATTGATGAGGTAGCCGCGCTGCTCCAGTTCGCCCTTGATGCGGTAGAAACTGTCGGTGCTCTTGGTAGTCTGGCTGTAGAGCGTGATGTTGGCGGGCAGCTCGTGGCTGAGCAGCTCGTCGAGATTTTCGAATACGACGGCGTTACCGCTGGTCTGGCCCAGCAGGCCGAGCACTTCGGCGTGGCCGTGCTTGCCGTAGATGAAGATTTTTTCCTGCTTGTCGTAGCTGGTTTTAATACGATTCTGAAGCTTGAGCACCACCGGGCAGGAGGCGTCAATCAGCGTCAGGTTGTTTTGCAGCGCGGTCTGGTAGGTACTGGGTGGCTCGCCGTGGGCCCGGATCAGCACGGCTTCTTCGCGGAGCTGGGCAAATTCTTCGTGGCAGATAATGCGCAGCCCGCGCGCCTCCAGGCGCTGCACTTCTTCGTCGTTGTGCACGATGTCGCCGAGGCAGTACAGGTAACCCTGCTCATCAAGAATGTCCTCCGCCATCTGAATGGCATAGATGACGCCGAAACAGAAGCCGGAGTTGGGGTCGATACGGACGCTCAGATGGTGCGGCATAGCTCGGAAACCAGGGAAGCGGGCGGAAAGTTACGATTAAGCTCCACGGAGGCAGAAGGTACGAAATATGGAGTGAATGCAGTTCTTACGGTCAAGCGGCCGTCTGCTTTTCTTCAGAAGCCCGCTACCAATAGCTGTTGCAGTCTCTCTGCCTAACCGACGGTAAGCCTCGTATCATGCCCGGTGGAGCTTCCTTAGTTCTACTTGCCACCGTCATTTTTGTTTCACTTTTCACGCCAATCACTTAAACAAAGCTACCACAAGCGCCAAAAAAGAGCCGGACCAAGACGGTCCGGCTCTTCCACACGTTTTCTACTTTTAAGCCGGCAGCCGACTCAGGCGTCGATGCGGGCTAGCTGCTGGGCTTCAGTGTCACTCACGTGGCCCCGCTCAACCATGAAGGAGCGCACCAGCTCGAAGGATTCCGTATCAATGCCGGAGCCGGGGTGCGCCAGCAGGGCCTTGACCAGAAACTGTCGGTCTTCGTCGACGTGCTGGCTCAGGCCCAGGAACGCGGGCAAGTTGCTTTCTACGCTCAAGCGCAAAAAGCGGATTTCGGCGCTGCCCGCGTCCAGCTGCACGGCCTGGGCAAACTGCTTGCTGGCATTCTGCACGTAGGTAAGCTTGTTGAACATAGATGCGTCGCGCGCCCGGATGGCTTCGGCGGCAGCTTTGTAGGCCAGCACCACGGCATCCTGCTGGGTGTAGGCGGCCATAAGCTGGTAGAATTTCTCACCGGCCTGCTTGTCGACGGCCGCAAGCTGGTACTGGCGGCGCAGGTTGGAGACGGAGTAGGGAGAGGCGTCGGACACGAGGGAAAGAAAGGTTGAAAACAGGAGCAGCAGCAGCTTCACTAGAGCAAAATTCGTGGTCAGATGGCCCGCAGGCGGTAACGAAAGTACGAACCCATCAATAAAAGGAGCTTGGTATTGTCGGGTACGCGCACCCGCTCGCCCAGAATCCGGGCCGCCGGCAGCTGCCGGATTTTGTGGAACAGCTTGAGGTAGTAGACATAGGCCAGGTACACGCCCAGCCGCGCCGCCCGCGGCAACTGCACGATGCCGGCGTAGCCGGCCTCGAAGTCCAGGCGGATGTCGGCCTCAATTTCGCGCTTCACCGCGTCGTCAAACCGCTCGTACTGTACGCCGGGAAAATATACGCGGCCCCGCTCTTCGTAGTCGGAGCGGATGTCGCGCAGGAAGTTCACTTTCTGAAAGGCCGAGCCGAGCCGCCGGGCCGGCTCCCGCAGCCGCTCAAACAGGGCGGCGTCGCCCTCGCAGAAGATGCGCAGGCACATGAGTCCCACCACCTCGGCCGAGCCGTAGATGTACTCCTCGTACATGCCCTGGTGGTAGCTGCGGTCTTCCAGGTCCATTTCCATGCTCTTCAAAAAGGCCTCGATAAACTCGTAATCAATGCCGTAGCGGCGCACCATGAGCTGAAACGAGTGCAGCACCGGGCTCAGGCTAAACCCCGTTGCCAGCGCCTCGTCGGTCTGGCGGCGGAAGTCGGCAAACAGCGCAGCCTTGTCGTGGTCATGGAAGGTGTCCACGATTTCGTCGGCCCAGCGCACGAAGCCATACACGGCGTACACCGGCAGGTGAAACCGCCGGTCGAGCGTGCGGATGCCCAGCGTAAACGACGTGCTGTAGCTCTTGGTAATCAACTTACTACACGCCAGGCTGGTCTGGTCAAAAAGGGCAACGTGGTCCACTTTGAGTTAATTAAAAATTGAGAGTTAAAAATCAAGAGTTAACAGGCGCAAGTGGTATACCAGCGTCTTCAATTCAGAATTTCCAACCCTAATCACAGTCATTTTTAATTCTCAATTTTTAATTGAAAACTCTTTTTCCACTTCCTTGGCTACCACCTGTCCCGAAATCAGAGACGGCGGGACGCCGGGGCCGGGCACGGTGAGCTGGCCGGTGAAGTACAAGTTGCTGACTTTTTTGCTTTTGAGCGTGGGCTTCAGAATGGCTGTCTGCCGCAGCGTGTTGGCCAGCCCGTAGGCATTGCCCTTGTAGCTGTGGTAGTCGGCCACAAAGTCGCGGTGGGCGTAGCTGCGCTTGTATACTACCGAGTCGCGGATATTCTCCCCCACATGGCGCTCCAGCCGGTCCATAATCAGGTGGTAGTACCGCTCCCGGGTTTCCTCCGGATCGGCCAGGTCCGGGGCCACGGGCACGAGCAGAAACAGGTTTTCGTAGCCTTCGGGTGCTACCGTCGGGTCGGTTTTGGACGGCGCCGACGCGTAGAACAGCGGCTTGCTGGGCCACTGCGGCTGCTCATAAATCTCGTGGGCGTGCAGCGCGAAATCCTCGTCGAAAAACAGGTTGTGGTGCCGCAGCCGGGGCAGGCGCTTGCTTACGCCCAAATAAAACAGCAGCGACGACGGCGCCATGGTGCGCGAGTTCCAGTAGGCCTCATCGTAGTGCCGCCACTCGGGCTTGAGTAGGTGCTGCTCGGCGTGGTGGTAGTCGGCCCCGGCAATGACAACGTCGGCAGGGCGGAACCCAGCGGCGGTCTGCACGCCAGTAGCGCGGCCGTTTTCCACCGTTATTTCCCGCACTTCCTGGTTGTATTCGAGCGTCACGCCCTGCTCCTGGGCCAGCCGCACCATGCCTTCCACTATTTTATGCATGCCGCCCTTAGGGTACCAGGTACCCAGGGCCAGGTCGGCGTAGTTCATCAGCGAGTACAGCGCCGGGGTATTCTCGGACGTGGCCCCCAGAAACAGGATCGGAAACTCGACCAGCTGGAGCAGCTTCGGGTGTTTGAAAAAGCGGCGCACGTGCTTGTGCATGCTCTGCAGAACGTCCAGTCGCACGGCGTCCACGAGCAGACGCGGGTCGGCAAATTCCAGGATGGAGCGGCCCGGCATATGCACGAATTTATTGATGCCGACTTCGTACTTGTAGGCTGCCTGCCGCAGAAACTCGTCCAGCTGCGCGGCGCTACCCGGCTCAATGCTTTCAAACAGCTGCCGAATTTCCGTCATCCGGGCCGGAATATCCACCGCGTCGTCGCCCTGGAAAATCACCTGGTACGACGGATCCAGCCGCACCAAGTCGTAGTAGTCAGCCACTTTTTTGCCGAAGCGGGCGAAGTACTGCTCGAATACGCCCGGCATCCAGTACCAGCTCGGACCCATGTCGAAGGTGAAGCCTTCGGCTTTGAATACCCGGGCTCGGCCGCCGGGGCCCTCGTTTTTTTCCAGCACCGTGACGCGGTAGCCGCGCTGGGCCAGGGAAGTGGCGGCCGCCAGCCCGGCGAAGCCGGCACCGATAACCAGGACGTGTTTGAGAGTGGGCGTAGTCAAAAGAGCGGGTAAGGTTAGAAGCTGCAAGCTACGAGTAGCGGGCGGAAAGGGCCAGAGAGGGCAAAAAAACGGGCCGCGAGCGGCACAACCTTGTGGCTGTGTCATTCGCGGCCCGCTCTACGCCCGGGGCGGAAGTTGTACTCTCTCCCTATTCCCTACACGCCGGGGGCATAGACCTTCAGAGCGTCTTTAAGCTCTTTACGGGCGATGTGGATACGGTTCTTGACGGTCCCAATCGGAATCTGCAGCTTCTCGGCAATTTCGAGATACTTGTAGCCGATGTAGTACATCATGAACGGCGTGCGGTAGTCAGCGGAAAGGCTGGCAATGGCTTCGTTGATATCCGTTACTACGAAATCCGACGTGGCTCCGTTGTGAGTAATGTAGTTTTCGTCGGTATTGAAGTACTGGAAATACTCCGTGCTGTCAATATTACTATTGCGCTTGGTAATCTTGTTATAGTTGTTAATGAAGGTGTTGCGCATGATGGTGTACAACCACGCCTTCAAATTGGTGCCCGCTTTAAACTTGTCCTTGTTCAGCATGGCTTTGAGCAAGGTTTCCTGCACTAGGTCCTTGGCATCGTCCGCGTCGCGGGTCAGGTTCATGGCCACGGGCTTCAGGGAGTAGGAAATCTTTTGTACTTGATCGGTGAATTCCAAAGAGGTCATACTGTTTAGCTTTTCGTGGCAAAAGATTAAACAAATATACGAGCAGATTCAGACAACGGCCAGTTAAAAGGCAAATACCTGCTACCCGTTGAGCTTCTCGTATGTTGGTACATGAATGCACCGCCAAGGTACGAACCACCCGTTGGCCGGCCCCGGATTATCCCATAAATTCGGCTTGCCCCCCGATCCGGGAGTTGAACCCGGCTTTTTGCCCGTTGAATAACCCCTATAAAAACGGCAAAAAAAGGCTGGCTGCACAAGCTAGCAGCACAGTTTTATTGATCAGAGGCCAAAATTTTTTATTCTTTCCTACTAAGGTCGAACTGCCCTATCAAAGCCAGAAAATCAGTCATCAGCCAGGGATGCACCGCTCGGGGAGGTAGCGTCAGCGTGGTTTGGGCCTGAACCATAGGGCCGTATACTACCAGCATAGCCTCCGGACACAAGCGGGCCAACTCATCGATGAAGATCTGCACCTGGTCGCGCTCCGGCACAGCAGTCAGTACGGTACAGATAGCGTCGGGCCGATAAGCGCGGCACACGGCGGGCAGCTCTTCGGCCGCCAGATTCTGGCCCAGGTACAGCACATGGTGGGCACGGGCGCGTAGCGCATAGCTCATAAACAGCAATGCCAGTTCGTGCATCTCACCTTCGGGCAAAAACAGCACCCAGCGCCGCGCCGTGGCCGGCGACACCGGTGGCAGCGCGTCGGTGGCGGCCAGCATTTTCTGGCGCAGCAGGTTGGCTACTAGATGCTCCTGGGCGGGATTCACGCTGCCAGTTTGCCACAGAATACCGATGCGCTGCAAAAACGGATAGGCCACGCGCAGAATGGCTTCCTCGAAGCCCAGCTGCGTCACGGCCTCGTGGAGGAGCTGGTGCAGGCGCGGCTCGTCCAGCTCCAGCATGGCGGCCAGCAGCGCGTTTACCTGCCGGGCGTAGTCGTGGGCATCGTCGCAACAGGACACGACGGCTGAGGCCAGCTCCTGGTCGCTGAGCTGAGCAACCTTCGAAATCCGGTGACCCTGCCCGCAGAGCGTGGCCACATTGAGCAGACGGCGCAGATCTTTGTCACAGTACAGCCGGATGTTGGTTTCGGTGCGCTCCGGGCACAGCACGCCGTAGCGCTGCTCCCACATCCGGATGGTGTGCGCCTTGACGCCGGAAAGATTCTCTAAGTCACTGATCGAAAAATGTCCCACGGGCCGCCTGCTACGAATGTGATGATACGCGCCGCCGGGCTTTGGGTGCTGGCCGGCGTAGCGCCAGCGCGAAGTAGCGCGGCGATACCCACAGCATGCCAAACTCCTCGGAGCCGTCGCGGCCAGTGGCTTTGTGGTGCATCTTGTGGGCCATGTTCAGCGCCCGCAGGTAGGTGTTGCCCGACTTGCGCCAGAACCGCAGCCGCCCGTGAATCAGCACGTCGTGCACGAAAAAATACACTGTGCCATAGGCCGCAATGCCGATGCCAACCCAGAAGCGCCAGTCTTTTGCGGGCGAGCCGTAGATGATGCACAGCATTGACAGCGCCCCATAAAACAGGAAAAAGAAGTCGTTGCGCTCGAAGTGATGCGGGTGCCGCACATGATGCGAGCGGTGCAGAAACCACAGCGCACCATGCAGCACAAATTTGTGCATGAACCACGCCACGAACTCCATTCCCAGAAAAGTGGCGGTGGTAACGGCCACAGCTGCCAGCGTTGTCATAGGGGGCTAACCAGATTAAAGAGCAAAAGTTACTACGTCAGAAAGGCCAGAAGGCGGTTCAAAGCCGGAGCTTCGCGTCCACTTCTGGCCTTTCTAACGATTCAGCGAGGGTTGAAGACTAATTCCAGGTTATTTTCTCCTTATTGAGAAAAGCGGAGATGCCCCGGCGGCAATCGACGGAGCCACGGGCCTCGGCGTTCATCTGAGCAGCGTAGCGCAGGCTGTCTTCCAAGGGCATTTCGGGGATGCGGGCCAGCATTTCCTTGGTCAGCTCCATGCTCTGGCCGGAGTTTTCGGCGCACAAGCGGCGGGCAAAGGTGTACACTTTTTCTGCTAGCTCTTCTTTGGTAACCAGAAAGTTGACCAGTCCATAGTCGGCGGCCGTCTGGGCCGAGATGATGTCGCCGGTGAGCAACAGCTGCTTGGTGCGGGCTTCCCCGATTTTGCGCAGCAGAAATACACTCACGATGGCGGGCAGAAAGCCGATTTTCACCTCCGTGTAGCCGAATTTGGCCTCGGGCACGGCAAAGGCGAAGTCGCAGACGGTAGCGAGGCCACAGCCGCCGGCCAGCGCGTGGCCCTGCACCTCCCCGATTACGACCTTCTTGAGGGTGTAAATCTGGTGGAAGAGCTGCATCAGGTGGGTGGAGTCGGCCAGGTTATCGGTGTAGCCGAAGCCTTGCAGCTCCTGGATGTAGCCCAGGTCGGCACCGGCGCAGAACACGGCTCCCTCGGCGCGCAGCACGATGACTTTGCAGGTTTCGTCTTCCTCGGCAAACTCAAACGCCTGCTTTAGCTCCGACACCATGTCGAAGCTCAGGGCGTTGCGCTTGTCGGGGCGGTTGAGGGTGATGTAGCCGATGGCGTCGCGGGTCTCGTAGCGAATGTAACGAAGCGCTTCCAGCTCCTGAGTTGGCATATTTTCCATGACAGTCGTGGCAAAAGGCGGTGTGTGACTTTCGGGCGGCGGAAGGCGACGAGGCAGCGGGCCGGGCGGAAGCAGTAAGGTCGGGCTTTAACCAAACCTAACAAAAATGATGCGCTAAAGAAAGTATATAGCGCAGTGGTAGTCAATTCGGTTTCGATGAGTGCGGACTTCTACGCTCCCTATGACTTGGGACGCACGACGAATGCTCCCCGCGCCGTCACATCATACGTCTGAAATCCAGCCACTTTGAGCATTGAATCCTGCCGGGCCACGTACCAGGACTTGCAGGAAGAATCAAAAATAACCGGCGCCGACTTCCCGAATACCGCCGTCAGATCCTCGGGATACACCCGGGCATTGCGCCGCAGCACCACCAGATCTACCGGCTGCGGCTGCCGGGCCCCGTCGAGGCGGCCCGACACAAAAGCCAAGCGCTGCCCGCGCCACACGGCCAGCAGCACGCTCGGCGCGGGCTGGGCCGTGGGTACTGCGGCCTGCTGCCAGCCCACATGGTAGAGCACCCGTCGGCCCTCGCGCTGAATAATGCCCGGCACGATGCGGTAGGTGCGCTCCGTCTCGGTCAGCGGCAGCGAATCGACGGTGACGATACTGGCCGCCGCACCCTGCCAGAAGCCCACCACTGAGCGACGCGGAATGCTGTAGATGATGAGCTGCTCGTCGGTGGTGAGGGCGCGGGCGGCCCACACGCTGCTACCGCTGTACAGGGCCAGCAGCCCACACACCAGGCCCAGCCAGGCCAGCTTTTTCGCGGCCATAAACGTGAGCAGGGTTAGAATCACGGCCCCGATGAGCCACACCTGCAGGGTGGTTACGTGAATACCCGAAATCAGCGCGGCGGGCATCGTGCGGCCAATCCAGAAGATGTACTCATTGAACGCCCAGATCATCTGCTCAAACACCCAAGCCAGGCCCTGCGGTAGGTAATCGAGCCACGGCAGGGCAGCGGCCGGCAGGGCCAGCCCGACCACCGCGGTCAGCCCTTTTACCACCAGCAAGGCCAGCCCGACGTACACCGCGCCCGAGGAAATGGGCACGGCCACGAGGTTGGAAGCCAGGAAGCTGAGCGGAAACTGGTGGAAATAGTAGAGCCCCAGCGGAAACGTAGCCACCTGCGCCGCTAGGGATAGCGCCGTGGCCTGCCAGATAGTGTCCGCCGTCCAGCCCGCCGCCGCCCACAGCCGCTGCACCGCTTTAGGCTGCCAGGGCCGGCTACGGTTAGCGGCCAAATCCTTAAACTCGACCCAGGCCGCGATGCGCGGCTGCAGGTATACGATGCTCAGCACGGCCAGGAAGGAAAGCTGAAACCCGACGTCGGCCAGCAGATACGGGTCGTAACACAGCAGCACGAAGGCGGCCACAGCCAGCGTGTTGTACATGGTGCTCTGCCGGCCGGTGGCGCGGGCCACGATGATGAACGTGAACATCACCGCCGCCCGCAGCACCGACGCTGAAAGGCCAGTCAGGAAGGCGTAGGCCCAGATAACGGCCAGGCCCAGCGCGGCCGTAACCAAGCGAAACAGCAACCCGCGGCGGCCCGGCAACAGCCCTAGCAGCCACGTCACGGCCCCAAACAGCAGCCCTACCTGCAGCCCCGACACGGCCATGATGTGGGTGGTGCCGGTGTTGGCATAGGCTTGCTTTGTATCCTGGTCCACGTCGTCCTTGATGCCCAGCACTAGGGCCGAGGCCAGCGCGTATTCTCGCTTGGCCTTCACGTAGCGCCGAAACACACCATCCAGTACCCGCGCGGCCCGCATGCTCACGGCTTTCAGGTAGTTGGGCGGCTGAAAGTCGAGCCGGCGGTACTGGTCGGCGTGAATGAACTGCTGGTGGTAGACCTGGTGGTACTGCAGGTAGCACCGGTAGTCGAATTCGCCGGGGTTGAGCGGGGCCTTGCTCAGCGCCGGCCCGCCGCGCACCAGCCACACGTCGCCGTATTGGGGCACAGCCACGCCCGAATCGCGCGGGATGGAAACGCGGATGCCGCCCAGCGCCGGCCGCCACTGCCCGGCCACGCGCACCGCCGAAACCCGCACGGTGGTGGCAAACGTGGCCGGCCGCGTCACGGTATAGTCGTCGACCACGGCGCGGTAAAACTCAACGGGGCCGCGCAGCCGGCTCAGGTGCTGCGGCTGCCGGGCTTCGGTGGCCTGCTGGGCGAGGGTGAGGCCGGCTAGGTACAGGCAGCCCAGGGCCAGCAGCCCCGCGCCGTCGGTGGGGCCCGGCGTGGGCTGACGGCTGGCCCAGAGCTGCACCAGCACAAAAATGCCGATGCTGCCCGCCAGCGCCCAGCGCAGATCCGGCAGGGTGCTCCCAAAATAGAGATATGATAAAATGCCGGCCGCCAGGGCCAGAAACAAGCGGACGAAGGCAACCGGAGCCCAGTGAATCATAATAAATAGGAGCAGCTAACACCGATAATAAACCCCGGGGTAAGCTGCTAAAAATCCGGCAGAAACCAATTGCCGCCCCGGAAAAAGCCCAGCAAGCTCCAAACGCCAAACCGAGCCGGCATGAAAAAGCCTTTCCGCCACAAGAGCGCAAAGGCTTTTTTCTCCGGTTGGCAACGCTGGCTGCTTACTCCGGCTTTTGCAGTTCCATTTTGAAGTGCTCAATGTCGCACTCCGTAAACTGGTCGCCGACTTTATGGAAGCCGTGTCGCTCGTAAAACGGAATGGCCCGCAGCTGCGCGTTCAGGTAGACCGGGGCGGCGGGGTGAGCGGCGCGCACGTCGGCTAGCACGCGGTGGAGCAGGGCAGCGCCCACGGCCTGATTGCGGTATTCCTCCAGCACGGCAAACCGCTCCAGCTTCACGCCCTGGCCGGTGCGCCGCCAGCGGGCGGCCCCGCAGGCCGCGCCGGTGGCGGTGCGGGCCAGATAGTGGTGGGCGTCGGTCTGGTCGTGCTCGTCGTTTTCGGCTTCGGCCGGCACGCCCTGCCCTACCACGAACACCTGGTGGCGGATAGCCAGCGCGGCGGTCAGGTCATGCGGGGCGGAAATGGGCTGGATGGTTATCATAGCGGGAGGAATCAGGTATCAGGTAGGGCTCGGCGGCGCAAATATAGCGGTGGCGGCGCGCTGCCAGGCAGACCGCAAGCTCCCGATTTTGTTTGGCACCGGCAAGCAAAAAGGCCCGCTCCGAAACTGGAACGGGCCTTTTTCATTTGGCAGCCTGGAAAAGCGGCCGCTAGATATTCTCGTGGTTGACCGGCAGTTCCCGCGTGCCGTCGTCCTCGGGGCGGGCGTCGGGGTGGCGGCTGGCGTCGGGCTTGTCCGTCGGGTTGGGGCGGTACTGCCGGGCCTCCCGGATGGGCCGGCTGGCCTGGTCGCGCTGCTGCTGCTCGTCGAACTTGTCGTAGGCCACCACAATTTCCTTTACCAGACGGTGACGCACCACGTCCTCGGCCGTCATTTCCACGAAGCCGATGCCGCGCACGTCCTTCAGAATATCCAGGGCCTGCATCAGCCCGGATTTCTGCTTGGTGGGCAGGTCAATCTGGCTACGGTCGCCGTTCACCATCACCTTAGCCATCGGGCCCATACGGGTCAGAAACATCTTCAGCTGCGAGGGCGTGGTGTTCTGGGCCTCGTCGAGCAGCACGAAGGCGTTGT
>Ga0247729_10000570_pt1 | contig 15097 bp, 10 predicted proteins | sample UWRJL133311R2_FD_180958 | JGI IMG/M metagenome (GOLD analysis project Ga0247729, IMG submission 180958) | Plant litter microbial communities from Arlington Agricultural Research Station in Wisconsin, United States - UWRJ-L133-311R-2 | ecosystem: Environmental > Terrestrial > Plant litter >... | reverse complement strand
GCTGTGCGCAGTTGGGCTTTGTACTCACTGCGCGACAAAACCTTGGTAGTAGCCGCGGCAGATGCCGGACTGCTCAGTGGCGGCGTGACGACGGCCATGACGTTGTCGTTGAGGGTTTGCTGGGCCTGGGCCGCGGGCAGCGTCAGGGCGGCGAAAACGAATAGGGCGGCAAGTTGTTTCATAGGAGCAGCAGAAGAAGGAAGTGAGGTAAAAAAGGGCAGGAGGGAAGCGGAATACGGCGGCCTGAACGAAACTTGGGCTTCACGTCGGAAGATGGATTCGGTGCTTATCTTTACCCGGCCATGCCCCAACTGCCGCCGCTTATCCACTGATCAGCTTGGCTTAAGCAAGAATGAATTGGCTGTTTGCTTTCACAAAGGATAAAAAAATCCACACAAAACACAACTTGATATGGCATTGCAATTCGACCTGGTCGTGATTGGCAGCGGACCAGGGGGCTACGTGGCCGCCATCCGCGCTTCTCAACTCGGACTGAAAGTAGGCGTGGTAGAGCGGGAGTCGCTTGGCGGAATCTGCCTCAACTGGGGCTGCATCCCCACCAAAGCCCTGCTCAAAAGCGCCCAGGTATACGAATATCTTCACCACGCCCAGGATTACGGCCTGAAAGCCGGCGAAATTGGCTTCGACTTCAACGCCGTGGTGCAGCGCAGCCGCGGCGTGGCCGACGGCATGAGCAAGGGCATCAACTTTTTGTTCAAGAAAAACAAGATTGAAACCGTAGTCGGTACCGGCAAGCTGCTGGCTCCCGGCAAAGTAGAGGTAACCCGCGCCGACGGCACCAAGGAAACCGTGGAGGCCAAGCACATCATCCTGGCCACCGGGGCCCGTTCGCGCCAGTTGCCCAACCTGCCCATCGACGACAAGAAAATCATCGGCTACCGCAAGGCCATGACCATGGACGCGCTGCCCAAGCGCATGGTGGTGGTGGGCTCAGGCGCCATCGGCGTCGAGTTTGCTTACTTCTACCGCACGATGGGCACCGAGGTGACCATCGTGGAGTTCCTGCCCCGCATCGTGCCGGTGGAGGACGAGGAAGTGTCGCGGCAGATGGAAAAGTCATTCCGGAAAATCGGCATCAACATCCTTACCAGCGCCGAAGTAACCACCGTGGACACGGCCGGTGACGGCTGCAAGGTGACCATCAAAACGGCCAAGGGCGACCAGCAGATCGACTGCGACGTGGTGCTGAGCGCCGTGGGCGTGAGCACCAACCTGGAAAACCTCGGCTTGGAGGAGCTGGGCATCAAAACCGACCGGGGCCGCGTGCTGGTCGATGACTTTTACCAGACCAACGTACCCGGCATCTACGCCATCGGCGACATTGTTCCGGGTCCGGCGCTGGCCCATGTGGCCTCGGCCGAGGGCATCATCTGCGTCGAGCAGATTACCGGCCATCACCCCGAGCCGCTCAACTACCAGAACATTCCCGGCTGTACCTACGCCCAGCCCGAAATTGCGTCCGTGGGCCTCACCGAAGCCGAAGCCAAAAAGCAGGGCTACGACGTGCTGGTGGGCAAGTTCCCCTTCTCGGCCTCCGGCAAGGCTTCGGCCGCCGGCGCCAAGGACGGCTTTGTGAAGGTCATCTTCGACAAGAAGTACGGCGAGTGGCTCGGCGCCCACATGATCGGGGCCAACGTCACCGAAATGATTGCCGAGGTAGTGGTAGCGCGCAAGCTCGAAACCACTGGCCACGAAATCATTAAGTCGGTGCACCCGCACCCCACGATGTCGGAAGCCATTATGGAAGCCGCCGCCGCCGCCTACGGCGAGGTTATTCACCTGTAACAGAATGCGTAAGTAGTAAGTAAAAAGCCTCCGCCAGGTACTGGCGGAGGCTTTTTTTATGGGCCAGGGCCACTATTCCTCCTCGGCTTCCGCGTAGGCGGCGTACACTTCCTCCCAGAGCGGATTGGTCAGGTCGAAGCTGGCTTCGAGCAAGGCCAGCACCCCGGCTTTGCTGGGCTCCACGGCCTGAATTTGGGTGAGCAGCGCGGTGAAATCCGGGAGGCTGGGGGCGCAGACAACAGGCGTCCAGCGGCCCGCGCCGTGCTGGGAAAAGTAGACGGGAAAGTGCGCGTCGCCTTCGGTCAGGTCCACGTAGAAAGGGTCGTCGAAGTAGTTGGAGGCAATGACGTACCAGCCGGGCTGAAAGTCGCCAGGCCCGGTGCCCACCGTGCTTTCCCCCGTCACGGCGTTGTAGCGGTAGCCGGCCTGAAACTGCTCAAAGTCCGCTACCGTCGGGTAGTTCTGGGGCAGGCAGAGGCTGTCCACCATCACGGGTTGCTGAATAAACGCTATAATTTCCGGGGGCAGATTCATGGACGGCGGTAAGAGGAAAGGTAAGGTTGAGCAATGCCCTGGTTTTGCGCGGGCCTCAGTCCTGCACGGTTTCCAGCGGCGGCCCGGCCGCCGCTTTTGGCTTGCGGCTCACCAGCCACACGCCCGCAAAAATCAGCAGAGCCTGCCCGGCGCGGGCCAGGGTGAAGTGGTCTTTGCCCAGGGCCACGGCAATGATGACGGCCAGCACCGGCTGCAGGTAGATGTACACGCCCAGCAGAGCCGGGGAGGCATACTTCAGCGCCCAGTTGTTGAGCAGGTAAGCCATAATGGTGAGGCAGACAATCATGTAGATGATTTCCAGCCAGATGTAGAACGGGAAGCTGGCGTAGTCCGTGGTCAGGGCCTGACGCCAGCCGAAGGGCACGGCCACGAAGGCGCCCACCAGAAAGATGCGCGCCAGCACCGTAAAGGCGTGGTACTTGCGCATCAGCGGCGTCACGAGCACGAGGTACACGCCGAAGGCCGTGGCGTTGAGCAGGATGAAGATGTTGCCCAACGTGGCGTTGGGCGCCAGGGTCGAACTAGCCGTGCGGCTCAGGATAATAGTGGCCGCCCCCAGCGCGCCCACCCCGATGCCCAGCACCCGCGGCAGCGTAATCTTCTCGCCCAGTAGCACCGCCGAGGCCAGCACCACCACGATGGGTGCAATGGTCTGTAGCAGCGAGGCGTTGATGGGGGAAGTATAGTTGAGGCCCGAGAAGAACAGCAGCTGGTTGCCCCCGATACCAACGATGCCGCATATAATAGCTCGCAGGTTGTCGGCACGGCCCAGGAGGCGGTCCTGGGGCGCCACCAGCCGGCTGGCCACGGCAAAAAACAGCGCCGCCCCCACGATGCGTAGCGTCACGATGCCGAACGGGCCCATGTAGGCTGGCATCACGTCTTTGGAGAGGCTGTAGTTGGCCGCGTAGATAAACGCCACCAGAAACAGGGCGGCGTGTACTTTCAGGGAATTTTTCATTGCGGGCGAAGGTAGTAGCGCGAACTTTGTGGTTCGCGTATCAACCGGCAAGTCGAACGATTCTCTGCCGCCGTTCGTCCTTTTTCCGGCCGCCGCCTTTCCCGAGCCGGCGCCTCCGATGCGCGCTACTTCCTTCCTATGGCTACTGGCTCCCTTTTCGACGAACCTGAATCTTCCGCTCCCAGCGTCCTGCTCACCGCCCGCCCCGGCGCCCCGCTGGCCGAGCGCCGCCGTCCCCGCACCCTCGACGAGTATGTGGGCCAGCAGCACCTCATTGGGCCCGAGGGCGTGCTACGACGCTACCTGCAGGCCGGGCGCCTGCCTTCGCTTATTCTGTGGGGGCCGCCCGGCGTGGGCAAAACCACCTTGGCCCACCTGCTGGCCCACGAACTCAAGCAGCCCTTCGCGGCCCTGAGCGCCGTGAATGCCGGCGTGAAGGACGTGCGCGAGGTCATCGAGCGGGCCCGCAAGCAGCGTGGCACGGTGCTGTTCATCGACGAGATTCACCGCTTCAGCAAAAGCCAGCAGGACGCGCTGCTCGGGGCCGTGGAGCAGGGCATTGTCACGCTCATCGGGGCCACCACCGAAAATCCGTCGTTCGAGGTGATTCCGGCCGTGCTCAGCCGGGCCCAGGTGTACGTGCTCGAATCCCTGAGCAAGGACATGCTCACCGACATCGTCGATAAGGCTCTGGCTGAAGACGAGGTGCTGAAGCAGAAAAAAGTGCGCATGCAGGACTACCACGCCCTGCTCACCATCTCGGGCGGCGACGCCCGCAAGCTGCTCAACCTGCTCGAAATCGTGGTCGAGTCGGCGCGGCCCGAGGCTGAAACCGGCGCCATCGTCGTCACCGACGAGCTGGTGCAGCAGCTGGCCCAGCAGCACCTGGCGCGCTACGACAAGGGCGGCGAGATGCACTACGACGTCATTTCGGCCTTCATCAAGAGCATCCGCGGCTCCGACCCCAACGCGGCGCTCTACTATCTGGCCGTGATGCTGGAGGGCGGCGAAGACCCTAAGTTTATTGCCCGCCGCCTGCTCATCCTGGCTTCCGAAGACGTGGGCATGGCCAATCCCAACGCTCTGATGCTGGCCCAGAGCTGCTTTCAGGCCGTCACGGTCATCGGCATGCCCGAGGGCGACATTATCCTGGGGCAGACGGTGGTGTACCTGGCCACCTCGCCCAAGAGCAACGCCAGCTACAAGGCCATCCGCGAGGCCCGGGCCCTGGTGCGGCAGCAGGGCGTGCAGCCCGTGCCCATTCCGCTGCGCAACGCGCCCACCAAGCTCATGAAGGAGCTGGGCTACGGCGACGAGTACCAGTACTCCCACGACTACGCCGGCAACTTTGCCGCCCAGGAGTTCATGCCCGCTGCCCTCAGCGGCAAGCGCTTCTACGAGCCCGGCCACAATCCCTCCGAAGCCAAGATCCAGGAGCGGCTGCAGCAGTGGTGGGGGCCGAAGTATGGGTATTGACAGGCGCGCTTGTGTGCTTTAATCTACGTCCTCACAGTCCGACTTTACGGTTTTGAAAAGCTTGTGGTAATTCTCCCGCAGGTGATACTGCTCGGGTAGGTCCCGGTATTTTGTTTGCTGGAGGGCGCAGTTATACCAGCCGAAAGTCATCAGCTCAAGCTTCGCGTATTTCATTCGCTCCGGAGCGGCCGACTCCTGGATAAACCGTTGCTCCAGCGCTTCCGGGGCGCCATTGTTCAGCTTTTGAGCGTCTTTCAGCTTCCGCCAGGCCAGCATGACCACCGTGGTATCACCGGAGGCTAAGGCATCGGCGTATTCCTTGCAGGAGGAGTAGTATGGATTGTGCTGCAAGGAACTGGGCTTGTAGTAGCCGGCCAAGGCAAATTTGCAAAACTGGTACTCCTCTTCCAGCTCACGGGTGCGCAGACTCTTTATTTTCATCCAATAAGCAGTCGGCACTACGGCGGCCTGCTGCAGGCTGGTGGCCAAAGAATCGTGCTCACGTTCCAGGTCCTTGCCCGCCTTAGCGAAATGCGCATCGGTGTACTGCTCCAGCCTGAAGACGGTAGTGCTCGTGAGTATCCCGGCGAAGTTCACGAGGCTGTAGGTGTCGCGCAGCTGCTTTTCCGTGTAGGCGCCCGCCGGGTAAGCGCCCACGTGCTCGCACATTTCATCCTGCCAGGTAAATGCAGCCAGGGAGTCGGGTTTGGCCTTTGAAGCAGCTACAGGCGCTTCCGGTTGAGGCGCGCGGGTAGGTTTAGATGCCGTTTTTCCTTCTTTATCGGGAGTTTCACAGGAAGCCAACGCCAGCAGCGCCAGTAGGGGGAAAGACAATCTTTTCATTTACTAGGAGAGCTTATAATCGGACGAGGAGGATACCGGAAGGCGGAATAATAGGCCTGCGGGCTGTTCTGCGCAAGCTACTACTCGGGACGCGCCGCTATTTCAGCAATTTCCTGGTGCTTGTTGGCTTTACTGGCGACTGGCGCTACTGTGAAGCCCAATCGACGTGGCCAGCCGCGCGGATACGGCCGCACCGCCGGGCCGGAAACCAGCAACGCGGCCCACCCGGATGAGTCGGGTGGGGCCGCGTTGGGCAAAAGGATAAGGGGCCGCCGTTACTTTTTGAGCGAATATTCCCAGTGGAAGGTCAGCGTGTTGAGGCGGTCATTCTCGTAGGAGCCCGCAATGCCCACCAGCTTGGCCTCGAGCGTGTCGTCGAGGCCGCCCTCGAAGTAGGTGCCGCTTCCCATTTGCCCGCCTTCAATCAGGCGGCCGTGGTTGGTTTCCACCAGCAGGGCCACAATCAGGTCCCACTCGTAGCCGCGCACATTGGTGATGTACTCACCTGCCGCCAGGTCCAGCGCGACGTGGTGGCTGCCCGCCGTGCCGTAGGTGTGCTCCACACCGTCGGCGTAGGCTAGCTTCAGCCCGCACACGTAAGGATGATGTCCCACGCCCGAGCATATGACGATTTTTTTGAGTCCACCCGTGCCCTTCGCGAAGGTCTGACCGCCCGCCCGGCCGCCGAAGGGGCCCACGGCCGTCGGCACCTGCTGGTCGGTAGGCCGCTCGGTTTTGTCGGTGTTCAGGTAGGGCCACAAGTAGGCCGGGGCCAGCATGGCGTCCAGTTCGGCGTTGAACTGGGCCCGCACCCGCGCCTCGCGGGCCAGCCGGGCGCTGGTGATGTTGGCTTCACTGTTGGGGTCGCCGCTGGCCTGGCCCTGGCTGGTGCTGTACTTGGTGCGCTCCACGCGCCAGCCGTCGTAGTTGTCGGTCACCCAGTCGTTGCGAAAAAATTCGGTCACGGTGCTGCTGCCCACGTCGGTATCCCTGGTGTAGGCGTGAGAATCCTGCCTGATGTGGCCCAGGCGCCAGAGCATGGCCCGCTCCTGGGCCCGCTTCACGCCCTCTACGTAGGCGTCGATATCCTGCTGCAGAAAAACCAGTTCCTCCTTCCGGCCAGCTTCCTTGCCAGCGGCCGACAGCTCGGGGTAGAGCGCGGCGTAGCCCTTCACCTTCTCGGCCCGTAGCGCCAGGGTTAGCGTGCCCCAGGCGGCCAGCAAGGGCAGCACAGTGGCCCCTTCGTGGTCGCGCAGGAAATCGTACTCCTCGCTGGCCGCGTCCGAAATGGCGGTGGTGAGCTTTTGCGACTTCGACGGGAGCTGGGTGGTTTCGAGAAACTCTTTGGTTTGCTTCCGGATGCGGTGCAAATGGGCCCGCAGCGTGTGCATGTTCTCCTCCCGCAGCAGGGCCTTCACGCGCTGCTCCACGTACTGGGTCATCTGGTTCCAGAAGTCCTGGTCGTGGTTGTCGGGCCAGATGACACCTAGTACCGCCTTGATGCCGCCGCCGACTTCCGGAATCAGCCCGGTGACGCCCAGCAGCACGTCGCGCATCATGTCGCTATACTTCTGAAACGAGCGGACATCGTTTGCCATGTACTCGGGCGAAGCCGGCACCACCCGGAACAGCTGATGGTTGCGGTTGGCTGCCGGCACCAGGGGACCCTGCTTAATGGTATCCTGGCCGCGGGTGGCGCCGGGCACTTCCAGCACGAGGCCGCTGTGCACCGAGCGCAGGTAGTAGTAGCCGGCTCCGGCGTACAGAAAGCGGAAGCGCTGGTTGCGGGCGCCCCCATCCTGGTCCTGCATCAGCCACTGAATCAACTCGGCGCCGGCATTGCGCGACTCACCCGCAATGGCCCAGAACAAGCCGTCGTAGGGTAAGTACACGAAGTGCTCGCCGGTGCCGGTCTGGCGGAGTTCAACCTGCTGGGCGGGGTTGTTCTTATAAGCCCCCTGCTGCTGGATGACGGTGCCTTTTTCTTTGCGGTGGTGCAGGGGCCCCAGCGGCAGGTCGCTGTGCTTGGGAATAATGACGAAACGACGGTCGCCGGGAACGATAAAGGTCATGAAGCGGAAAGTGAATAAGTGAAAAGGTGGCACATGGTAGGCAAAAGCGCGGCAATAAAAAAACCGAGATATAATATAATTTTGCCTATTACTTGTCAGTCTGTAAGGAAGCGGCCGGCCGCCCGCGCAAGCAGAGTCGGCCGAAAAAGCTTAGTCGGCCGGCAATACCAGTCTTTCCTTATATGGCTGCCTGAAAGCGAGCAACCCTAACCCAGGTTTTCGCTTCTGCTAAGATGTCGAAAGCCCTCTACCTTTGCCGGCGGGGTGGCCGCTGGCACTGCCCTGTTCTAATCAGCGTTATCCGCGAACAATCAGCGTAAAATCAGAGATTCATGAGACAGTTTTTTAAATACGTGCTGGCTACGCTCGTCGGGCTGGTGCTTTTCGGAGTCGTATCGTTAGTCGTCCTGCTTGGTATTACCGCCGCGGCCGTCAGCTCCGACAAATCGGTGACCGTGGCCCAGGACTCGGTGCTGGAAATCCGGCTCGACCGGCCCGTGGCCGAGCGCAGCATCGACGAGCGGCTGCCCGTGCTGGGCGGCGACGTGAGCCTGGGCCTAGAAAATATCCGCGCGAGCATCAAGCGGGCCAAGACTGACGACGACATCAAGGGCATCTTCCTGAACGTGGAGCTGGTCCAGGCCGGCCGCGCCTCGCTGGAGGAAATCCGCGACGCCCTGCTCGACTTCAAGAAGTCGGGTAAGTTCATCGTGTCCTACGCCGACGCGCAATCGGAGGGCAGCTACTACCTGGCCTCGGTGGCCGACAAAATCTACCTCAACCCTCTGGGCACGCTCGAGTTCAACGGCATCAGCTCCGAGACGATGTACTACAAGAACCTGTTCGAGAAAGCCGGCATTGACGCCCAGATCTTCCGCGTGGGCTCGTTTAAGAGTGCCGTGGAGCCCTTCTTTCGCGACAGTATGTCGGACTCGGCCCGGCTGCAGACCACCTCGTTCCTGACCTCGCTCAACGACTTCATGCTGGCCCGCGTGGCCGCCTCGCGCCAGATTGCGCCGGCCCGCCTTAAGGTCATCAACGATTCCACGCTGGTGCACAACGCCGCCGACGCCAAGCGCTTCGGCCTCGTGACGGACCTGGGCTACTACGACCAGGCCCTCGACTACATGAAAAGCAAAGTGGGCGTGGCCAAAGACAAGAAGCTCAGCCTGATTGGCCTGGGTGAGTACGAAAGCGCCGGCGACGACGAGGACGGCAGCACCAGCGGCAACCGCATTGCCGTCATCTACGCTGATGGCGACATCGTGACCGGCAAGGGCGGCAACAGCAGCGTCGGCAGCACCCGCTTCGCCGAGGCCATCCGCCAGGCCCGCCTCGACGACAAGGTGAAGGCCGTGGTACTGCGCGTGAACTCGCCCGGCGGCTCGTCCCTGGCTTCCGACATCATCTACCGCGAAGTGGCCCTGACCAAGGAAGTGAAGCCCATCATCTGCTCGATGGCGGACATAGCAGCCTCGGGTGGCTACATGATTGCCATGGCCTGCGACACCATCGTGGCCCAGCCCACCACCATCACCGGCAGCATCGGCGTGTTTGGGGTGCTGCCCAACATCCAGCCCCTGCTGCGCGACAAGCTCGGCATCACCACCGACCGGGTCACCACGGGTAAGTTCTCCGACTTTCCCACCATCACCCGCCCGCTGTCGGCCTTTGAGAAGCAGCAGTTTCAGAACGAGGTCAACCGCATCTACGCCGACTTCACCACCAAGGCCGCCCTGGGCCGCCACATGCCCGTGGAGCGGCTGCGGCACTTCGCTTCCGGCCGGGTGTGGTCGGGCACCGAAGCCAAGGAGCGCGGCCTCGTCGACGTGCTGGGCTCGTTCGACGACGCGCTGCGCATCGCCGCTCGCCGGGCCAAGCTGAAAACCGACGACTACCGCATCCAGCACCTGCCGCGCCAGAAGGGTATGCTCGAAAGCCTGTTTAGCACCTTCGGCGAAGAAGCCCGCCTGCGCATGGTGCAAAAGGAAATGGGCCCGCTCTACCCGTTGTATCAGCAGTACCGGACGCTATCGACGATGCAGGGCGTGCAGGCGCGGATGCCGTTTGAGATGTCGATTCGCTAATCCCGGCTTGCGGGTAAATGAGAAAGGCCAGCGCGGACAGCGCTGGCCTTTTTTTGGGTTTTCGGGAAGCTGGAAAAGCTACTCCGCCGTGCTGCCGGCCAGGATGGCCTCGGCTTCAAGCAGGAGCGAAGCACCCATCAGCAGATCGTGGAGCATGAACACTTCCTCCAGGTTGAACACGAAAGCCTGGCAGGCCACCGGGCCGGGCAGGGTGATGCAGCGGGTTTCGGGGTTGGGCAGCACGGCCGCGTGCTTCTGGTAGAGCTGGGCCGTCACTTCGCGCCAATCCACCACCTCGGCCACTTTCAGGCACAAGGCCACGTTGCCGAAGTACAGGTGCAGGCAGCAGCCGGAAGGACAGCGCGAGATGCAGCCAAACTCATTGTGATGCAGATACTGACGCATAATAAGGCCAAGTAATTAGGAGTCGGAAAGAAGGGGAGAGGCGCGGACGCTGCCCACCGGCTGGTCGGCGCTGGGGCCGCGCGAATCGGTGATGTCAGCCGCCCAAAGGTAAAAGATGAATCCAAGGAGGCAAGATCTGTTTAGAATGATTTTAAATAATGCTTAGAACTTATCTAATCTACCCCTACTTTTGCAGCACACTTTAACCGATCTGCAACATGCACAACAGTAGTACCAGCCGGCAGAAACCCGCCCTGATTTGGGTACTGATGGCTTTCCTGATTTCCTTGCCCTTCTTTTCCCAGGCCCAGACCGCCAGTGTGCGCGGGCAGGTCGTGAGCGGCGGGCAGCCGCTGGTAGGTGCCGCCGTGGGCGTGAAAGGCACCACGCTGGGTGCCAGCACCGACGAAAAAGGCGAGTACCAGATTGCCGGTCTGCAGGCAGGTACCTACACGCTGGGCGTGCGCCTGGTGGGCTACGCTACCCAGGAGCGCCGCATCCGCGTGGCGGCGGGCGAAACTGCCATCCAGAACTTCGAGCCGGTGAAAAGCACTGAGAAGCTGGGCGAAGTAGTGGTAGAAGGCAAACAGACGAACAAGTTTTCCCGCACGCAGTCGGAATACGTGGGCAAGATGCCCCTGAAAAACTTGGAAAACCCGCAGGTATACAACACGGTGGGCAAGGAGTTGCTGACTGAGCAGCTGGTGTTTACCGTGGACGACGCCATGCGCAACGCCCCGGGCGTGCAGCGCATGTGGGAAGCCACGGGCCGGGCCGGCGACGGCGGTAGCTTCTACAACAGCCGCGGCTTCGTGCTGTCGAGCCAGCTGCGCAACGGCGTTGCCGGCAACGTGACCAGCGACATTGACGCCGTGAACCTGGAGCGGCTGGAAGTTATCAAAGGCCCCTCGGCCACGCTCTACGGCAGCTCCCTCACGTCGTACGGCGGGCTGATCAACCGCGTAACGAAGAAGCCTTACGACACGTTTGGCGGTGAGGTAAACGTGGCCGCCGGCAGCTACGGCTTCCACCGCGTGAGTGCCGACGTGAACCTGGTGGACCCCAACTCTCCCGCCGACCAGCCCAAGATCCTGGCGTTTCGCCTGAACACGGCCTACACTTACGAAGACAACTTCCAGAACCAGGGCTTCGGGAAAAACATTGCCGTGGCCCCGAGCCTCACGTTTCGCCCCACCGACCGCTTGACCATCAACCTGGACGCCGAGCTGTACCAGAGCACCAACGTGGGCAAGCAGCTGATTTTCTTCTACTACCCCGCCTCCCAACTGGGCTTCGACCGGGCCGATAAGGCGCCCCTGGACTACCGCAACTCCTATATGGGCAGCGGCCTGACCCAAAAGTCGCGCAGCGCCAACATCTTCGGGCAGGTGAATTATAAGATCTCGCCGAGCATCACGTCCTCGACCAACCTGACCTCCAGCCACAGCTACTCCGACGGCGTTGGCCCGTACTTCTACTTGCTGCCCGATGCGGCCCTGGACCCGACGGCCGGCCCCGGCACCCACTACCTGGCCCGTGCCGACCAGTCGACGGACAACAGCAACACCCAGACCTTCGAGGTGCAGCAACTCTTCAACGGCGATTTCAAGCTGGGCAGCCTGCGCAACCGCGTAGTGCTGGGCCTGGACTTCCTGCGCGTGGATTCGGACGTGAAATTCTTCGGCGGCGCCGGCGACGTGGTGCCGCTGAACGTGCCGGGCTACGACTACGGCGCCGAGTTCAACGGCGACAGCCTGAAGGCCTTTTACGACAAGAAGGGCACGGGTCCCGGCTACCCCATTACGACCAAGCTGAACACCTACAGCGCCTTTATCTCGGACGTGCTCAACCTGACCGACAAGCTGAGCGTGCTGGCCGCCCTGCGCATCGACCACTACGACAACAAGGGCGGTATCCTTTACACGCCGGTACAGGCCTATAGCCAGACCACGCTGTCGCCGAAGTTCGGTATCGTGTTTCAGCCCGTGCTGGACCGCGTGGCGCTGTTTGCCAACTACCAAAATAGCTTCCTGAACAAAGGCGCTTACCTGGGTATCGATCAGAACCCATCGGATGCGGCCCGCATTGCCAAGCCGGAGCAGGCCAACCAGATCGAAGGTGGTGTGAAGCTGGACGCCGCCGCCGGCAAAATCAGCGCGACCCTGAGCTACTACGACGTGCGGGTGAAAAATCTGCTGCGCGCCACGCCGACCCTAGCCAACCCGAACGCCCAGACCCAGGATGGCACGCAGGTGAGCCATGGCGTGGAAGTGAGCATCATTGCCAACCCGCTGCCGGGCTTCAACGTGGTAGCCGGCGCCAGCTACAACGACTCCGAGCTGACCCGCACCACGGCTGACGTAGCAAACCGCCGTCCCGGCACGGCCTCCTCGCCGTACCTGGCCAACCTGTGGCTGAGCTACCGCCTCACGGAAGGCTCGCTGCAGGGCCTGGGCCTGGGCGCCGGCGGCAACTACGCCAGCGACAACAAAATCGTGAATACCGCCACCAGCGTGTTTACCCTGCCCTCGTACACGGTGCTGAACGCCTCGGTCTTCTACGACCAACCCAAGTTCCGTATCTCGGCCAAGGTGGACAACATCGCCGACAAGCACTACTGGATCGGCTACACCACCATGAACCCGCAGAAGCTGCGCAGCATCATCGGCAGCGTGGCCTACAAGTTCTAGTGGCGGGCCCCACCGGGCCGCCTGACCAGTAAAAAGCGTCCTGCCGGGTAAGGACGAAGCAGCATGGCTACTTCGTCCTTACCCGGCAGGACGTTCCGGCATACTTTGCGGCCGCTCCCAGCGGCCCGCCGTCCTTCCTTCCTTATCCCACCTTATGACCTTTAAGAAAGCCAGCCTTCTCGTCCACCGCTGGCTCGGCCTCACCACCGGGCTCATCGTGTTTGTCGTGAGCCTGTCGGGGGCCGTTTTCGCGTTTCAGGACGAAATCCGCGACGCGGTGGAGCCCTGGCGGCAGGTAGCCGTCAGTGGGCCCGAGCTGCCGCCCTCGCGCCTGCAGGCCGAGGCCCTGCGCCACCACCCCGGCCACAAGGCCAACTACCTGATGTACCTCGGTCCCGGCCGCGCCGCCGTAGTGTACCTCTCCGATAAAAACGAGGGCAGCTTCGTGGCCTACGTGAATCCCTACACCGGGCGGGAGCTGCACTACCAGAACCTGCGCCGCGACTTTTTTACCATCGTACAGTACCTGCACATGTACCTGCTGCTGCCGCCCGACATTGCCAAATGGATCGTGGGACCGGCCGTGCTGATTTTCGTGGTGATGCTCGTGACGGGCCTCATTCTGTGGTGGCCTAAGCGCAAAACCGACCGGCACCGCAGCCTCACCATCAAGTGGGGAGCCCGCTGGCGGCGTATCAACTACGACCTGCACAACGTGGTAGGCTTCTACGCGGCCAGCATTGCCTTCGTGCTGGCCTTCACCGGGCTGATGATGAGCTACGAGTGGGTGCGCGACTCGGCCATCTTCGTCAGCAATGCCGGCCGCGGCTACCCGGCCGAAAAGGCTACCCCCGTCATCGACACGCTACAGGCCGTGACGGCCCCGGCCACCCCGCTCATCGACGTGTTCTACGCCCGGATGCGGAAGCAGTCGGCCGGCTACGCCATGCTATTTCTGGCCGCGCCGTCGTCGGCGAAGGAGCCCGTATTCGCCATTGCCTACCAGGAGGCCCTGCGCTTCTACCACCGCGACGACTACTATTTCCACCCCGTATCGGGCAAGCTGCTCAAGTTTCTGCCCCACGGCAGCAAAAGCAACGGCACCAAGCTAGTGGACATGAACTACGACCTGCACACGGGCCTGATTCTGGGCCTGGGCGGCAAAATCGTGGCTTTCCTGGGCAGCCTGATTTCAGCCAGCCTACCCGTCACGGGCTTCCTGGTATGGTGGGGCAAGCGCAACAAGCCCAAGAAGCTGCGCGAACCTGCCGGGGTGCTGGTCGGAGCGTAGCCGGGGCCGGGCTGTCACCCAATTTCTGTCACACTTTTTTTATTCGGATAAAAGTTGTGACAACCGCCTAGCGTCGGCCGGCGGATGGCGGAAAGCCGCCGCGTTATCTATTTCTTTACCCCATGAACCTGACCGACTCCCAACCCCTGGCCGAGCTGCGCGAAGCCACTGCCCACATCCACCAGCGCCTCGGCGACTTCCAGCCCGAGTTCGGCATCATCCTCGGTACCGGCCTCGGCGCGCTGGTCCACGACATCGACGTGGCCTTCACCCTGCCTTACGCTAGCCTGCCGCACTTTCCGGTGTCGACGGTGGAAAGCCACTCCGGCAACCTACTGGCCGGCACGCTGGCCGGGCGGCGGGTGCTGGTAATGCAGGGCCGCTTTCACTACTACGAGGGCTACACCATGCCGCAGGTGGTGTTTCCGGTGCGCGTGATGAAGCTGCTGGGCATTCAGAAGCTGTTCGTCAGCAACGCCAGCGGCGGCCTGCATCCCGACTACGACTACAGTGACCTGATGCTCATCGAGGACCACATCAACCTGCAGCCGACCAACCCGCTGGTGGGCAAAAACCTCGACGAGCTGGGCCCCCGCTTCCCCGATATGCTGGAGCCCTACGACCTGACCCTGCTCCGGCACGCCGAGGACGCCGCCCAAGAGCTGGGCTTCGCCGACAAGGTGCGGCGGGGCGTATACGCCAGCCTGCCCGGCCCCATGCTCGAAACGCCCGCCGAGTACCGCTACCTGCGCACCATCGGGGCCGACGCAGTGGGCATGAGCACCGTGCCCGAGGTCATTGCCGCCGTGCATCTGGGCTTGCCCGTGCTGGCCATTTCCGTCATCACCGACCTATGCTCGCCGGGCAAGATCAAGCGCGTGGCCCTGGCCGACATCCTGCGCGTGGCCGCC
>Ga0247729_10000569_pt1 | contig 15102 bp, 15 predicted proteins | sample UWRJL133311R2_FD_180958 | JGI IMG/M metagenome (GOLD analysis project Ga0247729, IMG submission 180958) | Plant litter microbial communities from Arlington Agricultural Research Station in Wisconsin, United States - UWRJ-L133-311R-2 | ecosystem: Environmental > Terrestrial > Plant litter >... | reverse complement strand
ACCGAGTCCACGTAGTCGCGGTCGATGTAGCTCAGGATTTCCTTGAACTTTAAGTAGCCGCGGGCCGTGCCGTCGGGGTTCTGCTCGGAAGGCTTAAACGGATTTGCGCCCAGGATAATGCCGCAGGCCAGCACCACGGCCAACAGCAGCGGCTGACGAATCTGCCAGCGGGTGTTGCGAGATGGGGAAGTGGGCTCAGCTGAGGGGCGGAGCGTCGGAGCGTTGGTCGGCTCGTCGGTCATAATCAGTTGAGAGAGTACAAGTTCAATCGATACGGCAGGCTTGACAGAAGAGGTAATCCTTCAAAAATATTGAAACTTTTCTAAGAAACCCAAGCGCCACACTGCAGCTTAACCATTTTCCGATAACAGTGCAATTATTTATATATTAAAATCAACAAAAAGCCCTTTTGTCCCCAAATAAGCCCATGACAGGAGGTCGTACAGAGCCTTAGTATGGCAAAAATAGATTTATGACTTTATAAAGAACTACATTACTCGACCAACCCCGCCGGATTGTCGGTCGAAGCCGGATTATGGGCGGCTAAAATCTTGGGCGGCGGCGCAAAAGTAAATTCGCCTTTCCTTCGGCTGTCGTATCTTTGGGGCCGGGCCGCTACTGCGGGGCCGGTTGGTGCAGTTGTCTCCTTTTTTCTTTCCCTACCAGCGATGGGCCGAATCCTTGCCATCGATTACGGCAACAAGCGCGTGGGGCTGGCCGTGACGGACCCGCTCCAGATCATTGCCACGCCGTTGGAGACCATTCACAGCCAGGATTTGCTGGCCTACGTGAAAGCCTACCACCTGCGCGAGCCGCTGGAGGCGCTGGTAGTGGGTATGCCCCGCACCCTGCTCAACGAAGCCACCGACGTGACCAGCGCCGTAGTGGGCCTGATCCGGACGCTGCGCCGGGAGCTGCCCGCGCTACCCGTGTACGAAATAGACGAGCGGCTTACCTCGCGCATGGCCCACGCGGCCATGTTGGCTGGCGGCCTCTCCAAGAAAGACCGCCGCGACAAAGCCACCGTCGACCGGGTGAGTGCCACCCTGATTTTGCAATCCTACCTCGAATCCCGATGATTTACCCTATTGTAGCCTTTGGCGACCCGGTGCTGAAAACCCGCGCCAAGGACATTCCCGCCACGATGCCCGCCGAGGAGCTCAAGCAGCTCGTGGCCGACATGTTCGACACCATGTACCACGCCCACGGCGTGGGGCTGGCCGCGCCCCAGGTGGGCAAGGGCGTCCGTTTGTTCGTCATCGACTCGGCGCCCATGCTGGACGACGAGGACGAGGAAGACGAGGCCGCCGAGGACTCCGTGGAAGTAGACCCCACCGAGGCGCCCATCAAGCGGGCCTTCATCAACCCGGTGATGGTGAGCGAAACCGGCGAGGAATGGGGCTTCGAGGAAGGCTGCCTGAGCATTCCCGGCGTGCGCGAGATGGTGTACCGCCACGAAACCATCGTGATTCGCTACGAGGACGAAAACCGCGTGCCGCACGAAGACACCTTCTCCGGCATGACGGCCCGCGTGATTCAGCACGAATACGACCACTTGGAGGGCGTGCTGTTTACGGACCTGATTTCGGGCTTCAAGAAGCAGCTCATCAAGGGCAAGCTCACCCGCATCAGCAAGGGCGACGTGAATGCCGACTACCGCATGCGCTTCGTGGGCCAGGGCCGCCGCTAGCCGCCCCCGCTTTTTTTGACTACTCGTCTGTCCAGCTGCCGGAAAGGTGGTCGGGCAGACGAGTTTTTATTTATATTCGGGAGCGGACTTATAGTGACTTATAAATAGATGGCTCGTGAAAAAACTGCTACCCCTGCTTTTACTTGGCTTTCTGCTGCTACTGCCCCACCGGCCGCAGGCCTGGGGCTTTTTCGGGCACCGGCTTATCAACCGGCTGGCGGTGTTTACGCTGCCGCCCGAGATGATCGGGTTCTATAAGTCCAACATCGACTACCTGACCGAAAACGCTACCCGCCCCGACTCCCGCCGCTCGGTGGTGCCCGGCGAGGCCCCGCGCCACTTCCTCGACGTGGATGCCTACGGCGACTCGGCCCTGACCCGCCTGCCCCATAGCTGGGCCGACGCCCTGGCCCGCTACGGCGAAGACTCGCTCATGCGCCACGGCATCGTACCCTGGCAGGTGGCGCGCATGAAGTACCAGCTCACCGAGGCCTTCCGCACCCGCGACGCCGACAACGTGCTGCGCCTCTCGGCCGACATGGGCCACTACATTGCCGACGCCTGCGTGCCGCTGCACACCACCCGCAACTACAACGGCCAGCTCAGTGGGCAGCGCGGCATCCACGGGTTCTGGGAAAGCCGCCTGCCCGAGGTGCTCAGCGCCAATTACGACTTCTTCGTGGGCCCGCCGCGCTACCTGGAAAACCCCACCGAAACCATCTGGGCCACCGTGGCCCGCTCCCACGCCGCCGTCGACTCGGTGCTACGCTTTGAGAAGGAGCTGACCGGTAAGTTTTCCGAGGACCGCAAGTACGGCTTCGAGGAGCGCGGCAACGCCACGGTGCGCGTATACTCCCGCGACTTCACCAATGAATACCACCAGCGCCTCAACGGGCAGGTGGAGCGGCAGCTGCGGCTGGCCGTACAGCTGGTGAGCTCCTACTGGTACACCTGCTGGGTGGATGCCGGCCAGCCCGACCTCGACGCGCTGCCCAAGGCCGCCTCCGAAAGCGAGAAGAAGCGCTTAGCCCGCGAAGCCGCCGAGCTGCGCAGTGCGCCCGTCCAAGCCGCCGTGCCGGGGCACGAGGACTGAGCTATAGTGTTGATACCACCATTAAGCCCGATTACCTGCTTATGAGCACGATACTCCGCCTCTGGCTATTGTGTCTTCTGGTCGCGCTGCCTCTGACGAGCCGAGCCCAGAAATACTTGCTGAAGCCGGCTATTACCAAGCCGGACTGCCTGTCTGACTCCGTATATCGGGCGGCAAGCCGCTTGCGAGGTAAGGCCGACGTCATCCTCACGTTCTGCCGGTACTATGACACAGGATACTATAACGAAAATACCGAGACGGCCACCATCGTGTGGCAGGCCAAGGGGGCAGACCTACCTCAGGCAGTGGCGAAGCTGCGCGGCGGCAGTGACCCCGCCGTTGTCGATGAAGCCCGACACACTGATTTCGTTTTATTTCCAGCAGCGCATCGCTGACTTACCCGATCAACTCATCATGCGCAAGGATGCCCCAATGGCTGGACCGGCGTATCATCTGGGCGTGTACCTCCCTGGGAAAAGCACCTTCACCAATGTCCGGGCGCCGGCGCGCCATGCCCCCCCGATGTACCTTAATGTGCCCAACGCGCCGAGCCCGGCATCCCGGGCCCTGGAAGAGGATGCCCGCTGTGTCTGGCTTGATTTGCTGGAGAAAATTGCGCCGTAGGGCTTTCTGCACTTGGCTTGCACTGCTAGATGCTGTTCGGCTCCACGCATGAGAGCTGCTGCTCTACTGCCGTTATTCCCGTGGAGTGGCAAAGCTCATCAAGTATGTGCAGCAAAAAAAACAGGCGTCCCCGCAGCTGCGGGGACGCCTGTTTTTTTACGGTTTGATCCGCTGAGCTTTACTTCGACAGCGTGTCGCGGTGGGCCAGGACGCCGGCGATGGCAGCGGTGAGGACGGCCACCTGGCCGTCGGTCTGGTCGCCCTTGACTGCGGCTAGGTAGGCGGGGGCGCCGGTGTGGGCAGTGCTGGCTATCTGGAGCCGGTCGCGCAGGGCGGTGGCGGCGATGAGGGCCCGCTGGAGGCGGCGCTTCTCGGCGTCGTCGTTGTCGGGGCGGGCCAGGTCGGCGGTGTGGCGCTCCACGTCGGTAATGGCCTTGGCCAGGCGGCGCGCGATGCTGGCCGCCTGGGTGGCGTCGGTTTCAGCGTCGAACTCCTGGTTGTCGTCTTCGTGCTTGTAGTCCCGCAGCTCTAGGTTCAGGCTGGCGGTGGCCTCGTCGCAGGCCGCGCGGTCGTGAAGGAAATCGGCAGGGTTAGCAGCCATAAGTAGGAATGGGAAAAGGGTTAGAAAAAATGAAACGGGCCCATTCCGGGAGGCCATAACCAGCCGAAAAAGCTGGGGAGGATAGTACTGATAGAGCAGGGAAAATAAAATAATGAGCGCGAAGGCAGTGGTGCGGCTGCCGGGCGCGGCCTCAGCGACTTGTCGCGCCGGGGGCAGGCTTTCGGAATAGGTACCTAAATGTAGCCGCCCGGCTATATCGATGCAATACAATATGAAAAAAATTTCGGCGGAGCCGGGCCGTTGGAAAAACGCGGCCCGGCCGCGGCAAAGCCGGGGCCGGGCCTGCCCCTTCCGGCTACTTGCCGGCCTCCCCCAGCAGCTGGTCCAGGCCGGCGGCTTCGGCTTCGAGGGCTTCGGCACGCAGGCGCAGCAGGTGCCAGCGGGTAAGGGCGGCGGGGTCGAGGGTAGTCAGGCGGGTGTCGAGCCAGCAGCGCTGAAACCACTGTTGGTAAGTGGCCTTAGCGGCGGGCGTGAAGCCGGGCGGGGGTGGGGCGGTGGGGCTGGCGGGGGGCAGCGGGGCCAGCAGGGCGGGCAGGGCGCGGGCCCAGCGGGCGGCCAGCGCGGCCTGGGGCCCGAGCAGCTCCAGCTCGTAGCGCAGGTTGGCGGCCTGGTGGCGGCAGAGCGCGCGGCGGGCTTGCAGCGGGCCGGGCTCCACGGCGCCGGGCGGCACGGCAGCGGGGTCGGCGGCCGGGGCGGGCTTCATCTGCTGGGTGAGCGGGGCCAGGGCTTCGAGCACGGCCAAGCTGGGCTGGCGGCGGCCGGCTTCGATGTGACTTACCAGGGAGGCTGCTACGCCTAGATAAGCCCCCAGTTCCTGTTGAGAGAGGCCGTAGTAGGCGCGTACTTGCGCTAGCAGGGAAGATGAGGGCTTAGCAGGACGGGCCACGGCTAAAAGTGTAGAGAATTCGGAGAGAAATAAAATTATTCTCTACACATGCGTAGAGAATAATTTTATTTCTCTCCGAATTCTCTACAACTAGTCACTCCGCTGGCTACGCGGCTGGCTAATCGGCCTCTAGCCTTGCTCACTATATACTTACTCCTCTTGCCGGGCGGGGCCACGTAAGCAGCTGGGCAGGGAAGCCGCGCCGAACCCTGGTCGGCCGGACGCCTACGGCAGCGTCAGCTCAACGTAGGTGGACGGGGCGTCGTAGCCGTCGGGCCGCAGGCGGGCCTGCGCCAGTACGGCGGTGCGCGGGCCTGCCCAGCGGGGGCCGTCCGGGCCCCAGTGCCGCGGGTTGCGCAGCCAGCGCAGGCGCGGCACGCCCGGGCCCAGCTCGACGAGCTGCAGGCCGGCAGGGCCTTCCAGGCCTTGGTCTTCGTAGAGGCCGCTAGCGGCGCAGAGCAGGTAGCGGCCATCGGGCGACACCACCGGAAAGCCCACCAAGTGGGTGCGCTGGCCGGTGCGCTGGTCGACGAGGCAGTGGTACGAGTGGTGGCGCTCGTCGGAGCCGAAGCGCGAGCGGTGCAGCTCAGTCGCGTACACCAGCCACTGGTGGGTGCCGGGCAGCGACCCGCGGTAGTAGTAGGTGCCGGTGCCCAGGTTGTAGGAGCCGGTGCCGCCGGGCAGCTCAACTTCTTCCTGGGTGTTGCGGAACCTGACGGCCGGGGCCTGGGTGGGCTGCAAAATCAGGTCATTGCCCTGGCGGCGCACCCGCCCCGTGTCGGCCGTCAGGCTTGCTTCGTAGTCGGCCGTGTACGAGGTGTCTTCTGGCACGCGCAGGAAAGCCGCCTCCGTGATGGGTTTCAGGTGGAGCACCCCGCCGGCTACGTGCAGCGTATCGTAGGCCGAGGAGTAGGCGGAATCGGCCGAGCGCAGGGCGGTGCCCGTGGCGGGCGCATCGGAATCGCAAGCCGCCAGCAATAATGCAGCGGGGAGCAGCAGGTATTTCATGGGGCCAAGCTACAACCCGCCACCCACTCGGCGACCAGGAGTTGGGGCGGCGAACCAGGCCGTGCCGATACAGTAGCACCGTACGCCCCGCTCGGACGCGAGCCGGGGCGCCGCTTGCGGGCAGCGGTGAAGAAGGCCACGCCGAATTTCGCTTTTGGTCAATTCGATTTGCGGCAATGGTCAGCGAGGCTGGGGCGGTGAGGGCAGACCTTTGTAGGGTACTCTTCCAACCTCCTTTTCCTCCCTCCTATGTTCCTCGGTCATTTCGGCGTCAGCTTCGGCGCCAAGACGCTGCAACCCCGCGTGTCGCTGGGCACCCTGTTTCTGGCCGCCCAGCTCGCCGACCTGGTCTGGCCCACGCTGCTGCTGCTGGGCGTCGAGCGGGTGCGCATCGTGCCGCACGCCACGGCGGCCAACGCCCTGGATTTCGTGTATTATCCCTTCACCCACAGCCTGGCGGGCGAGCTGGTGGCGGGCTTGCTGCTGGGGCTGGTGTACTGGCTGGTGCGGCGCAACGGGCGGGGTGCGATGCTGGTGGGCCTGCTGGTGCCCAGCCACTGGCTGCTCGATCTGGTGGTGCACACCCCCGATTTGCCGCTGTTTCCCGGCCACTCGCCCCTGTTCGGCTTCGGGCTCTGGAATCAGCTGGCTCTGACGCAGGTGGTGGAGTTTGCGCTGCTGGGCGCCGGCCTGTGGCAGTACGTGCGGCACACTCGGGCCCGCAACGGTGTGGGCCGATACGGCCTGCTCGGACTGGTGGCCTTCCTGGTGCTGGTGCACGTGGGCAGCTTGTTCAGTCCGCCGCCGGCCTCGGTGGAGGCGCTGGGATGGTCGGGGCAGCTGTTTTGGGTGATTGTGCTGCTGGCGTACTGGGTCGACCGGAACCGCGAGGCTAGCGGGCAGCCGCGTGGCGAAACGCCCCTGGCGTCTGCCCCGTCCATTTCTTAAAGGAGCGCACGAACACGCTCGGCTCGGAGTAGCCCAGCAGAAAGGCAATGTCGGTGGTGCTGAGGTGAGGCTCGCGCAGATGGCCTTGGGCCAGGTCGCGGCGCACCGCATCGAGCAGGCGCTGGTAGGTATGGTTGGCTTCCTTGAGCTTGAGCTGCAGCGTCCGCACGCCCAGGTGCAGGCGGTCGGCCACGGTGGCTAGCGTGGGCGCTTCCCCCCGCAGCTGGCGCACGATTTCGCCCCGCACCTGCTCCACCAGGGTGGGCGGCTGGTGGGCCGGCAGCTGGGCCAGCAGGGCGGCCGCGTGCTGCTCAAACAGCGGAAACAGCCCCGCGTTGGCGTGCAGCACGGGCAGCGCCAGCGTGGCGGCCCCGAAAGCCACCTGGGTTAGCGGCGCGTCGAATTCCAGCGCCGCCGTGCCGAAAGCCGCTTCGTGCTCCCGCGTATCGGCCGGGCGGGGGTAGGCCAGGCGCACGGCCAGCGGCACCACGGGCTGGCCGGTGAGGGTGGTGAATAGCGCGCCGTAAATCGACAGCTCCGAGTTGAGCACGTAGCGCGGATAGATGATGGCCGGGCTGGTCAGCTCCAGATTCACCCAGATGCCGCCGGGCCATTCGGGGGCGGGGGTTTGGAAGGTGCGCACGCCCTGGCAGGCCACGTCCTGGTAGCGGCACAGCTGGGTGATGCAGGCGCCGAGCGTGGGCGCGTGCATCAGCACGTAGGCCAGCGTGCCCGCGGCGGTAAAATTGAACAGGCGCCCAACGTGTAGGTCGAAATGCGGATCTTGGGTGGCCTCCATCACCAGCGGCCACAGGCGCTGAATGGTGGCAATAGGTACGCGGGCGTCGGGGCTGGCCGTCGGGACAAACTCGTAGTCGATGGCCCGGCAGAGCGCCGGCATATCGGCCCCGCACTGGCCGGCGGCCCACAGCAGCATGTTGAGCGAAGAAGCGGCAAGGGTATCGGGCGGGGTCATCAGCGAAGAGTTGGAAGCTGGCGCGCAAAATAACTAACGACCCGTCAGCCCAAGCCAGCGGGCGGCGGGTGGCCGCGCAAAGGTACGACGGGCATTCAGGACGTATTCCCGCTGCTCCAGCGGCTACGACGTAGATTCTGCTGCCTCCGCCAGCCTGCTCTATCCGCGGCACGGCAGCGGCAGACGCAGCAACAAGCGCACTATTGTCGTCTGGGCGGAGTAGCGCAACCTTTGCATTTCCCGTACATGCTTCTCACCCTGTACCGCCAGCCGCTTCCCTCGCCCATGAAAGCCCTTACCACCATCCTGCTGCTCACCATCTCCAACCTGTTCATGACCTTCGCCTGGTACGGGCACCTGCAGTTCAAGAAGATTACGTGGCTGCACGGGATGGGGCTGGTGGGCGTGATTCTTATTAGCTGGGGGCTGGCGTTTTTCGAGTACGTGTTTCAGGTGCCGGCCAACCGGATTGGGTTTGAGGAGAATGGCGGGCCCTTCAACCTTTTTCAGCTCAAGGTGATTCAGGAGGTTATTTCTCTGTCGGTGTTCACGCTCTGCGCCGTCTACGTGTTCCGCACCGACAAGCTGGGCTGGAACCACCTGGTCGGCTTCGGGCTGCTGATTGCCGCCGTGTACGTCATCTTCAAGAAGTGGTGAAGAGGTGGGCGGCGGGCCTGAAGAAAAATTAATCTCAGCTTCAGCCCGACCTTAGGTGGGCCCGGCACCTTTGTATCGTCCGCCGGGAACGAGCCCGGCAGCCTTACTTTCTCAGCCATGCTTTTCTCCCCCAAAACCCTGGGCACCCTCGCCCTGGCTGCCCTGCTGGCCGGTCCCGCCCTGGCCCAGCAGCCCGCTGCCACCACCAAAACCAAGACCAAGCGCAAAGCCGCGGCGGTAGCCGCCCCAGCGGTAGCCCCGCCGGCCGCCCCCGCCGGCACCCCGCCCCCGCCTCCGGCCGGCCGGCCCGACGGCGGCCCCCAGGGTCCGCGTGGGCCGCATGGTCCCCACGGCGGAACACCCCGCGCCGGCCGCGCCCTGCAGCCGGTGCAGGCCCTGAGTGGCACCGTCACGCGCTACGTCACCAACGCGGAGGGCTTTTACGACGGCTTTGAGCTGACCCTGAACGGGCAGGCAACGACGGTCCACTTCCCCCTGCATATGGCCAAGGCCGTAATGGCTGCCGCCAAGCCCGGCCAGAGCATCAGCTTTGGGGCCGTCGGCGGCGGGCGGGCCGGGGCGGCGCCGGCTGATGCCCCGGCAGCTCCTACCGACCCGGCCCGGCTGGAGCTAGTGAGCGTGCAGGCCGGTGGCACTCCGCTGCTGATGACCCCACCCGCCCCGCCCCGCGAAACCGACACCACCCCCGCGCCGACCAGCGTGGCGGGCCGCATCACCGAGCGGCGCCTCGACGAGCGGGGCCACCTGCGCGGCCTAGTGCTGGCCGACAACACTCTGCTGCTGGTGTCGCCGCAGGTAGATGAGCAGCTTGGCGACAAGCTGAAGGTGGGCGAAACCATCCAGGCCACCGGGGCCGTGCGCCCGGCGCGCGAAGGCATGGTAGCCGCCTCCGACCAGCGCCGCCTCCACGCCCAGACCCTGACCGTGGGCGGCGTGCAGTTTCTGGTGCGCTAACCGCCCCGCTACCCCGGCCACCCCGGAACGCCTAACCGGCATTCCGGGGTGGCCTATTGCCGTATGGGCCGCGGCCACGCAGGTGCCGCACAGGCGGGCCCGGCAAATTTTCCTGCTCTTAATCTGTTCCCGGAAAGCGCGCAGTGCGTACCCCTCTACTGACCTTTCGCCGTAGCTGGCTACCCTATGCGAGTTTTGTTGATTGAGGATGAGGTGCGGCTGGCCAGCTTCGTGCAGCAGGGCCTGGCCCAGGCCGGCCACGTCGCCGACGTGGCGCACAGCGGCCCCGAGGGCCTGGAGCGCGCTGCCACCGCCGCCTACGACGTCATCCTACTCGACCTGATGCTGCCCGGCCAGAACGGCCTCGACGTGCTGCGCAACCTGCGCGAGTTTGGCCTCGGCGCGGTGCCTGTCATCATTCTGAGCGCCCTCTCTGATACCACCCACGTCATTCGCGGCCTCGACGCCGGGGCCGTGGACTACCTGCGCAAGCCCTTCGAGCTGGAGGAGCTGCTGGCCCGCCTGCGCGCCGTGGACCGGCAGCGCGCTACCCCCGGTGCTGCCCCGCTCCGCCTCGCCGACCTGGAGCTGGACCCACTGCACCGGGCCGTAACCCGGGCCGGCCAGCCTCTGAGCCTCACCAACCGGGAGTTTGCCCTGCTCGCGCTGCTGCTGCGCCACGCGGGCCACGTCGTAACCAAGACGCGCATCGCCGAGAAGGTCTGGGAAGTGGACTTCGACATGGGCTCCAACGTCATCGAGGTGCACATCTCCCAGCTGCGGCGCAAGCTGGACAAAGCTTTTCCGCAGCTGCCTCCCTTGCTCGAAACCGTAGTAGGCCACGGCTACCGACTGGGGAAGGGGTAGTAGGATTGGGGATTAGGGATGATGGATTCAAGACTAAAAGTTGGGCTGGAAGAATGTGTAGACCTAACTGACTCCTACAACAGTTAACAGTGGACAATCAACCCCCAACAATCCCCAGTCAATCACCAGCCAGAATGCTCCGCTTTGCTTCCCTGCGCGCCCATTTGTTGCTGGCTTTCACCGCCGTGGTGCTACTGACTACGCTGCTGGGTGGGGGCTGGCAATACCGCCGCCTGCGCGCCCTGCTCACCGCTGCCGACGACGCCCGCCTGCGCGCCCGCGCCGAGTTGCTGCTCGGCCGCACCGATGTCGGAGGGGCGCTGCCCGTCGTTGCCCTCCCCGACCAGACGGGGGAATGTATCCGGGTGGTGTACGAGGTGCCGGGCCAGGCGCCGCAGGAGCTGTTTCGCTCGGCGCGCTGGGCGCACGCGCGCGGCCCCGGCTGGCGGATGACCCGCGTAGCTCGCCACCCCGGCCAGTTTCCCGATGATGAGCTGACGCTGTGGCTGGCTCACCCGGCCGCGCCGCTGGCGGCCGAGTTGGCCCAGGTACGCCGGGGCCTGGCGGCGGCGGCGGCCGGCAGCCTGCTACTGGCCTGGCTGCTGGCGCCGGTGCTGAGCCGGGTGGCGCTGCGGCCCCTGCGCACCATCAGCCGGCAGGCCCGGCGCATGGACGGCGCACCCGAGCTGCGGGAAGTATCGGTGCCCGCCACCGGCGACGAAGTGCAGGAGCTGGCCGAAACCCTCAACCAGCTGCTGGTCCGCCTGCGGGAAGGGGCCCAGCTCCAGGACAATTTCCTGGCCGCCGCCGCGCACGAGTTGCGCACCCCGCTGGCCACGCTGCAAACCGGCCTGAGCGTGGCCAGCCACAACCCCGCGATGCCGGCCTCCGCCCGCGCCCAGCTGGCTGGTCACCAGGAAGAAATCCGCCGTCTGAGTAGCCTGGTCGATGACTTCCTGCTGGTAAGCCGCCTGCGGGCCGGGGCCCTGCCGCTCACGCTCCTGCCCCTGGCCCTCGACGAGCTGGTGCTCAGCACCGCCGACCGGCTGCTGCCCCGCTTCCAGGCGGCCGCCCGCCCCCTCACCATCGACATCGACGAAGACCCGCCCGATTTCTGCGTCCGCGCCGATGCCGACAAGCTTACGACCGTGGTCCTGAACCTGCTGGAAAATGCCCTGCGCCACGCGCCGCCCGGAGCCGCCGTGCGGGTGCGGGTGAGCCAGGACCCGGCGTCGGGCTGGCCCTGCGTCACGGTGACCAACGCGGTGCGCGAAAGCCTCGGCGACTTGGCCCGCCTGACTACCGCCTACTACCAGGCCGACGTGCTGGGCGAGGGCGCCGGACTGGGTTTGTGGCTCAGCAACCGCATTGCCGAGCTGCACGGCTCTCCGTTGCAGTTGCGCGAGCAAGACGGTGTTTTTACGGCCTGCCTGTGCCTGCCGCCCGCCGGCTGAGCCCGTTTGCCGCCGCCTCCAATCGTTTATATTGCCCGCTGCCTATATCCCCGGCAACTCCCCCCGGCTGAATGCGTAGGAAAGCCGCCCCCCAACCGGGGCTCTTACCCTCCCACCCTATGCGCAAAATCTACTGCGGGCTGCTGCTTTTCCTGGTTTCGGTCTTTTCTCTCACGCCGGCCTCGGCGCAGAAAGTCGGCCTCGTGCTCAGCGGCGGCGGCGCCAAGGGCCTGGCTCACGTGGGCGTGCTCAAGATGCTGGAGAAAAACCGCATTCCCATCGACTACATCGTGGGCACCAGCATGGGCGCCATCGTGGGGGCCCTGTACGCGGCCGGCTACTCGCCCCGCGAAATCGAGGAAATCGTGCTCAAGCCTGAGTTTCAGAACTGGGTGTCGGGGCAGCCGCTCGAGGGCAAGGTGTACAACTACTACGACGCCGAGCCCACGCCCGCCGCGCTCCATCTGCGCCTGGCCCTCGACTCTACCCTCAAGGCCCGCGTGACGCCCAAGCTGGTCGACGACGTGACCCTGAACTACGTGCTGGCCACCATGCTGGCCCCCGCCGGCGCCATCTCCGGCTACGACTTCGACAAGCTCATGGTGCCCTACCGCAGCGTGGCCTCCGAAATCTTCACCCGCGAGAAAGTGGTGCAGCGCAACGGCTCCCTCTCCGACGCCGTGCGCAGTTCCATGGCCTTCCCGCTGGCCTTCCGCCCCATCCGCGGCCTCGACGGCCGCTACCTCTTCGACGGGGCCGTGGTCGACAACTTTCCCACCGGCGTGATGCGCCAGGAGTTCAAGCCCGACATCATTATCGGCGTCAACGTGGGCGACGTGGCCTTCAGCAAGTACCCCAAGGACAAGGACGACGCCCTGCTCACCAGCACTTTGATCTTTCTGGGCTCAAACGTGGCCGACACGGCCTCGGTGGGCAAAAACGGCATCTTCATCCAGCCCGTGCTCGGCGACATCACCGCCGCCGACTTCGGCAAGGTCAAGCAGTTGATTCAGCTGGGCGAGCAGGCCACCGCCCGCAAGATGGAGCTGGCGCTGAGCCGGATTCAGCGCCGCGAAGACACGCTGGCCTTGCAACAGCGCCGCCGGGCCTTTCAGGAACGCGCGCCCAAGCCCGAGTTCAAGCAGATTACCGTGCAGGGCCTGCCCCGGCAGCAGCAGGACTTCGTGCGGCGCTTCTTCCAGAAAAACGGCTCCAGCTACTCGCCCGGCGACATTGAGGAAGGCTACTACCGCCTGGTCAACAACGACTTCTTCAACAACGTGTACCCCCGCATCCGCTACGACCAGAAGCAGCAGGGCTACGTGCTGGGCGTGGATGCCCGCCAGAACAGCAACCTCACCACCGATCTGGGCGTGCTGCTCTCGACCCGCTCGATGAGCAACTTCTACCTGGGCGTGGCCTACCGCTACCTCAACCGCTACCTCTACACCATCAAGGCCGACGCCACGGTGGGGCGCTTCTACAACGGGGCCCGGGGCTCGTTCCGGCTCAGCATTCCGGGCCGCACGCCGCTGTACCTGGAGCCCACCGTGACCTTCAACAACTTCAACTACCAGGACACCGGCGGCCTGCTGGGCTCGTCGGCGCAGAACACCCAGCTCCAGCAGCGCGACGTGAAGGCCGAACTCCAGGTGGGCATCAGCCCCAACTTCCGCAGCCGCTACACCCTCACCGGGGGCTTCTTCGCCAACCGTGACCGGTACGCCAACACCAGCGAAATCAACACCAACGAAGTCCTCGACCAGGACAACCTCTCCGGCGTGACGGCCGCGGCCCGCTTCGAGCGCAACTCTCTGAACCGCCGCCAGTACGCCGTGAGCGGGCGGCGGGTGGAAATGACGCTGCGCGGCGTCTCGGGCCGGGAAAGCTTTGACCCCGGCTCCACCGCCGGCGAGCTGACCAAGCGCAACCGCAACCACCAGTTTCTGAAGCTGGACTTATTCAACGAGCAGTATTTCACCTTCAACAAGGTGGACTCGGTGGGCAGCCGGGTGCACGCCTGGGGCTACATGGTGCAGGCCGTGGCTACCACCCAGGGGCCCTTTGCCACCTACCGGGCCTCGCTCACCATGGCCCCGGCCTTTCTGCCGCTACCCGACTCGCGCACCCTGTTTTTGGACCGCTACCGGGGCACGGCCTACGCGGCCGGCGGCCTGCGCTACGTCAAGGCTATTGTCGGCTCGCTGGAATGGCGCACCGAAGCCTACGTGCACGTGATGGTGCGGCCCTTCGAGCGGCAGGAAGCCAACCCGCTGCTGGCCCAGCGCGGTGCCACCGTCAGCCGCCCCTACTTCACGGCCATGACCGGCCTGATCTACCAGACGCCTGTCGGGCCCGCCGCCCTGCAGTTCATTCACTACGACGACTCCAACCACCCCTTCGGCGTCTTCGCCCACATCGGCTACGTCCTCTTCCGCGACCGGTCGTTGGATTAGGGCCCCTATTGCTTTAGAGTTCAAAGCGCCCAAAAAAGGCCTCCAAATTACTTTGGGGGCCTTTTTTGGGCGTGCGGCTTTGGCCTAATCTCTATTTGATTTTGCTCAAGCGCAGGGTTTCGGTTCGATTAGAAGTGATGAGCTTGGCGGAGTACGTACCCGCCGGCAAGCTCTTTGGTCCCTGCCAGTTGACCTCCTGTGTGCCAACTCCGTTCTGCAGAGGCATCCGGTCTACTTCCCGGCCCAGCATGTCGTACACGATAATCTCACGCATAACTTCTCCGGCCAGGGGACGCAGCAGAAACACCGTGCTGCCGGCAAATGGATTGGGGTAGCTTTGAAATGAAGCGTCCGAAGCCGAAGTAGTCCCCACGCTCAATGCAGGCCGTAGGGGAGCCATTGAGTTGCCGGCTATGCCGCCACTAATCTTGTAGCTTATCTGGCTCTGGGCCTGATCGTAGAACAGATACGCCGCGTCCTGCTCCAGCAAATGGCGGCCAGCCACGGAAGGCACCTGTTGCGGACCGTCCGCCTGCATGTTCACCCGGCTATAGTCGGGATATAGCAGCGTACCACCTACCAGCGTCCGTGCCCAGATGTCATTGCTGTTGCCCTTCGGATAGCCGTTGCCCGTCCAGGCCACGACGTATACTCCTTCGAGCCCGAGCTGCGCCTGGTAAGCGACGACGGGCTGGCTGGCGGCCGCGTTGTTGAAAGGCTCCACATTCGTTGGACCGGGGCGGAAATCACCGTTGCTGTATCCGTAGTTGAGGATGCCGTACGTAGTCGGGATGTTGCACCCACCACTGGCCGCCGCACCCACAACCTCAATTTCCCGTATCCGCG
>Ga0247729_10000565_pt1 | contig 15117 bp, 14 predicted proteins | sample UWRJL133311R2_FD_180958 | JGI IMG/M metagenome (GOLD analysis project Ga0247729, IMG submission 180958) | Plant litter microbial communities from Arlington Agricultural Research Station in Wisconsin, United States - UWRJ-L133-311R-2 | ecosystem: Environmental > Terrestrial > Plant litter >... | reverse complement strand
AGCGCGTCCGGCGCCGGCGGGCGGCCGCGGAAGGCGATGTAGGCCTGTTCTGGATCCACCGAGCCGCCCGACGAATAGATGTCGTCGAGCAGCCGCTTCGACACCACCGGGTCAAAAATGTTGCCGGCCTCCTCGAACGCGCCGAAAGCGTCGGCATCCATCACCTCGGACCACATGTAGCTGTAGTAGCCCGACGCATAGTGGTCGCCGGAGAAGATGTGGCCGAACTGGGTCGGCCGGTGCCGCAGCGAGATTTCCGCGGGCATGCCGATCTTCTCCAGTTCCTTCTTCTCGAATGCCGCGACGTCCGCGCTGGCCGAGGCCGGCTGGGTATGGAATTCGAGGTCGATCAGCGCCGACGAGACGAACTCCACCGTGGCAAAGCTCTGGCCGAACTTTCGCGCCGCGATGAAGCGCTTCAGCAGCTCGTCGGGCAGCGGCTCTCCGGTCTGGTAGTGCGTCGCAAACTGCCGGAGCACCTGCGGCTGCTCCTGCCAGTGCTCGTAAAGCTGCGACGGCAGTTCGACGAAGTCGGTGAACACCGAAGTGCCGGACAGCGAAGGGTAAGTGACGTTGGACATCATGCCGTGCAGGCCGTGGCCGAATTCATGGAACAGCGTCCGCGCATCGTCCGGCGACAGCAAAGACGGCTGGCCGTCGGTGCCCTTGGCAAAATTGCAGATGTTGAGAATGACCGGCGCGACGGCGCCGTCGAGCTTCTGCTGGTCGCGCAGCGAGGTCATCCAGGCGCCGGAGCGCTTCGAGGGACGCGCGAAGTAATCGCCATAGAACAGCGCCTTATGCTGGCCATTGGCGTCCTTGACCTCCCAGACCCGGACGTCGGGATGCCACACCGGCACGTCCTTGCGCTCGGCGAAGGTGACGCCGAACAGTTTCGTCGCGGTGTCAAAGGAAGCGGCGATCATGTTGTCGAGCGAGAGATACGGCTTGATGGCGGCATCGTCGAAATTGGCACGGCGCTGCCGCAGCTTCTCCGCGTAGAAGCGCCAGTCCCAGGCCTCCAGCTTGAAGTTGCCGCCCTCCTCCGCGATCAGCGCCTGCAGCGCGTCGCGGTCGGCCAAAGCGCGGGCCCGGGCCGGCTTCCAGACCCGCTCCAGCAGGCCGCGCACGGCCTCCGGCGTCTTGGCCATGGAGTCCTCCAGCCGATAGGCGGCGAAGGTCGGGAAGCCCAGCAGCTTCGCGGTCTCCTCGCGCAGCTTGAGAATCTCCACGACGGTGGCGTTGTTGTCGTTGGCGTTGCCCTTGTCGCCGCGCGAAGTGAAAGCCTTGTAGGCCTTCTCGCGCAGGTCGCGCCGCGTCGAGCTCTTCAGGAACGGCTCCACCGAGGATCGCGAGGTGGTGATGATAGCCTTGCCCGCGAGGCCGCGCTCTTCGGCCGCAGCCTTGGCCGCCGCCACGAAGCTCTCCGGCAGGCCGTCGGTGTCGTCCTCGCCGATCTCCATGAACCAGTCCTGCTCGTCGCCGAGCAGGTGATGGCTGAAACTGGTGCCGAGAAAAGCGAGACGCTCGTTGATCTCAGCCATCCGCGCCTTGGCGGCCTCGTCGAGGCCAGCGCCGGAGCGATGGAAGCGCGTGTACTTGCGCTCCAGCAGCCGCATTTGCTCGGAGGTCAGGCCGAGTCCGGCGCGCTTGTCGTACAGCGCCTTGATGCGGCCAAACAGCACGGCGTTCATCGAAATCGGGTTCCAGTGCTGCGCCATCCGCAGCGACACTTCCTTGTCGATCTCCAGGATCGCCGGGTTGGAATGCGCCGAGACAAGGTCGTAGAACACCGCCGCTACCCGATCGAGCAGCTTGCCGGCGCGCTCCAGCGCGGTGACGGTGTTGTCGAAATCCGGCGCCGCGGGATTGCCGACGATCGCGGCGATCTCGGCGGTGTGGTCGGCAAACGCCTGCTCGAACGCCGGCAGGAAGTGCTCGGGCTGGATCTCGGCAAAGGGCGGGGTTTCGAACGGCGTGGTCCAGGGCTTCAGCAGCGGGTTGTCGGAGGATGCCGAAAGAGCTGCTGAAGGCGAGAGGCTATCTGACATGCAAAATCCCGATTTGCCGTGCAAGGAAGTGCGGCATCTATACCACGCGATGGGGCTTTTTTGGGCCCATTAGCGCTTGCCGCAGCAGGCTTTTTCGTTAGATTGCGGCCCGAAACAGGACTTCAAGACATGACCACCTCTGCTGCCCCCCGCCGCATCTACTGGCCCAGCGTCATCACCGTGATCTCGGCCGCGATCCTGATCGGCGCGGAAGTGTTCGGCGCCGCGTTTGCCGGCGGCTGGGCGCTGTCGATCCTGTTCGGGCTCTCGACCACCGGCGAGCACATCCTGCAGGTGATCCTGTTCCTGGCCGGCGTCGCCATCATGGTCGGCTTCATCCGCAACGCCCAGCGCATCGAGCCGTTCACCCGCCGGGGCTGACATCGGCTGACTATCAGCCGTCATTGCGAGGAGCTCTTGCGACGAAGCAATCCAGCGCGGAGCCTTCAAAAGAGAAGAACTGGATTGCTTCGTCGCTCCGCTCCTCGCAATGACGTGGAGGCCTGCGACCAAGCCCTCAACAGTCGCCAATTCTTAAGCTAACTTAACATTCGTTCATGTTGAGCAGGGCTCTCGCGCCTGCGTGCGGCATTGGAGTCACGGCGCCGGGAAAATTTACCGGAGCCTCAAGAAAATTCTTGCACCCCCCACCCAAACACCCTAATTGCACTCTTGCCCAATTTCGCACGTGCCTGTGGTCGTGTGTCAGTCGGTAGGTATCCGGACAAGAGGCCGGACAGCCGCCAAGGGACAAGGAAGCCGAGGGTCTCGCGATGCAAATCGCAAGGCCAGCATCTCTCTCCAGGGATGCCGATGAAGGTGACTTTGATCCTTGCAACCGTGACTGGCAGCCGGAGGCGAACCGGCGCACCTCGTTCTCAACGGGGGACGCGACTTAAAGCAACGACGGATCGGGCTTTTTTGGTCTCTGCTGGCTTTCCATCAGCCAGCGCGATTACCGAAGAGGCTTGTCCTTCATTGCCAGGTGTGCGGTCGGGTAACTCCCAACCAATCCAAGGCAGCACTTACGGTCTGAACTTTCGGCTTTGCCGCGCCTCCATCGCGCGTCCTGAGTCCGCGAGGGCTGAACCGTCATCATTTTTTGAACGAGACCCGTCGCTGGGCCGTTTGGGAGAGTGCTATGACTGAACGTATCCAGGAATTCCTCCGCGCCCGCCGCAACGAGGGCCAGGACCTCGAGCCATGCCTCGTGGTCGACCTCGAAGTCGTGCGCGACAATTTCCAGACCTTCGCCAAGGCGCTGCCGGACTCCCGCGTGTTCTACGCGGTGAAAGCCAACCCGGCGCCGGAAGTGCTTTCGCTGCTCGCCTCCATGGGCTCGTGCTTCGACTGCGCGTCGGTGCAGGAGATCCAGATGGCGCTCGACGCCGGCGCCACGCCCGACCGCATCTCGTTCGGCAACACCATCAAGAAGGAACGCGACATCGCGCGCGCGCATGCGCTCGGCATCGCCATGTTCTCGGTGGATTGCACCGCGGAAGTCGAGAAAATCGCCCGCGCCGCCCCCGGCGCGAAGGTGTTCTGCCGCATCCTGTACGACTGCGCCGGCGCCGAGTGGCCGCTGTCGCGAAAATTCGGCTGCGATCCGGAAATGGCCGTCGACGTGCTTGACCTCGCCAAGCGTCTTGGCCTGGAGCCCTATGGCATCTCGTTCCATGTCGGCTCGCAGCAGCGCAAGGTGAAGGCGTGGGACCGCGCGCTGGCGATGGCATCGTCGGTGTTCCGCGACTGCGCGGAGCGTGGCATCAACCTGTCCATGGTCAACATGGGCGGCGGTTTCCCAACCAAGTACCTCAAGGAAGTCCCGGCGGTCGTGCAGTACGGCCGCTCGATCTTCCGTGCGCTGCGCAAGCACTTCGGCAACGCGATTCCGGAGACCATCATCGAGCCGGGCCGCGGCATGGTCGGCAATGCCGGCATCATCGAGACCGAAGTCGTTCTGATCTCCAAGAAGAGCGACGAGGACGATGTGCGCTGGGTGTATCTGGACATCGGCAAGTTCGGCGGTCTCGCCGAGACCATGGACGAGTCGATCCGCTACGCCATCAAGACGCCGCATGACGGCGCCGAGATGACGCCGTGCGTGCTCGCCGGCCCGACCTGCGATTCGGCCGACGTGATGTACGAGAAGCTGCCGTATCCGCTGCCCGTGACGCTGGAGATCGGCGACAAGCTGCTGATCGAAGGCACCGGCGCGTATACGTCGACCTACTCGGCGGTGGCGTTCAACGGCTTCCCGCCGCTGCGCACCTTCCATATCTGAGCGTTGCAAATCTGAGCGCGCTCCCTATATCCGGAACCTACCCCGGATATGACTAATCGGAGAGCCGGCTGCCCGGCTCTCATCCCGTCACCTTCCAATTCTGGATGACAACACTCCGCTCACCGGCGGAGTGGGGACCGACATGCCATGACCGATCTGCACGAGACCGCCACTAACAACACTGTTGCCTTGCCCATCGCAGCCCGTCCGTACGAGATCCGTGCGGAGCGTGGCTCCGACGTCGCCGCCCGTGAATCTCTGCTGGATGTGTGCTTCGGCGCCTCGCGCCATGCCCGCACCTGCCAGCGACTGCGTGACGGACGACTGCCCGCCGAAGGCCTGGCCTTCTCGGCGGTGGTGCAAGGCCGGCTGGTCGGCACGATCAGGCTTTGGCATGTCGACGCCGGGGGCCGAGCAGCACTTGTGCTCGGCCCCCTGGCGGTCGATCCGTCGGTGCGCGAGCTTGGCCTCGGCGCCGCATTGATGGACCACGCCATCGCCGCGGCGACAGCCCGCGGCCACGGCGCCATCGTGCTGCTCGGCGACGCGCCGTATTACAGCCGCTTCGGTTTCTCGCCGGACAGGATGGGCGATCTGTCGCTGCCCGGCCCGTTCGAACGACACCGCCTGCTTGGTCTCGAATTGAAGCCCGGTGCGCTGGATGGCGCGGCGGGCGTGATCGTGGCGAGCGGCGACGAAGCTGTCATGCCGGACGTCGCAGTCGCGCGCGCGGCGTAACCGCAACAGCCTCACGAACTGAAACGCGCGCGATAGTCCTGCGGGGTGGTCGCCAGCAGGCGCGCAAAGCTGCGGCGCATGGTCTCCTCGGAGCCGAAGCCGCAGCGCGCGGCGATCCGCTTGGTCGGCAGCCGCGTGTCTGCGAGCAGCGAACGCACCGCCTCCACCCGCAGCCGTTCCACGGCACGCGCGGGGGAGAGGCCGGTGGCCTGGGTATAGTGCCGGATGAAGCTGCGCTCGCTCATCCCCGCTTGCGCGGCCAGGGCAGGGAGCGACAGATCGCCGGCCAGGTGATCGCTGATCCATTCATGCAGGGCCGCGAAGCGATCGTCGGCCGCCTGCAGCGACAACGCGGTGCTGAACTGCGCCTGGCCGCCGGGCCGCTTGCGGAACACCACAAGATAGCGCGCCACCGCCAGCGCCACGGCGCGGCCGAGGTCTTCTTCCACCAGCGCCAGCGCCAGGTCGATTCCGGCGGTGACGCCCGCCGACGTCCAGACCGGACCGTCGTGCACGAAAATCGGATCCGGCTCGACATGCACCGCGGGGAAGCGGCGCGAGAGTTCGTCGCATACCGACCAGTGCGTGGCCGCGCGCCGCCCGTCGAGCACGCCGGCCTCGGCCAGCAGAAACGCCCCGGTACATACCGAGGCGACGCGCCGCGCATGCGCCGCGCGCTCGCGCACCCAAGCGACCAGCGCGGCATCGGCGGCCGCATCGTGCACGCCCTGGCCGCCGGCGATCATCAGCGTATCTAGCGCCGCGTCGGATCGAGGGAGCTCGGCTGCGGCGAGACCAAGCCCCGCCGAAGCCTGCACGCCGGCGCCGCCGGGTGCCACGACCCGCGGCGCATAGGGTGGGCTGCCCCCGGCCTGCCCGGCCAGATCGTTCGCCGTCGCAAACACCTGCATCGGCCCGGCAATGTCGAGCAACTGCACCGCCGGAAAGGCGAGCAGTTCGACCACGCGCGGCATTTCTGGCGGAAAGCGAGGGGATACTGACATTTACGCCATTTCCTATCTGCCCATAGTGGGTTTGTCCATTTCCGGCAGAAAGACACCTCATGATCCCCCACGACAAGCACCTTCAAATCGGCTCGCTGCTGTTCGAAGGCCTTGACCAGATCGACCTCACCGGCCCGTTCGAGGTCCTGTCGCGGATTCCGAATTCGACCTACCGGATCTTCGGCAAGACCAGTGCGCCGGTGAAGGACATCGCCGGCCTGTGCCTCGCGGCGGATGCGACCATTGCCGAAGCGCCGAAGCTCGACGTGCTGCATGTGCCGGGCGGTTTCGGGCAGGAGGCGCTGATGGAGGACGAGGAAGTGCTCGGCTGGATCCGGCAGCAGGCCGCCGGCGCAGTCTGCGTGTTCTCGGTATGCACCGGCGCGCTGCTGTGTGGCGCGGCCGGGTTGCTGCAGGGCCGGCGCGCGACCACGCATTGGGCCTCGTTTCATCTGCTGCCGCTGTTTGGCGCGATCCCGGTCAATGCGCGTGTGGTGGTGGACGGCGAGATGGTCTTCGCCGCCGGCGTCACGGCCGGCATCGACGGCTCGCTGCGGGTGGCGGCGCAACTGCGCGGCGACGAGGCCGCGCAGTCGATCCAGCTGTACATGCAGTATGCACCGGAGCCGCCGTTCAACAGCGGCACGCCGGAGACCGCGCCGCCGGCGGTCCTGGCGCGCGCCAGGGCGGCCGTGCAGCCAATCACGACGCAGCGCGAGCAGACCGCACGGCGCGTCGCCGCGCGCCTCGGGATCGCCGTCCCGTAAAACGACGGCGTCCTATACCGCGGCCAGCCTGTCATGCACCGCGACAATCGCCGGAAGCGGACGCCACAACACGGTCATCTCCTGGATCAGGCCGGCGTCGTTGAGCCGCCAATAGTCGACGCCTTCCAGTTCTTCCGATCCGACGGTGATGCCGAAGAACGCCGCGACATGCTGCGGGCCTTGGAGGACTTCGCGGAAGTCGAACCTGTCGACCACGCCGAGCAGCGCTTCGACGACCGGTCGGATCGCGGCCTTGCCCTTGAACGGAGCGGCCGCGAGCGGAGTCTTGAGGAGGATGTCGTCGGCCATATGGCTGAACATCCCCTCCAGGTCTTTTCGTTGCATGGCCGCGGTGAAAGCGTGGATATGGGTAAGATACATCAAATCGGTCCTCTCATGAATTTCTGGAAACGCAGGCCGAAGCTCCAGCTCCGCCCGACAGAGAGGGTCTAGCGGAGTCTGATTTGGCAGAATTGCCGATTTCCCCTCGCTTTCCGCCAACCATATCGGCAAGCGGCAACTCCGCCGCTCCGCAGGCGGCTTCGCAGGAAGTGCAAGCGCCTTGATTTGAGCGCCCATAACCGGCATTGCGGGGCCTGTCTCATTTCGAGGGCCTCGCCATGACCCGCCGCCTGATTTCCACCGGATCGCCGTTCGAGAAGACCGCCGGCTACAGCCGCGCGGTGGTCGATGGCGACTTCTGCTTTGTCGCCGGCACCACCGGCTACGATTACACCACCATGGTCATGCCGGCCGATGTCACGGCACAGACACAGAATTGCTTCAAGACCATCGACGCCGCGCTGAAGGAGGCCGGCTTCGCCATGGCCGACATCGTGCGCGCGACCTATTATATCACCAGCGCCGCGGATGCCGACGCGGTGTTCGCGGTCACCGGCACGCATCTCAGCGAGATTCGGCCGGCCGCCACGCTGCTGGTGGTCGCCGGGCTCTACAAGCCGGAAATGAAAGTCGAAATCGAAGTGACGGCGAAACGTCGCTCGTAAGATTACCCACCGTCATTCCGGGCACATTGCGCAGCAACGCGAACCCGGAATCTCGACATGACATCGCAAGATTCCGGGCCTGCACCGAACAGGCGCATCCCGGAATGACACCTGGAGCTTCATTGATGACCACGCCCGCCCCGACGATCTACGCAAAGATTTCCGGCCCCATCGTGATGGTCGGCTTCGGCTCGATCGGCAAAGGCACGCTGCCGCTGATCGAACGGCATCTCGACTACGACAAGTCGCGCATCACCGTGCTCGATCCCAAGGACGAGGGCCGCAAGGCGCATTGCGAGAAGCACAATGTGCGCTTCATCCAGCAGGGCGTCACCCGCGAAAACTATCGCGAACTGCTGACGCCGCTGCTCACCGAAGGCGGCGGCCAGGGCTTTTGCGTGAATCTCTCGGTCGATACCGGCTCGACCGACATCATGGAACTCTGCAACGAACTCGGCGCGCTGTACATCGACACCGTCAACGAGCCCTGGCTCGGCTTTTATTTCGACGCCTCGAAGGGCCCGGAAGCCCGCTCCAACTACGCGCTGCGCGAGAATACGCTGGCCGCCAAGAACGCGCGCGCGCCGGGTTCGACCACCGCCGTGTCGTGCTGCGGCGCCAATCCAGGCATGGTCTCGTTCTTCGCCAAGCAGGCGCTGCTCAACGTCGCCGCCGACCTGCAGCTCAACGCGCCGGAGCCGAAGACCAAGGCGGAATGGGCCGACCTGATGCGCCAGACCGGCGTCAAGGGCATCCACATCGCCGAGCGCGACACCCAGCGTTCCAGGAATCCGAAAGAGCCGGATGTGTTCGTCAACACCTGGTCGGTGGAAGGCTTCCTGTCGGAAGGCGTGCAGCCGTCCGAGCTCGGCTGGGGCACCCATGAAAAGTGGATGCCGGAAAACGCCCATACCCACGAGGCCGGCTGCGGTGCGGCGATCTATCTGATGCAGCCCGGCGCCGACACCCGCGTGCGCACCTGGTGCCCGACGCGCGGCGCGCAATACGGCTTCCTGGTCACCCACAACGAGTCGATCTCGATCTCCGACTACTTCACGGTGCGCGACGCGACCGGCACTGCGGTGTACCGGCCGACCTGCCACTACGCCTATCACCCGGCGGACGATGCCGTGCTGTCGCTGCACGAAATGTTCGGCCGCGCGGCGAAGATGCAGGAGAAGCACCACATCCTCGAGGAAGAGGAAATCATCGACGGCATCGACGAACTCGGCGTGCTGCTCTACGGCCACGGCAAGAACGCCTACTGGTTCGGCTCGCAGCTCTCCATCGAAGAGACCCGCGAACTCGCCCCCTACCAGAACGCCACCGCGCTTCAAGTGACCTCGGCCGTGCTCGGCGGCATGGTCTGGGCGCTGGAGCACCCGACCGAAGGCATCGTCGAGGCCGACGAGATGGACTTCCACCGCCTGCTGGAAATCCAGGGCCCCTATCTCGGCCCGGTGAAGGGCTACTACACCGACTGGACCCCGCTGGAAGGCCGCCCGGGATTGTTCCCAGAGGACATCGACACGTCGGACCCGTGGCAGTTCAAGAACGTGCTGGTGCGCTGAGCACCAAAGTAGTGTGTCGTCCCCGCGAAAGCGGGGACCCATACACGCTGGAGCTATAATCAAACACATCGTTGCGGCGCTGCCGCATCAACCACGCTTACCGTGGTTATGGGTCCCCGCTTTCGCGGGGACGACGCGGCATGTGTGGCTACTTTTTCAGATAATCGAACGCCACTTCGCCCAGCCCCAGCGTCAGATCGCACTTGAAGTGCAGCGCCGAGACGACCTCGCGCACCGGCAGTCGCGCGACATCCGCCAGTGCGTGCGGAAACAGGCCGAGTGCCGCCGGGCCGGTCCAGGCATCCTTCAGCGTGATGTCCTCGAGGTGATAGCGCACCAGTTCGAGAATTCGCGGCGTGCCGTCCACGTGCGGGATGATCTTCAGAATGAAGTTCGGCACCGTCAGCGCCGCCAGCACCGTGTCATGGTCAACCGGGCGATGCTTGTAGCCCATGGTGCCCGACGCGCAGAGCACCGAGCCGTAATGCAGTGTGCCGACCAGCACGTCGCTCTCCACCGCGATCTTCGGCGTCGCTCGTTTCTTCGGAAAGCCCCAAAGCTCGCGGCCGCCGGCAATCGGCGCGTCATCGTCGAGATACATGGAATGGATGTAGACGCCCTCAACGCCGTCAAGGCGCACCGGGATCGCCTGCCCGGTCTCGGTGTAGTCGCCGAAGCCGGTGGAATCCGGCATCCGGATGAATTCGTATTTGACGATGTCATCGATCACTTCCAGCGGCTCCGGCACCACGGCCTGCAGCGCGGCCAGATCGGTGCGGTAGCTGATGATAAAGTATTCGCGGTCGCAGAAACGGTACGGCCCGCGCGGAAACGACGGGTTGGTCAGCGGCATTGAATAGGCGGTGTTGCGGACGTCGTCGATTTTCATGAGAGCCCCCGTGTCGGCGCGAATGCGCTGCAACATTATGGGCAGGGCTCATGAAACAATCGAGACCATTTCGCGGGCGTCGCTGAGACCCGCGATCGGCTCTACTTCGCGGGAATCGGTGGCGCGATCTTTTCGGCGGGCGCCGGCGGCAGCGCCGGCGCGGCGCCGGCTTTCTGGGCATCCGCGTCGGGACGCGCGGGCTGCGGCGGGATTTCCGACGGGCGGGCGCCGATCGTAGCGGGCTCGGCGGGGGCCGCGGGCTTGCTCTCGGCGCCGGGGCTGGATTGCAGCGGCGGCGTCGCCTGCGCCATCTGGGTGTGATGCGGCGCCAGTTGCGCCAGCGATCCCGCCGACACCACCAGCCCGGCGACGACCATGGCACCGGCCAGCATCATATCCCTGCGGTAGGCACGCTTGTTGGCAATCGGCGTCATGGTTTCCACCTGCGTTATGTCGGGGGTAAACGGGCCTTGCTGCCCAAGGTTCCCCTGCCACATCGCCGCGCCGGGCCCACATGCGGCGCCCCATCCGTCAGTCCTTGGTGCTGACTTCCCACGTCGCGTGGGTCACGCCGGACTGGCGCTGCAGGTCGGTCACCACGGCATCGAGTTCCTTGGGGTCGATGGCCGTGCTGACCAGCGTTGCCACGATCTCCTGCAGGTCGTCGGTCTGGTCGACGACTTCGATGTCGGCCACCGGATAATGCGCGGCTTCCAGCCGTTCGACCAGCAGGTCGCGCATTTCGGCGACTACATCGTCGGCCACGGTCAGCTTGAAATAATACGTCGCTTCCGAGGATTTTTCGTCGAGCGGCGCGCGGTTGATGGCATTGACCAGCGGCCGCAACAGCGTGTTGCCGGCCAGCACGAACACGGTCAGCGCGATCGCCTGCGCGATCATGTCGGCCCCGGCGCAGGAGCCCACCGCGGCCGACCCCCACAACGTCGCCGCAGTGTTGAGGCCGCGGACATTGGTGCCTTCCTTCATGATGACACCGGCGCCGAGGAAGCCGATACCCGACACCACATAGGCGATCACCCGCACCGCGCCATCGGCGCCCGCGAGCTGCATGGCCAGGTCGACGAACGCCGCCGCGCCCACCGCGACCAGCACATTGGTGCGCAGCCCGGCAGTGCGCTGGCGGTATTGCCGCTCGGCGCCGATCAGCGTGCCCAGCACAAAGGCCGTCGTCAGGCTGAGCAGCGTGTCGAGGAAGTCGTAGGAATGGAAGGTGACCATAAAGCGCATGATGCTTCATGCGTATTGCAGATGACGGGCGGATGACAGGCGAGGCGGATGCGTTCACACCGGAGCCAGTCCCTCATGGTGAGGAGGCGCATCGCGCCGTCTCGAACCATGAGGTCGAGGCATTGCCGCCTGCGTCCATCCTTCGAGACGCGGCCAAGTGGCCGCTCCTCAGGATGAGGGCTGGAGGACGAAGTCCTACAGCTCCAGCAGTCCCGCGTCGCCGGTCTGGTCCGCAAACGCCAGCAGCGTGCCTTTCGCATTCCAGGCCAGTGCCGTGACCGCCTCGCCCTTGTTGGCGCGGACCAGGATCTCGGCGCCGTCGGTCATCCGCACCATCAGGATGGTGCCATCGCTGTAGCCGCAGGCCAGAATGTCCTGCTTCGGATGGCAGGCGACCATGGTGACCTTGGCCTTGAGCGGCGCCAGCATGGCCGGCTCCTTGCCCATCGGGCCGTCCTTGCTTCCAAAGGGCCAGACGATCACGCTGTCGGCGCCCGAGGTCGCCAGCGCCTTGCCACCGGAAGCCCAGCCGATCGAACGCACCCGCGCCGGATAGCCGGTCATCCGCATGTGCTTGCCGTCGGCCAGCCGCCAGCCGTGCAGCGCCGGCTCGTGCATCGCGGTGACAAGAAACTTGTTGTCCGGGCTGAAGGTGACCGCGAGATGCGAGCCGGCCCATTCCAGCACTTCGGCATTGGCCGCCATGTTGGGAAACCACAGCGACACGCCGTTGTAATGCGCGATCGCCAGCCGCAGACCCTTGGGCGCGAAAGCGAGTCCGCCGACGGTGGACGGCACCTCGAAGGATTTCTCCTCGCTTTTCGGCGCGCGCACGAAGGCGATCTTGCCGGCCGACCACGCCACCGCGCCATCGGGATGCAGGGCGACATTGTCGATCCAGCGCCGCTTGGCGTCGATGGCCAGCAGCGTGACTTCGCCGTTGCGGTTGATCTCGACAAGCTTGCCGTTGTCGCCGCCCATCAGCAGCCGCTTGTCGTCGGCGACGCTGCACAGAATGCCGCCGCTGTGCACCGGTACCACGGTCTGTCCCATGTCATCGACCAGTGCGACATTCTCTTCGGCGCAGACGAACGCCGCCTTGTCGCCGAGAAAATGCACCGCAACCACCGCCGCGCCGATGCTGACGGGGCGCACGCGGTCGATGACCGAGACGATGGATTCCTGCTCCTGCAGCGGATTGAAGTCGGACATCACGCGGGGACGACTTTGGCGAAGCCGTCGCGGATCGCCTGCTCCGGCAGATCGCGGCCGATGAAGACGAGGCGGCTTTCGCGCTTCTCGTCGTCCTTCCAGGCGCGCTGGTGATCGCCTTCCAGCATCATGTGCACGCCCTGGAAGACGTAGCGATCGTCATCGCCGGAGAACGAGATGATGCCCTTGGAACGCAGGATTCGCGCGCCTTCGGCCTGCACGAGGTTCTGCAGCCACGGCATGAAGGTGGAGGGATCGAGCGCCTTGTCGGTGCGCAGCGACAGCGATTGCATGTCCTCGTCGTGATAGTGCTTCACGCCGCCATGGCTGTGGTCATGGTCGTGGTGATGCCCGTGATCGTGGCCATGGTGGTCGTGGTCATGGCCGTCGCCGGCATTGAGGAATTCCGGCTCGATCTCGAGGATGCGGTCGAGATCGAAGGCGCCCTGCTCCAGCACGTCGGACAATTTGACCTGTGCGCGCTCGGTGCGATGCAGCTTGGCATAGGGGTTGATGGCGCGGATCCGGGCTTCGACTTCGGCGAGCTCGGGCTTCGACACCAGATCGATCTTGTTGAGCACGATGACGTCGGCAAAGGCGATCTGGTTCTTGGCTTCCGGCGCGTCCTTGAGGCGCTCGCTCAGCCACTTGGCGTCGGCCACCGTCACCACCGCGTCTAACCGGGTGTGCAACTGCACGTCCTCGTCGACGAAGAAGGTCTGCGCCACCGGGGCCGGATCGGCAAGGCCGGTGGTCTCCAGGATGATGGCGTCGAACTTGCCCTTGCGCTTCATCAGGCCGTCGAGAATGCGCACCAGGTCGCCGCGCACGGTGCAGCAGACGCAGCCGTTGTTCATCTCGAACACTTCTTCGTCGGCGCCGATGATCAGGTCGTTGTCGATGCCGATCTCGCCGAATTCGTTCACGATGACGGCGTATTTCTTGCCGTGGTTTTCCGACAGGATGCGGTTCAGCAGCGTGGTCTTGCCGGCGCCGAGATAGCCGGTCAGCACGGTCACGGGAATTTTGGCAGCGGTCGCGGTCGACATCTCATTGGCTCCAGGCACAGCCCTCACCCTGAGGAGCGCGCCCTGCGCGCGTCTCGAAGGGTGAAGAGGAAGATTGGAAAGCCGCCATCCTTCGAGACGCCCGCCTGCGGCGGGCTCCTCAGGATGAGGCCGGGGGCGCGGCTATGGGGTTAGCGCGTCCGCCAGCGCCTTTATATTGTGCCTGACCATATCAATGTAAGTGGGGGCAGCGCCGTTTTCCGGTGTCAGGCTGTCGGAATACAGCGTTCCGCCGATCTTCGCCCCGGTCTCGGCGGCAATCCGGCGCATCAGGCGGGGATCACTGATGTTTTCCAGGAAAACCGCGGGGATTTTCGCGGCCTTGATCTGGCCGATGATCCTGGCGAGATCGCGGGCGCTCGGCTCGGATTCGGTGGAGACGCCCTGCGGCGCGATGAATTCGATGCCATAGGCGGCGGCGAAATAGCCGAACGCGTCGTGGGTCGAGATCACCTTGCGATGCGCCGCGGGAATCCCGGCAATGGCCGTGCGGACCTCGGCGTCGAGGGCATCGAGCTTGGCCAGATAGGAAGCGGCGTTCGCCTTGTAGGTCTCGGCGCCGGCGGAATCGGCGGCGGCCAGTGCGTCGCGGATGTTGGCCACATAGACCTTGGCATTGACCACCGACTGCCAGGCATGCGGATCGGCGTGATTTTCCAGCGCGCGCTGCGCGATGCCGTTGGTGGCCGTGACGATGACCGCCTTGCCGCCGGAGGATTTCACCAGCCGCGGCAGCCAGCCTTCGAAGCCGAAGCCGTTGACGATGACCAGCCGCGCGTCGGAGATCTTTTTCGCGTCCTGCGGCGTCGGCGTGTAGACGTGGGCGTCGCCATTGGGGCCGACCAGCGTGGTGACCCTGACGCGGTCGCCACCGACAATTGTCACAAAATCGCCCATGATCGAGAAGCTCGCGACCACGTCGACTTTAGTCTGCGCATGCAAGGGCTTGCCCCAGATCAGCGCGCAAAAAACAAGTGCCCAAGCGCAATTTCGCCGCAAGACCCGCATTCTCATGCTTCCAGATGCCGGCCGGGAAACAATTGTCGCACCAGGCCGCTGACGGTGCCGAACAGAACCGAAATCACATACAGCGCCGCGGCGACCAGAATGATCGCCGGTCCGGACGGCACCTTGGTCTGGAACGACAGCACCAGGCCGAGATAGCCGGACAGCATGGCGCTTGCGACCGCGATCATCATCATGCCGGTGATGTCGCGCGACCAGAACCGCGCGATGCCGGCGGGCAAAACCATCAGCCCTACCGCGAGCAGCGTGCCGA
>Ga0247729_10000562_pt1 | contig 15147 bp, 12 predicted proteins | sample UWRJL133311R2_FD_180958 | JGI IMG/M metagenome (GOLD analysis project Ga0247729, IMG submission 180958) | Plant litter microbial communities from Arlington Agricultural Research Station in Wisconsin, United States - UWRJ-L133-311R-2 | ecosystem: Environmental > Terrestrial > Plant litter >... | reverse complement strand
TGGCGGTCGTGAAGGAGATCCCAGCGTCCGAGGCGCGGGTGGGAGACGTGGTGACCATCTCGCGCCCGGGAGAGCTCCCGATCACGCACCGCGTGACATCCGCCACCGCCCAGGGCGGCGGGACCGTCGTCATCACCATGAAGGGCGACGCGAACGACTTCGAGGACCCGGCGCCCTATGTCGTCGACACCGTGCGGATCGTGATCTTCTCGGTGCCGGGACTCGCCAGCCTGGTGATCGCCGTGTCGAACCCCTTCGTGCTCGGTGGGATCACCCTCGCCGCGGCGCTGCTGGTGAGCTGGGCGTTCTGGCCGCGCGGACCCGGCCACGGCACCGGGCGCGGCCGTCGCGCCGATCGTGGTGGCACGGACCGTGTCGAGCGTCGTCACGGGCGGCGGAGCGCGGCACGGGGAGCGGCCGGAACGGCCCTGGCGGTCGTCGCCCTCGCCATGGTGCCGACGCTGGTCGCACCGTCCGCCGCTCGCGCGGACGAGGTCGTCACCACCGTGCGGGGGCAGTACCTGACCCTGATGTCCATCGGCGACCCCGAGGTGATGGGGAGCCTCACGCCGGCCCGTCCGACCCCCTGGCAGGTGGGGGTCACCGTCGCCCCGCCCGAGCCGGGAACGGTGCACATCGGACTCTCCGCCGTCGGCGAGCTGACCGACCCGGGCGAGCTCGCGCTCGACGTGCGCGCCTGCGACCACCGCTGGGTCGACGGCGTGTGCGCCGGGGGCGAGGCGCTCTGGCTCGCCCGTCAGGATCTCGCGGCCGCGGTGGTGCCCGCTCCCGTGACCGCCGAGAACCCGGACGGCGCACGGGAGATCGGCCGGATCGGTGTCGAGACCGTCTGGCTGATGCTCCGGGTGGTGCTGCAGGGCACGACGGAACCGGGGTCGGCGCTGAACCTCCGGCTGCACGCCTGGGGCGGCGGCGACGTGGCCGTCGTCGGGGACCCCGGCTCGGACGGGGACGGCGCGGGGACGGCGCGCGCGGGCGGCGGACTCGCCTTCACCGGCTTCGGGGGCCAGGTTCCGCTGCTGCTCGCCGTGCTGTCCGTCTCACTCGGCCTCGCATTCGCCGCCGCCGCGCGCCGACGGAGGGATACCCGTGGCTGACCGACGCCGTCGCGCGGCGGGTGGGGTCGTGCTCCTGGGAGCCCTCGCGCTGCTGGCATCGGCCGCCGTGCCGCTCGAGCAGACCGATGCCGCGTGGATCGACCGCGAGACCACCACGGTCGCGCTCTCGACGGTGACGATCCCGCCGCCCGTGCTGGTTCCGCCCTGCACCACCAACCCCGGACTGCTCGGCGCCACTCCGTCGATCACCGTCGAGTGGACGCTTCCGGCGGGGTACGCACTCGCGTCCGCGCGGTACGCGGCCGGGACCTCGGTCGCGGGCATGCAGGCCATCGCGACGGGGTACGCGACGACGACGGTCTCCCCCGGGCTGTACCGCACCGTCTTCAGCGGCGGGCTGCTCTCGGGCCTGCTCGGCGGCCAGGCCTCCGTCGGCATCGCCGTCGCCCACAGCTCGGGATGGACGTCGAAGTGGGCATCGGCCACCGGCGGCTCGGCCCTCCTCGGCATCAACCCCTATTGCGGCGTCAACGCCTGATCGCCCAGGCGGTGGTCGCGAAACTCGGTACTACCGAAGTCGCGAGAAAACAGTTGCACTGCACCGCGCCGCGGGTGCATCATCGTCAGCAGAACAACTCATCGTCCAGACAGAGTCGCAGGCATTGCCGCACCGCTGGACGATGAGTCTGTTAACGCCCCTGTGACGGGCAGCGGTCAGCGAGGCGTCTGGGCCGCCGCCAGCGCGGCGCGGCTCGCGACGATCGAGGCAAGCAGGCCGGCCTCGTCGGCCTCGGCTCCGATGCTGGCCCGACCGGTCACCAGCCGCTGGCGGGTGAAGGCGAGGCGGGTGGCGTCGCGGGTGTAGTGGCGCATCACCCGGCCGACCCCGCGCCGGTTGGCCCAGGCCTGGCTGCGTCGACGGCCGGCGCCGGTGGCGAGCGCGTTGACCTCGTCGCGGTTGAACCAGCCGACGGCGGCGTACTCGCTGAGTCGGTCGTGCGTGAGCTTCGCCTCCTGCCTGCGCAGGAAGAGCACAACGAAGACGCCGGCGACGAAGATCGGGAACTGCACGAGCGCGTAGTAGACGTAGAAGTCGCTCACGAAGTAGAGGGAGCCGTTCCAGAAGCCGTGCAGCAGCATCGCGGGGATCAGGCCGAGCAGGAAGACGCCCACCGCCCCGAGGGCGCTGGCGCGCCGCGCGGCGAAGCCCAGCGCGATGCCGGTGAACGCCGTGAACATCACGTGCGCGAAGGGCGACATGATGCCGCGGGCCACGAAGATCTCCACCAGGGAGCCGTCGACGCCGCCGGCGGTGAGCAGCTGCACACCGAAGTAGAGGATGTTCTCGGTGAAGGCGAAGCCGCCCGCCACCCAGGCCGCGTACACCAGGCCGTCGATCGGCCCGTCGAAGTGCTTGCGCGCGAACCAGAAGATGAGCAGGAGGCCGAGGCCCTTCGCCCCCTCCTCGACGATCGGCGCCTGCAGGACAGCCCCGACGAACTGGTTCGTTGTCTCGTTGCCGCCGAGGGCGGCGAGGATCCCGTCGACCTGCACCCCCGCGATCAGCGCGATGGCCACGGATGCACCGGCGCCCCAGAGGAAGGCGAAGACGAGGATGCCGCGCGGTTCGGGCTCCCACCGGTCGATCCAGTGCACCCCCAGGAACACGATGGCCAGCGGCACCAGTGCCATGATCCCGCCGATCCCGAAGGCGACGGGGCCGAGGCCGGCGATCAGGTAGGCGACGACGGCGAGCGTCACGATGGAGAGCAGGGCGATGCCGACGACTCCCACCGCGGTGAGCCCGGGACTCCGGCGCACCGGACGCGTCGGCGCCGGCCCGGTGACGACGGCCGCCACCTGGCGCACGTCGACGGGCGCCTGCGACGGCGGCCCGTAGGGGCGCGCCCTCGCGGCCGCGTCCGTCGTCTGCTCGCTCCAGGTCATGCTGCGACCTTAGCGGGCGCCCTCCGCCGCGTACGGCAGGCGCGACCGCAACTGGCTAACGGTCTCAGCCGGTCAGGCGGCGGGCACCAGCACGATGGGGCTGGCCGCGAGGCGCTGGGCGTAGTCCGAGCGTGCGCGGGCGGCGTCGGCCATGGGGTAGCTCGTGACCGCGATCTCGTCGAAGACGCCGCGCCGGACCTCGTGGAACACGTCGGCGGCGGCGATCTGGCCGAGGCCGTGGCCGTAGCGCCATCTCGTGGCGGCGACGTAGTCGGCGGGGGTGACCACGACATCCGCTGTGCCCGCCTCGTTCTCGGACACGATGGTGGCCTCGAGGTCGACGGCCCACGCCTTCACGAAGGCGTCCGCTCCCGACGGGTCGGGCGCCACGTAGACGGTGTTGCCGCGGCCGATGGAGTGCAGCTGCTTCACGATCGCACGGGCGATCAGCCCGAGCGGCAGGTAGGCGGCCGCCGACTCGACGGCCACGTCCTTCGGGAAGCCGATGAGGTCCCGCTCGCTGACCACCGAGGTCACCGCGATGTCGGAGAACGTGGTGAGGTAGGCCACGCGGTCGCCGGGGGCGAATCCGCCGGCCTCGGGTCCGACGGCCTGGATGAGGCCGGAGGCGTGCAGCCCGAGCGGGCTCATGCCGAGGGCGCCGATGCGCACGCGCACCTCGCCCGACTTGGGTCGTGCGAGTCCGTCGCGGGTGCGCGGACGGGGTCCAGAGGAGCGCTTCGCGGTCGAGCGCAGGGGTATCACTGAATCACTCACTAGGGTCATATGGGCGAAACGCCCCGTGGCACCCAGATATTCCATTCCCCAGCGCGCGCGGCCGTCAGGGCGTAGTATCCACGCGCCGACCGCTATTCCGCGAGCGCGCCGTGCGGTTCGCTGCTCGGGTGCGTCTCCCCCGCCACCGTGAAGAGCTTGCCCGGGTTGAGGATCCCGCTCGGGTCGAACACCCGCTTGATGTCGCGCTGCAGCTCCACCTGGTCGTCGCCGAGCTCGTCGCGCAGCCAGCGCTTCTTCAGCAGGCCGACGCCGTGCTCGCCGGTGAGCGTGCCGCCCAGCCGCAGTGCGGTGACGAACATCGCGTCGGCGGCCGCCCAGACCGCCTCGGGGACCTCGGTGCCGTTCTCGCCGGTGCCCTCGAAGACGAAGTTCGGGTGCAGGTTGCCGTCGCCCGCGTGGGCCACAGTGACGATCTCCACGCCGAAGCGCTCGGTGATCGTCGCGATCGCGTTGAACATGGCGGGCAGGGCGCTGCGCGGAACGCAGACGTCCTCGATGAGCACCGTGCCGCGCTTCTCCAGCGCCGGGTGGAAGGAGCGGCGCAGGGCGATCAGCCGCGCGGCCTCCCCCTCGTCGGTGGTGAGCACTGCGTCGCCGCCCAACGAGCGGATGATGGCGAGCGCCGAGGTCGCCTCCTCGGCCGCGCCCTGCCCGTCGGTCTGCACCAGCAGGTAGGACTCGGCGCGCACCTCGATGCCGAGGTAGTCGGCGATGTAGCGCATCGCGAGCGGGTCGAGCAGCTCCATGATGGCGGGGCGCACACCGCTCGCGCTGATCACCGAGGCGGCGCGGGCGGCGGCCTCCACCGTGGGGAAGTACGCCCCGATGGTCGACGGCACGCCCGTGGGCAGCCGGCGCAGCTTCACGGTCGCCTCGACGATGATGCCCAGGGTGCCCTCGGACCCGATCATCAGCGCGACGAGGTCGAGTCCGGTGACCCCCTTGATGGTGCGGTGTCCCAGCGACATCAGCCGGCCATCCGCCAGCACGATCTTGAGTCCCAAGACGGCCTCGCGCGTCACGCCGTACTTCGCGCAGAGCAGGCCGCCGGCGTTGGTGGCGATGTTGCCGCCCACGGTGGAGATGGCGCGGCTCGCGGGATCGGGTGCGAACCAGAGGCCCTTCGCGGCGAGCGCTGCGTTCAGGTCGGCGTTGATGATGCCCGGCTCGACGACGGCGAGCTCGTCATCCTCGGAGATCTCGAGGATGCGGGTCATCGCGAGTGTGGACAGCACGATCTCGCCGTGGCTGGCGATCGCGCCCCCGGCCAGGCCGGTTCCCGCGCCGCGGATCACGACCGGCGTTCCGGTCTCGGTGGCGATGCGCATGGTCGCCTGCACGTCGTCGATGGTGCGCGCGGTGACGAGCGCGAGCGGCGCGGCCGCCGACTCGTGTCCGGACTTGTCCAGGCGGCAGGCGGCGAGCTCCGCGGGGTCGGTGGACACGGCGCTGCCGAGGGCGGTGGTGAGGAGCGTTACGACGGGGTTCACCTCTCCAGCCTATGTCGCCGCGCGCCGGGCACGGCGATGTCCGAATCCCGCTAGCGGTGCGGCCCGGCGGGTGGCACGCTTGAACGGTGCCCGCCGCCCCTCCCTCCCGCTCCGATCCGCGCTTCGCCGAGCGCTACCGGGCGATGTCCTCGCGCGACGCCCGCTTCGACGGGCAGTTCATCACCGGCGTGCACTCCACGGGCATCTACTGCCGCCCGAGCTGTCCCGCCATCACCCCGCAGCAGAAGAACGTCTCCTTCTACCGCACGGCGGCCGCCGCACACGAGGCCGGACTGCGCGCCTGCAAGCGCTGCCTGCCCGACGCCGTTCCCGGTTCCCCCGACTGGAACAGCCACGACGACCTCGCGTCCCGGGCGATGCGGCTGATCACCGACGGCGTCGTCGAGCGTGAGGGCGTGCCCGGTCTCGCCGCGCAGCTCGGCTACACGAGCAGGCATCTCACCCGCGTGCTCGTCGCCGAGCTCGGCGCCGGCCCCCTCGCGCTCGCCCGCGCCCATCGCGCCCAGACGGCGCGCACCCTGCTCGTCTCCACCGGCCTGCCGGTGGCCGAGGTCGCCTTCGCCGCCGGCTTCTCCAGCATCCGCCAGTTCAACGAGACCATCAGCGCGGTCTACGAGACGACGCCCACCGCCCTGCGCGGCCGTGCGGCGGCGGGCGGCAGCCGGCCCCCGGCGGCGGCGCCCGGCGAGGAGGGCGTCTCGATCTCGCTGCGGCTGCCCGCCCGGGCGCCCTTCGACGGGCCGGGGCTCATGTCGTTCTTCGCCGACCACGCGGTCAGCGGCCTCGAGACGGCGACCGCCGGCGCCTTCGAGCGCCGGGTACGCCTCCCCTCCGGCCTCGCCACCGTGCGGCTCAGCCTCCTCGGCGACGACGCGGTGCTCTGCGAGGCGAGGCTGGAGAAGCTGGCGGATGTCTCCACTCTCGTCGCGCGCGTGCGTCGCCTCTTCGATCTGGACGCGGACTCCGTGGCCGTCGACGCGGCGCTCTCCAGCGACCCGGCCCTCGCGCCCCTGGTGGCGGCGCGCCCCGGACTGCGCCTGCCGGGGAGCCTCGACGCGGAGGAGACCCTGTTCCGCACGCTGATCGGGCAGCAGATCTCGGTCGCCGCCGCCCGCACGGTGCACGGGCGGTACGTGGCCGCGCTCGGAACGGACGGGCTGTTCCCGACGGCGGCGCAGATCCTGGCCGGCGGCACTGCGGCCCACGGCGGGTCCGTGGTGCGCGGGCCGGCGTCGCGGGTCGCCACCATCCTGGCGATCGCCCGGGCCGTGGTCGACGGCGAACTCCGTCTCGACCTGGCGACGCCTGTCGAGGAGTTCACCGCCGCCCTCGTCGCTCTGCCGGGGATCGGCCCGTGGACGGCCGGCTACCTGGCGATGCGCGTGCTCGGAAACCCGGACACGCTGCTCGCCTCCGACCTCGTTGTGCAGCAGAGCGCGGCCGCCCTCGGCCTGCCCGCCGCTCCCCGGGCGCTCGCCGAGCACGGACGGGCGTGGTCGCCGTGGCGCAGCTACGCCACCATGCACCTCTGGCGGGCGAGGCCGGCGCCCACCCCGCGGGGTAGAATCCCTCGGTGAGCACGGCATCCGAGCGCCCCGACCCCGCGGGTTCCGTCGACCCCCGCGACGAGACCGAGTTCGCCCGCCTCGACCGCAACTGGTCGGAGATGCTCCAGGAGCTGCGGGTCACCCAGACGGGCACCCAGATCCTCACCGGCTTCCTGCTCACCCTCGCCTTCCAGCCGCGCTTCGACGACCTCGACGCCTTCCAGGTGGACGTCTACCTCGTGCTCGTTGTGCTCGCCGCGCTCACCACCGCGCTCGCCCTCGCGCCGGTGAGCCTGCACCGCACCCTCTTCCGCGAGGGCGCCAAGTCGCAGATCGTCGTGTTCACCGACCGCATCCTGAAGGCCGTGCTGGCCGGCGTCGCCCTCGTGCTCAGCGGCACCGTGCTCCTCATCTTCGATGTCGTGATCGGACGCACCGCGGCACTGGTCTCCGGGGGCGCCGCGCTGGTCGTCATCGTCGGATTCTGGGTGGTGCTGCCGCTCCTCGCGCACCCCGACCGCTCGGCCCCCACGAATCGTCGTCGACGATGACCGTCGCGCAGGGCCAGACGGGCGTGGCGGATGAAGGCGGCCTGGGAACCGAGGAGACCGCACGCCTGCAGACCCTGCGGGGAACGACGGGTCCCCTCTGGCGGTACGCCGCCCTGCGCGCCTGGCACGGCTTCGTGCGGCACCGCGGCATCGACTCCGCCGCCGCCCTCACCTTCTTCAGCGCGCTCGCGCTGTTCCCCGGAGCCCTGACCCTGGTCTCCGCGATCTCGATCGTCAGCGACCGCGAGCAGGCGGTCGAGAGCATCCTCTCGGTCGTCGACGAGTTCACCGCGGAGTCGACGGTCACCACCATCGAGCCGCCGCTGCGCTCCTTCCTCAACATCGAGAGCCCCGGCATCGCCCTCGCGATCGGCATCGTGCTGCTCGTGTGGTCGCTGTCCGCCTACGCCACCGCCTTCGGGCGCACGGTCAACTCCGTCTACGAGATCCTCGAGGGCCGCCAGTTCTGGAAGTTCCGCGGACTGATGCTGCTCGTGACGATGGCGATCGTCCCCGCCTTCGGCGCGATCTGCGTGATCCTCCTCGGCACACCGCGGGTGACCGAGGCGGCGGGCATCGGCGAACCCTGGCTGACGCTCTGGAACGTGGGCAAGTGGCCGCTGCTGGCGGCGATCGCCGTGGTCGTCGTGGCGGTGCTCTACTACTACACGCCCAACGTGCGCCACAATCGCCTGCGCTGGGTGTCGTGGGGCGCGATGCTCGCGATCCTCGCCTGGGCGCTGGCCACGGTCGGCTTCGCGGTGTACGTGTTCACCGTCGGCCAGTACGAGCGCGTCTACGGCTGGATCGGCGGGGGCATCGTGCTGCTGATCTGGCTCTACATCAGCAACCTCGTGCTGGTGATCGGCGCGGAGGTGGACGCCGAGATCGTGCGGCTGCGCCAGCTCACCGCCGGCATCGAGGCCGAGGGCGTCATCCAGCTCCCACTGCGCGACACCACGCGCAACCTGGTGCTCGCGCGCCAGCGGGCCAGCGACGAGCAGCGCGGCCGGGCGATCCGCGAGGCGGCCAACGAGGCGCACGACATCCTCGACCGCCGGAAGCAAGGCCTGTAGCAGCCGCGCCCGCCGCGGGTAGAACTGTGGTCATGCCGAAGACGACCACGAACCCCAGCCTGAAGGACCCGGAGCTCTACGAGAAGCTCGTCGACGAGGGCAACAGCAAGCAGAAGGCCGCCCGCATCTCCAACGCCGCCGCGGCCCGCGGCCGCTCGGCGGTGGGCCGCAAGGGCGGCGCGAGCGGGGACTACGACGACTGGACGGTCGCCGAACTGCGCGGCAGGGCCAAGGAGATCGGCCTCAGCGGCTACTCGCGGCTGACCAAGGCGAAGCTCATCGACGCCCTGCGCAACAGCTAGCCCGTCTTCTTGGCCGGGGGCGCCTTCTTCGCCGCCGGCTTCCTCGCGGCGCCCGTCTTCGCGGACGCGGTCTTCGCGGTGCCGCTCTTCGCGGTGCCGGTCTTCGCCGTGCCGGTCGTCGCCGTGCCGGTCGTCGTTGGGCCGGACGCGGACGCCGCCTTCCCGGCCGGCTTCTTCGCCGCGGTCTTCGCCGCCGGCGCCCTGCCCTCGCGGCTCTTGTCGACGCTCCGGCGCAGCGCCTCCATGAGGTCGAGCACCTCGCCGGCCCCCTCCGACTCCTCGGCGCTCTCGCCGAAGGTCTCCTCCGTGCTCACCGAGTCACCCTTCTCCAGCTTGGCGTCGATGAGCTGGCGCAGCTGCGCCTGGTACTCGTCGGAGAACTTCTCGGGCGTGAAGTCCGACTCGAAGGACTCGATCAGCGCGCGCGACATCTCGAGCTCCTTCGCCGAGATGCGCACCCGCTCGTCGAGGGCGGGGAAGGCGGCCTCGCGCACCTCGTCGTCCCAGAGCAGGGTCTGCAGCATCAGCACCTCGCCGTGCACCCGCAGCGCGGCGAGACGGGTCTTCTGGCGCAGCGCGAAGTGCACGATCGCGGTGCGGTCGGTCTCCTCCAGCGTGCGGCGCAGCAGCGCGTAGGCCTTGTTCGACTTCGAGTCCGGCTCGAGGAAGTAGCTGCGGTCGAACATGATCGGGTCGAGCTGCTCGTTCGGCACGAACTCGACGACGTCGATCTCCCTGCTGCGCTCCTCCGGCAGCGACGCCAGGTCGTCCTTGCTGAGCACCACGGTCTGCTCGCCGTCGTCGTAGGCCTTGTCGATGTTCTCGTAGGCGATGATCTTGCCGCAGATCTCGCACCGCCGCTGGTAGCGGATGCGCCCGCCGTCCTTGTCGTGCACCTGGTGGAGCGAGATGTCGTGGTCCTCGGTGGCGCTGTACACCTTCACCGGCACGTTGACGAGCCCGAACGTGACGGCGCCCTTCCAGATTGCTCTCATGCACCCATGTAGACACAGGACGCCTCGCGAGGGCAATCACTGGCGCACCATTGCGCATCCGCGCACCATGGTGTGATGGCACCACCCTCAGCCCGCGCAGACGACACCGTCGTCTCGGTAGACGGCCACCGCATCCGCCTCAGCAATCTCGACAAGGTGCTCTATCCCGCCACGGGCACCACGAAGCGCGACGTGCTCGACTACTACGCGCGCATCGCCGAGGTGCTCGTGCCGCACTCCGCGAACCGCCCGGCCACGCGCAAGCGCTGGGTGCACGGGGTGGGCACCGCAGAGAGCCCCGAGCAGATGTTCTTCCAGAAGAACCTCGACGACTCGACGCCGAAGTGGGTGAAGCGGCGCACCATCGAGCACAAGGACCACAGCAACGAGTACCCGCTGGTGAACGACCTCGCCACCCTCACCTGGCTCGCCCAGATCGCCGCCCTCGAGATCCACGTGCCGCAGTGGCAGTTCGGCCGCACCGGCACGCAGAAGAACCCCGACCGCCTGGTGCTCGACCTCGACCCGGGGCCCGGCGTGGGCCTGGCCGAGTGCGCCGAGGTGGCCAGGCTCGCCCGCGACCTACTCACCGGGATGGGACTGGACCCCCTGCCCGTGACCAGCGGCAGCAAGGGCATCCACCTCTACGCGGCCCTCGACGGCAAGCAGAGCAGCGACGAGGTGTCCGCGGTCGCGCACGAGCTCGCGCGGGCGCTGGAGGCCGACCACCCCGAGCTGGTGGTGAGCGACATGAAGAAGACCCTGCGCGAGGGCAGGGTGCTCGTGGACTGGAGCCAGAACAACGGCAGCAAGACCACCATCACGCCGTACTCGCTGCGCGGCCGCGAACGCCCCACCGTCGCCGCCCCTCGCACCTGGCGAGAGCTCGCGAGTCGCGACCTCGCCCAGCTCGAGTACACCGAGGTGCTGGCCCGGGTGGCCAGGCGCGGCGATCCGCTCGCCGGGCTCACGGCGGGGCACCTGCGCTCGCTCGAGCCGACGCCGGAGCGGATGGCCGGATTCGAGCAGGCCGGCGAGGCGCCGCAGGGGAACGCGCGGCTGGACAAGTACCGCTCCATGCGCGACGCCGCGAAGACGCCGGAGCCGGTGCCCGAGTCCACCGTGGGAGGCGACGGCATGAGCTTCGTGATCCAGGAGCACCACGCCCGCCGTCTGCACTGGGACTTCCGGCTCGAGCACGACGGCGTCCTGGTGAGCTGGGCGCTCCCCAAGGGCGTGCCCACCGACGCGAAGACCAACCACCTGGCGGTGCAGACCGAGGACCACCCGATCGAGTACGGCGGCTTCGAGGGCCGCATCCCGGCGGGCGAGTACGGCGCGGGCGAGGTGACCATCTGGGACGCGGGCAGCTACGAACTCGAGAAGTGGCGCGACGGCGAGGAGGTCATCGTCGTGGTGCACGGCGAGAAGCACGGCACCCACCGCTACGCGCTCATCCACTCCGGGGGTTCGGGGGGACGCGCCGAGAACAACTGGCTGATCCACCTGATGAAGGACCAAGGCGAGAAGCACGAGTACGTGAAGCCGCACGCGCACTCCGCGCCGATCCGCACGAGCGGACGGGCGGAGCGGCCGCCCTCGCCGATGCTCGCCACGCTGGGCGACGAGGCGGCCGTCGACGACGAGTCGGAGTGGGCCTTCGAGATGAAGTGGGACGGCGTGCGGGCGATCGCCGAGGTGCGCGACGGCGCGGTGCGTCTGTTCAGCCGCAACGGGGTCGACATCACCGCCGGCTACCCGGAGCTGCAGTCGCTCGCCGACACCGTGACCGTGGATTCGGAGAGAGCGGATGCGGTGCTCGACGGCGAGATCGTGGCCCTCGGGGCCGGCAATCGTCCCGACTTCGGCCGGCTCCAGGGCAGGATGCACCTGCGCAAGCCGGCGGACGTGGAGAAGGCCGTGCGGGACATCCCGGTACACTTCATGGTGTTCGACGCGCTCGAGATCGCCGGGGAGTCGCTGGTGGCCGAGGACTACGGAACCCGGCGGGCGCGGCTGGTCGAGACCGTGGCCGCCGGCGAGTGGGTGCAGGTACCGCCGGCCTTCGACGGCGACCTCGCCTCCGCGCTGGCGAGCAGCAGCGCCCTCGGACTCGAGGGCGTGATGGCGAAGAAGCTCGACGGCCGCTACTCCCCCGGCCTGCGCTCGCGCACCTGGCTCAAGCTCAAGCACCACAGGGCCCAGGAGGTGGTGGTGGTGGGCTGGCGCCCGGGCCACGGCTCCCGATCGCGCCGGGTCGGCTCGCTGCTGCTCGGCGTGCCGGACGGCGACGGCCTGCGCTACGCGGGACGCGTTGGAACCGGCTTCAACGAGGCGGCCCTCGACGAGATGCTGCCGCGGCTGAAGAAGCTCGCGCGCAAGACGAGCGCGGCCCGCGACGTGCCCTCCGCCGACGCCCGCGACGCCGAGTGGGTGACGCCCAAGCTGGTCGGCGAGGTCGAGTTCGCGGAATGGACGCCCACCGGCCGCCTCCGCCAGGCGAGCTGGCGGGGCTGGCGTCCCGACAAGGGCGTAGAGGATATCTCCATGGAGAACGAACCGGCAACCATCAGCAGCACCTAGCTAGGGTAGGACCATGAAGCGCAAACTCCTCCTCATCGTTGGACTCTCAATCGGATACGTGCTCGGCGCCCGCGCCGGCCGCGAGAAGTACGACAAGCTGAAGGAGGGCGCCGAGAACCTCTGGCAGGACCCGCGCGTCGCCAAGGCCCGCTCCGACGTCGAGGCCTACGCCCGCACCCAGGCTCCGATCGTGCTCGACCGCGCCGAGGTGCTGGCCGGCCAGGCCGCCGCCACGGTGAAGAACGCCGCGGACAAGACGGTCTCGACCGCCAAGGACGCCGCCGCGATGACCGCCGCGACCGCGCAGGTTCTCGCCGGCAAGACCGCCACCACCGCGAAGGACGTGGCCGACCGCACGGCGACCACCGCGAAGGACGTGGCCGACCGCACCAGCACCACGGCCAAGAGCGTCGCGGACAAGACCGTCACCACGGCGAAGGACGTCGCCGACCGCACGAGCACCACCGCCAAGAACGTCGCCGAGAAGGTGGGCGACGTGACCGACGACGTGAAGGACCGCGCGGCGAAGACCGCGGCCGACCTCAAGGAGCGCGGAGAGGACGCCGTCGAGCGCGTCACACTCACTGTGAGCGAGGCCCGCGACCGTGCCCTCGAGGACGACCTCGACGACGAGAACGACGAGCCCACCAACTCCTAGCCTCCCGCACGCCGCAACGCCGCCCGCCATCCGCGGGCGGCGTTCGCGCGTTAAGGGGTGGGCGGCTGGAGGGTCTCGGTCGGCCGGGGCTCGGGCGCGTCCGGGGTGATCGCCGTGATGCTCGAGGTGATCGGCACCATGCCGCTCAGGCGCTCGGGAGAGAGCACCCGCCGCACGTCCTCCTCGGTCATCAGTCCGGCGGTCACCACCAGGTCGGCGATGGACGCGTTGGTGGTGAGCGCCGTGTGCGCGAGCGTGGCGGATGCCGCGTACCCGATGTAGGGCGTGAGGGCGGTGACGACGCCGACCGACGACTCGACCTGCTGCGCGAGCCGTGCGACGTTCGCGGTGATGCCGTCCACGCAGTTGACGCGCAGCGTGTAGCAGGCGTTCGTCATCCAGGCGAGCGACTGCAGGATCGAGTGGGCGATCACCGGCTCGAAGGCGTTGAGCTGCAGCTGGCCGGCCTCCGCGGCGGCCGTCACCGTCGCATCCGCCCCGATCACGCTGAAGGCGACCTGGTTCACGACCTCGGGGATCACCGGGTTCACCTTTCCGGGCATGATCGACGAGCCCGCCTGGCGCGGGGGCAGGTTGATCTCGCCGATGCCGGCCTGGGGGCCGGAGCTGAGCAGGCGCAGGTCGTTGCAGATCTTCGAGAGCTTCACCGCCGCGCGCTTCAGCGTGCCGCTGAGGGTCATGAACACACCCGCGTCGCTGGTGGCCTCGATCAGGTCGGGGGCGGTCTCCATGGGAATGCCGGTGACCGCGATGAGGTGCTCGCGCACCGCGTCGGCGTAGCGCGGGTCGGCCGTGATGCCGGTGCCGATGGCGGTGGCGCCCATGTTGATCTCGTTCAGCCACTTGACCGTCTCCGACAGCCGGTCGTAGTCCTCGGCCAGGGTGTGGGAGAAGCCGCGGAACTCCTGGCCGAGCGTCATCGGCACGGCGTCTTGCAGCTGGGTGCGCCCGACCTTGAGGATCTCGTTGAACTCCATGCCCTTGCTGTGGAAGGAGGCGGTGAGCAGGCGGTGCTCCGCCAGGAGGCGCTTCACCCCGAAGACCATGGCGAGCTTGATAGCCGTCGGGTACACGTCGTTGGTGCTCTGGCTGCGGTTGACGTCGTCGATCGGCGAGAGCCTGGCGTAGTCGCCGCGCTCGTACCCCATCAGCTCGAGGCCGCGGTTGGCGATGATCTCGTTGGTGTTCATATTGGTGCTCGTTCCGGCACCGCCCTGGATGACACCGACGCAGAACTGGTCGTGCCACCTGCCCGCGACGATCTCCTCGCAGACCTGGTCGATGACGGCCCCCTTCTCCTCCGAGAGCACGCCGATCTGCACGTTCGCCCGCGCCGCCGCCTGCTTGACCCGGGCGAGCGCCCGCACGAGGTCGGGGTAGACGGAGACGGCACGCCGGGTGACCGGGAAGTTCTCCAGGGCCCGCGCGGTGTGCACACCCCAGTAGACGTCCACGGGGATCTCGAGCGATCCGAGGGAATCGCTCTCGACGCGGGTGGCGGGGGTGGGGGTCGGCGTTCGTGGCGCCTGGTTGGTCGACGTGGTGTTCACAGTCCATCTCCTTCGATCGTGAGTCAAGGGTATCGAGGCCCGGCGATTCTCCTCAGCCCGCCCGCCGCACCCCCGTGATTGGGGGTGCCGCCACAAGGTGAGAATTGATGCGTCTGCGCTCGCGCTGCCCCTATGCTTCGGTGAGAAGTCGGAAGAGTGCCTTTCGAAAAGGGGATTGACAAGTGTCTCAAGACGATGTGTTCGGAGCGCCCGCCGGGTGGTACCCCGACCCGCTCGGGCTGCCTCAGCTGCGCTGGTGGAACAACCACGCCTGGACCGAGCAGACCTCCGCGGCACGCCAGCCCATGGTGATGCAGGACACGAAGTTCGCCTGGGCGGACGACGAACTGCCCACCCGGCGCGAGGAGCGTCAGCGCGAACGTCAGCGTGCCGAGCGCGCCCCGAAGGCGAACGTCAGGCCCACCGCCGCGACCCTGCGCGAGCTCGAGCCGCCGCGCGCCTTCACCAAGATCGACGGACCGGACGACTTCGCGCCGAGCGCCGCGACCTTCGGCGGGGAGCAGGCCTT
>Ga0247729_10000560_pt1 | contig 15175 bp, 13 predicted proteins | sample UWRJL133311R2_FD_180958 | JGI IMG/M metagenome (GOLD analysis project Ga0247729, IMG submission 180958) | Plant litter microbial communities from Arlington Agricultural Research Station in Wisconsin, United States - UWRJ-L133-311R-2 | ecosystem: Environmental > Terrestrial > Plant litter >... | reverse complement strand
TCACTGTGCCGATTACCAGAAGTGCACGGAGGTTGATGTGATAGTCGTGAGGAACGTGAAACAGGCTTGCCGCTCGGAGCGCGCGGATCGTCCCGCAAACTGGCAGGCGGCGGGTGCGCAATCGAAAGCCGACGCAGCTGGGAATCGCATCAGGAAGGCGCTTGGAATTTTACGAACGCGCCTCGAAAAGGGCGAGTTGCAGCGCGTGCCGACGGTAGCGGATGTCTGCAAGCTTGGTCCTGTGGACAGGAAAACGCTGATAGCGCCGTCCCAGCGCGAGAATTTCGCGCTGGTTCAGGCATTTTTTCGCGAAGCAAGCTGCGCCTTAGGCGCCTCTCCTCCGGCCCGACCGGCGAAGCGGTTGACCTACTACCAGCGGAACGCTGACGAAGTGGTAAAGGCTGAGGCAGTCCGCATCGTCATGGGAGCCAAAATCGACGCCCTGACCCGCGAGTTGGCCGATGCGCGACAGGTAATAAAAAAGCTGTCGGCGCCACGCAACACAACGGACTCGCCGCCGCCGGCTCTTACCCAGGTGGGCGCCGCCGTTTGCTCCTCGTTGTAGGGCCCTCGAGTGTCGCAGGCACGATTCACGAACGCGGTGGGCGCGAGTTTCGAAGTGTCCATCGAATCGGAGATCCATCGGAAGTCCGGTCTGAGATCCGCCCTTTAAGTGGACATCTCAAAAAGGGACAACGCCTCCTCGTCGGCTTGAGACAATGGCTCGTCCGGGCCCAGACGAGTAAGGATTTCGAGGGCGACGAGCGACTTTTCCGTCAATCCCTTGTCACCGAACGAACCGAAGTCGAGTGCGACGAATTCGCCCAGGATTCGACGATGGAGTGACGTGTCCGCCGAGTCCGAATGATAGCCGAATTCCACCAACGAAGGCACGTTGCGGTGAAGCCATGGCCAGTCCCATGACGACTTGGAAGCGCGGCCATTCCAGATTTCCTCGACGAGCGAGTAAGCACAGCCCTCGGCCGCCGTGTCCGGAAACGTCATCACGCTTTCGATCTCGGCCGCGTGCCGCACCGGCGTCCCACGGTCGGCGAGCCGACGTATAAGTTCTTCCAATTCACTCGGGCCGAACGCCAAGCAGTCTGCAGCGGCTCGACGGCGAAGGCCGCGTCCAGGTCCCGGCAGGCCGCTATCCAGAAGGACCAGCGTATCGTCGCTTGTCGGATAGCATGAAGCGTCGATTTCGAACTCCTCGCGATCGGTCCGCTCGATCGCGTAATAAAGCGGCGGTCCTGCGTCGAACAGCAGTTGCCCCCCGCAGAACGCAATCTTTTCCGCCCCGTGATTCGCACGATTCGTTTGGGCGTCAAACGTGTTCGATAGCAATCGGCATGCCGGATAAAGCTTATCGAGCCACTTCTCGTCGCGTAGCTGTGCTTGGAACGGGGGCATGGATGACACTCCGAGAACGTCTTGAATCCAACGAGAGCCGACCGCGGCTTCTGCGCGGAATCGGTCCGCTCCTATCGAGGCGCTTACGTCGCCGATCGGCCACCAGAAGCGACCGTCGTGAAACCTGATGGAATAAGGTTCGCCAGATCCGCGTTGGCCCACCGGAAGAATTCGATATGCAATCGGCGCTTCGGACGCGGTGAAGTTACGTACCTCGATCGCGTGCTTCTTCCAGAGTGTTTCGACCAGATGCGTCCTGCGCCCATAGGGCGTGACATTCTGATCGTAGGGAAGAAGCACTTCGACGATCTTTTCAGAACGTTCAGCCATCGTCATGCGGACACTATGAAGCATGCGACTGCATCGTTCTTTTCATCGGATGGCTCGGTACGCTCGACTTGAGTCATCGTATCGATGCGCATAAATGTCGCGATCGCCCGGCACCTCGGCGACAACCTCTCGGAATCAACCAGATCGGTTATCTGGAGAAAATCTCTGCCTCGCTTGCAGCGATGTCTTCGGACTGGCATGGCACGGCGGAATACCTACGATCTGCCCTTACCGTAGCCCTAAGCGATGGAGAAACTCCTTATCCTACCGGTAAAATGCGAACCGTCGGCTAAATAAGGCGGCAGGTGGAGCGCACGCCGCCACGCATCGCGGGAGAACTGCATACCGCAGACCGGATGATTCATTTCGGTGGAATTCTGGCAGATGGCGTCGGTGCCGGGCGAAAGTCACAAGTGGAAGCGTTTTAAGTCGGACGTATAAGTGACTCCCGACACAGTCGGGCATCACATAACCGGGATTTTTTGATGTCGCTGTTCTCTATCGTCCTTCCAATAGCCTATCACGAAGCTTCTCGTAGCCCGGATCGCTAGGTCGGCGCGGTTTCGGGTGGCGTAAGATCTGGAACTTGGATCCGACCGTCGTCGCCACGCCTACGTTTTCAGCCTCGAAGTTCTGAACGGCCGTCTTCGCGCGTGCAACGGCTTGAGGATCGGCTCCCGGAGAGAAAAGAAGAAAGAATACCGGGACGTAGGTGGCCAGAAGAAGTGCAGCAGGCAAGACCGCTTCGATGGGATCACCCTTCAGCGCCGCGTCGGGAGTCAAAATGTTAGCGCCGCCGATAATCAACTCATCACGTCTTGCCTCAACTCCGATCTGTTTGAAGAACCCAAGAGGCGGGCGCCTGACTAAGGTGCAGCGTTCTCCAAAAAGCGTTGCGCCGTCCTCTTTGAGGGCGATCTCGACCTCCTGAATCTCTCCCTTCCGTTTCCTCAGCAGCAGGCTCTTCGCCACGATCGCGCCGTCGGCGCTGCCGCCCCTGGCCAATTCCAAATCACGTCTAACACCGGCAAGCGTCTGACGACCGTGATGCAGATCCTTCAGCGCGGTAAGCCCGGCGGTTCTATCGCGATCGTAAAGCCTGATTGCGGCTTCGACACCGTTGAAACCTTCTGAGATCAGTTGATCAGCCGGCACGCCCTCCCTTTCGGAAACGGCGCCTAACCGACGGAAAACAGAAAGATAACGCGCCAAAACCCCCCAACTGAGACGCGTCGCGTCCTCGGCCATCTTCCGCACTCGTGAATCGCCTTCCCAACCTTGGCGTCGGGCGTGGTCCAGCATGCGCTCCAGCCCCCCGGCGATATCCGACCATGGTTTAGATGCGTCATCTTCGAGCCGGGCAATCGATGCCACAAGTGGATCGAATTGTTCTTTTCCAGGAAACCAGCCCTCAACCATAAGCTCACCTCGTGCTTGAACCGCCGCGCCACATAAGGCAATGTAGCAGACATGATATAAGATCATCTCGGCATAACGCTGATATGGCGAATCATAGGAGGTCACCATGAACCGAACTTTTGCGCAAACCGTCATGGGCTTTGAATTTCGCAATTCCGCGGCGTTTGAAACGAGCCCCGCTCTTATCACCGCGGACATCGTCGCGTTCGCCTGCCCGGCAGGATTGACCGAGCCGGTCCGGGTGGCCGTGCATCCCGGCGAGGGAGCGACCGAGGGTTGGTGCTTCCGCAATGTCGCCGCAGCGGTCAGGGCGGAGGGAGGGCACGCCGTATTTGGCTGGTTGGTTTGGACGGCCGCACATTTCATGACCGCCGAATATCATGCGGTTTGGATGACGCCGGCGGGCATGCTCCTCGATCCGACGCCCAAGGTCGATGGTGAACGCTACATCGTGTTCGGCGCGGATCCCGACGCTGGCCCCGACTTCAATTTCATGGCTCGGCCACCCGCACGCCGTATCCGCACATATGTCGGACGCAGCCGTCTCGAGCGTGCCCGTGACGCGATCACGTGCTTCACCGAGAAGGAAATACGGTCCAAGCGCGCCCGCGCGCAGAAGTCCGAGCAGCCCCTCGACGAATGGGTTGCCGCGAGGCTTTCCGAGCACGACGAGTTCGAGATCGCACTCGATCGGTTCCTCAACTGCTCGAACGAGATCGAGGGACTCCTGACGCCGACCGTCGACGGAATGACGTGCTGCAACCTCGCCGAATACGACCGGCTCAACACCGAAAAGCTGCGTCTGCTGCGCCGACTCGATGCCGTCGTGCACCGCCGCCGCGTGCTCGGCATTCAGTAGAAGCGGCATCAGCTGTCGGCGTTCCGAGAGTGAAACTCAGTCGTCAACTAATAAGGAACATGATCATGCCGACCAATCCCGTCTCTGATGCTCCCCAGAAGCAGCCTGCGCAATTGCCGTTCCAAGTCGTGGCGAAGAGCAGCGTTCATCGCCCGACGATGGAAGCCTTGCAGACCATCACGCCCGTGCCCGAAGCAGAACTCGCCCATGAGATCGTCCGGATCTGTCGCGATGAGCTCGGGTGTCCCGATGTCGTTCTTGTTCCTTTGGCGCCGCCGGAGGATGCGTCCGTTCGCAGCCTCGACAATGTCGACGTCTGGACCGCTCGAAACGGTGGCGAGCCGGTCTTCGGCTGGAGGATCACTGCAAGTCCCCTGTTCGTCCGCGCAGTATTCCACGCCGTCGCGATGGATGAGAGCGGCCTCGGCCTCCTGGTTGTCACTCCGGACGAGTGCGCGCAGCCGTTCTCGTGGTTCGCCATCGACCGGATGGTTCCGGCACGTTTCGATTTTCTCGAGCGGCCGGGGCCGTGTCGCTACAGCATTTACAAGCCGGCCGAGCGGAAGGACAGAATCGCCGCGAGGATCGCCACGATGGACCCGTCGACGCGTGCGGCGACGCAGCTTCGGGCGACCGAAAGCGATCTGGCGTTCACCGATCTGGTCCAATTGGAGATCGGGGAGGACCGCCTCGAGAGCGCATTGGGGCCGTATTTGGAAAGCTCGGACGCTTTCGAGTTGCTCAGGATGAGGGCGATCGACGGCGTGATCCACACGGACTTTGCGAGCTTCGACAGGCTTCTGCGTCGGAAGTTGGCTCTCGAAGCCATCGTAGTTGCCGCGTTCGACTGCCGCGCCATCGAATGACCGGCCGAGCCGGCGACGGTCACGTTCAAGCTCATCCCACCGCACGAAGCGTAGTTCAGCGAGTATTCATCATGCCCAACCAAAATCCCTACGATGGCCTCCTGCGCCATCTGAAGCCCGGACAGTCGATCTTCGACCTGATCGCCGAGATCACGCCGCCGCGTCTCTCCTCGCCGCTCGGGTCCTTCTGTCGAAACGTGGGCAAGGAGCGGCCCGAATACGTTCGCTCGGAACCGCCGTGGGACTCGGAGCGCTGCCCGATGGCGGCGGTCGCAAACAGGGTCAGCTCGCGAGGCGGCTCATCGTTGTGCGGCTGGAAGGTCAAATGCGTTCCGGGTCTTTGGGCGACCGCGGAATATCATGTGGTCTGGGTGTCCGACGCAAATGTGCTGTTGGATGTGACCCGCAAGGAGGACGACGAAGAAGAGATTCTCTTTCTTCCGGACTCAGGCCGTCCCACGAGCTTCGACATCCTGCAACGCCCCACTACGCTGCACGAACGGTTGCTCACCGACGATGCCGAGATCGAAATCACCGAAGCCTTCATCGCAAGCTTCGAACCGAAGGTGCTCGCAGGGGCCGACGGCCATGCCAGAAGCGAGGGTTTCACGCTGGTGCAGGCCGTCAGACCTCACTTAAATTTCCGGGGGACCATCGGAAGAAGTATCGACAACCATCTCGCCGAAGCCGCCGCACTCGCCCGGATGACCGTTCCCTGGAAAGCCGGCCCAGTCCTCCGCGATCCAACAAAGCAGGCGGAATACGACGAGCGTTGCGCTTCGGCCGCGCGGACCCGGAAAGCGGTGGTCGACTGGGCGAAGACGCAGTTGCGGCAGCATCACCACCAGCACGGCGCCGGTGCACCGACTTTCCGCCCGAAAAGTAGGAGGACGACATGAACATCCGGACCGTCAAAATCGCGTATGCCTATCGCATGACGTGCGTGCCGAAGGGGTGCCAGAACGAGCGCACCATCCTTGCAGCCGGCGAAACCGTGGTAGCCATTCCCCTGCTCGATCCCGACGACGCAACGCCCGCATTTCGCCTTCGTTATCCGGCCGACGATCCGAACCGCTATCGTTGGTCCGGGCACCGGGGCGGAGACGCATGGCTTCTCCGGGCGGCTACGCTCGAGCTCATCGCCTACGACGGGGCGACCTGGTGGCCCTGGTGTCTCCCGAACGGGAAGTCCCGGTACGAAATCGGGACCGAAGGCGAGTTGACCGCGCAGCTTACGGACCATAGTCGGGATGTTCTCGGCCTGACGCCCGATCACCTCCGCGATCTTCGCGTCGTAACGCGGCCCGCGACCAGATCGATTTCGGTGGACGACTCCGACGTTACCGCTGCTCTCGCGCAACGCAAGGCGTATCGCAACTTCGTGATTCTTCGGGGCCGCGTCTACGTGCGCGGGGGCGAGCCCATCTACGCCAAACTGCACCATGGTCGCGTTAGGAGCTGGGAGATCGACATCTGCAATACCGGTCCGGACCGGACCGCGGACATGCGGCTGCCAGGGATCGATCGGCCGCCCGGCAGGCAGCTGGACCGTGGCATGTGGGAAGCCTTGGCCGCGCAGGCGTTCTGGACCGCCGAGATGACCGTCAGCGCCCGCGCTGCCGCCCACCGCATGCAGCACGAAATCCCGACGATCGAGCGTCTCGGTGCCAAATCGGATCCCGCTTTGCCGGTTAATTTGACGATCGATTCCATTTTCCGTCTGACGATGGACATGGCGCGCGAAGACTATTCCATTCGAGGAGACTTCAAAAGGATGTGCAAACGCGGACTCGAAGCCGAAGACGCCAGCGAAATCACGCAAGCTCGCGTCTCGTCGCTGTGTGCCTTCCTGCGGGAAGGCAACGACCGGCATCGCGGACTTCGTCGACTGAGAGATTGGTTCGCGCGCTTTGAGAAGGAACACGCGCCGGCGGCGTTTTCGGCGGAAGACGAAGAAGCGCTCGCCGCTCTGGGCTAGACGCATCCTCGAACCGCAGCCAAATCCGCAGGTTTCCTCCCTAGTTCTAACGCGTCAAATCGACAGTTTCGCGAGCGCCTCGTCGTCCTCCGGCGAAAGATCCAGAAGAGCGTTCGGATGAACAGCGAGAAGCTCCTTCGCGCCCGGGATCTCCTCGGAAAACCACCGTGCATCCCCCGGTTCTAAGATTGCGGCGGCGTCGACGAGCACGGCGAACGTGTCGATCGCACCTGCCTCAAGGCGCAGGCCGTCGGCGCGGAACATCGACGGCAACAATTCCGCCCGCTTTTGGACGGAGAGCCCATGCAGCGCAGAACGATAAATCTCCTCGACGACCGCGTCCGCGCGAAGCCTGACCGCGGCGTCGCTCCGCTCCAGGGGCAGCACGACGTCGACTTCGTCGCGGCGCCGAACGCCGTTTCCAAGATCGCACAACGACCGGATGTTGCTTTCGACGTCTTCGATCCCGAAGACGCGCCCGGCTAACGCGCTCGACTTCGCATCCGTGCGGTCCGGTCCCGGCAGGACCTGGAGCCCGGTCAACCGCCGCCAGGCGGAGGGGCCGATCACCAGATCGATTCCGCCGTCGACGATGACCGCGTAGAAGACCGGATCGCCCGCTTCGACGAAGATCCGGCCGTCGCATTCGAGCACGTCCAACGCGCCCCGCTGCGCCGAGGCCACCCGGAAGTCCCGGGTGGAGTCGCCGCGCTCCTTGATCACAAGCGACGGCTCTTCGATCTCATGGTAGGAGGGACTCTCGTAGCCGCCGGTGGGATCGATCGTCGCGACTGCATGCGTCGACGCTCCCGCGGCGCTCCGTTCGAACTCCGAGCGATTGATCAAGCGTCCGTCCCATACCGCCGGCCACCACAATCGTCCTTCGAAGCTCCGCACGACATAGTCGAGCACCGAGGACGGGTCGAACGGTGCGTGCGCAGCTTTGACGCGATATGCAACGGGAGCTTCATTGCTTTGGACCGTGCGGAGCATCACCCAGGCATCTTCGCAGAACGACTCGTTCCGCTGGATCTTCCATCGGAAGCGCCGGACGTATTGGGTATATTGGACTTTAAGCTTCAACGGACTCATCATCACATGTTTTTCCTGCGAACCTGGCGTTGGTCGGTACTGGGTGCGAAAGGCCTTCGGTCATTCCGACATGGCGAATAGAGACAAAGATCTTCGACTACGGTCGACGGAACACACGGCTCGCCGATCTCTGCGCGTAACGGAATTCGAGGCGGGCACCGATCACTGGACCCGCTCGTTGCCAAAGGAACCGACGCCGATAGCGACGATCTGATATCTGGCAAGCCTGTGCCTCGGCCGCCACGAGGCGCTTTATCACGATGCGTATTTAATCAGAGTGCACCTCAGGAGCCAGCCTCCCTCGTACTCGTAGAAATGCTCCTCGTACGGCAGAGACGCATAGGCGCCGACGTTCGAACGGCCGATTTCTTCATGCGGACACCGCGAACGATGTGACCGCATCGTCCTGATCGTCAGTCAGGTCTGCACGCTTGAAATGGCACACCCGGTCGAACACCGTCACGGCGTCATCCATCAGCACCGGATACGAAGCGGCGAACGGAGTGCCGCGGAGCGAGACGAACTGCCGAAACACCTCTTGGTGGGACAGCGGGGGCGGCAGCCGCCCGTCGGGCAGATAGTCGACGAGCGCCGGCACCAATGCGAGGAGATCGGGGCTTTCGAACGCGCGGTAGAACAAGCGCTCGGCGAAAGCCATCACGCAGAGATCCGCCGCCGGCCCGTTCCGATGGATGCGGGTGTCAATGACCTCGTTTCGATATCGGACCTGGTCCGCGGACAACCATCCCAGACCGTGGACGATCTCGTCCAACCCGAATGCGCGTCCACGGCTTGCCGTCATTGCACGCGCGGTACGGTCCAAAAACGGAAAATGGAACCTCTCGCGATTGCGCTGATCGAGAGAGGTGCACCCGATGCGGACATCCATCGTGTCGCCCTTTCTATCGGGCATCGCGTACCATACGGGCTCGCCCGCCGAGACGTGGATCCGGCCGCCGATGATCATCACCAGCGAGGCGTCTAAATTTGCCGATCCGAGCTTCTTCTCATAGTCGGAGCGATACGCCTGCAGCGGCTGACCCTCGAAGCGCTCCTCCGCGGTGAGCCCGAAATACGTGTATGTATTCTGCATCGGATCCAAGATGAGAGCGGCCTTTTGCCAATCGTCGGCAACGAGCCCGAGAAAGCGGTCCGTGGTGATCGGCTCCATGTCCTCCAAGAGCGGCCACCAGAGTCCGCCGCCATGCGACCTGACCGCATAGCGGTCGCGAACGCCCGGACCCACAGAGATGCTGTACGCGACGGGCGCCTCCGTCCAACTGACCTCGACGATCACGACCGGTTCGATGCCGTTCAGGTGTTCGGTCAAGGTCTTGCGACCTCTGTATAATTTGAATTCGGCGCGGACGCCGAACCGCGAGGGAATGAGATGTTGCTTCATCGGACCACGACCCCGGCGACGGGGGCGGGACGGCGGCGGCCGGATGCCTCTTTCGCTTGCCTGTCCGCTGCGATCTGTGCCGGAGTGCGGCGGGTCCTTTTGCGCGGGGCGGGCGGCAGTTTTAGACCGGCGATTTCGAACTTGGGATACATCTCGATCGCGACCTTCAACGTCGCGACCCAGGCATCACCGTATCTCATGGACACCTTGTCGATGATCATCGGGTCGTCAGAGCCGCCATGGCCGGTAATGAACCGTTCGACCTCGGCGTGCATCTGCACGTGACGCGACACCGATTTGAAGAGGTGCCTCCATGCATGATTCGGCATCATACCCGTGATGCCGAGACTGCCGGTCACCCAGTCGGCGAGGCGTTGCGCCTTCTTCTGGCACTGTCGCGCGATGTCCTGTTCGTCGTCGGAAATCGGCACGTAGAACAATGGCAGGCCGGCTCTCCGGCGCTCGTCCACGAAGTCGAGAATCTTCTGCTCATCCAAGAGGTGCGAGTGAATGGGCACGATGCGTTCATAATCGCCCTTCGTCACTTCCGGCCGCAGATAGAAGCACCAGATACCCGTCTCCGGGTCCTGGCGGACGTCGCTGGGCAGCAGCGAGGTGATCTCGGTCACCCTCGCGCCCGTATAGGCGCAGATCCACGGCACCCATCGCCGGCACGCCCGCGTCTCGGCGGACGTCAGATGAGACGGCTCGACGAGGCTCGCCTCGAGGATCGTTCGCGCCTGTTCCTTGGAGAACGACTTCTTGTTCGACTTCCCGGTGCTCTTCACGCCCCGGACCCGGACCTTGGCGAAGGGGTTCACGTCGAGGCGGCCGCGCTCGACCAGGTAGTTCGCCACGGCCTTGAGAGAAGCGATCCAGACGTCCCGCACGGTCTTCCGTGCTTGTCCCTGAGCGATGAGGTGGTCCACCCAGCGATAAGCGTCGTCCGTGGTGATCCGGGCCAGATCGTTCTGCTTCATGAACTCGCAGAACGCCGCGATCTTCGGTCGCCAACGCGTCGCCGTGGGGCCCCGCGCTCCGCCCTTGATGCCCGCCGTCTCGCAATAGAATTCGAACGCCGCCGGCAGATCGAGGCCGGGCGTCGGAGCCGCGGCGTTGTCCTTGAACGGGTCGGATTTCCCATAATCGCCTTTAGTCATACGGTGCAGGTCCTTCCGTCCCTCCCGCCGCGCTTCAAGGAACATGGGCAACAGACGCGCGCGATCGGCCGCCGTCGCCCTTTCGAAGCCGTTGGAAGCCAGAAAGGCGTCGAGCTCGGCTTCATCGTTTTCCCGTTCTTCGTCGTCCTGTTGCTCGCTGCGTAGGCCGAGACCGGCACCCCAGCGGTACCGCGCGGGCGGATCCCGGTGCTCGTACGCATCCCTGATCTGCTCGTGCGCCAGGCGCTGCAGACCGCTGAGCTCGCGATTGGCCAGCGCCATCGGCGGCGGTGCGGATTTGCCCGCCGCCTTCGTGGCGGCCCGGAGCCGGTGCTCCCAATCCTTCTCCATCTCCGCGCTCAGCTTCGCACAGAGCACGGCGGCTTCCCGCTTGTCGGTGGTCTCCAACGAGCGCCAGAGCTCGCCGCGACCGGCGATCCTGCGATAGCGCTCGGGCACCTTCTTGCGGAGCCACCAGGTGGCGGACTTGTCGGAGCCGTTCTTGTTCTTCTTGCGGACCGGGGTCGGCATTCGCGTATTTCCCATGATGTAGCCCCTCGGTGTAGCCCCGAGGCATGGAAGAACGCCTTATTTTACCGATACAATTCGAAACATCAGCTACTTAGTCGGAGGGGGGTGGGGGGAGTCCCCCCCTCTCCGCCAACATTGCCCTACATGTAAGAAGCTGTTCGTCATTTGCCCCGCTGCCGGCGCGGTGCGTGGCGCGTGCCATGGCGCGTTGTCTGGCGGCGATATCCGTGTAGGATTCGGGCGGTAAAGCGGACAGAATGGCAGCAGCATGACCGGGCATCTCCACGATCACCATCACGACCACGACCATTCCGAATTGTCGGAGACCGAATTGCGGGTGCGTGCGCTCGAGACCATCCTGACTGAAAAAGGCTATGTCGATCCGGCCGCGCTCGATGACATCATCCAGGCCTATGAGAGCAGGATCGGGCCGCGCAACGGCGCGCAGGTGGTGGCGAGGGCCTGGACCGATCCGGCCTTCCGGCAGGCATTGCTGGAAGACGGCACCAAGGCTGTCGGCACGCTGGGGCATGTCAGCCGGGTCGGCGACCATCTGGTGGTGATCGAAAACACGCCGCAGCGGCACAACATGGTCGTGTGCACCCTGTGCTCCTGCTATCCGTGGGAGATGCTCGGCCTGCCGCCGGTCTGGTACAAGGCCGCGCCCTATCGTTCGCGCGCAGTCAGGGATCCGCGCGGCGTGCTGGCGGATTTCAACGTCAGCCTGCCGAAGGATATCGAGATCCGGGTGTGGGATTCGACGGCGGAAACGCGCTTCCTGGTGCTGCCGATGCGGCCGGAGGGCACCGAAGGCTGGAGCGAGGCGCAGCTCGCCGAACTGGTCACGCGCGACTCGATGATCGGCACCGGGCTCGCCCGATCGCCGGGAGCACCGTCATGAACGGCGTCCACGACATGGGCGGCATGGACGGCTTCGGCAGGGTCGAAGCCGAGCCCGACGAGCCGATGTTTCATCATGCATGGGAAAGCCGCGTGCTGGCCATGGTGCGCGCCATGGGCGCCGCCGGTGCGTTCAACATCGATGCGTCCCGGTTCTATCGCGAGATGCTTGCCCCCGACGTCTACCTGTCCAGCAGCTACTATCAAAAGTGGCTGCTCGGCCTGGAGGACGTGCTGGTCGACAAGGGCTACGTCACCGCCGACGAGATCAAGGCCGCGCACGCAACCGAAGCGCCGAAGCCGCTGAAGAACGGCAACTTCACGCGCGACTCGATCGGGCGCGTGATGGCCCGCGGCGCGTTCGGCCGCCCGGCGCCGGCGCCGGCTCTGTTCAAGGCCGGCGACCGGGTGCGCGCCAGAAATATTCATCCGGCGACGCACACGCGGCTGCCGCGTTATGTGCGGGGACATGTCGGCGTGGTCGAGCGCGACCACGGCTGTCATGTGTTTCCCGACACGGCGGCCCATGACATGGGTGAGAACCCACAGTGGCTCTACACCGTGGTGTTCGATGGTGCGGAACTGTGGGGGGCGGACGGCGATCCGACGCTGAAAGTCTCCGTCGACGCGTTCGAGCCCTATCTGGAGGCGGTGCGATGACCGTCGATGCACAGGCGGCCGTCCGTGCCACGGCGGCCGTGCCAGGCATTCCCCAGGACGATGAAGGGCCAGTGTTTCGCGAGCCGTGGGAAGCGCAGGCTTTTGCCATGGCCGTCGTGCTGCATGGCCGCGGCGTCTTCACCTGGACCGAATGGGCAGCAGCGCTGGCCACCGAGATCAAGCGCGCGCAGGCCGCCGGCGATGCCGATGCCGGCGATACCTATTATCGTCACTGGCTGGCGACCCTCGAGCGCCTGGTCGCGGAAAAGGGCGTAACCACCGAGGACACCCTGCATCGCTACCGCGATGCCTGGGATCACGCCGCCGACCGCACCCCGCATGGCGCGCCGATCGAACTAAAATCAGAAGATTTCGCTCATTGATGCAGTTCTTGTCCCGGACGCGGTGCACGACGCCTCCCGACGGCGGCGCGCTGCACTGCATCCGGGACACGATAGCCTGGACTACTCCGCCGACGCCGCCTTGGCCCCGGCAGGCGTGACGCGCCACACCACGTTGCCGACGTCGTCGGCCACCAGCAGCGCGCCCTTGCTGTCGATCTTGACGCCGACCGGGCGGCCCTGCGCGTCGCCGCTGTCATTGAGGAAGCCGGTCAGCACGTCTTGCGGACTGCCGTTGGGCTTGCCGTTCTCGAACGGCACGAAGATCACCTTGTAGCCGCTGCGCGGCTTCCGGTTCCATGAGCCGTGCTGGCCGACAAAGGCACCGCCCTTCATATTCGCCGGAAACAGGTCGCCGGTGTTGAAGGTCAGGCCCAGCGACGCGGTATGCGCGCCGAGCGCGTAGTCGGGCGGGATAGCCTTGGCCACCAGGTCCGGCCGCTGCGGCTTGACGCGGACGTCGACGTGCTGGCCGTACCAGCTATAGGGCCAGCCATAGAAGCCGCCGTCCTGCACCGAGGTCATGTAGTCCGGCACCAGATCGCTGCCGATCTCGTCGCGCTCGTTGACGGTGACCCACAATGCGCCGCTCTGCGGCTGCCACGACGGGCCGTTGGGATTGCGCAGGCCGGAGGCGAACACGCGGGACGCGCCGCTGGCGCGGTCGATTTCCAGGATGCCGGCGCGGTCCTTCTCGGCTTCGATGCCGTTCTCCGCCACATTGCTGTTGGAGCCGACCGTGGCATAGAGCTTGGTGCCGTCGGGGCTGGCGGTGAGGTCCTTGGTCCAGTGATGGTTGATCGGACCGCCCGGCAGGTCGGCGACCTTGACGGCCGGTGTCGTGATCTTGGTATCGCCGGTCTTGTAGGGGAATTTCACCACAGCATCGGCGTTGGCGACAAAGAACTCGTTGCCCACCAGCACCATGCCGAACGGCGAATTCAAGCCTTCGAGAAATGCCGTCTTGGTCTCCGCCACGCCGTCGCCATCGGCGTCGCGCAGCAGCGAGATGCGGTTGGCGCTCGGCACGGCCGCGCCGGCGCGCTTCATCACCATGCCCATCACCCAGCCCTTCACGCCCTTGCCGTCCTCCGGCTTGGGCGGCGCATTGGTCTCGGCCACCAGCACGTCGCCGTTCGGCAGTACGTACAGCGTGCGCGGATGATCGAGCCCGCTGGCGAAGGCGTTGACCGCCATGCCGCTGGCGGCGACAGGCTTGCCGCCCTGCGGCCAGCCGGTGGCGGTGGCGATGTTGACGGTGGGGATCATGGTGTTGACGGGGTCGACAAGTTTGGGCGACCCGCCAAAATCCTCGCCGGCGGTGTTGGTGGCCTGTTCGCAGGCGGCCAGCGGCAGCGCCACAGCGAGAAGGCAGGTGGAGAGCATGAATCTGTTGCGCATGAAGAATCCTCTGATTGCCTCGATCAAATGCCTTTGATGCGGGAACGTTCAGTTCGCGCGCATGAATTTCATGTGACTTGACCGTGCCGGCGATTTCGCCGGCGGCTCGTTCGCCGCGCTGCGGGATGCCGGTTTGCGGCCGGCCCATGCGCCACACGGTCTGGCGCTGCCGGCAAACGATGCTAGGAAAGTGCAGCTTCCGGCGATCAAGATCGGGTGGGGAAACGCATGTCGGACATCGCCGTCGCCGAATTGCCTTTGGTCGACGCCGGCAAGCCGCCGCTGCCCGGTCTCAAGGGCCCGGCGAAAAATCCGCTGCTCGACCATCCGATCCTGCCGACGCTGCTGAGGCTGTCCTGGCCCAACGTGGTGGCGCTGTCCGCCGGCACCCTCGTGGTGGTGGCCGAGACCTCCTATATCGGCCGGCTCGGTACCGAAGCGCTGGCGGCCATGGCGCTGGTGTTTCCCTTCGTCATGCTGACCATGACCATGTCCGGCGGCGCCATGGGCGGCGGCGTCTCCTCGGCCATCGCGCGCGCGCTCGGCGCCGGCGACCGCGAACGCGCTTCGACGCTGGCGACCCACGCGCTGCTGATCGGCATCTGCCTCGGCCTCACCTTCACCTTCGGCATGCTGCTGTTCGGGCCATGGATGCTGGAAGCGCTGGGCGGCCGTGGCCACGTGCTGTCGCAGGCGGTGGGCTACATCACCATCTTCTTCGGCGGCGGCGTGATCCCGTGGCTGATGAATACGCTGGCCGCGA
>Ga0247729_10000558_pt1 | contig 15190 bp, 11 predicted proteins | sample UWRJL133311R2_FD_180958 | JGI IMG/M metagenome (GOLD analysis project Ga0247729, IMG submission 180958) | Plant litter microbial communities from Arlington Agricultural Research Station in Wisconsin, United States - UWRJ-L133-311R-2 | ecosystem: Environmental > Terrestrial > Plant litter >... | reverse complement strand
TTCACCGCCTGCATCAGGCCGACATTGCCTTCGGAGACGACTTCGGAAATCGGCAGGCCGTAGCCGCGATAGCCCATGGCGATCTTGGCGACGAGTCGCAGATGGCTCGTCACGAGGTGATGGGCCGCGTCGCGGTCATCGTGCTCGCGCCAGCGCTTGGCAAACATGTATTCCTGCTGGGGCTCCAGCATCGGGAATTTGCGGATCTCGGACAGGTAACGCGAGAGTCCGGATTCACCGTTCAGAACCGGCAGTGTAGCTGTACGGGCCATTTTCGCGCCCTCCAGTGGTTCAGGCCCCCGATAGCGGCGGGCCAGGCAGCGAGCGCTTTGTTAAAGCCGTCCCGTCTGCGATGTTCCGCGTCGGATGTTCGACGCAGGTGCAACATACATCCAACTACGGGCGTATTGGAAGTGAACTTTCTGTCACGTCCGCGTGTTGCTGCCATAACCTGTTGGAATGGCTCCAGAATATATATGCATCTGCGTCATTCCGTCGCCGCCAGCCGGGCCCTGAGCAGCGCCAGATCGGCCGGAAGGTCGGAAATCCACTCGAGAATCTCGCCGGTGCGGGGATGTTCGAGGGTCAGCATATATGCGTGCAGGGCCTGGCGGCCGAGCTCCTCCAGCGCCTTTTTGCTCAACGGGCCCAGTGCATTGGCCTTGGTCTTGAAATGCGGGCCGTACACCTGGTCGCCCATCAAGGGATGCTGGATATGGGCGAGATGAACCCGGATCTGGTGGGTGCGCCCGGTCTCGAGCTGGCACGCCAGCAGGGTCGCGACGGGCTTGCCGTGGCGATCGTCGAAGCTCTGCAGCACTTCCCAATGGGTGATCGCCTCGCGGCCGGTATCGCGTACCGCCATCTTTTCGCGGATATGCGGGTTGCGGTCGATCGGCGCATCCACCGTGCCGCGCAGCCGGTTTGGAATCCCCCAGGCAAACGCCATGTAGCCGCGGCGCATCTCGTTGGTGCGGCCGTGGTCGGCGAACTGCGCGCTCAAGGATTGATGCGCGTGATCGTTCTTGGCGACCACCATCAGCCCGGTGGTATCCTTGTCCAGCCGGTGCACGATGCCCGGCCGCTTGACGCCGCCGATGCCCGACAGGGTCGCGCCGCAATGGGCGATCAGCGCGTTGACCAGCGTGCCGGTCTCGTGGCCGGCGGCGGGATGCACCACCAGGCCCTTGGGCTTGTTGATGACAATGATATCCTCGTCCTCGAACACGATGTCGAGGGCGATGTCCTCGCCTTCGGGCTCGGGGGCGATGGCCGGCGGCACGTCGATTGTGATCGTATCGCCCGCAGCGACATGATAAGCGGGATCGCGCACCGGCTCGGCACCGGCCGCGTCGCGGGAGATCGTGACCTGGCCGGCGAGAATCAGCGCCTTCAGCCGCGAGCGCGACAGTTCCGGGCTGCGCACCGCGAGCACGCGGTCGAGCCGGATCGAGCCTTCGTCGCCCACTACCGTGACGTCCAGCCGTCGGTCGTTCATTCCAGCCACTTCCGTATCCAAAGAGTTTTGCATGACCGAGACTGTTACGCCGGATCCGCATCCCGAACAAACCGCCGCCATGGTGGCGCGGGTGCGCAAGATGATGCTGATCGCCGGCCTCACCACCGCCATCGGCGTTGGCGCGCTGCTCGCCGTCATCGGCTACAAGCTTTTCAAGTCCGGTGGAAGCGATGTGGCGACGGCAACGACCACGGCCACCCTGCCGAAAGGTGCGAAAATCCTCGCCACCGCCGTGACCGGCGACCGGCTGGTGCTGACGCTGGACGTCGCCGGAACCACGGAAATCCGCACCTACGACGCGAAAAGCCTGAAGCCGACCGGGACGCTGAAATTCGCCAGCGAGCCGTAGGTCGACGTTCCCCGGACGCGGTGCATTGCGCTGCGCCTTCGCGGCGTTGTGCACCGCAGATCCGGGGTCCCGGTTGCGCGCGAATAAATCGGGATTCCGGATCTGCGGTGCGGCACAAGAGTGCCGCACCGCGTCCGAGACACGTGCGAACGAACCGCACAATTATCGCGTCGCGGCATCTTGCAGAGGGCATCATTCGCGGCTATTGGTTGCCGCGAGGCTCCCTTCGTCTAGCGGTTAGGACGTTGCCCTCTCACGGCGAAAACAGCGGTTCGATTCCGCTAGGGAGCACCATCATTTCAGCAGCTATGCCCATTCCGGCTGCGAAAACTCCACATCAAGCCAATACTGTCGCGCCGCCCGCAGATCGATCACGGTCTTGCCCGGGCGTCGAAGCGACCACGACCTTCCCTCTGCGGGGCCACAGCTGATGTCCATCTATCGCCTGAGCCATGTGCTCGCGCCGCGTTCCGTCGCTCTGGTCGGCGGCAGCCCGCGGCCGGGATCGGTGGGGCAGGTCGTGCTGCGGAACATCCTCGATGCCAAATTCGGCGGCCAGTTCGGCGTCGTCAATCCGAACCACCGCGAAATCGCCGGCGTCGCCACCGTGCGCAAGCTGGCCGATCTGCCGTTCGTGCCGGACCTGATCGTGATCACCGCGCCGGTGGCCGCGATTCCGGGAATCATCGAGGAGGCCGGCCGGCTCGGCGTCGCCGGCGCGCTGATGATTTCCGCCAGGCTGGGGCAGGGCGATGGCTCGCTGGCCGAGGCCGCCGCGCGGCGTTACGGCATGCGGCTGATCGGGCCGCAGAGCATCGGCGTGATGATGCCGAATGCCCGGCTCAATGCCAGCTTCGCCGCGCACATGCCGCGCGCCGGAAACCTGGCGCTGATCTCGCAGTCCGGCGCCATCGCCGCCGGCATGGTCGGCTGGGCGGCGCAGCGCGCCGTCGGCTTCTCCGGCATTGTGTCGATCGGCGACCAGCTCGATGTCGATATCGCCGACCTGCTCGACTACTTCGCCCTCGACAGCAGGACCCGCGCGATCCTGCTCTATGTGGAATCCATCACCGACGCCCGCAAGTTCATGTCGGCGGCGCGCGCCGCGGCGCGCATCAAGCCGGTGATCGTGGTCAAGTCCGGACGCCTGCTGAAGAACGCGCCGGTCACGGCGACCCATACCGGCGCGCTGGCCGCCTCCGACGCGGTGTACGACGCCGCGTTCCGTCGCGCCGGCGTGCTGCGCGTGTCGGACCTGCGCGAATTATTCGACTGCGCCGAGACCCTCGGCCGCATCAGCACGCCGGCCGGCAAGCGACTGGCCGTGCTGACCAACGGCGACGGCATCGGCGTGCTGGCCATCGACCGGCTCAACCAGCTCGGCGGCACGCCGGCCGTGCTGTCGCCGGATGCGCATGACAGACTCGACGCGGTGCTGCCGCGCAGCTGGTCCAGCACGGGGCCGGTCAATATCGTCGGCGATGCCAGTGCCGCGCGCTATGCGGCCGCGCTGGAGATTTTGCTCGCCGATCCCGGCAACGACGCGATCCTGGTGATGAATGTGGAGACCGCGATCGCCTCGGCCGAGGACATCGCCGGCGCCGTGACGACTGCGGTGAAGACTTACAGCGATGCGCATCGCGGTTTTGCCAAGCCGGTGATCGCGGTGTGGGTCGGCGCCGCGCCGAAAATCCGCGCGATCCTCAGCGCCGCGGGCATCCCGAATTTTCCGACCGGCGGCGACGCCGTGCGCGGCTTCATGAATCTGCTGCAGCACCGTGAACTGGTGGAGTCGCTGGCGCAGGTGCCGCCGGCGCTGCCGGAATCCTTCCAGCCGGATACCGAAGCTGCGCAGCAGATCGTGGCGGGCGCGCTCGGCGACGACCGGCGCTGGCTCGATCCGGATGAAATCCGCCGGCTGCTGCAGGCCTACCAGATTCCGATGATCGACACCTTTGTCGCCACCGATGTCGATGAGGCCGTGCAGCATGCCGAAGCGATCTTCGCGCGGGGCTCTACCGTGGTGCTGAAGATATTTTCGCGCGACATCATTCACAAGTCCGAGGTCGGTGGCGTGGTGCTCAACCTCACCAGCGCCGAGGCGGTGCGCATGGCTGCGACCGACATTCTGGCCCGCGCCAGAGTGCTGCATCCGCAGGCGCGGATTTCCGGCGTCATCGTGCAGCCGATGATGGTGCGGCCGAAAGCCCGCGAACTATTGCTCGGCCTCGCCGACGATCCGGTGTTCGGCACCGTCGTCGTATTCGGCCGCGGCGGCACGGCGGTGGAGATCATCAACGACAAGTCGGTGGCGCTGCCGCCGCTCGACCTGCCGCTGGCTCGCGATCTGGTCGGGCGTACCCGCGTATCGCGGCTGCTGGCTGGCTATCGCGACGTGCTGCCGGTGGCGCCCGACGCGGTGCCGCTGGCGCTGGTGCGGCTGGCGCAGATGGCCGCCGACTTGCCGGAGATTCGCGAACTCGACATCAACCCGCTACTGGTCGACGAGCACGGCGTGCTGGCGCTGGATGCGCGCGTTTCGATCGGCAGGGTGCCGCGGAAATTCGCCGGCTCCGGTCCGGCCAATCTCGCGGTGCGGCCGTATCCGTCGCAGTGGCAGCGCCATCTCGACGTCAAGGACGGCTGGCGCGTCTTCGTGCGGCCGATCCGGCCCGACGACGAGCCGGCGATCCACGAATTCCTGGCGCATGTCAGCGACGAGGACCGCCGGTTGCGCTTCTTCGCGCCGATGAAGCATTTTACCCACGAGTTCATCGCACGGCTGACGCAGCTCGATTATGCCCGCGCGATGGCCTTTGTCGCTTTCGACGAGGCGACCCATGAGATGCTCGGCGTGGTGCGGATCCATTCCGACTCGATCTACCAGAGCGGCGAATACGCGATCCTGTTGCGCTCCGATCTCAAGGGCCGCGGGCTGGGCTGGACCTTGATGCAACTGATGATCGAATACGCCACGTCGGAAGGGTTGCAACGCATCTCCGGCGACGTGCTGCACGACAATACCACCATGCTCGCCATGTGCCGCCAGCTCGGCTTCCAGGTGAAGTCGGATCGCGAGGACGCAGCCCTGTGCAATGTGACCCTTGATATAAAGCGGTGATCGCGGCATTGCAGGTGCCTGATCGTGACAACCCGAGACCGGACATTCCATGCGCATCCTGAACGTCGCCGCCGCCCAGATGGGCCCGATCCAGAAGGCCGAGAGCCGCGAAGCCGTGGTGAAGCGCATGCTGGCGCTGCTGGCCGAGGCCAAGTCGAAGGGCGCCGACCTCGTCGTCTATCCCGAACTGGCGCTGACCACCTTCTTCCCGCGTTATTTCATGACCGACCAGACGGAGGTCGACACCTGGTTCGAGTCGTCGATGCCGAATCCGGTGGTGCAGCCGTTGTTCGACGCCGCCGCCGAAGCCAACATCGCGCTGTCGATTGGCTATGCCGAACTGACCGAGGACGGCCATCACTTCAACACCCAGATCCTCACCGACCGAACCGGCAAGATCATCGGCAAATACCGCAAGATCCATCTGCCGGGCCATGTGGAGTTCGACACCGAGCGCGCCTTCCAGCATCTGGAAAAGCGCTATTTCGAGCCCGGCGATCTCGGCTTCCCGGTGTTCCGCGCGCTCGGCGGCATTTTCGGCATGCTGATCTGCAACGACCGCCGCTGGCCCGAGGCCTATCGCGTGATGGGCCTGCAGGGCGTGGAAATGGTCGTGCTCGGCTACAACACCCCGGCGGTGAATTCGCAGAAGGCGGTGGAAGGCCCGGAGCAGCGCCTGTTCCACAACAGGTTGTCGGTGCAGGCGGGCGCCTACCAGAACTCCACCTTCGTGGTGGCGGTGGCCAAGGGCGGCGACGAGGACGGCTTTCCGCTGATCGGCGGCAGCCTGATCGTCGATCCCAACGGCGTGATTCTCGCGGAAGCCAAAACCGAAGGCGACGAACTGCTGGTATGCGCCTGCGACCTCGACGAAACGGCATTCGGCAAGAAAACTATCTTCGATTTCGCCCGCCATCGCCGCATCGAACACTACGGCCGCATCACCAGCCAGAGCGGCGTGATCCTGCCGCCGGAGTAAGCTGTATTGTAGTCCCGGCAAGCGAGCTTGCGAGCGCAAGCCGGGACCCATAGCCTCCGTCCTCTCGTCTACAGGCTGTAACAACTGCCGGCGTGCAGGCCACGAGCTCGGCATGTATGGGTCCCGGATCGGCGTTCGCTGGCGCTCGCTTGTCCGGGACGACATCGTGTTTTCGGCGCGTCGTTTCAGATCTACTGAAACATCACCGTGCCGATGGCCATCGCGACCGCCGCTTGCGTCGGATCGATCACCGGCACGCCGAGCGCGTCTTCCAGCGCCGCGCGGTGCCGCGACATGCCGGCGCAGCCCATCACCACGACATTGGCGCCGTCCTGATCCTTCAGCACGCGGCCGACCTCGATCATCCGCGCCAGCGTGCTCTCGCCGGCGGCGGCTTCGGCCACGGTCATGTCGAGCGGGCGTTCGCCCACAAAACGGTCCATCAGGTTCATTTGCCGGAGGTAGCGCACGTGGCGGGCGATCGAGCCCTGCGCCACCGCGATCACGCCAAAACGGTCGCCGCGCGCCAGCGCACTGAGCACGCCGGATTCGGCGATGCCGAACACCGGCCGCTGCGTCGCCTCGCGGCAGACCTGCAGGCCGGGATCGGAATAGCAGGCGATCACGAAAGCGTCGGAGGAATTGTCGGCCGCTACCAGCCGGCGCAGCGGCATTACGGCGCTTTCCAGATCGGCCTGGGTCTGCACGCCGAACGGCCCTTCGGCCATGGTGATGCATTCGATCTCCGGGCCGCCCTCGAAGCACACTGGTTGCAGCGCTTCGGCCAGGTTGCGCGTTACCTGCGGATTAGAATTCGGGTTAACCACGAGAATCTTCTTGGCGCGCTGCATATCCGGCTCCTTGTCACGGCCGCACTATTGCAAGAAAGTGCGGCGCATCAAAGCGCCCAATGCGCGCCCCCGCCGTGCAAATTCCCTGGAGCCTGCCCTTGTCCGATCCCGTCTACGATCTCGTTATCCGCGGTGGCACTGTCGCCACGTCCAGCGATGTGTTTGCCGCCGATGTCGGCATTGACGGCGAGAGCATCGTTGCGCTCGGCAAGAGCCTCGGCGCGGGCAAGAAGGAGATCGATGCGACCGGAAAATTCGTGCTGCCCGGCGGCATCGATGCCCATGCCCATATCGAGCAACTCTCCGCCGCCGGTCTCGTAAACGCCGACACCTTCGAGAGCGCGACCACCTCGGCGGCGTTCGGCGGCACCACCAGCGTGATCTGCTTCGCCGCCCAGCACATCGGCATGGACGTGCGCCAGGTGCTGACCGACTACAGCGCGCTGGCGAAGCGCGGCGCGATGATCGACTACGCCTTCCACATCATCGTCGCCGATGTCACCGACAAGGTGATCAAGCAGGACATTCCGGAACTGGTCAAGGAAGGCTATTCCTCGATCAAGATCTTCATGACATACGACCTGCTGCGCGTGCATGACGAGAAACTGCTCGACATTCTCGCCGCGGCCCGCGAGGCGAAAGCGCTGGTCTGCGTGCATGCGGAAAACCACGGCATCATCTCGTGGATGGTGAAGCGGCTGCTCGACAAGGGCTTTACCGCGCCAAAATATCACCCGATCAGCCATGCCCGGCTGTCGGAGTCCGAAGCTTTTACGCGCTTGATCGCGTTCAGCGAGTTGCTCGACCAGCCGATCATGATTTTTCACGTCTCGACCCGCGAAGGCGCCGCCGTGATCCGCGAAGCGCGGGGTCGTGGCGTCAAGGTGTTCGCCGAGACGTGTCCGCAGTACCTGTTCCTCACCATGGACGATCTCGACAAACCCGGCGTCGAGGGCGCGAAGTGGATGTGCAGCCCGCCGGTGCGCACGGCCGACGATCAGGAAGCGCTGTGGCGCGCGCTCGATCTCGGCGACCTGCAGCTGGTGTCGTCGGACCACGCGCCGTACCGCATGGACGAAACCGGCAAGTTGCGCGCCGGCCCGAATCCGAATTTCAAGCAGATCGCCAACGGCATGCCCGGCCTCGAAGCGCGACTGCCGCTGTTGTTCGACGCCATGGTGTCGAAGGGCCGGCTCGGCCTGCAGAAGTTCGTCGAACTGACTTCGACGGCGCCGGCGCAGATCTACAACCTGCCGAACAAGGGCTCGATCGCCATCGGCATGGATGCCGACATCGCGATCTGGGATCCCGAGAAGAAAGTCACGCTGTCCGACGACATCATGCACGACCTCGCCGGCTTCACGCCGTTCGCCGGCCGCGAGCTCACCGGCTGGCCGACCACGGTGCTGTTGCGCGGCAAGGTGCTGGTGGAAGGCGACAGCTTCAACGGCACCCCCGGCGAAGGTCGCCTGATGCTGCGCGAAGGCGGCGCGGCCGCCGCGCCGAGCGGACGTCTTGCGGCGGAAATGGACCCGGCGCGGAATTTTGGCGCCAAGCTGCTGTAGCAACTCTCCCTCATCCTGAGGAGCCGCGCTCTTGCGCGGCGTCTCGAAGGATGGGCGACAAACGCCATGGTTCGAGACGCGCGCCAAGCGGCGCGCTCCTCACCATGAGGACGGAGGGTGGGCTCGAGAAGCGCTTTTGCTTACGCTTTCGCGCCTCACCCCACCGCTTCCCGCACCGTGCGCACAAACCGCTGCACATCCTCGCGCTCCGTCGCGAACGACGTCACCAGCCGGATGAACACTTCGTCCGGCTGAAGCGCCTGCGACGCGGCCAGCCCGCGCGAGCCCCAGTCGTAATAGCGTGCGTCGGCTGATTTCAACGCTGCGTCGGCGGCGCGCGGGATAATCGCGAAGATCTGGTTGGCCGGCGCGTCCCATGCCAGCCGCACGCCGGCAATATCCTGCAATCCCGCGGCCAGCGCCGCCGCATGCGCATTGGCGGTGCGCGCCAGGTCGAGCCAGTGGTCGCCTTCCAGATAGGCTGCCATCTGTGCGCCGAGCAGGCGGCCTTTCGACAGCGTGTGGCCGCCGCGCTTGCACTGATAGGCAAAATCCTTTGCCCGCGCCGCATCGAAGAAGATCACGGCCTCGCAGGCAAAAGTGCCGTTCTTGGTGGCGCCGAACGACAGGACGTCGATGCCGGCCTGCCAGCTCATCTGCGCCGGCGTGCAGCCCTGCGCCACCAGCGCATTGGCGAACCGCGCGCCGTCCATATGCACCGCCATGCCGGCGTTGTGGGCAATGCCGCTCAGCTCCGCGATCTCGTCGCACGCATACAGCGTGCCGCATTCGGTGGCCTGCGACAGCGACAGCGCACCGGGCTGCACCTGCCGCACGATGCCGGCCGGAAACTCCTTCAGCGTGTCGCGCAGCGCGGCGGGATCGATCTTCGCGGTGGGCCCGTCGACCCCGACCAGCTTGGCGCCGGCGGTGAACAGTTCCGGCGCGCCGCATTCGTCATTGGCAATATGCGCGTGGTGATGGCCGAACACCGCGCCCCACGGCGGGCACAGCGCGCCGAGCGACAGCGCGTTGGCCGCGGTGCCGGTGGTGACGAAGAACGCGGTGACTTCGCGTTCGAACACCTCGTTGAGCATTTTCTTGGCGTGGGCGCTGTAGGAGTCCGCACCATAGGCTGGCACCGCGCCATGGTTGGCGGCGAGCAGGGCCTCGAGCACGCGGGGGCTGGCGCCGGCGGCATTGTCGCTCGCAAAATCCATCGTGATGTTCCGTTTGCCGTGTTGCCTGTCCCGGGGATTACAGACCCGCAGCGGCGAAAACAACCGCAGGGCAGGGATGCGCCCGGGTAGCATCCGCGACGTGTTCGACGGGGCTGGCGAAATCCCGCGGCGGTGGGTAGCCTGCACCCACCACGCCTTTTCTCGCAGTCCGGAAGCAACCATGAGCGACACCACCCCGGCCGGGCCTCCGCAACTGACGCCGGCGCAGCAGGCGTGGCGGCGCCTCGCGATTCCGTTGCTGGCGGTGTTCGCCGTCGCCGCGTTCATCGTGCTGGCCACAGTGCGCTGGGACGTCTGGGTCGGCGGCCGCGCGATCCAGACCACCAATGACGCCTATATCCGCGCCCAGACCACGCGGCTCAGCAGCCGCGTCGCCGGCGAGGTGAAGGCCGTCGCCGTCAGTGACTTTCAGCGCGTCAAGGCCGGCGACCTCTTGATCCAGATCGATCCCGCCGACTACGAAGCGCAGGTGGCGCAGGCCGAAGCCGGCGTCGCCGGCGCGCAGGCCGCGCTCGACAACCTCGCCAACCAGGTCGAGCTGCAATACGCCACCATCGCCCAGGTGGAAGCGCAGCGCGTCTCCGCGCAGGCCGTCGAGGTCGAGGCGCAGCAGGAGCAGGAACGCCAGCAGGCCCTCACCAAGACCGAAGCCGGCACGCGGCAGAAATTCGAGCAGGCCATCGCCGCCTACGCCAAGGCGCAGGCCGACGTGAAGGCCTCTGGTGCGATCATCGCCGCGCAGCGCCATCAGCTCGAAGTGCTGGCGGGCACCAAGAAGCAGCGCGCCGCCGACCTGCTCGGCGCCAAGGCGTCGCTCGACGCCGCCAAGTTGCGGCTCGGCTATACGAGGATCGTAGCGCCGTTCGACGGTGTCGCCAGCGAGCGTCAGGTGCAGCCCGGCGACTACGTCAATATCGGCTCCAGCCTGATCAGCGTGGTGCCGCTGCCCGACGTCTATGTGATCGCCAACTACAAGGAGACGCAGTTGACGCGGGTAAAGCCCGGCCAGCCGGTTGAGATCGTGGTCGACACCTTCTCCACCGAGCCGTTGCGCGGCCGCGTCGAGCGCATCTCGCCGGCCTCCGGCTCGCAATTCGCGCTGCTGCCGCCGGACAACGCCACCGGCAACTTCACAAAAGTGGTGCAACGCGTGCCGGTGCGCATCGCCCTCGACAAGGGCCAGCTGCTGCTGGACCGGCTGCTGCCCGGCATGTCGGTGACCGCCAGCATCAACACCGAAGCGCCGGCCGGCAATGGCGGAAAATAGAATTATCGAGAGCGGCCCGGTCTCGGCCGGCGAGGTTTCGCACCGGCCGATTTTTGCGGTGGGCGCGGTGCTGCTCGGCGCCTTCCTGGCCAATTTCGACACGCGGTTGTTTTCGATCGGCCTGCCGGATATCCGCGGCGCCATGGGGCTCAGCTTCGACGAAGGTGCCTGGCTCAGCACCGCGGCGACCGCGTCGCAGATCTTCATCGCGCCCGCCGTGGCCTGGATGGCCACGGCGTTCGGGCTGCGCCGCGTGCTCGGCCTTCCCGCGCTGGCTTACGCGGTGGTGTCGCTGCTGATCCCGCTGGTGCGCGACTACAATGTGCTGATGGCGCTGAACATCGTGCACGGCCTGCTGCTCGGCACCTTCGTGCCGGCGACGCTGCTGATCATCTTTCGCAACCTGCCGATGAAATGGTGGCTGCCGGCGATCGCCATCTACTCGATCCGGGTCGGCTTCTCGCTTAACTCCGGCATCGCGCTGGTCGGCTTCTATGTCGACCACGTCGGCTGGCAATGGCTATTCTGGCAGGACGTCATCATCGCGCCGGTGCTGGCGCTGTGCGTGTATCTCGGCACGCCGCACGAACCGGTCAACAGGGATCTGGTGGAGAAGGCGGACTGGGGCGGCATGCTGCTGCTCGGCACCGGCATGGCGCTGATCTATGCCGGGCTCGACCAGGGTAACCGGCTCGACTGGCTGGGCTCCGGCACCGTGGTAGCGCTGCTTGCCGGCGGCGCCTTGCTGTCGGTGGGCTTCTTCATCAACGAGACGCTGGTGGAGCGGCCGTGGGCCCATGCCGAGGTGATCCTGTCGCGCAACATCGGCCTCGCGCTGGTGGTGATCCTTTTATACACCATGACCAGCCTGTCGAACTCGTCGCTGGCGCCGAACTTTCTGGTGGCGATCGCACAATTGCGCCCGGAGCAGTCCGGCGCGCTGTTTCTCACCTACGCGGTGCTGCCGATGATCGTGCTGGTGCCGCTGTCGATCTACCTGATCCGGCATTACGATGTGAAACTGCCGCTGATCATCGGCCTGTCGGCGTTCGCCGTTGCGGCATTGCTCGGCACGCAGCTCACCCACGACTGGTCGCTCGGCGATTTCGTGCCCATGGTGCTGCTGCAGTCGCTCGGGCAGTCCTTCACGCTGCTGCCGATCGTGATCATCGCGCTGTCGAATTCCGATCCCAGCCGCGCCACCGCGTTCGCCGCCTATATCCAGGTGATGCGGCTCGGCGGCGCCGAGATCGGCATCGCGCTGATGGCCACCTGGTTGCGGATCCGCGAGCAGATCCACTCCAACCTGCTAGGCCAGCACGTCGGCAGCGGCGACGCCGACGTCACCGGCATTCTCGCGCAACTGACCGCGCGCTTCAGTAGCCACGGCGCCGGCCTGGCGCAGGCGCGCGGCGTCGGCACGCTGTCGAGCCTGGTGGCGCGCGAGGCCAACACGTTGGCCTATATCGACGGCTTCTGGCTCACGGTCTGGTTCGCCATCGCGGGCTTGGCCTGCGTGGCGCTGATCGGCAACGCGCCGCAGGGGCCGTTCACGCCGAAGTCGCAGAAATAGCTCGCAGCCGTAGGGTGGGTTAGCGCGAAGCGCGTAACCCACCGGCGGAGATCAGCCGCGACGCTCAAATGGTGGGTTACGGCGCAAGGGCGCCTAACCCACCCGACGATCCTGAATTTTACGACGGCCTCTCCCCGTCATTGCTGCCTCGTTCCCCGGACGCGATGCAACACGAAGTGTTGCTTCGCAGAACCGGGAAACGCAAAAAAGTCTCGCCCCCTCACATCGTCATGAAACTGCGATTCCAGGTCGGGCTGATCAGCAACTCGTTGATGCAGACATGCGCGGGCATACCGGCGATGAAGGCGATCGTCTTGCCGAGGTCGTCGGGCTGCAGCATTCGCGCCATCACTTCCGCGCTCGGCGGCACCGGGCGGTTCTTCATGATGTCGGTGGCCACCTCGCCGGGCGACAGGCAGCACGCCCGCAGGCCATTGACGCATTCGTCCATGTTGAAGGAATGGGTCAGCGCCAGCACCGCGTGCTTGGTGGCGGTATAAGCCGGCCCGGTCATCTTCGAGACAATGCGCCCGGCCCAGGAGGCGACGTTGATGATGCAGCCGTCCTGCTGCGCGCGCATCGCCGGCAGCACCGCGCGCATGCCGTACATCACGCCGTTGAGGTTGATGTCGACGATCTGGTCCCAGCCGTCCTGGGTGACGTCGGCCCAGCTGCGCTTCGGCAGGTTGACGCCGGCGCTGTTGACCAGCAGGTCGATGCGGCCGTGTTTGGCGAGGATCGCGTCCGCGACCTTTTGCACCGCCGCGGCGTCGCTGACGTCGAGCGCCATCGCCTCGACGGGTTTGCCGCCGGCGCCCAGTTCGTCGGTCACCGACTTCAGCAGCTCGGTGCGGCGCCCAGAGATGATCACGGTCCAGCTGTCGTCCAGCAAGGCCGCGGCGCCGGCCTTGCCGATGCCAGTGCCGCCGCCGGTCACCCAGGCGATTTTCGCAGATTTATTGGTCACGAGGTTCTCCCTGATCGTTTCTTGATTCATCGCGCCCAAAGTGTTCAACAAATATCGCCGCCGCGCCAGCCCGCCGGCGACAGGCGATCCGAACCAGCGAGTTGATGTGACCATGCCGACCGACACCGCAAAGCCGCCGATCGACCAGCACCGCCTGTGGAGCGAGCACATGGCGCTCGCCGAGATCACCGACCCGGGCAAGCCGTGGACGCGGCGCTCGTTCTCGCCGCGCTTTCTCGACGGCCGCGCTTGGCTGCGCGAGCAATTCCTCGCCGCCGGCATGACGGTGCGGCTCGACGCCGGCGCCAACATGATCGCGCGGCTGGAAGGCAGCATCGAGGGCCTGCCCATCATCATGCTCGGCTCGCATTCCGACACCGTGCCGTCGGGCGGCCGCTTCGACGGCATCTCCGGCATCCTCACCGCGCTGGAGGCAGTGCGCGCGCTGCAGGCCACGGGCTACGCCTTCCGCCATCCCATCGAGATCGTGGATTTCCTGGCCGAAGAGCCCAGCGAATACGGCCTGTCCTGCGTCGGCAGCCGCGCCATGGTCGGCGAGCTCGATGCGAAAATGCTGACCTACACCAACGCGCTGGGCGAGACGCTGGCGGACGCCATCGTCCGCGTCGGCGGCGATCCTTCGAAAATCCCCGACATGGCGAAGCCGAACATCGCGGGCTATCTCGAGCTGCACATCGAGCAGGGCGTGGTGCTGGAGCGCAACAAGCTCGACCTCGGCCTGGTCACCGGCATCGCCGGCATCACGCGGGTCGAGATCATCATGCAGGGCGCCGCCGATCACGCGGGCTCGACCCTGATGCAGTATCGCCGCGACGCCAGCCTGCCGGCCGCCGAACTGCTGCTGATGGTCGATCGCGAAGCCCGCGCCTTTGCCGCGCGAAACCGCGGCCACTTCGTCGCCACCGTGGGCGTGCTGGAGATCAGCCCGAATGCCGCCAACGTGGTGCCCGGCGCCGCCCGCCTGATCATCGACATCCGGGCCGAGGAGACAGCACTGGTGGAGGAGTTCGTCGCGCTGTTCGATCGCGAGAGCAAGGCGATTGCCGGGCGCCTGAACGTCGACCGAGCGCGCTTCGCGATCCTGTCGCAGAACCCGCCGGCGCCGTGCGACGCGCATCTGCGCGACCTGCTGGGCCGCAGCGCCGAAAAGCTCGGCTACTCCACCACGACGCTGGCGTCAGGAGCCGGCCACGACGCCGCCTTCCTTTCGCATATCGGGCCGAGTGCGATGCTGTTCATCCCGTCGAAGGACGGCAAGAGCCATTGCCCGGAGGAATGGTCTACGCCCGAGCAACTCGCGGTTGGCGCCGCCACGCTGTACGAGGCGGTGCGGTTGCTCGACGGGCAGAACGCCTAGCCGGCGATCTGCAGCGCGCCGCAATTCGACGCCTCGATATAGTCGCGCACGCGATCGACATTCATCGGCTTGGCGAACAGGTAGCCCTGCATGAAACGGCACTTCTCGCCGCGCAGGAAATGCGCCTGCTCATGGGTCTCGACGCCTTCGACGATGCAGTCGTGGCCGAGGCCGCTGCACAGGCCGAGCATGGTCTGCAGGATCAGCCGCGCGGCATAGTCGTTCTCGATATTGCTAATGAAGCTGCGGTCGATCTTCACCTTGTCGAGCGGCAGTTCGCGGATGCAGCTCAGGCTGGAATAGCCGGTGCCGAAATCGTCAAGCGAAATCCGCGACCCCAGCGCCTTCAGCGCCATCAGCGCTTCGGAAGCCTGCACGAG